>Ga0078972_1001039_pt1 | contig 110572 bp, 93 predicted proteins | sample YelNatPaOPGAMG01_FD_67568 | JGI IMG/M metagenome (GOLD analysis project Ga0078972, IMG submission 67568) | Hot spring thermophilic microbial communities from Obsidian Pool, Yellowstone National Park, USA - OP-RAMG-01 (SPADES assembly) (version 2) | ecosystem: Environmental > Aquatic > Thermal... | reverse complement strand
TTGTAAACCCTTCTCAACCAGTGCAGATACTCACGGTAATCAACATTTCTGACTTCAGTCTCATCCATATAAAACGATGAAACTGTGACTGTTCTTGGGGAATTGTTCCAGTCAAACATTACATCCTGCTGAACCTGTCCCATGCGGAATACACCGCCTTCAATAAGGACAAGCCCCGGGCCTGTTTTTTGCTCAGCACCCACAGCAACTTCAAAACCGCCCATGTCAGGATCATTGTACCTCCACCCCGTAGTGGGAGATACATTATCTTTGCCGCCCTTTTTGAAAAGACTGCAGGACGATAACAGCAAAACTGAAATAATTATAACCAGTAAGGCTTTGAATCTATACATAGCTCCTAATGTTTTATGGCCATTAATAATTTTAATTATACAAAAATAATAAAATATTTAGTTTCACCAAATATAACTACAATTCTGGAAAATTTATTGCTTTAACCGTTTTTCTTTTATCAACATTATTTAAACTTATTGAAAGACCTCCCTGATGATAAAGTGAAAAAGGCAATAATCTGTTAGCCGAGGTTAAATTAAAACAATAATTGTAAAAAAACAAACCTTTCCATTTTTTTATAGAGAACCCGGTCTGAAGGTTTATATCACCGTTATTGTTTATCATCGCCAGACCATTCAGGGAAACTCCTCCGGCTGCAATGGCACCTCCGGCGGCTGATAAAATTTCCTTTCCCGACATATCAAAAAAAAGGAAAGGCATCAGGGTCACCTTCATCCTTCTGCCTGTATCAAAATTTCCTGAAGCAAACATGGTAAGACGCCTTTTGAGAATGCTTTCCGGCAACTCCGAACCTTCCAGATCGGGTTTTGCAAGATGATTTACTGCAAAACCTGCGAAATAATTGCCCACTGTAAGGGTAAACCCTGTTCCGACATCAAATACACTTCTTCCCCTTCCGGATATATTTTCCGAAGAAGGGAGAACAGCTCCCTGCAGAGGGTCTATCTGGTCGGGAAGAACTATTCTGTCAGCATTTATCCCTCTGTGCTGTACAGAAGCACTGAGACCGGCATTGAGAAAGAAATCCTTTCCTGCCTGAAGATGGTATGAATAGGAAAACCCGCCTCTTAAATCATTTAAAATTCCTCCTGTATAATCATTCAAAATATAGCCTGCAATACCACCGTGAAAAAGAGAAATGAAACCATCATATGACATAAAAAAGGTATGCAGATTGAATCCCCGCCCGGGATACTGATTTATGTAAGACATTCTGATAATTCCGTCGCCTTCCATGCCGGCAGAGGCAGGATTAACCATTACGACCTGCCGGAAACCCGGCCCGTAAAAAACATCCTGCGGTGCTGAAGTTACCGATGAAACACAGCAAACAAACAGAATTATTGCAATCTTTTTCCCCATTTAACTTTTTCAGCAATATCAACGCTGTTATAACGTTAATATTTCAATATATTAATAAACTGATACAAATATAATCTGACTTTTTATCTTTGCCGGGTATTATGAAACTTACTCCTGCCATATTTTTTATTGTTTCTTTTACAGCAGGAATTTTTATCATCCCTTCCCCCCTTTCAGGAACCAGTACAGAAAATTTTGTGCAGGCATCAGTACTCTCAACCGGAAAATGGTACAGAATTGCCGTAAAGGAAGAAGGAATATACCGGATATCCTACTCAACCCTCCGCCAGGTTGGACTGGACTATCCCGGCAATCCCAGAATATATGGAAACAACTTCGGCCAGCTTTCCTATTACAACAGCGATCCAAAACCTGACGACCTGAAGGAAATATCTGTTCAACTGATAACAGGCACCGACGGAATATTCAATGAGGGTGATTACCTTCTTTTTTATGCACAGGGCACCCACAGGTGGAAATACGATAATGTTGCAGGGAGATACTTTTTCTCAAGACATAATTATTCCGATTCTGCTTATTATTTTATAACCTCAACCCCGGAAAAAGGGAAACTGATTACAACTGCATGCTCAGTTACTGCTCCTGCAGGATACAATTCCTTTTCTTATGATGCTCTTTTTATCCACGAAATTGAATCGGCGAATCTTCTGAAATCAGGCAGGGAATGGTTTCAGCCTGTTTCAGCATTAAACGGAATTACTATACAACCGGGATTCAACGGCATAATCACTCAGGAAGGAATCAGATACCGTTACAGGGTTCTTGGAAGATCTTCAGTTCCTGTAATGTTCCGCCTGTATGAAGGCAATACCCCGCAGTCATCTGTTATGGTACCCGAAGTTAATCTCTTTTCAACTACAGGCACCTATGCAAGAGAAAGTACCGTAACCGGAACACTCACTCCTTCATCACAGAATCCTTCATTTGAAATCAGATTTTACAATAATGGTGAACAGTCAGCTCTTGGTTGGCTTGATTTTGTGGAGCTTCAGGGAAGGGCAAGTACTGTTTTTACCGGTAAAATTCTGATCTTTTCCGACTCAAAATCAGTAGCTTCCGGCAGGGTAACTGAATTCAGTGTCAAAACTACTGCCGCTTCATTGAATATCTGGGATGTAACAAATCCCTTCAATCCGGAAATTATACCTTTTGAAAAAGCCGGCGAATATATCAGATTCCGTGTAAATACAGATTCGCTCAGAAAATTTGTTGTGTTTACCAGTGAAATGGCTCTGACTCCCTCAGTAAGAGGCATCCCGGTGCCAAACCAGAATCTTCACGGCTCAGCACCTGCAGATATGATTATTGTTACACATCCGCTTTTTTACAATTATGCATTGAAACTTGCGGAGTTCCATAAAAACAACAGCGGGCTTGTCTCACTGGTTGTAACCCCTGAAGAAATATATAATGAATTCTCAGGCGGTGTTCCGGATATTGTGGCTATAAGAAATTTTCTGAGAATGAAATTCTTAAAACAGTCAGGAACATCCCGGCCACTGAAATACCTTTTACTTTTCGGCGACGGCTCATATGACAATAAAAAGCTTCCCCCTCTAAACCCAAATTTCATTCCTACATACCAGTCGCAAAATTCAACGGTTGTCGTCTCATCATTTGTATCTGATGATTTTTATGGCCTGCTCGAAGACGGAGAAGGTGAGGCTGAAGGTACTGAAGACATAGGTATTGGAAGATTTCCTGTATCCGACACAGTGCAGGCTTCAGCACTTTTATCAAAAGTTATAAAATATCTTGATCCATCTTCCGGCGGGGAATGGAAGAACATAATCGCAATAACTGCAGATGATGAAGACGGAAATACACATATGAACGACGCAGAGGGACTGTGTAATGTGATTCAGACAAAATATCCTGAATTTAACATTGAAAAAATTTACCTCGATGCCTTCAGGCAGATAACCTCAGTGAACGGGCAATCATATCCTGATGTCGAAAAAGCAATTAACGACAGGATAAATGCCGGTTGTATTATCTTTAATTATGTAGGACATGGAAATGAAATAGGCCTTGCCCATGAACGGGTGATCAGGACACAGAATATCAATTCGTGGAAAAACGGTTCAAAACTTCCGCTTTTCATTACTGCAACCTGCGAATTCGGCAGGTTCGACGATGCCGAATTAAATCCTTTTACAGGCGAACTGACACCAAAATCTTCAGCAGGTGAAATGGTTCTGCTTAACAGTGAGGGCGGAGGCATAGCACTTATGACTACTACAAGGATCGTCTATTCAGCACCTAACTACACCCTTAACAAGAATATTCTTGATTATGCTTTTTCGAGAAATCAGGATGGCGAAGCGCTCAGACTCGGAGATATAATCAGACTTGCAAAAATCAGTTCAGGCAATGGCATGAACAAAAGAAGTTTCACTCTTCTGGGCGACCCTGCTGTAACGCTCGCCTACCCTTCCCACGGAAAAGTGGTAACAGATTCAATAAACGGAATACATGTGTCCCTTTTCAGCGATACTGTTAAGGCCCTCTCACCGGTAACAGTTTCAGGACATATTGAAGACAACCACGGAAAACCGGCAAACGACTTTAACGGAATGATAAGCCTCCTCGTTTTTGACAAAAACATAAAAATAAAAACCCTTGCAAATGACGGCGGCCAGCCTTTGGAATTTTACATGCAGAACAGTGTTATTTTCAGCGGTAAAGCACAGGTATCACAGGGCAGATTCAGATTCAGCTTTATTATTCCCAGAGATATAAATTATTCATTCGGAACAGGTAAATTAAGCTACTATGCCAGAAATGAATCAACAGATATAAACGGCGTATATAACAGTTTCATAATTGGAGGTTTCAGCAACCTTCCTGTAACAGATACTTTAGGTCCGCAGATAAAATTATTCCTCAACGATACACTTTTCAGAAGCGGGGATGTCACTGACAACAATCCTGTCCTTTTTGCAATTGTGTCGGATAACTCAGGTATCAATACAACAGGGGCAGGAATAGGCCACGATATTACTGCATGGTTTGATGATGAAAGGAACAGCGCCATGATTCTGAATAGCTTTTATGAGACCGATATAAATAATCACAGGAAAGGCACAATAAGATACCCTCTGAATAACCTCACGGACGGGAACCATTCATTAACCCTCAGAGCATGGGACAATTACAACAATTCATCCACTGCTACAATCAGATTCACTGTAAAAACTGAAAAAGGTTTTGTTATCAGCAATCTGATCAATTACCCGAATCCGTTTACTGACTATACTTACATTTCAGCCGGACATAACCGGCCGGATGAAACCATGGATGTAACAGTTGAAATATTTGATATGAGCGGCAGGAAAGTGAAGGTTATTAAAGAGAATTTAATTTCAACGGGTTACAGGCTGCCTCCACTGTTATGGGATGGTACAACTGAAGGAGGTAAAAAGGCAGCACGGGGATTATACAGCTATGTCATAACTGTTAAAACCGGCAGTGGTGAATCGGCAAAATCATCGGGGCGTATGATTATATTATAAGCAAACACAATAACTCAGCAATAAAATTGTTTTATATTTGCGAAATTAAATCTAAGAATGTTTTAATAACAGAATGAAAACCAGACTTATAACTTTTTTTTCTCTGATTGTTTTATTTTGTGCCGTAATTGAATCTGCAGCACAGTCAGGTTCCGGTGAACTTAACGCTATTCAAACGGTTGTTCCGTTCCTTACCATTTCACCAGATTCAAGGGCCGGAGCTATGGGTGATGCAGGTGTTGCGACCACCCCCGATATTTACAGCATGCACTGGAATCCTGCCAAGTTTGCTTTTATTGAAGGGAAAGGAGGTTTAGGCATTTCCTATTCTCCTTGGCTCAGGACGCTGGTGCCGGATATAAATCTGGCTTATCTTGCCGGTTATAAAAGGATAGACAGTAAACAGGTTGTTGCATCCAGTCTTTTTTACTCATCACTTGGAGATATACCTTTTACGGATGATTTCGGTAATGTTCAAAGGGTGTTTATCCCCACTGAATTTGCAATAGATGCTGGATATTCAAGAATTTTCGGAGAGAATTTTTCGGGAGGAATCGCTTTCAGGTTTATTTACTCCAACCTTACCGGTGGATTTACATCAGGAGGTACTGAAACAAGGCCGGGAGTATCTTTTGCCGCAGATGTTTCCGGTTTATACATTAGGGAAACCGAAATATTCAACAAAAATGCCGTAATCAGTGCAGGAATTAATTTCTCAAACATAGGCTCAAAAATGAGCTACACCAAATCCAGGGAACCTGATTTTATACCGATGAACCTGCGACTGGGAGGAGCATGTACATTTAAATTCGACCAGTATAATGAAATCACTTTCACTACCGATTTCAACAAACTGCTTGTCCCTACCCCGCCCAAATATGACCCCGACAGAAACATTATTGCAGGCAAGGATCCCAACGTGTCGGTACCTGTTGCTATTCTTCAATCCTTCTATGATGCCCCCGGCGGCCTGAAGGAAGAACTCAGGGAAATTACCATATCACTTGGTGCCGAATACTGGTATAATCAGCAGTTTGCAATAAGAGGTGGATATTTTCATGAGAACGAAACCAAAGGAAACCGGAAATATTTTACTGCCGGTGCGGGTTTCAGAATGAATATTCTGGAAATAGACTTTTCATATCTGATGCCGGTGGTTCAGAACCATCCTCTTGCACGCACACTCAGGTTCTCGCTCTCTTTCGAGTTTGGATCACTCAGGAATGCTTCAAAGGGATGAATTTCCGGACAGGACAGGGAATTGACTTTCACAGGCTTGAACCCGGTTATAAATTATGGATCGGAGGAGTGAACATTCCATCAGATAAGGGATGTCCTGCCCACTCCGACGGTGATGCTCTGCTTCACGCAATATGCGATGCCCTTCTCGGGGCTGCCGGTTTGAATGATATCGGCCATTATTTTCCGGACAACGACCCGCTGTTCCGGAATATTGAAAGTAAAATCCTTCTCGGGAAAACGATAGAGATTATCCGCAAAGAGAGATATGAAGTGGTAAATATAGATTCCACTGTTTGCATTGAGAAACCCAGAATCGCACAATATATCCCTGAAATGAAAAAGATTATTTCCTCCATTGCAGGAGTGGATACCAAAGATGTTGCCATAAAAGCCACAACTACAGAGAAACTAGGTTTTGCAGGAAGAGGGGAAGGACTTTTCGCAATTGCTTCAGTACTTATTTTTAGGAGCAATCGCTGAGAACCCTATCAAAGTAATAAGTGCATCACCAGTCAGAAAAGGCATTGTGACTTTCAGATATGACTATCCTTTATTATTTCTTCGTCTACCAGAATACGCCCGCAATATTCGCAAACTATGATTTTCTTTCTCGATTTAATATCGAGCTGCCTTTGTGGAGGAATCTGATTAAAGCATCCTCCGCAGGCATCACGCTGAATTGATACAACTGCAAGTCCGTTGCGGGCATTACCACGGATTCTCTTATAAGCTGTAAGAAGCCTCTCCTCAATCATTGACTGAATCTTTTCCGATTTTTGGAGAAGCGTCTCTTCTTCCTTCTTTGTATCAGAAACTATCTCCTCCAGTTCTGCTTTTTTATTCTGCAGGTCTGCTTTCCTCTCATTCAATTGTGCTTCAGCTGCTGAAATAAGTGCCTTTTTCTCCTCAATCTGAGCATTGAACTCCCTTATTTTCTTATTGCAGAGCTCAATTTCAAGTGTCTGGTATTCAATCTCTTTTGAAAGTGAATCAAACTCCCTGTTATTGCGGACGTTTTTCTGCTGTTCCTCATATTTTTTTATCAGCATCTGAGATTCTGAAATCTCATTGTTTTTTTTCGAAATTGATTTTTCAAGGGTTACAACTTCTTCCTTAAGATTATTAAGCCTGGTTTCAAGGCCCGCAATCTCATCTTCAAGGTCCTGTACCTCAAGTGGAAGTTCTCCGCGAAGGGTTCTGATCTTGTCTATTTCCGAATCAACAAGCTGAAGGCTGTAAAGAGCCCTGAGCCTCTCTTCCACTGAAATCTCAGTTTCCTGCATCTTTGATTTTTCCATTGCTAATAATAATTTATAGGATTAGTTTTTATTTCTGAAAACCGGAGTGCAAAGTTAGGGAAATTTTTGATAATTAAATCATATAATATTTCAAGGCAATAAATTTCGCTCTCATAATGGCCTATGTCAGCAAGTAACATATTTCCCCCGGCCTTGAAAAAATCATGGTATTTGACATCACCTGTTACAAGGGCATCAGCTCCTGAAGATATTGCTGTCTCAATAAGAAATGCACCTGAACCTCCGCACAACGCAACTTTTTTTATTCTTCTTCCGGTAAGCCTTGAATATCTTATCCCTTTTGAATTAAAAACTTCTGATAACATGCCGAGAAAAGTTTTTTCATCTGGAGGTTCCCGGAAAATACCTGTACAGCCAGTGCCAGCACCTGAATACTCATTCAGAAGCGGATACATATCCCACGCAACTTCTTCATAAGGATGAGCTTCAAGAAGAGCCCTGAGAACATTGTTTTTTAAATGCACGGGCAGAATGGTTTCAATCCTAACCTCTTTTTCCTTATGTAGTTCTCCCCTTTCTCCAACAAAAGGCTTTGCATGTTCATTACCACGGAAAGTGCCGTAACCTTCAGCATTAAAACTGCACATGTCATAATTTCCTATATGCCCGGCACCGGCCGAAAAAAGAGCCTCACGTACTTTTCCTGCATAACTTACCGGAACAAAAGTTACAAGTTTAAGCAGTTTATTTTCTAGTGGCTTCAGGGTTGATATCTCTTTCAGTCCTAGTTTTTCCGCCATTTTTCTGCTTACCCAGCTGTTAAACATATCAAGGCTGGTGTGTGCCGAATATATGGCAATATCTTCTTTTATTGCCTTCAAAATAATCTTTTCAGCATAACTTTTACCCGTAACTGATTTCAGAGGATGAAAAATTACCGGGTGATGTGTAATCACCAGCCCGTATCCGCCTGCAGAAGCCTCTTCAATTACTTCAATAGTAGCATCAAGAGAAAGAAGGGCTGAAGATATTTTATTATCCGGGTTACCGGTCTGAAGACCCGAATTATCATAACTTTCCTGATATACAACTGGAACGGCATAATCAATAAATGAACATATTTCCTTAACTGTTATCATTTCAATACCTAAATATTGTTCCTTAAATCTATCAATAAATCTCTTATATTAAAAAGTGACTCTCTGATTTCAAGCTTATAGTTTGTTTCATCAAGCTTTTCGGAGAGGTGTTTTTTTGCTCCTGCAATAGTCATTCCCTTTTCCTTGAGAAGGTAGTGTATTATTTTGAGATTCTTAAGGTCCTCAGGCATAAAGAGCCGGTTCCCTTTTTTGTTTTTTCTGGGTTTTAGAATTTCAAACTGATTTTCCCAGAAACGTACTGTTGAGACAGGCACGTTGAGAATCTGTGATACCTCACCAATTGTATAAAACAATTTTTCCACGGGTTTTTCCTTGTAAGGCATAATATCTATTTTTAATGATTTTTCCATCATCGGTAATTTCGGGTTCTGTTCCGGGGAAATCAGGCATAGTCAATTCCCTGATTTTTCCTTATTGCTCTTCTTGAAGGATCATATCTTACAAACCTGTCAGGATACTATAAAGCAGGAATTATTATTCCTGAAATAAATTTCCCTTTAATATCGGTTTTAACTTTTATTGCCGCTGTTATTCCTTTAATGCTGGTAATATTAAATCTACCATATTTATTTTCATGAGTAAGTAAATTATTTTATAAAGTGTTGGGGGTATATTTTTAAAAATTATTTTCATGTTTGTTTGTGATTGACAAATCATTTTGGTTTCATAATATTCTGTCAATAAAATTATGCCGGGAAGATATTAATCGAATGACTGCCCGCTGCGTGAGGCTATCTCAATTATTCGTTCGTATTCTTCAGGTGTAAGGTCGTTGAAATAGTAATTTGAAGGATCCACTTTTAATCCGTTCAGTTCAACCTCATAGTGGAGATGCGGTGCAATGGAAAGACCAGAATTGCCAACAAACCCGATAACATCTCCCCTTTTCACCTTCTGCCCCATCCTTACATTAAATCTGTCAAGATGTGCATATAATGTTTTATAACCGAATCCGTGATTAAGTACAACATGGTTGCCATAGCCTCTTCTTGAAGAAACAATACTTTCGACTACAGCATTGCCGGTGGCATATACTTCAGTACCCACAGGTGAAGTAAAATCCATGCCATAATGGAATTTTACAATCTTATAAATAGGATGGATTCTAAGACCGAAACCGGAAGCAGTTCTTGTAAGGTCTTTATTTGATAAAGGCATAATAGCAGGTATAGAAGCCAGCATCTCTTCCTTTTCGTGGGCAAGTTTTACAAGCTCTTCGAACGATTTTGACTGAACAACTATTTTCTTTTTTATTCTGTCGAGCCTACGTGCAGTCTCAACAACAATTTTTGCATTGTTATAGTTTTCCAGTTCCTTATACCTGTTTATACCTCCGATACCTCCCTCCCTGATGGAAGCCGGTACTGGTTCGGCTTCAAAGATTGTACGGTAGAGATTGTCGTCTGTCTCCTTAAGATGGGAAAGGATTTTTTCCACTTTATCCATTTCCCTGTTCATAAGTTCATACTGAATAGTAAGTTGCTCTATTTCATGCTTTAATACCTTTGTCTTGGGCGAATCAAAAAATATGGCAAAAATAACTCCATATATCATGGCCAGAAAAACCGAACCAAGAAAATATGCCAGAAACCTCAGAAAAATATCTCTGAAGCCAAGCCTTATTTTGTCAAAGCTGAGAGATTCAGGATTAAATTTATATTTTGGTTTTCCCATATGCTGACAAAGATAAGAATTTATGGAAAAGACAAATAAGAGAAATTGTTTGAATTTTAAATTTCAGCCTGAAACTATAATATATTTTTTCTGTTTAACGGAGTCTTGACTTTGAGTTTAAAGTCATTATCATGTCACGGTATTCTTCGGGTGAAAGATCATCAGAGAAAAACCACAGTGGGTTCTGGTGTGATCCGTTATAGTCGATCTGGTAATGCAGATGAGGGCCTGATGATGTCCCTGAATTGCCGCTTAATCCTATTCTGTCACCCCTCTTTACATTCAGGCCAGCAGATACATCTATTTTGCTGAGATGAGCATATATTGTCCTGAAGCCATAACCATGGTCAATAATCACAAAATTACCAAACCCATCAGAGTTCCATCCTGCAGCTACGACAGTACCTGAACCGGTTGCAAAAACCTCGGTTCCGTAGGGACACATAAAATCCTGGCCGTAATGCCACCTGGCCGTTCCAAGTACGGGATGCTCCTTGCGGAATCCTACCCCGTCGCCACGCGGTATGGAAACTTCAACAGGACATATTTTAGGAAGATATTCATTTTCCCGCTTCCATTCATCTTTCCTCTTCTCAATCTCTTTAAATGATTCTTCCTGTACTTTAGCCATGTTCTTCAGAAGATCGAGCTTCTGGTGCGCACTGATAATAATGTCAGAATTTTTAAATCCCATGAATTCACCATAACGATCAACACCACCATATCCCGGATTTCTGTAAAAAGAAGGAACGGAATCCATGTTAAGTACCGGACGATAACGCTTATCATCTGACTGACGGAGCTGATCCACAACCCTGAATGCATTATCGAATTTCATCTCAAGCAATGAATAGGAAAGTTTGAGGTTTTCTATCTCATTAGCAAGTATTTTTTCCTTCGGCGAACCAAAGCGGTTGAGGAATATCTGAATATAAAAAACAGCTAAAAGCAATGAAAGTAATAACCCGAATATAAATTTCAACAGCTTGATTTTCAAAGGATGTTTTACCTGCTTAAACTGCAGGTCAATTTCATCGAGAATATATTTCCTGTTTCTTAAAATCAAAATGATGCTCTGTTTTTTGATTCAGTCCTCACAAATCTAAAGTAAATAAATTAATTTTACAAGCCTAAAAATTTAAAAATTTTATTAATTTATTAAAAATAATATGTTAAAATCTGGTGAACTGAAACAAAAATTTCTTGATTTTTTCAGGTCAAAAGGTCATGTTATTATTCCTTCGGCAAGTATGGTTATTAGGAATGATCCCACACTCATGTTCACCAATGCGGGCATGAATCAGTTCAAGGATATTTTTCTTGGCAATCAGCAGCCGCAGTATAAAAGGGTAGCCAATTCACAGAAATGTCTCAGGGTTTCGGGCAAACACAATGATCTTGAAGAAGTGGGTCATGACACCTACCATCACACGATGTTTGAGATGCTTGGCAACTGGTCGTTTGGAGATTATTTTAAAAAAGAAGCTATTGAATGGGCATGGGAATTTCTGACAGAGGAACTCGGAATTCCCGAAGAGAGGCTTTACACAACCATTTTTGAGGGAAGCCCTGAAGACGGTGTCCCGCGTGATAACGAGGCTTACACTTACTGGATTAAATGTTTTAAAAATGCTGAAAACAGGATAATTGAAGGTTCAAAGAAAGATAATTTCTGGGAGATGGGAGATACAGGCCCTTGCGGTCCATGCTCTGAAATACACATTGACCTGCGCAGTGAAAAGGAACGGACAGAACAGCCCGGACACCTTTTAATAAACAAAGGGCATCCCCTTGTAATAGAGATATGGAATCTTGTATTCATACAGTATAACCGTAAAACCGACGGCAAACTCGAAGTCCTGCCCTCAAAACATGTTGACACTGGTATGGGATTTGAACGCCTCTGTATGGTGGTTCAGAACAAGAAATCAAACTACGATACGGATATTTTCCAATCGTTAATCAGTGAAATTTCTTCAATTACAGGGAAAAAATACGGAGCCTCTGAACCCCAGGATGTTGCAATGCGGGTTATAGCCGATCATCTTAGGGCCGTGGCATTTTCAATTACCGACGGGCAACTGCCGTCAAACAACAGAGCCGGCTATGTAATACGCCGAATCCTGAGAAGAGCCGTAAGATACGGCTATACCTACCTAGGCATGGAGGAACCATTTATTTTTAAACTAACCGATATTCTGTCTGCAACCATGGGTGATCAGTATCCTGAACTGATTAAAAATAAAAATCTTATAAGCAAAGTCATAAGGGAAGAAGAGGCTTCATTCCTGAAAACCCTTGGTAAAGGTCTTAAAATGATTGAAAGACGTATCTCTGAACTAAAGAAAGCCGGAAAAGATATTCTCCCAGGAATTGAAGCATTCGAACTTTATGATACCTACGGCTTCCCTGTTGATCTTACACAACTGATTCTCAGAGAAAACCAGTTTAAACTCGACACTGAAGGCTTTGAGTCTGCCATGAAGGGACAGAAAGAAAGATCGAGGGAAGACGCCAGCATTGATACCGGCGACTGGATTATTGTCAGGGAATCAGAAGGAACTATGTTTACAGGTTATGAAAAGACAGAAGATGAGGTGCTTATTACACGGTACCGCAAGATTAAGGTAAAAGGAAAAGAAAAATACCATCTGGTGTTTGATAAAACACCTTTTTATGCCGAATCAGGCGGACAGGAGGGCGACACAGGTACACTGGCATACGGCAATGAAAAAATAAATATTTCTGATACTCGCAGGGAGAATAATCTTATAATTCATATTGCCGACAAGCTTCCTTCCAGCCCTTCTGCAACATTTACAGCATCAGTCGACACTTTAAAAAGAATGATGACTGCCAGCAACCACTCTGCAACCCATCTTCTGCATCATGCACTAAGAAAAGTCCTCGGGAACCATGTGGAACAAAAAGGTTCCCTAATCACATGGGAACGACTGCGGTTCGATTTCAGCCACTTTACAAAAATGACACAGGAAGAAATTTTTAATGTTGAAAAACTTGTAAACCAATATATAAGACAAAATATAACAAGAACCGTCTACAGCGATTTACCCTACGATGAAGCGAAAAAAATGGGAGCCATTGCACTCTTCGGTGAAAAGTACGGCAATACCGTAAGAGTGGTAAAATTCGGGGAATCAATGGAGTTATGCGGCGGAACCCACGTTAATAATACAGGTTCAATAGGTATATTTAAAATTATTTCCGAGAGCGCCATTTCTGCGGGAGTGAGAAGAATTGAAGCCCTTACAGGCGAAAAGGCTGAAGAGTATATAAATTCAAGAATAGCTGAAGCTGATGAGGTTGCCGGAATGCTAAGAAGTACAGGCAACATAGCTGACAATGTCAGAAAACTGATTTCAGAAAACGCATCGCTGAGGAAAAGCAATGAAAAATTGCAGGCTCATCTCGCTGCTATTCATAGAAAAAACCTTGAGGAAAAAGCAGTTTTAATCAATGGCATACGTTTCATAAAAGGAATAGTGGAAACGGAATCTCCTGATTTTCTTAAAACTATTGCCCATCAACTGAGAAATCAGTACGATGATGCAGTTTTTGCTGCCGGTGCATCAGCATCCAGCAAGGCTCATTTGCTTATAATGGTAAGCGACAGGCTGGTAAAAGAAAGAAATATATCTGCAGTGGAAATTATCAGGGCTGTTTCCGGTGCTATTGAAGGTGGAGGTGGCGGACAGCCATTTCTGGCAACTGCCGGTGGTAAAAATGTCTCAGGCCTGCAGGAGGCTTTAAACCTTGTCGAAAAATGGCTGAAGGGTAAGTAGGTGCTGTACGGCATTAATGGTATCCTTAAAAAGCTTCCCAAATTTTAACTTAAAAGCATCGGGATGCTTTTAACATTTTTGTATTTTTGAAACTCATAGCTTCTTATGGAAAAACATGCTTCTGTATATGGTATTTTGCTTTCTGTGTTTCTGTTTTTCCTTTATTCATGTACTCCCGAATCATGCAAAGAAGAAACCGTCACACTTCTCGGGGCAACCTTTTACAGGACAGGCACTGGTAAAACCGGTGCTCCCGATTCAGTAACAGTTTTCGGAACCGGAAAAGAAACCTCTCCCTTATATAAAAATGCAACCGGGAAACCGGTTATCTACCTGCCTCTTGATCCTTCCTCGGGAGAATGTAGTTTTATATTGAAAATCAATGGCATAAATGATACCATCAAATTTATTTACAATACATTTCCCCATCTTGTTTCAAAGGAATGCGGATATACCTTCTTCCATAACATCTCCGGCTGCAAATTCACTGAAAATATTATTGACACAGTGTTTGTAACAAACAAAAGAATAACTACACAAAATGAAGAAAACATTCGTATTTTTTACTGAATTACTTATACTGTGTGCTATGACTTTTCCTGATGCAATCGGTCAGGACACTATATCTTTCCCCCTGAAAATAAGAATAGGAGCTGACCTTTATGGCCCGGCATATTATTATGCAGATAAAAACACTTTTACGATTGAAGGTTTTTTTTCAATTGACAGAGACACTCTGAAATCATGGTCTTTTGATGCCGGCTACAGCAGATTTGAATTTGAACAGTATAATTACCATTATAACTGCAAGGGGGTCTTTCTTTGCTCAGGAATAGAGTTCAATGTTATCTCCCCTGAATCTTCCAGGGGAAAATATTTTGCAGGCGCAGGACTTAAATACGGGATGAGCTACTATACTCACGAAATACCATTTCTGAAAAGTGAAAACTACTGGGGAAATGTAAATATATCAGTTAAACCATCATCACAATTGGCTCATTTTATAGAAGCCTCACCGGGAATAAGGACAGAAATATTCAGTAATCTCAGTATCGGATGGACAATCCGTCTTAGAATTCTTATCTACTCAGGCACTGACAGGGATATGAAATCTGTGTACATACCCGGCTACGGCAACGGAACAAAATCCTTCAGTCCCGGTATCAATTATTACCTCGTATGGAGTATCCCCTATAAATATCTTAAACTGAGAAAAAGAAACCATTAGCACCAATCAAAACTGTCAATACACGGACAAAGTTTCCACCTTTTTTTTCCTGCTGAATATCCAGAGACCGGCAAAAGTAAGGAAACCATTGAGTAGTAAAAGCTCAAAACCAAATTTATATCCGTTAAAAATTTCAACTGAATATCTGCTTAGAAAATAACAGACAACTGGTGAAATTACCGCAATAAATGGTGTTATTCTGTCATTTACTTCCCGTTTTGTAAAAAGGCCAAATGAGTAAAGCCCGAGCAGAGGGCCGTAAGTGTACCCTGCAATTGTAAAGAGTTTGTCAATTACTGCCCGGTCGTTAAGAGACCTGAAGACGAGAATTGATATAAAAAACACAAAGGCAATTGAAATATGAACCGCATACCTTATTCTTGTTCTTGTTCTCTCATTAAGATGCACATTGCGGTCAAGTCCCAGAAAATCAATTGTAAATGAGGTTGTAAGAGAGGTCAGGGCTCCATCGGCACTTGGAAATGCGGCTGAAATCAATCCTATAAGAAAAACCAGTCCGGCTACAGGACTCAGATATCTGAGTGCAATTGTCGGGAAAATTTCATCTGTCATCTGTACCGTAAGATTTTTTGAACGGGAATAAACCAGCAAAATTGCCCCAAGAAAAAGGAAAAGCAGATTCACCAGAACAAGTATCCCACTGAAAGTAAACATGTTTTTCTGTGCATCCTTTATGTTTTTACAGCTGAGATTTTTCTGCATCATCTCCTGGTCAAGCCCGGTCATGACAATTGTTATAAACATTCCGCTTAAAAATTGTTTAAGGAAAAATCTTTCATGGTGCCAGTCAGTAATAAACATTTTTGTAATCCCTTCATGCCTTATTAACGGAATTATATCTGCAATAGATTTGCCAAGGTCCCGGCTGATATATACAACTGACAGAATTACAGCAAGTAACATAAAGGTTGTCTGCAGTGTGTCAGTCCATACAATCGTCCTTATTCCCCCTTTAAATGTATAAAGTATTATAAGTATGATAAAAATCAACACATTAATCCAGAACGGAACTTTCCATGCATCAAAAACAAAAACCTGCAGGACATTAATTACCAGAAACATTCGCAGTGATGCACCAAGTGTTCTTGAAAGAATGAAAAACCCTGCACCTGTTTTGTAAGTCCAGAATCCGAATCTTTTTTCAAGATATGTGTATATTGATGTCAGCTTCAGACGGTAATAGAGAGGAAGCAGAACAGTGGCAATTACCAAATATCCGAAAAGGTAACCGAAAACCACAACCATATAACTGAACTGCGTTTCCTTTACCCATCCCGGAACCGACATAAAGGTTACACCCGAAAGGGATGCCCCTATCATGCCATAGGCCACAACATACCACGGCGATATGTTTTTCCCGAGATAAAAAGCGTGACTGTCAGCTTTTCTGGCTGTAAAATAGGTTACTATAAAAAGAATACCTGTATATAAAAGAAAAACTGTAAGAATCAGTAAAGGTGACATAAAACTCTTTTAAAAAATCATACAAGGTTAGTAAAAAGACATTATGTGCGGAAATTTGGAATAAATTATCCGGATATTTGATTTATTTTTGAAAAAAAATCTGATATGAGCCTTCCCTCTCGGTTGCTTGAAAATGCTGTTAATGAATTTGCATCCTTGCCCGGAATAGGGCGAAAGACAGCTTTCAGGCTGGTTATGAATCTTTTAAAAAGGAATCCCGAAGAAGTGCAACGGTTCGGTGAAAGCATTATCCGGCTCCGTTCTGAAATAAAATACTGCAAATTTTGTCACACTATTTCTGATAACGATGTTTGCAGTATCTGCAGTGACAAGTCCCGCGACAGTACAATTATCTGCGTGGTTGAATCAATCCAGGATGTCATGGCTGTTGAGAATACAAGACAATACAGAGGACTATATCATGTACTCGGCGGAATTATTTCTCCTATTGAAGGAATAGGTCCCTCCGACCTGAATATTGATTCACTTGAAGAAAGAGTTAAAAACAGTAACATATCTGAAGTAATTTTTGCATTGAGCACCACTATGGAAGGTGATACAACAAGTTTTTACCTTTATAAAAGATTAAGCAGGTATAATGTCAGACTTTCGGTACTCGCAAGAGGAGTTGCAATAGGTGATGAACTGGAATACACAGATGAAATCACGCTTGGTAAATCAATAATAAACCGTACACCATTTATTTCACCGGTGTAAAATAACCAAGTCATCAAATGAGCAAAAAAATTATCCATATTTAAACGAGATTCAGACCTGACACTGATGTATCTTTCGGTAATTATAGTCAACTACAATGTCAGATATTTTCTTGAACAGTGCCTTAATTCAGTTATTAAAGCATCTGAAGGTATTGATTGTGAAATATTTGTAGTGGACAATAATTCTGCTGATGGTTCCTGTGCAATGGTGAGCACCTGTTTTTCTCAGGTAAGGCTTATCAGGAACAAAGAAAATGCAGGTTTTGCCAAAGCCTGTAATCAGGCTATCAGGCAGTCGTCGGGAGAATTTATTCTGTTGTTAAATCCTGATACAATTGTTGATGAGAATGCATTTACCGAATGTCTGGGTTTCATGCGAAGTCATACCGATGCCGGAGCTTTAGGAGTAAAGATGATTGACGGAAACGGCAGGTATCTCAGGGAATCAAAAAGAGCATTTCCTTCTCCTCTGACAGCTTTTTTTAAGATGGCTGGTTTTTCAAAAGCCTTCCCCCTGTCACCTCTTTTCAGCAGATATTATATGGCGCATATTGACATTGATCAGATTGCTGAAATTGAAGTTCTGCCAGGTGCATTTATGTTCATCAGAAAAGAAACTCTTGAAAAAACAGGCCTGCTGGACGAAAACTTTTTCATGTACGGTGAAGACATTGACCTGAGTTACAGAATCATTAATGCAGGATATAAAATTTATTATTATCCGGAAGTAAAAATCATACACTTTAAAGGAGAAAGTTCAAAAAGAAGTCCTTTAAACAGTACAATATTATTTTACAGGGCAATGCTTGTTTTTTCAGAAAAACATTTCCGCGGGAAAAATAAACTGCTTTTTGAAGTTTTAATAAAACCTGCAATATATGCAAGAGGAACGGTAAGTCTTATCACCGTTCCCCTTTTAAGATTATTTCCGGGGCATGGAAACATTTTCAGACCTGTGCGTAAATCAGTAATAGTCAGCAGGGAACAAAGCTACCTGAAAATTTCAGATCTCATTAAAAAGACAGGTGTTAAATCTGCTATTGCCGGTAGGGTGGCTATATCAAAAGAAGATATGGAAAGTGAAGTACTTGGAAATATTGAACAATTAAAGGAAGTAATAAGGATCAACCATATAGGTGAAGTAATATTTTCAGTAAAGGATATGCCAGTCTCCCGGATTATTGAATCAATGAATTCAATTGCCGGAATGAAATTAAAAATAAGACTTGTTCCAGAAGGTGAAAAAATAATTTTAAGCAGCAAAACAGTAACAATTTTGCAGGATACGGGACAATAAATATAAAAGAATATCAATAAATTAAACTTTCATGAAGCATTTATTACTAAATTCTTTAACTGATTTGTTTAAAAATTTGTTTAAATTTGGAAAGAGTTGTTAAATAAAAAAACTGAAAAAATTCTGTAAAAATAATTTCTGCTATATTAGTAGTTTAAGAAATATAATTCTTTTTTACATGAGACGTATTTTAATCATACTTTTTCTTTCATGCCATTTTCTAAATATATCAGCGCAAATAAAAGGAGAACTTAAAGATAATTTTTACTGGGCTGAAACTTTTGTTCTTTATGAGGAATATAAAGATGCACTGCCTTTGTACCAGCTTCTTCTGAAAGTTAATCCGAGGAACAGCAATTACAAATACAGAATCGGGCAATGTCTTTTAAACATTCCGGGACGCAAACAGGAAGCAGTAAGCTATCTCGAAGATGCAGTGAAAGATATAAATCCAAAATACAAGGAAGGAAGATTTAAAGAAACAAAAGCACCACTTGATGCATATTATTATCTTGCCAATGCATACCGTATTACCAATCAGCTCGATAAAGCAATAGCAACCTATGAAATATTCAAGAAATACATGGATCCCAGAATATATGATACCACAATTGTCAATCTGCAGATTGAATCGTGCAACAATGCAATGGAACTTATGAAACATACCTTTTATATAAAAAAGATGAACGTGGGACGACCGGTGAACGATCAATATGCAGATATTAATCCTGTTGTCTCCGATGATGAAACCATCATGGTATATAACAAATCTGAACCTTTTCAGGAAGCGCTTTACTTTACAAAAAAAGTGAATGGCAAATGGACAGATCCGGTTAATATTATCCCTTACCTCGGTCTCGGTTTTGAGGATAAAAACTATGCAACATCCATTTCTGCCGACGGAAAGGAATTATATATTTACAGGGCCGGTGCAAATTATGACGGAAACATATATATGACACGCCGAAGGGATGATGATACATGGACAAACCTTATCCGGCTGAATGACAATATAAATACAAAGTACTGGGAATCCCATGCGGCTATATCCCATAATGGAAAGAGACTCTATTTCACTTCAAACAGAAAAGGTTCCTATGGCGGATTGGATATTTACTATTCTGACCGCGACACTACAGGCGACTGGGGTGTCGCAAAAAACATAGGACCGGTTATCAACACAAAATACAACGAGGATTCTCCTTTTCCGGGTAAGGACGACAAAACTCTCTTCTTCAGCTCAAGAGGTCATTTCAACATCGGAGGATACGACATTTTCTATTCAACCCTCCTTGACAACGGGCAATGGAGTACACCTCTCAACGTGGGATACCCGCTTAATACCACTGATGACGACCTCTTCTTCTACCCTGTTAATGAAGGATATGAAGCATACTATTCAATGATTGAACCCGACAGCTACGGCTTAACTGATATCTACAGAATAGAAATATTCACCAAAGACCACCCTCGAAAATTCTTCGTAAGAGGAATAGTAAAAGTTAAAGACCTGCTGAGTATTTTCAGCGACAGCATAAGGGTGAGTGCTATAAGCAGGGAAAATCCAGAAGACAGAGTCGTTGTCTATTCAAATCCTGTTACCGGGGAATATATTTTCGAATTGCCTCAGGGAGAATATACCATAACATACGAAGCAAAAAATGCAGGACAGATTTCCCGGCCACTTGAACTTTCACTATTCAACCCTGCCGACTCTCTTCAGATACCTTCCATAGAACTGCCGAAACTTGACCTGATGGCAGATATGGATATCAGAAAAGAAAAAAATATAATTGCACTTAAAGGCGATACAATAGAAATTCCCGTGAAAGTTGAACCAAATTCAATAATGGAAGTAGAACACTGGATTGGGGATTCTTTGGTACGAACCGACAAATATGTGATTACCGACTCCATATTTATTTATAAAGCTGCACCTCTTAGCGGAGACAACAGAATTAGATTCAAACTTACAGATAAATACAGTAATGTGACTGCCTCTGAAATATCAATTACTCGCAGGAAAATTACTGAAGAAAAGATTGTCAGACCTGAATACAAGCACATAATAGCCCGGAAACAGGTTGCAGCATTTATCGAAATGCTTAAGAAACACTCTGAAGGTGAATTGAAGAAAATTATTGATAAAACTGATTTCACAAAGCAGCAATTCGGGAAAGTTGATGATATTATTTCATATGTAAAAGAAATAGCTGTATCAGGAGGAATTGATGCTGAAAAGGTTAATCTACTTGCCCTGAAGGTGGCTGTTATGGATAATGTACTCTCACAGTCAGCTGTTGATTTACTGGCAGAAAAAACGGCAGGACGGTTAAAAGAGGTGTTATCAGGATTGAATATCTATGAAGCAAATCTTAAAACATGGAGCGACCTTCAGAGATATGTGGCAGAGAAAACAGAGAACGCAGTTACATCAGAAAACATAAACAGACTGGCTTACGATATTATTGAAGGTCTCGACCCACTGATTGCAATAATAAGAAACCAGATACTCACTTACGGTGAGATAGCAGGTATAAGCGAACAGGTAATGAGTGCCGTTAAAAATACGGAAGCTCAAAAAATTAAGAACTCCGGTGAATGGCTCAGGAGTTTCACTGAAGAAGCTTTAAAGCAAAAACTTACTGAACCGGATATTACTGCCATGTTTACTGCCCTTACCTCACTGCCCGGAACTGACATCGAAGCTTATCTGAAGGAATTTGCACGTTGTTCTCAGGCAGGTTTTGCAGCTTATCTCAACGGACTCGATATTTCTGAAAAAGGAATCTCAACACCACTGAAATTGATGTCTTTCCTGATAAAAAACAGAAAAGGCAACCTCTTCTCCGAAGAAGAATATTTTGAAGCGGTAGCAAGGTTTATTGCAGAAAAACAGATTAATAAAGAAACAATTGTCATCCCTGAAGCTGAAAAGAAGAATAATCTGTTCATATTGTGGATCATACTGGGAGCAGGGGCGATATTTTTCATCATTATATTCTTCAGAAGAAAACGGAGAAAAGACGAAAATGAAAATTAACTTTAAAAACATTTAAGACTCTTTTAATAATTATCAGGTTTTCGCATTTGGTTTGTATCTGTTTTTTTCTATATTTGCTAAAATGTTTGATATCAGGATGAAAAAAATTCCTTTATTGTACTTTTGCCTGATACTGTTTATTTTATCAGCAACTGCCAATTCCCAGTCATCAAAGGAATTAAAGGAAATCTTTACACAGGCTGAATCACATTACCTTTTTGAAGAATATGAACTGGCCAATCCTTTATACCTTTCAATTCTTGCATTTATACCTGATAACTGCAATATTCTTTATAAAATAGGCACCTGTTACCTTAATATTCCTGATGAAAAAGGAAAAGCTATTGAGTATCTTGAAAAAGCCGTTAAAAACACAAGTTATAATTCGAAGACAGAAAGCCTTAAGGAGAAAAAGGCTCCTCTGGATGCTTATTTTTTCCTGGGCAAGGCATATATGATTAATAATGAACTTGAGAAAGCAATCAATACATTCCAGGTCTTTCAAAAACTTGTAAAGGAATCTCCTCTTAAAGGGGAAATGAAAAATTTTGATTTTGTTGACCAGCAGATACTTGCCTGTCAGAATGCACTGAAAATGATGAAGAACCCGATTGAAATGGACACTATGAAACTTCCTGCCGGATTCAGTCAGGGTTCAATTAATGACTTTCCTGTAATCAGTTTCGATGGCAATACAATAGCCTATACTGAAAGGCGGGGATTGTCAAATGCGGTTTTTTATTCAAAAAAGGAAAGAGGAAGATGGCAGCCACCTATAGAAATAACCTATGAAATAAATGCAGGTGAAGACTGCTCAACCTCCTCACTTAATTACGACGGCACTGAACTCTTCCTTTACAAAGACGACATGAAAGACGGCAACATTTATTCAACAACATATAAAGACGGTAAGTGGAGCCCGATAAAGAAACTTAACAGAAATATTAACACAAAGTTTTACGAATCGCATGCCAGCATTTCAGCTGACGGTAAAAGACTCTACTTTACAAGTAACAGAGAAGATGGCAATGACCTTGACATATATGTATCGGAAAAAGATGCAACAGGCGACTGGGGTCCGCCTAAAATGCTTCCAAAAGAAATAAACACCACATTCAACGAGGATACTCCTTTTATAACAATCAGCGATACAATACTCTACTTTGCTTCTGAAGGACATAATTCAATAGGTGGTTATGATATTTTCAGGAGTGTGAAAAGAGGTGATACATGGACAATCCCGGAAAATCTTGGTTATCCGGTAAACACACCTGATGACGACAGATTTTTCTCACCTTTCAATAACGGCAAAAATGCATATTATTCTATATCAACCGATTATAAAAAGAAAGAAATTTTCTACCTTGGTTTCGGTGTCCCTGCAATTGACCACAGGTTCGTAATTACCGGAACAGTAACTTTATCTGATTCATTGCAGGTTTCTGATTCTTTAAACAAAATTTTCCTTATAAGTGTGACATCGGGCGATACATTGACTTCAACATCGCCATCTGAAATATCAGGACTATATTCTTTAACCACAGACCCGGGCCATTACAGAGTTGCCTTTACAGGCAAAAACTACATTGCACAAGCTTTCGACACCCTGCTTGGGAAAAACACACCCGACATAATTACCCTTAACGTAAAACTTCAGAGGGAAACTCCACCTGTTGTTTATCAGAAAATGGACCTGACGAAAATCCCGGAAGTCAAAAAAATTGACAGTGCGGTATTGGTAACAGGATACAGGGTGTCAGATGTAGGTGATACAAAAGTAAAGGAATCAGAAGTGCTTTATTATACCGTGCAGGTAATGGCCCTGCATAAACCAGTGGATGTAAGTTATTTCAGAAACATTCCTGACATAAAGGTGATGTATAATGATGCTGACAAATTCTACAGATATACTACCGGCCGTTTCACAACACGTGAAGAAGCACTGGCATGGCGTGCTGAACTTATAAAAAGAGGATACCCTCAGGATATCTTCGTAAAGAAGGTATCAAGATAAAGCTGCGGCATAAATTGGAATTTATGATGACTTATAAGGATATTACTCTGAGGGCAGTTGAACCTGAAGATCTGGAGTTACTTTATGAATGGGAAAACAACAACAGTTACTGGCTTATCAGTAATACTGTGAAGCCATTTTCCAGATACATTCTTAAAAAATATATTGAAAATTCACATAAAAATATTTTTGAGGTCGGCCAGCTGAGGCTGATGATTGATCTTAATGAAAGCCGGAAGACAATCGGTACAATTGACCTTTTCGATTTTGATTCGTTTCACCAGAGGGCAGGTGTCGGAATACTGATTGCTGAAGTGAGCAGCAGGAGAAAAGGTTATGCATCAATGGCACTTAAATGCCTTATTGACTATTGTTTCAACACTCTTCAGCTTCACCAGCTTTACTGCAGCATTCTTGCAAACAACTGTGAAAGCATGGAACTTTTCAGGAAAGCAGGATTTGTTGAAACAGGTATAAGAAAGGACTGGATTAAAACTCCGGATGGTTATATCGATGAACATATATTTCAGCTTTTAAAAACTAATGCCGTAAATACAGGCATTCAAGACTGATTTCCGGCATTAATAACAAAACCGGCCTCCCTGATTATTTTTTTGCTCTTGTATTTCTGTACTCTCCCCTGAAGTAGTTTACATTCAGTGCATCATATCTTTTCTTCTGAACTTCAATCCTTGCAAGAAAATCTTCAAAATCTTTTTTCTCAGCCTGTGTCCATCCCACTTCACTGATGGCGAACATTCTCGGGCAGGCCATATATTCCAGATGTTCAGGTGTTGGTATATATTCCGTCCATACATTTCCCTGAAACACGAGAATATGTTTATGCTGTTCTTCTGTCAGTTCCTCAAATTCAGGATTGAATGAGTAAACTGTTTCGAGAGGCAGATATCCTCCTATTGCAAGAGGTTCATTATCCGGTTCAGTCTGGTAATAATCGAGATAAAAATATCTTGTGGGTGTCATAATAACATCATGATTCTGTTTTGAGAACTCTGTTCCTCCGGCTACGCCTCTCCACGACATGACGGTAGCTTCAGGTGCCAGTCCGTCTTCAAGTATTTCATCCCATCCAATAAGCTTTCTGCCTTTTGACACAAGAAATTTTTCAACTCTTTTCAGTAGTGTCCGGATAAAATCAAGGGGATTCCTCCTTTTGGTCGGAATGACGGGGCATTTTGAAGGGATACGGGAAGGGGGGCGGTGCGGTTAACGCACCGCCCCCCTTCTCCCTGTTCCATCCTTACAACCCGTCATTCCGAATGAGTCCCGGTGCAAACCGGGACGAATGAGGAATCCCATTATTTCAGTAATGTAGTATAAAGTGACAAACATTCTTTATTTCTTTATTTCTTTCCTGTCATAATAAGTGCAATCCACTTTCTGAATAAATTATTATCCGGACAATAGTGATATTTTATTTAAAAATCGTATAATTTTTTTTGAACAAGCAACGAATATATAAAAAGGCAATCTAAATTTTATTAACATTTTATAACTTTGTAAAAGCTATTGTCTTGAAACTGTTTTTATAAAATTTATTTCTGCAGAATTTATACAATATGGCTAACGGAAAAGTAAGGTCTATAAGGACACCCGTTGTTCTTGCAGTTGAAGACCATAAATACAATCAGATGGTTCTTCAGAAAATGATTGAAAGCATTGGTATTCCGGTCTTGACTGCATCAAACGGGAAAGAGGCTGTTGAGATTTTATCAGCCAACAATGACATTGAACTGGTGCTGATGGATCTGAAAATGCCCGTAATGGACGGATATGAAGCTTTGAATGAGATAAAGAAACTCAAACCACATACTGTTGTAATTGCCGAAACAGCCTATGCACTACCGGGTGATAAGGAGAAAATTCTAAAAGCAGGTTTTGATGATTACCTCCCTAAACCTATTACCCTTGAAATCCTGAAAAACACTTTATTGAAATATCTTCCGGTATACGGAAAAAGTTAAACCCATCCGATGTCAATAACTGCCATAAAAATGAAAAATCTAAACCTGACATATTTTTTAGTGCTTACTATTTTATTTACAGCGTGCGGAGAAAGAAAAAAAACCAATCAGCATATACCGATGAAATCAACTGACAGTACAGGTCTTTATTCCTATAACCGGCAATTTCTTAAGAAACATACAGAAATCATTGAACTTTCAGATGGCAATTCAGCAATAATTCTTGTTCCTGCATGGCAGGGGAGAGTTATGACATCTACATCCGAAGGAGATAACGGATTCAGCTTCGGCTGGATAAACCACAAGCTTATTGCTTCAGGACAGATACAACCTCATATCAATGCTTACGGAGGAGAGGAACGTTTCTGGCTTGGTCCGGAAGGAGGGCAGTTTTCAATCTTTTTCACAAAAGGAAGCAGCTTTACCTTCGACAACTGGCAGACTCCGGCAATAATTGATAATGAACCGTTTAAGATTGTTGAGCAGTCAGGCAACCATGTTCTGTTTCAAGCCAGTGCATCGCTTGTTAATTACAGCGGATTTAAGTTTGATTTACAGATTAAAAGAAAAGTCACGTTGCTTCAGGCGAAACAGGTTTCTGAATTATCTGGCATTAACCTTAAAGGGGTGAACTACGTCGCATACCGGTCGGAAAATACCATAATAAATGCCGGGAAATATGAATGGAAAAAAGAAACAGGTTTACTTTCGGTATGGATGCTTTCTATGCTCAATCCTTCACCTGATGTTACCGTTGTGATTCCTGTTAAAGAAGGAGATGAAAATAAACTTGGACCGGTGGTAAACGATAATTATTTCGGAAAGATAGCTTCTGACAGGCTCAGGGCAACGACCAGCCATGTATTTTTCAAAGCCGACGGCAACAGCAGGGGGAAAATCGGCATTTCCCCGCTGAGAACCAAAGGGGTAATGGGCAGTTATGATTTTAAGAACAATATTCTTACATTGGTTTTCTGCGATCTCCCCGAAGGTGAGACAGCTTATGTCAATTCAGCTTGGGAGATTCAGCAATCGCCATATTCGGGTGATGCCTTCAACTCTTATAACGACGGGCCTCTTGCGGACGGCTCCCGTATGGGTCCTTTTTATGAGCTCGAAACCTCATCTCCTGCAGCAATGCTTGAGCCGGGGCAGAGTCTTACTCATTCACAGACAATTGTTCATATAACCGGCCCGCGGGATAAAATGGAGAAACTGGTTCTCAAAACCCTTGGAGTAACCCTTGAAACTGTTGAAAAAGCATTTGAGTGATGCTTCCCTTCTGACTTTTCAGATAAGTCCTCTGTTTTTCAGAAGAGGTTCAATAACCGGTTCCCTCCCCCTGAAATTGACAAACATCTTCATGGCATCCATGGTACCACCCTTTTCAAGAATGTTTTTCCTGAATGAGGCAGCCACACTGCTGTCGAAAAGTCCCTTCTCCCTGAAAGCCTCATATGCATCATTGTCAAGAACTGCCGACCAGATATAACTGTAATATCCTGAATCATAGCCGCCAGTGATGTGAAGGAAATAGGTGCTCCGGTATCTTGGCTTTATCTCATTAATCAATCCGATTTTCTCAATTACACTCTTTTCAAGCTTCTGTATATTTAACCCTGTGGTATCGGTAAGAGTGTGAAAATACATATCGAGAAGAGAGGCTGCAAGGTATTCAACAGTCTCAAATCCCTGGTTGAAAAACCTGCTCTTTGTGATTTTTCCGGTAAGGGCATCAGGAATCGGCTCGCCGGTTTTGTAATTTCTGGCATACATCCTTAGCACTTCCGGTTCTGTAGCCCAGTGCTCCATAATCTGTGAGGGAAGTTCAACAAAATCCCAGGGAGTAAATGTCTGATTGTAAGTAGACTTGCTGAAAAGAAAGTCGAGAGCATGACCGAACTCATGGAACAGGGTGGTCACCTCTTCAAGGCTCAGGAGGGCAGGAGTATCGCCGGCCGGTCTTGTAAAATTGAAAACAGTTGAAACTACAGGGGTTATCTCCCTGCCGTTTTCAAAATGATGGGTTCTGTAATCGGTGCACCACGCGCCCTGTTGTTTACCGGGGCGCGGAAAGAAGTCCATATAAAGCACTCCGATATGAGTACCATCCTTTTCCTTTACTTCAAATGCCTGGGCTTCGGGGTGAGGAAGCGGAGCCCCTTCGAGAGGTTCAAAACTTATTCCGTAAAGACGTTTTGCGACATCGAAAGCGCCGTTTCGCACATTTTCCAGACTGAAATAAGGACGGAGTTCATTATCGTCGAGGTCATATTTACTTTTTCTAAGCTTCTCTGCATAATACCACCAGTCTGATGCGTCCAGCTTCACTCCGGCAGATTCTCCATCGAGTATCTTCTGAAGTTCATCACGCTCTTTCACGGCCACCGGAAGAGCCCTTTTCCACAATTCGTCGAGCAGTGAGAAAACGCTGGCTGGATTTTTTGCCATACGCTGTTCAAGTACAAATGAAGAATGATCGGGATAACCCAGCAGTTTTGCACGCCGGAGCCTAAGTCTTATCATTTCATCAAGAATAGCATTGTTGTCAAATTCATTGCCGTTGTTGCACCTGTTCAGGTAAGCATTGTAAATCTCTTTTCTTTTTTCGCGGTTTCCGGAATATGTAAGAAAAGGAAATATGCTTGGCCGTTTTGTTGTAAATGCCCATGCACCTTCCCTTCCCGCAGCTTTTGCCTCTTCTGCCGCAGCGGCTGTCAGGGTTGCGGGAAGTCCTTTAAGGTCATCTTTACTGGTTATAAACAGGCGGTAATTATTGGTTTCGGCAAGCACATTCTGACTGAACCTGACTGAAAGAACAGAAAGTTTCTGGTTGATCATCTTAAGGGTATCCTGGTCTTTTTTATCAAGAGCCGCCCCGTTTCTTATAAAACTTTTATAGAGATTTTCCAGCAGAAAAGTCTGTTCATCGGAGAGATTATAACTGCTCCGGTTCTCATAAACATGTTTAACACGCCTGAAAAGATCGGGGTTCATGGTTATCCCATCCCTGAAAGCCGAAAGCTTTGGAGTGATTTCTATCTCAATCTGCTGAAGTGAATCATTTGTATTTGCCGAAGCCTGGGCATAAAACACCTTTTCAATTTTTGAAAGAAGAGAACCTGCCCTGTCGAGAGCTTCAAAAGTATTTTTGAAATCGGGGGTCCGTTTATCTGAAGCTATTGATTGTATATCGTTCTCAGCTTCTTTCAGTGCGGCCTCAAAAGCAGGAATGTAATGGGCTGCCGATATTTTTTCAAAAGGCGGAAGGGCAAATGGAGTCTTCCACTCCACGAGAAGAGGATTGGATATTTCTGATTTCCTGTTACATGCAGGTAGTACCATAAATGCAAGAGCAATGGCTACAAACGGCAATAATAAAGATTTTTTCATCATACAATATGTTTTAATCTATTGGGGTAATTATTTAAAATAAATGCAAAGGTAGATTATTTTTAATGTAAAACAGTGAATATTGTCAGGTTGTTCAGTCAACATTTTATATCTTTGAGCCGCCCTTAAATCAAGCAAAGATGCTCCCGATTTCATCGGGGCAGGCGCCGTGGTCGAATGAAGATTGAAGATATATTATAAAGGCATACGGAGAGATGCCAGAGTGGTCGAATGGGGCGGTCTCGAAAACCGTTGTCCCGATACCTCGGGACCGGGGGTTCGAATCCCCCTCTCTCCGCACCAACAGGCAAAGGGCTGAAGCAATTCAGCCTTTTATGTTTGAGACTGTCTGTGAGCCATGTTTGCATGAGCGGACAGACAGGCGAAAAACATAATAAATTCAGCGTTAGCTGAATTTTGCCTGTTGTTGCAGGGGGTACCAGTAAGGGATCACTGAAAGTAATCCCCGGCATGTACTCATCCCCCCTTGCCCCCTTCTCTGCTTCGCAAAGAAGGGGGTGAAATTCCATGCATCAATATGAACCAGGCTTGCCTGAATGAAGATGAATGAATATTTTGTAAACAGGGGTTTATACACATAGTATACACTTTTTTATAAAATGAATAACAAAAGATTAATTTTTTTCATTTAAAACATCCTGAAAGCTTTGGATATTTGGTTATTTTTGAAATAATAAAATTTAATCTCTATGGATTCTGTTAACAACCACCCTTTATACAGAAGGTATGACCTTGATTCTGTAATGTCATCACTCTGGCAGTTCTACAAAAGCAGATTCCTTGATCTGTTCCTGATATCACTTTTAATGTCAGTAGCCACCCAGTATGCAACACTCCTTATAAATTTCAAGGAATTCATGAACCTTACCAACCCCGAAGAAATACTGGCATTACTGAAGTCAAAAATTGTTCCGGTAATTGGACTTATCGTTCTGAGTCTTCTTTTCAGTGTGATACTTCATTATTACATACTGATAAAACCTCTTGACGATTCCAGCAACATATTGACGTGCACATGGAAATCCATGAGATACTTCCTACCATACCTTATTATTATAATACTGTTTTCCTTTGCTGCTTCCTTTATTCTTGTTCTCGGCATTATGGCATTGATTGTAGGGGTTATTTTTGCCGCTTTATATCTCGGAATGATTTCTTTCTTCATCCTACCTGTAATGATGGCTGAGGGAGACAATATCAGTCATGTAATTTCAAGAACAGTCAGGTTGTCACACAGGAATTTCTGGACGAATATTGGCTGGACTGCAGTAGTGGTAATCCTCTATCTTGTCGTTTCGACAGTACTTTCTGGCCTGGTAATGCTCCCTTACACAGGTACATTTTTCAAGGCTTTATTTAATCCTCAGGATATGAGTCCGGTTGTAAACCTTGCAACCAATCCGCTTTTGCTTTTCCTCTCATCGGTGGCCAATGCCCTGCTCATGCCGTTCTTCCCTATTTTCGGGTTTATTCTTTATTTTAACGGCAGAGCAAGGGAAGAAGAAGATGAACAGGCAAACGGGAAGGATAATTCCGGAAGTCTAAGGGTGGAAGATTTATATGCCCCGCCGAAAAGGGATGAGGAGTGAGGTGCGTTTATTTGATAACCGTATTAATACAAAAATCCTGTAATGAGATACAAATATCTTCTGTTAATATTATTGCCGGTATTATTTACCGGGACCGGTAAATCTCAGTCTTCTTCAGGTTTACAAATCGGGACACAAATACCTCTTATTTACTCAGTTGGCTATGAGTATAAAACAAACGGCAAATTCGCATTTAATGTTCAGACAGGTATTTTGACCAAACCTTTTGATAAGGCAATATTAAGTATCCTGAAAATGTTCGGAACAGACGAGGCTATTGTATCAACCATAGGTGATGCATTTAATTATGGCTTTGTCGTTCAGCCTGCAGTAAAATATATTTTTAATAAATATTATGCCGGAATATCATTTTCAAATTATACTCTTGTTGCAAAGGAAACACCAAAGGATGCAATACAAAACTATTACGGAGTTACACTGCCTCCGCGCAGGCAATCCCTTCCGTTAAGTCTGAAATCGAACCTCTCCAACGTTGGGGTTTCTTTTGGCAGAAGATTCAGTTTTGAAAACTCCCGAATAATCCTCTTAACAGAAATTTCTTTATCAAAAACATTTTATTCCGGAAGTAAACTAATGACCGATTCGAAAGATTTAACCAATCTGAGTACCCTGATTAACAAGGAGCTGAACAGTTATTATATAGACTACGGATATTTGCCATCTATAAACCTGTTTGTATTAATTCCCCTGTAAATTTTTGTCCTTAAACAAATTGCCCGCTCTCTTCAGACAAAGCATTTTTAGAGTAAAAACATTCAGGGAAAGAAACACCAAAAGCTTCAGCCATAATAACCCGGGTTTATCAGGAACAATTAAAAAGCATACCCTTTTCGAAGCAGCAAAGGGGAAAAATAAGTAAGAATATCAAAAAATACCCCATTAATATATATGGGAGAAGGTTCTCTCTTAATCCGGGCAACTGCTCAAATTCAAACCTCGATTTTTCTGCCGGGATAAAGGTTGAGCTTAAATCCAATTATTTATATTTTAACGGGTCTCCCGTAACATCTTTAGGTGGATCCGTTAACAATTTCATGATAATTCCGGAGGACAGAGGCGAGGGAGCATCAAAAGTTATGGATCTCAAGCTCTTCTGAACCGATTTGCTAACAAACCTGAAGCATATTTAGAGTATCTACTTAGCACTTAAATATTTGCAGAAAAGATCACGGACTTTGCTGTTGGTCATTATCAGTGACGCTGAACAAATCTCCTCCATGCTTGAACATTTCCAGCTTTTATATTAATATTGTGATATTTATTGAGTGACCCTGCTGGAAAATGACATAAAAAGAAGAAGAATGAAAAACATAATTATCATTTTGAGTGCATTGACACTGCTTGCAATTGTTTCCGGTAATAGTTCCGGGTTCAGACCGGGCGGGCAGGATAAAGAACCCGTAATACACCGCTATATTGTTTACGGAAAATATACCTTTAACGGGGATAAAACAATATGAGCAGCAATAACGGCAACAATAAAAGCAAAATTACCATCTTCTGGTTCCGCCGCGATTTAAGGCTCTGCGACAATGCCGGCCTCTATGCCGCCCTTAAAAGCGGCAACCCGGTTTTACCCCTGTTTATATTTGATACTGACATACTTAAAAAACTGCCTGATAAAAAAGACAAAAGAGTGGTTTTTATTTATAAAACCATAACGGGATTACAAAAAGAACTTCTGAAAACCGGGAGTTCAATGCTGGTTATGCATGGAAAACCTCTGAACATTTTTAAGGAACTACTTTCCGTTTACAACATTGCCTCTGTCTATGCCAACTCTGACTATGAGCCGGAAACTATAAAACGCGACAATGAGATTTCCGGTTTTTTAAAAAGCAAAGGAGTTGCACTCAACCTGTTTAAGGACCATGTTATTTTCGAAAAATCAGAAATAATAAAAGCCGACGGCACTCCTTTTAAAGTTTTCACACCCTATTCAAGAGCCTGGAAAAAGAAGCTAAATGAGGAAAAAATAAGCAGATACCCGTGTGAAGAGCTGTTGCATAATTTCTATAAAACCGAACCTTTCCCGGTTCCTTCACCTGAAGAAACAGGTTTCAGAAACATCGGAATCAATGCTCCCCCGCCGGTTATAGACGAAAACACAATCCGGAATTACCACCTTACCAGAGATTTCCCGTTTATGAACGGAACAACAAAATTAAGTGTGCATCTCCGCTTTGGAACGATAAGCATCAGGGAGCTTGTTAAAAAAGCCATGGAACTGAATGAACAGTTTCTCAATGAATTGATCTGGAGAGATTTTTTTATGATGATTCTGTATCATTATCCATACGTCGCTGACAGAAGTTTTAAGAAAAAATATGATTACATAAGCTGGAGAAATAATGAAGAAGAGTTTGATAAATGGTGTAAAGGAGAGACGGGTTATCCGGTTGTGGATGCCGGAATGCGTGAACTGAACGAAACCGGATTCATGCATAACCGTGTAAGGATGATAGTTGCCAGCTTCCTTACCAAACACCTGTTGATTGACTGGCGCTGGGGCGAAGCATATTTTGCCGGGAAACTTCTGGATTACGAATTGTCGTCCAATAATGGCAACTGGCAGTGGGCGGCGGGATGCGGCTGTGATGCCGTTCCATACTTCAGGATATTCAATCCTTATGAACAGGTAAAAAAGTATGATCCGGATCTGATATACACCAGAAAGTGGGTTAAAAACCTCGGTGAACCGGATTATCCTGCCCCGGTTGTTGAACACGGCTACGCCAGGGAGAGGTTTCTGAAATTATTCAAAAATACCCTGGAAAATTACAGGGAGATGCCCTGAATCCGGTCTTAAGGAGGAGAAGATGATGATACAGTAACATATTAACCAGGCAATAAATTCAAAATTGATTATGAAAGCAGTAGCATTTAATTGCAGTCCGCGTAAAAAAGGGAACACTGAGATTCTCCTGGGGGAGAATATTGCCTGGGTGGCGGAAAAGATAAATAAATGATTAAAGGGTAAAAAAAGGGCCGGCATTGAGCCGGCCTTTTTTTTAATAACCTTCCCTTTCTGTGTAGTGTGTATGAAGCAGTTCGTGTGCCTTATGGCTGTTGGGCTTGCCGAGAAATTCCTTGTAAACCCCGATAACCTCAGGATTTTCGTGCGATTTCCGCAGCATCATATGCTCATCTTCGGAGTATATAGCCTCAACCCTTTTCTTCCTGATGTCGGCATTTGTCGGAATGGGCTGTCCGCCGCCGCCAATACATCCGCCCGGACATGCCATTATCTCAACAAAATGATATGAGGCCTCACCTTTTTTGATTTTACTCATCAGCCTGTTGGCATTGGCCAGACCGTTGGCAACAGCCACTTTCACTTCAGCGCCTTCAAGGAATTTCCAATCGCTGGTACATCCTTCTATTTTTACTGAGGCTTCCTTTACGCCTTCCAGCCCTCTTACCGGAGTAATATTAAGATTCTGAAAAGGCACTTCCCGACCGGTAACAATTTCGTAAGCTGTGCGGAGAGCAGCCTCCATAACACCTCCGGTGGCTCCAAATATCACTCCCGCTCCCGTTGATTCACCCATAACGGAATCGTAATGTGATGGCTCGAGTGCTCTGAAATCTATACCTGCCTGTTTTATCATCACAGCAAGTTCGCGCGTGGTAAGCACAAAATCAACATCCTTGTAACCACTTGACCTCATCTCGGGCCTGTCGGCCTCATATTTCTTTGCCGTGCAAGGCATTATGGATACTGAAACTATTTTGGCAGGGTCTATTCTCCTCTTCTGAGCATAGAATGTTTTTGCCAGAGCTCCGAACATCTGCTGCGGCGACTTGCAGGTTGAAAGGTTCGGAAGGAATTCGGGATATTTATGTTCAATAAACTTGATCCATCCCGGTGAACATGAAGTAAACATTGGAAGAGCTGTTTTCCTGTCGCCTTCAACAAGCACTTTCTTCAGTCTGGTAAGCAGTTCTGTGCCTTCCTCCATTATAGTGAGGTCGGCTGAAAAATCGGTATCGAGCACCGAATCGAAGCCGAGCTGGCGGAGTGCGGTAACCAGTTTACCTGTTACTCTCTCTCCCGGATCATATCCCAGGTCCTCACCCAGAGCAACCCTTACCGCAGGAGCAGTCTGAACCACAACATGTTTGTCGGGATCATAAATGGCATCCCACACGTAATCAATGTAGGTTTTCTCGACAAGTGCGCCGGTGGGACAGCGGTTTACACACTGTCCGCAGTTGGTGCATACAACATGGCTCATTGGCTTGTTGTGAAATGAGGAAATTTTCTGATACCTGCCCTTGTTCGCAACTGCAATAGCCGAAATATACTGAAGTTCAGAACATGTTCTCACACAGCGCTGGCAATGAATGCATTTGCTATCGTCCTTTATAAAGGAAGGAGATGATCTGTCGATTGAATATTTATGGTCCTCAACCAGGTCGAGAAATATTGTATCTCCGAATGCAAACTCATTGGCAAGAGCCTGAAGTTCGCATTTCTGGTTTTTGTAGCATTTTGTGCAGTCACTTCTGTGTTCTGACAGCAGAAGCTCAACGATATGTTTTCTTGCATTTCTGACTTTGAGGCTGTTTGTCTGGATACGCATTCCTTCCGACACCGGTGTTGCGCACGATGCAACCAGGGTTCTGGCGCCCTCCTGTTCAACAACACAGACTCTGCAGTTTCCAGCTACACATAAGTCGGGGTGATTACACAGAGTTGGTATTTTAATATTTAATTTTTTTGCCGCTTCAAGAATTGTTGTACCGCGTTCTACAGAAATTTTCTGGCCGTTTATTGTAAGGTTTATCATAATTTTTACTGTTTAACTGATTAATAAATAATTTCTTCCCTGAAATTTTCAACAATAGTTTTGAATGCATTTCCCACCGATTGGCCAAGGCCGCATTTAGAAGCCAGTTTCATTGTATCAGCAAGCTTCATGAGTTCATTCAGATATGTTGATTTTACTTCACCTTTCTTAACTTTCTCAATACCTTTCAGAAGCTGCTGGCAACCAACCCTGCATGGGGTGCATTGGCCGCATGATTCTTCAACGAAAAATTCAAGATAATTATGGAGCACATTATACATTGAGCGGGAACTGTTGAAAAGTTTCATTGAACCGCCTGTTGGCACGCCTTCAAATCCAATGATTGTCTCAGCAAATTTTTTTCTTGGGACACAGAAACCTGATGCGCCTCCAACCTGTACTGCCTTTGTATCTCCATCGCCGAATTCGTTCACAAACTGCTGAACTGTCATGCCGAGTTCAAGTTCGTAGATACCAGGGATAGGTGTATCACCTGAAACGGAGAACACTTTAGAGCCTCTTGAATCTTTGGTTCCCAGCTGGTTATATACTTCAGCACCATGATGAATAATCATTACTGCAGTAACAAGCGTTTCCACATTGTTGATTGAGGTGGGTTTAAAAAATACCCCTGAAGTTGTCGGGTAAGGTGGTTTATTTCTTGGTTCGCCTCTTTCCCCTTGGATTGATTCGAACAATGCACTTTCCTCACCGCAAATATAAGCGCCGCTTCCAAGACGGTATGAAATTCTGAAATCAAATCCCACCTCAGAAAGTAGTTTATGGAATATATCAAGTTCCCTTTGAAGTTTAGGTAGAAGAAATTTATATTCGCCTCTAAGGTAGACTATTCCTTTCTTTGCGCCAATTGCCATACCTGCTATTGCCATTCCGGCATAAACCTTGTAGGCTACTCTGTCGAGTATCTCCCTGTCCTTGAAAGTACCGGGCTCTCCCTCATCAGCATTGCAGACAATGTATTTTTCGGGGTCTTTTTCTGCGGCAGTATATTTCCATTTCAATCCGGTAGGAAATCCAGCCCCGCCACGCCCTTTCAGACCCGACTCAAGAATCTGTTTGATGATTTCTTCGCTGGTCATTTCATATGCTTTCTTAAGCACATCCTTTGGGTTAACCTGCTCAAATATAAGGTCAACTTTATTTAAACCTGTCTGTATCATAATGGTAGTTTCCTTTCTTATTTTTTCATGTAACTTTTCAGTATCTCAACTACCTTTTCCGGGGTGAGTTCGGTGTAAGGTATTTCATTAATCAGCATCGCAGGAGCTTTATGACACCACCCTATACAGTTTGTCTCAAGCAGTGAAAACATCTTATCCGGTGTCGTTTCTCCTACTTTAATTTTAAGCATATCTTCAAGGGTTTGAAGAATTTCATTCTTCCCCTTCATCATGCAGGTGATGGTCTTGCAAACTCTTATTACATACTTCCCTCTCGGTTCAGTATCAAGAAATGTGTAAAAGGAAGCAGTACCATAAACTTCGGCAGCAGATATATCAAGTTCCTTTGCTACCTCAACCATTGCTTCATCTGTAAGGTAATTGTGTCTTTCAACAATTCCCTGAAGGATGGGAATTAAACTATCCCGTTCTCTGCCATGTTTTTCGGCTAATTCTTTTACTAGATTTCCGACGCTGTACATTATTGAAACTTTTTTATTGTTTTAAATACTCTACTTTAATTTATGAAATGAAGAGGCAAAAATACCAGTTTTCCGGTATTAAAAAAACTTACAATTGTCATGATTTAAAAAATTGTGAAAAAATTAACAATACTTAACGAAAGGCTGGTTTGATGCCATGAACTGACTTAGTCTTTTATTATTTCATTGACGTTGAATTATCTGCTTTTCAATCCATGCGTAAAATTCATCAATACCGTCACCTCTGGTACATGAAACCCTGAATAGGGGAACGTAAGGGTTAATTTTGCGGAGATCATTCACAAAATTTCTGTAATTGAAATTTGTATAAGACATAAGGTCGGTTTTATTAAGTATTACAGCCTTTGCCTGCCTGAAAATCATAGGATATTTTGCAGGTTTATCGTCTCCCTCAGGTGTACTGACTACTGCAAGCCTGAATGATTCTCCGAGGTCAAAAGCAGTGGGACAGACCAGATTGCCTACATTCTCCACAAAAAGCACATCAAGATTACCGAGGTCAAACAGGTTCAGCACTTTTGAAATGCTGTGTGAATCGAGGTGGCAGCCACCTTCAGTGTTTATTACCACGATGGGAACTTCAAACCGCTTCAGCCTCTGTGCATCACGGTCAGTAGTCACATCTCCTTCAATGATTCCTATTCTTAACCTTCCACACATTCTTTCACAGATTCTTTCTAAAAGTGTTGTTTTTCCTGCACCGGGTGAACTGATGAGGTTAATCATTGTAATATTTTTCTCTTTCATCATCGCTCTTACCTCATTTGCCCTGTTCTGATTCCGGTCGAGGATATTCTTCATTATTTTTATTTCCATAACTATTCTCCTTCAATACTTTTAACATACATTTCCCTGCCTGAAATTATCTCGATTTCAAATGATCCACAATTTTCGCATACAAAGTTGTTTTCTTTCACCTGATATTCGGCATTACATGATGAACATTTTAACTTCACCGGGATAGTCTCTATTTCGAGTGCTGCATTTTCAGCAATTGTACCTGCAACCGTAACCTGGAAAGCAGTTTCAAAGAGTTCGGGCACCACTCCGGCAAGCTGGCCGAAACTTACGTTCACCCTGGATACTTTTGACAGATGTTCGTTAGCCGCCACTTCGAGCACTATTCCGGCAAGCTCTTCTGCTATCTGAAGTTCATGCATCTTTTTTATATTTTCAGCAAATTCTTGGCAGTTGTGTTCCTGAATGCATATCAAGAATGCGGGAGCCTCCTGTAATGGTTTTAAGCACAACCGTTTTGTTCCTGTCACCGGTTATTTCACCGATAATTTCAGCTTTTGTGCCAAGAGAGTCAGACCTTAGCACCCCCAGTGCCTTTTCAGATTCATTTTTATCCACTGCAATCAGCACTTTACCTTCATTTGCAAGATAGAGTGGATCAAAGCCCATCATCTCGCATAAACCCTTTACAGGTTCATCAACAGGTATTTTGTTTTCAGTCACTGTAATTCCAAGTCCTGTCATTACTGCAAGTTCATTCAGTACTGTTGCCAAGCCTCCACGGGTAATATCTCTCATAAAATGAATCTCCCTGCAGGTATCCAGCATTCTGCCAATCATACAATTAAGTGAAGCGCAGTCGGATACAACCTGCGATATAAAGCCAAGCTGGTTACGTGCACTCATTACGGCAACGGAGTGATTTCCGACAGGGCCGCTTATTATAAGCATGTCGCCTGCTCTCACTTTTTCTGCAGTTCCTACATGCTTATAGCCATCACGTATTACTCCTGTTCCTGTTGTTGTTATAAAAATCTTATCGCATTTTCCTTTTTCAACCACTTTGGTATCTCCGGTTACAATCCTTACTTCTGCCTCAAGGGCTTCCCGTGCCATTGAATCTGTTATGGTAATAAGGTCTTTCAGCCGGAACCCTTCTTCAATAATAAATGATGCAGAAAGAAACCGGGGGATTGCACCTGCAACGGCAAGGTCGTTAACAGTTCCGCATACTGCAAGTTTACCTATATCACCACCCGGAAAGAATATCGGGTCTATCACATACGAATCGGTGGTGAAGGCCAGTTCCTGTCCCTGATTATCCAGTATGGCTGAATCGGTGAAAGGCTCCTTTATTCCGAAACGTGATGCAAAGATGTTTCTTATCAGTTCACCTGTAAGTCTTCCACCGCTGCCGTGGTTTAATGTAATATGCTTATCCATTACGTTTGTATTTATAAAAAGCGTTGCAGGCGCCTTCACCAGAAACCATGCAGGCACCTAAAGGATTTTCAGGTGTGCAGGCTTTCGCAAAAAGCCGGCACTCAGGTGGCTTTTTTCTACCCCGAAGCACTTCCCCGCAAAGACATGTACCATCTTCAGATGTATCCGTTTCTTCAGTATTTATCTGAAAAACATTCTCAGCATCAAACATGACATATTTTTCCCTGATTTTTAGTCCGCTTGACTTTATTGTGCCAAGTCCCCTCCAACCGGCATCTGATAATTCAAAAACCTCGTTCATCAATCTCTGTGCTTTCAGGTTCCCTTCATCTGTAACTGCTCTGGAGTACTGGATTTCTGTTTTAAACTGTCTGTTATTTATCTGTTGTACAAGCATATAAACAGCAAGCATTATATCTGCCGGTTCGAATCCTGAGATAACGCATGCAAGGTTATATTTTTCTGAAATAAATCTGAATGCATTTGAACCTGTGATGGTTGCAACGTGGCCAGGGCAGATAAATCCGTTAATCAATGTGCCGTCGCTGATAATTGCTTCCATTGCAGGTGGCATTATCTTGTGGGCACACATTACCATGAAGTTATCAGTTCCTGATTCCTTCGCTTTAATAAGTGCTGCCGCGGTACCCGGGGCGGTTGTTTCAAAGCCTATTCCGAGAAAGACAATCTTTTTATCTTTATTATTGGCTGCGAGGGTCAGGGCATCAAGAGCCGAGAAAACTATTCTTACATCTGCCCCCCGGACTTTTTCCTTTTCCAGCGACGATACAGAACCCGGAACTCTTATCAGATCTCCGAATGTTGTTATGATTACATCTTCATGCATTGCAAGAGCGACAGCTCTGTCAATAAAACCCAGAGGAGTCACGCATACGGGACATCCGGGGCCTGAAAGCAAATTAATGTTTCCAGGAAGCAAGGATGGTATCCCAAAGCGGTGTATTGCAGCAGTATGGCCTCCGCAAACCTCCATGAAGACATATTCCTGGGAAGCCTCTTCCTTTATTTTCCTCGCAAGTGTTCTGATTAACCGCTCCGTCCTGTATTCGTCAATATACTTCATTTTCTCATCTTAATCCATTGAATTTTCCATTTCTTCCAGCAGACGCAGCATCTCCATGGCTTCAGTTTCATTTATTTTCTGAATGGCAAACCCGGCATGAAGCAGGACATAATCACCCGGTTTAACATCATCGAGCAACTGGAGGCCAGCCTTAAAAACCGTTCCTCCTACTGACACATCGGCCATGTCGCCGTTTATTTCTATAATCTTTGCCGGTAGACTCAAGCACATAACCCTGAAATTTTTGATGCAACAGCAAGCTGGCCGAGAGCTATCCCCCCGTCATTTGCCGGTACAAGTATATTTGTATATACATTAAAACCTGCCTGTGTAAGAAGTCTGATGGTTTTTTCAAGAAGATACTTATTCTGAAAAACACCACCCGAAAGTACTACTTTATTTATTGCTCTTTCATTTCTTATTTTTTCCGCCACCTTAACCGAAGCCATGGCAACTGTATTGTGAAACTTTGCCGAAATATAGGATATATCATGTTTGTCAGTTTCTTCAATCATTGCTTTTATTGTCTCTCTGAAACTGAGTACATCCGTAATTTCAAAGGGATAGAAATCATCTGTACAGTCACTGGCCATTGATTCAAGCCTCATTGGTGCTTCAGAATCGAATGATGCCATTGTGCAAATTCCAAGAATAGCAGAAACGGCATCAAAAAGTCTTCCTGCAGAGGAGCTCAGAGGTGTATTTATTCTCTTTTCAATCATCTCCCTGATTATTTCGGGCTTTTCATGATTTATTTTTCTTAAGCCAGGTATTTTTTCATAATCAATAGTGCTGCCAAAGTAGCTATAAATGTATGAAAAAGCTGATCTCCATGGTTCATCAACGGCTTTGTCACCTCCGGGAAGGGGGATATAATCAAAATGTGTATACCTTTCAAATCCGCTAAGGTCGGCGATAAGAAATTCGCCGCCCCATATATTTCCATCAGTTCCGTAGCCGGTTCCGTCGAAACTTATTCCTGTTACCTTTTCATCAAGATGGTGTTCAGCTATGCAGGATGCGATATGTGCATGGTGATGTTGTACTCTGATAAGCGGTATTCCGGTTTCCCTTTGAAGTGATTCGGCATGGAGCGTTGAGAGGTAATCAGGATGAAGATCGCAGGACAGAACTGCAGGAGTAAAACGGAACATTAAGCGGAAGCGTTCAATTGATTCCCTGAGAAAGTTGCAGGCTGGTAAATTTTTAAGGTCACCGATATGCTGGCTTAAGATTGCCTGGTGCTGTTTTCCTATGCAGAAGCAGTTTTTCTGCTCCGCCCCGAGGGCAAGAATGCCATCGGCATTAAAAGCAAGGTCTACCGGTGAAGGCACATACCCTCTTGAACGCCTGATAATCCTTGTCCCGCCGGCTGAAATTCTTACTACCGAATCATCGGCACGGTTAACTATTTCCCTGTTGTAGTAAAGGATGGCGCCTGCGACAGGCAAAAGTTCCTTTCGGGCACACTCATCTTCCTTTATAACAGGCTCTTCAGATAGGTTGCCGCTGGTAAAAATTATTGCAGGTATTTTAAGATGCCGGAATAAAAGATAATGAAATGGCATATACGGGAGTATGGCGCCGATAGTGCCCAGATTGCTGTTAACTGCAGGGGATATATGTTTTTTTTGCCGGAGAATAACTACCGGCCGGCGCCATGATGTGATTTCATCAATCTCCTTATGGTCAGCATAACAGTAATCAAGAAGAGAGGGCACATCCCTGAACATGACGGCAAAAGGTTTTGCATCACGGTGCTTTCGTTTCCTCAGCTCGGTAACAGCCTCTTCATCGAAGGCATTGCATATCAGATGATAGCCACCCATCCCTTTTACAGCCACTGCCTCCCCGTTTTCTATTCTGTAAACGACCATTGACAAAATTTCATTAATACCGGAAATTTTTCTCTCATGATCTTCATAGATATAATATGGCCCGCATACATTGCAGGCAACAGGCTGGGCATGGAATCTCCGGTCGTTTATATTGTGATACTCCGCCTCACATTTTCTGCACATTCTGAAATTTTTCATCGAAGTAATCTGCCTGTCGTACGGAAGCCCTTCTATAATTGTAAATCTTGGTCCGCAACAGGTACAGTTGACAAAAGGATAATCAATTCTTGAAGGGTCATTGTCCATGTCGGAAAGACATTCATGGCATACTGCTATATCAGGGCTTATCTCTGTTATCTGTTCTCCTGTGGTGGTGCTGGGTACAATTCTGAAATCGCTATAGCCGGAAAAGTTTTTCTCTTTTATTTCAATTGATTTTATCTGTGATGCGGGTGGAGCAGTTCTGGTTATCAGCTCTTTAAATTCAGTAATTTTATCTTCAGAGCCTTCAACGGTTATTAACACCCCGTCAGTCCTGTTATCTACCATGCCTTTCAGGTCAAGTGAATTTGCAAGGCGGTAGATAAAAGGCCGGAACCCGACACCCTGGACGAGTCCCCTGACCATTATTTCGTATCCCCGTATAATAATTCAATATTTTTCAGACCTTCAACTTTCAACTGGTGGTGAACATAATAGATAACGCTTTCAAGCTCATCGCACAGGTTTACGTTGTTTACCACAACATCAGGAGGTGTTTTCAGTAATACAGGAGCAAAGTTTACAATACCTTTTATTCCAAGGCGGACAAGTTCATCGCATACCTGCTGAGCTGATATCTCAGGCACGGCAATTATTGCCACCTTTACCTTAAACCGCTGGACAATCTCCTTAAGCCTGTCCATTCCGTAAACAGGTAATTCGGTCCGTGATTTCTGTTTAAAAGGATCTATATCGAATGTTGCAACAATGTTCATGTTACGCTGTATGAACCTGCTGTATTTCGACAAGGCAATACCGAGGTTGCCCATACCTATAAGAACAATATTATGTTCTTTGCTCCTATGGAAGATGTTTTCTATTTTACCAATGAGGTCGTCAATGTTATAACCTCCCCGTTTATTACCCCTAATATTGAATTCGGAAAAATCTTTTCTTACCTGATCGGGTGTTACACCTGCCTCTTCAGCCAGAGTATAGGAAAAAACTTTTTCCATACCCATCATCTTAAGCCGGTAAAGACATGCCCGGTAAATAAATATCCTTCTCAGGCTGTTTTTTATTATATTTTTTGTGAATGTTTTCACATTATATATGTAATAAAAATTATTACGACCGCAAGTTAAATATTTTTTTAAAAAAATAACAAATATTTATTGTATTGATTTTTTGTTTATTACGTTTATGTGAATTTTTTCACAATATTTTATGTTATTTTTAATAAATATTTATTCTCATATACTTTATTTTTAAATGTGAATTTTATCACATAAATGAATTATTATTTCATCAAAAAAGAAGCATGGGACAAAGTAATGGAGGCTCTCCTCAGCTCCTGTAATATTTATGCCCCTGTTGTAAACGAGTACAGCCAGGATTACGAATTGCTCACTCCGGCTCTGATTCCCTCCATTTTATATAATAAGCCCAAACCGGTTTCACCTCTCAAGATATTTTTCCTGCCTGTTAAAGAAAATGTAACTGCTGAAAGGAAAGATGAAAAACCGAGGATAATCATAGGGGTTCCAAATTGCGATGTTGAAGCACTGGGGCTTTTAGATGAAATTTATCTTGACGAAAGCTATGAAGATATTTTTTACAGGAAACGCAGGGAAAACACCCTGATTATAAGTTCCGATTGTTTTGACATTCAGGAACATTGCCACTGTACATCCTATGGAGTAAAACCATGGTCAGAAAACAGAACTGACCTTTCAGTAATTTTGAGTAAAGATACAGTAATACTAAGGATCATTTCACAGAAAGGTGAGAAATTTGTCAGAGAAACACTACAGGCTTCACCTGTTGATGATAAAAGTATGATATCTTTTATTGATGTACGCCACAGGGAAATTGAAGGACTTTTGTCACGCACAAACAAATCTTTGCCTGATTACAAAGAAACCGGCAGGCTGGTAAGGGAATCAGTAAAGGCGGTCTGGATGAAACATTCTGCCACCTGTGTATCTTGCGGTGCATGTACAACAATTTGTCCCACCTGCACCTGTTTTCTGCTTATTGACAAACCGGGTTTCCATAAAGTAAAACAGATGGATGCCTGTCAGTATCCTGGTTTTGAAAAGACAGCAGGAGGGGAAGATCCCCTGAAGGAGCTTTATGAACGTTTCAGAAACAGATATATGTGCAAATATGTCTGGAAACCTGAAAAGTTTAAACATATTGCCTGTACAGGCTGTGGCAGGTGCATTGAAGCCTGCATAGGTAAAATTGACAAGAATAAAATATTCACTGAACTGGCAAAATAAAAGATTATGCCGGCTGAAAAAAATATTTACAGGCCAATTAAGGCAAAACTGACCGATGTGATTGCCGAGTCGCCGACAATTAAGACTTTTGTCCTGATTCCGGAAGAGGAATTCACTTTTAGTACCGGTCAGTTCATTGAGCTTTCAGTTGATGGTATAGGAGAAGCGCCTTTTACTCCTTCCTCATCCCCCCTGGTGAAAGACAGGTTAGAGGTAACAGTAATGAAAACAGGATATGTGACTGATTATATGCACAATCTGAAGTTAGGAGCCATAATGGGGATAAGAGGTCCTTTCGGGAGAGGTTATCCGGTTGAAAAATTTTACAACAGGGAAGTATTAATTCTTGGCGGTGGATGCGGTTTTGCTCCTATCCGTTCCCTTCTTTATAACCTTGCTGCCATCACCGACAAACTAAGAAAAGTAACTCTTTGTTATGGCTCAAAAACGCCTGAAGATTGTATTTACAAACCCTATATCTCTGAACTGAAGAAAATACCAAAATTTGAAGTCTTCAGAAGCGTTGACCGGGGCGATAGTACCTGGACGGAAAAAGTGGGAGTTGTTACCACACTTCTTGAAGACGTAAAAGTAGATATTAAAAATTCAGTTGCAGTGGTTTGCGGTCCTCCTATAATGATGAAGTTCAGCACTCTCAAACTTCTTGACATGGGTTATCCAGAGTATGATATTTACCTTTCGATGGAGAAGAATATGTCGTGCGGACTTGGAAAATGTGGTCACTGCATGATGGGGAAATATTTCGTCTGTAAAGACGGCCCTGTTTTTACATACCAGGAAATAAAGGATCAACCAAATATCTGGAGTTGATATGGCACAAAGGATACTAATTGATATGATAAAACTGCGTTATGTACTTGCTGAAAAGCATGATATGCAGTTACCGGAAGCAATTTTTTATCCCGTGCCTAACCGGGATGGCATGAAAACAATAAGGGAACTTGCCGTATTCAGATACTCATGCAGAAAATGTGAAGATGCTCCATGTATTGCAGCATGCCCGGCCGATGCACTCGAAAAGGACGAGGAAGGCATTATTAACAGGCATATAAATCTATGTGTGTCGTGCAAATCGTGTGTAACAATCTGCCCCTTCGGTACCATGATGACCGACTTCTTCAAACATCACAGGAATAAAGACCTGTACTACGACCTTACCGACACCGGGGAATTGGAGAAATTCATTGAAGCCTGCCCGCCGGGAACAGTTACCCTTACTGATATGAAAGAATCCCCCGAAAACAATATTTTCAAACTGAACGACAGGGTGCTTATAAAGGAAATTATTTATAAAAGCGACAAATAAAAGATGGCAGCTGACCTGTTTTATTTTTTTGTTTTTCCCGGACTGCTGTTTTCAGCAGTAATAGGTGCGTTTCTTTCCTGGTTCGACCGGAAAATTACAGCAAGGGTACAGTTCCGCAAAGGGCCTCCCCTTCTGCAACCCTTTTACGATTTCTTTAAACTTCTTCTCGTCAAGGAGACAATTCTTCCCAAACAGGGCTCTCCGGTCATTTTTCTGCTCGCACCGGTGTTTGCAGTATTTGGTGCAACTATGTCTGCTGTATTCATCCTGCTCCCACTTTTCAATATCACTACAGGTTTCAAGGGCGACCTGATTGTAATCTTTTACCTCCTCACCATTCCTTCTTTCTCATACGTAATAGGCTCACTCGCCTCAGGAAATCCGCTTGCTGCCGTCGGAGGATCAAGGGAAATGAAACTTATTCTAAGCTATGAATCTACCTTCCTCTTGGTAATAGCCGGAGTAATTTTTAAAGCATCCCAGTATTTCGACCTGAACTCAATTATTACTATCCAGCATAATTCATCTCCTTTCATAGGAAGTTTTTCAGGCATAATTCTTTTTATTGTGGGAATTTTCTGTATTCAGGCAAAGCTGGGAATGGTGCCTTTCGACATGTCGGAGGCAGAAACTGAAATCACCGAGGGAACATTTATCGAATATTCCGGCGCACCCTATGCACTCATTAAACTTACAAAATATATAATGCTGTTCATACTTCCGGCATTTATTACGGGACTACTTCTTAACGGGTTTGTGCTGAAAGGAATAAATATTCTGTGGGCCGTGCTTAAAATACTTGGAATTGTGCTTCTTCTTACACTCATAAGAAACACAAATCCAAGACTTAAAATCAAACAGGCAGTGAATTTCTTCCTTGTGTGGATGAACCTGCTTGCAATTACTGCAATTGTTCTGGCATATTTTGGATTTTAAAAATGTGAACTGTGGGATTTAAAAGTTTTTGTTTCAAGAAGTCACTCTGGGTGTTCCACTTTGGCGGTGCATCGTGCAATAACTGCGATATTGAGATACTCGACTGCCTTACCCCCCGATACGATCTTGAACGGTTCGGGATACTGCTGGTTGGAAGCGTCAGACATGCCGATGTACTGCTTGTAAACGGCTCCATCAACATGCGCGATAAAGAACGCCTGATAGAAATTTACAACCAAGCGCCGAAACCCATCCTTGTGGTAGCAATCGGAGCCTGCGGCTGCACCGGCGGAATATTCGCCGAAGGCAATACTTTCGCCGGGCCCGTTGATAAAATAATTCCGGTTAATGCATATATACCAGGCTGCCCGCCCAAACCAGAAGCTATAATAGCGGGAATTGTAAAACTGGTGAAAAGTGTGTGAATGGGAATGTGGAAATGTGAAAATGTGAAAATGTGAAAATGTGAAAATGTGGGAATGTGAAAATGTGAAAATGTGGGAATGTGAAAATGTGAAAATATGGAAATGTGGAAATGTGAAAATGTGAAAATGTGAAAATGTGAAAATGTGGGAATGTGAAAATGTGAAAATGTTGGAATGGGGGATTGGGGAAGTGAATAAAAATGAAATTAATGATAAACAAAGTGAACTGAATACTATAATAAATGACTGCAGAATCAATCATAAAAGGATTGTCGGAGAGGTTTGGTTCCGATATATCTGATACCGTTAAACGTAATGAAAAGCGGTATGTCGTAACCATAAATCCCGGTTCGTTGCTGAAAGTTGCAGAATACCTTTACAAAGAAGCGCAATGCAGGTTCATTATTGCAACTGCACTTCATACAAAGAGAGGTTTTGAAATACATTATCATTTCAGCAAGGATGAAACCGGACTGGTGCTTAATGTGCATGTCATTCTGAGCCATGAAAACCCAAGAATTGAATCACTGTCAAATATGTTCAATGCATCGAACTGGATAGAAAGGGAGATGCATGAACTGTTCGGGATTGATTTCCTAAATCATCCCAATCAGGAAAAACTGATTTCAGAGGGCAACTGGGCCGAAGGAGTATATCCATACAGAAAAGAGTTCAAACAGACTATAAAATGAGCAGAAAATTTTTCATACCAATAGGTCCATATCACCCCCTGCAGGAAGAACCTGAACTTTTCAAGCTTTACTGTGAGGGTGAAATAGTGAAGGACATAAAATGGGAGACAGGTTACAACCACAGGGGTATTGAAAAACTTTCCGAATCCAAAACCTACGATCAGGTTTTCTTTCTGGTTGAAAGAATTTGCGGAATCTGCTCGACAAGTCATCCTTTTGCTTTTGCCAATGCTGTTGAGGAAATATGCAGAATAGAGATTCCCGACAGGGCAAAATATATACGCAGCATTATCGGGGAGCTTGAACGTATTCACAGTCATCTTTTGTGGGTGGGCCTGGCAGGGCACTTTCTCGGCTATAACACTGTATTCATGTGGGCATGGAAATACCGTGAACCTGTGCTCGACCTTTTTGAGATGATAACCGGGAACCGCAACAGCTACGCAATGTTTAAAATAGGAGGCGTCAGAAGGGATATTGAAGGAGCAAAAATACCAACCATTCGCAGGGTGCTCTCCGAATTAAAAAAGAAAACTGATCTTCTCACGGGTGCAGTGATGGACGATCCCGTTATCCATGCCAGAACAAAAGGTGTCGGGATTCTCACAAAGCAGGATATTATGGATTTTGGTGCAGTTGGCCCTACAGCAAGGGCATCAGGTGTTGCTATTGACGTCCGCAAAAATGATCCGTATGCCGCTTACCCTCTTGTGAACTGGAAGGTAATAACAGCCGAAGAGGGCGATGTATTCGCCAAGGCTCAGGTACGACTGCTCGAGATGTACGAATCAATCTCAATTATTGAACAGTGCCTCGACGGCCTTCTGAAAGAAAAAGAGGGCCAGACAGAAATAAAAGTTAAAAACATCCCTGAAGGAATAGGTACCGGCCGTGCAGAAGCACCCAGAGGAGAAGTGTTCCACTGTGTATTCTCCGATGGCTCAAACTCACCGGTTAGACACAAGATCAGGGCACCAAGCTATGTGAACATCGCTACCTTCAAAAAATCCTGCATAGGACAAAGCATTTCCGATGCCACCATTTCACTTGCAGCAGTTGATCCCTGCTATTGCTGCACCGAAAGAATGGCTGTGGCATATGACCTCCATACAGGGGAAAAAATTATGAACGGGGCCGATATAATAAAAGCCTCCGCTGAAAAGACCCGTGAGATTATGACCAAAACCAAATGACTGTATGAACGAATACTTCTCAATAATAATTCTCCCGGTTGCAGCAGGAATTCTGCTGTTTATGGTTCCTGACCGACTAAGACTGATCAAAGGAATTTCTTCATTGATTGTAAGTATTGTAACATTCTGGCTTGCAATTGTAATCTATACCTCAGGTGAAATAAAAATGAATCTTGAGGGAATCCTCCCCCCTGCCCTAATGCCTGCATCACTGCCTTCCGGGATAATTTCATTCTTCAGTTTCAATTCCGATAACCTTGCCAAACTGATAATTCTCTTTACAAGCCTCTTTGCATTCCTGATTCTTATTTACTCTATTGTTTACCTGAAAAGTGGCAGGATCCGGAACTATTACCCTTATTTTCTAATTACCCTGGGTTGTTCATACGGTGCAGTGCTTTCCGACAACCTGCTCATATTTATTACCTTCTGGGGAATTCTGGGTATCACACTCTATAAACTGATTCAGGGCAACAGTGAGGGAAGCTCGGCTACTGCAAAGAAGACTTTAATACTTATAGGTGCCTCCGACAGCATAATGATAATGGGAATTGCTATTTTATGGAAGATGACAGGTATGCTCAATATGAGTGAAATACAGGTTACCACAGGCACTGCTATTGGATGCACGGCATTTCTTGCACTCGTCGTTGGCAGTTTTACTAAAGCAGGTGCCTTCCCGTTCCATACATGGGTGCCTGATTATGCAAAAGATGCACCTGCTTCATCATCGGCTTACCTTCCTGCTTCACTCGATAAACTACTGGGGATATACCTGCTGGCAAGAATTGTCAACGGAATGTTCGTAACCGGAGAGTGGATGACCTTCCTGCTTCTTACACTGGGTGTTGCAACTATTATTACTGCAGTAATGATGGCACTTATCCAGCATAACTACAAACAACTACTTGGATATCATGCTGTTTCGCAGGTTGGTTATATGATTGTGGGATTAAGTCTGGGATCTTTTACCGGCATTGCTGCAGGGTTATTTCACATGGTTAATCATGCTCTTTACAAAAGCGGTTTATTCCTTTCAGCAGGAGCAGTAGAAAACCGTACAGGCAAAAACGATCTGGATGACCTTGGCGGATTGTCAAAAGCAATGCCTGTTACATTTGTTTCTGCACTTATATGTGCCATGTCCATTTCAGGTATTCCGCCCCTAAATGGCTTCGCATCAAAATGGATGATTTACCAGGCACTGGTTGATTTTGGCGGTGGCATGGGCATACCTCAGAAGTTATGGTTTGTCTGGCTTGCTCTTGCCGTTCTGGGGTCGGCACTGACACTTGCAAGTTTTATCAAGTTTATTGGAGGCATTTTCCTTGGAAGACGGAAAGCTGAATTTGAAAACGTAAAAGAGGTTCCTGCAGCAATGTGGATTCCTATGGCTGTTATCGCACTTCTATGTGTTACCTTCGGGGTATTTGCCACAAAGCTTGTTGTACCCCGCCTGCTGATGCCTATAACCGGTGAATTCGAATTTTCAGGCTTCTGGCGTTCCGACCTTGTATCACTGATGGTACTTGTTTCGATAGTTGCCGGTATACTCATCTATCTTGCAACAGGAATAAAAAAATTCCGGACATCTGATAGCTTTATAGGCGGTGAGAAATTTTACGATAAGGCTGCTTATCCTGTTCCTGAATTTTACAAGACATTCACCGAGTTCAGGTTTGTGTCGGCAATATATAGAAAGGCTCAGGAAAAATGGTTTGATATATATGATCTGTCGAAACAGGCCGTACTCTGGCTAAGCCATATACTGAGCGATGCACATACCGGCATATTATCTGCCTATGTAATCTGGGTATTTGCCGGTTTACTGATAATGTTACTTATTATGATATAATTAAAGTTGCCTTATGGAACTGGCTCTTTCTGTTATACTTGTTTTAATGATATTCGGGGCACTTTTTGCTATCCATGCCAGAGATCTTCTCTCGGCTGTAATTTCATGCAGTATTGTGGGTTATGGTCTGGTAATATGTTTCCTGCTGCTGAAAGCTCCTGATCTGGCAATAGTGCAGATTGTTGTTGAGACAATCACTCTTGTAATAATGGTTGCAGTTGTTCTCGACAGCACCCGTCAGGAACCATTTACAAAACCCGATCAGCAGGAATATGTTTCCATCGTCACTGCACTTTTAATCATGGTGGTAATTTTCTTTCTGCTTAAGGCTGCCACAGGTTCGCTTGACCCATTCGGTGAAGGGTCGCTTAGAATGGCAAAATACTACATTGAAGGTGCCGCTGAAAAAACCGGCAGTGCAAACCTTGTCACAGGAGTGGTGTTCGACTTCAGAGGATATGATACCCTTGGTGAAGCAACGGTGCTTGTAACAGCGGTGCTGGGAGTGCTTACGATATTGAGAATCAAAGGAAAAAAATAAAAAGACGAAGTAAACGACAAACGATAAACGATTTAACGTCTGTGATATGAAAGGAATGACACTCATAGTAAAGAAAACAACCCAGCTGATTTCGGGAATAGTTTTTCTTTACGGCATCTATGTAATTGTTCACGGGCATCTGACTCCCGGAGGAGGCTTTGCAGGAGGAGTTATTGTAGCAGGTTCATTCATTCTGCTTATACTGGCATACGGCAGTGATTTCATGCACCTCACCAGAGAAGAAACCGGCTCTACCCTCACTGAGAACCTCGGCATTCTTATTGCCCTTATTATCGCACTTGCAGGAATGGTGACAGGAACCAGAGTGTTCTTTTTGAACTGGCTACCTCACGGAACCGTTGGTGAACTTGTAAGTGCAGGAGTAATACCCCTGTACAATATTTTTATAGGTATAGAGGTTGCTGCCTCAATACTGACAATTTTCCTTGCTTTACTGATTTTTAAAGAGGAGATAACGAAATGATTGTTTACCTGCTTTGCTTTATATTGTTCCTTACCGGGCTTTATGGTGTGATTACAAGAAGAAATCTGGTGAAGATTGTCATTTCATTGTCAATAATGGAATTCAGTCTCTTCCTTTTCCTTGCACTGATAGGGTATGTTCACGGCGGGACGGTACCTATTGTTGACCCTGCCAATCCGGATGTAAAATACGTTGATCCCCTGCCTCAGGCCATGGTGCTTACAGCTATTGTAATCGGACTGGCTACCACAGCAATGCTGATGTCGGTTATCATCAGGATATACAGAAAATATAAAACACTGGATATCAGAGAAATTAAAAACTTAAGAGGATAAAATGATGAATCCGCTGATACCATTATTTGTAGCTGTTCCACTTGCAGGAGCATTCCTGACAATGATTCTCGGAAAATTTTTCAGGAACCTGAATAAGTATATCGGGCTGCTCGTTTTGCTTTTTCTGGCTGTTATCAGTTTTTACTCAATAATTACTACCTCAGGCAATGTCTCAACATACAGGGTTGGCGGATGGGAACCTGTAAACGGCATTCCGATAGGCATTTATATGGTAATGGACAGTCTGGCTGCAATACTTCTATGCATTATCAATACAATAGGAGTGCTTGCACTTTTTTATTCATTTTCATATATAAGTCAATACACCTCAGAAAATTATTTCTATTCCCTTTTCAGTCTTATGGTAGCTGGGATGAACGGTGTGGTACTCAGCGGAGATCTTTTCAATATTTTTGTTTTTCTGGAAGTTGCAGCAATTTCATCTTATGCCCTTGTGGCATTCGGTGTTGAAAGGGAGCAGCTTGAAGCAACATTTAAATATCAGGTACTTGGGGGGCTGGCGTCACTGCTGATTCTTTTCGGTATCGGTTTTATTTACTGGAAAGCAAAGACACTTAACATTGCCGACATACGGGCTGCTCTCGGAACAACATCTGAAAGAACGCATTACCTCATGGTGCAAATGCTTCTGCTTGCTGGTTTCGGACTTAAAGCTGCAATAATTCCATTCCATGCATGGCTTCCAGATGCACATTCATCAGCTCCATCACCCATTTCAGCTATGCTTTCGGGGGTATTGATTAAAGCTGCAGGTATTTATGTAATAATCAGGCTTTTCTTCAATATGTTCATTATCAGCGAAGAGATTGCCATACTTATCACCACATTAGGGGCTCTGTCAATGGCAGTTGGCGTGTTTCTGGCAATAGGACAGTGGGACATCAAGAGGCTTCTTGCATACCACAGTATCAGCCAGATGGGATATGTAGTGATGTCTGCCGGCATAGGTATGATATTGATTGCCAGAGGTACAAGACCGGAGGTTGCATCACTCGCTATTGCAGGCGGCCTGTTTCATCTTATCAACCACGCTGCTTTCAAGAGCCTTCTCTTCCTGAATGCAGGTGCAATTGAATACAGAGTTGGCACCCGCAATCTGAAGGAAATGGGCGGATTATCGGAATTCATGCCGGTAACCTCGTCAACCTCCTTTGCTGCTTCAATGGCAATATCGGGCATACCGCCATTCAACGGATTTTTCAGCAAACTGATTATCATTATTGCCGCTGTAATGGCAAAATTTTATCTGCTTGCCTTGCTTGCTGTTATTGTAAGTATCATTACGCTGGCATCGTTTATGAAATTTCAGCGGTATGCATTTCATAACAAAGAAATGCATAATAATGAGACAAAACCGAAGGAAGTACCTTTCCCAATGGTTTTCAGCATGGTAACACTTGGACTTCTTTGCCTCCTTCTCAGTCTTATGGTTTTACCGCAGTTGAGGGACCTGATACTGAAGCCGGCAACTGATATTCTGATGAATTCGCAAATGTATATTTCACCAATATTAGGAATGTGACATGAGATACGTGGCATTTTTTATACTGGGTCTGGTTCTCTGGCTGCTGCTTACGTTCAAGCTCACAGTACCCAACCTGATTGCCGGTTCAGTGGCATCATTTATCTGCACTGTCATTTTTTCGAGGTACTATTTCACAGGTGTAGTGAAATTCATACAGCCCCACCGGTGGTTCTGGTTTCTTGTTTATCTAGTCAATTTCATAATTTCCTGTATAAAAGCGAATCTGGATGTTGCTTACAGGGTGCTGCATCCGAAGATGCCGATACGTCCGGGTATAGTAAAAGTCAAAACAAGTCTTAAATCAGATTTTGCAAAGACATTGCTTGCAAATTCCATTACAATGACACCGGGGACACTTACTGTTGACATTATAGATGACTGCTTCTACATACACTGGATATATATACGTTCTGAAGATCCGGAAGTATATACAAAAATGATAATGGGCGCTTTTGAAAAATACATAAAAAAATTTGCTGAATGAATGCATGGCTTGAAATACTTCTTTATGTGCAGATAGCCCTTAGCGGTGTCTGTCTTTACAGAATAATAAGGGGGCCGACAATACCTGACAGGATGGTAGCTATTGACATATTCGGCATTCTGGTTGTAGGTGTATGTGCCATTATTTCAATCCTCACCGGAAAGAAATTCATAATTGACATTGGTATTGCATGGATAATCCTGAGTTTTATAGGCACAATCACCCTGGCTAAGTATCTGAGTGGTAAAAAATTAAATGAGTGATATGGTCGCATTGATTTTTATAAGCATAGGTGTTTTGTTCAACATTTTCGGATGTATCGGACTTATAAGGCTTCCCGATGTATATAACAGGCTCCAGGCGGCAACCAAATGTGTTACCCTCGGTTGCTGCAGCATTCTTCTTGGCGTGTTCATTCATTATGGGTTATGTGATGCAGGCGTCAAAGGACTCATTTCTATACCGCTGCTGTTTTTCAGTGCTACGGTTGCCGCACATGCCCTGATACGTGGAACATACCATTTCGGAGTTAAAATGAGCGACAAAAGTGTTAAGGACGATTATAAAAATGCTGTAAAATGAAGTATCCAAAAATACGGGAGTTAAAGGAAGCACTGGCTTCACTCTTTACATCGGCATACACCACAAAATTTCCCTATGCTGACCATGTACCTTTTGAAAAATTCAGAGGGAAACCGGTGGTTGACGATGCAAACTGCGTTGGCTGTGAAACATGCGCCAACGTCTGTCCCCCCAAGGCCATAATATTTACCGATGATCCGGTTAAAAGGATAAGAACAATCAGAAGAGATTACGGAAAATGTATTTTCTGCGGTCAATGCGAAGAACACTGTATCACCCGGAAAGGAGTAAAACTTTCTGACAAAATTTTCGATCTTGCCCAGACCGACCGTTCAAAAAATGTTGAATATCAGGAAAAAGAACTTCTGGTCTGTCACAACTGCGGCGCCGTAATTACCACTAAAGAGCATCTTCAGTTTATTCATAAAAAGCTGGGACCAAAAGCTTTTGCATCAATCATTAATCTTAATGTTCTTAATGAAAAACTCCGGCTTGCAGAAGGTCAGGACGTGGAAGTGGATGTTAAAGACCACCTGAAGAGAAAAGACATGTTTAACATTCTGTGCCCCAACTGCCTGAGAATTGTGTTGATAAAGTACCTGTAATTCGTGGCTTCAGACCTTGAAAAATTGTTGTCACAGACCGGCAAAAAAATCCTTTTTGCAGGTATTGGTAATGTTCTCAGAAGCGATGACGGCACCGGAGTCTATATCAGCCGGAGAATAAAGAACCGCAGAAATATTTTATCTCTAACTGTTGAGGTAAGTATTGAAAACTACATTGGTAAAATAAATTCTTTAAATCCTGACATACTTATACTTATCGACTGTGTTGACATGGGTCTGCCACCCGGTTCATTTAAATTGCTGAGGGTTGATGAGGTAAAGGATTATACCTTCAACACACACAATATATCCCTCAAAAGAGTAACTGAATTTTTTACTGCTCAGGTTTACATTTTGGGAATTCAGCCCGAAAGTATTGGTTTTGGTGAAAAAATTTCATATCTTGTAACGAAAGTTGCAGACAACATTGTTAAACAAATAAACAATTATAAACCAGACAAATAAAGAGGAGGTAACCATGGCAGCAGAATATTTATGCAAAGCATGCAGGGGACACCTGAAGGTAAAAAATTCCATTGTCCTGGCAGCTCAGAAAATGAATAGTTCACAGAGAGGGCTCGTCTTTCTGAATCCTGAGATTGGAAATTACACTGTTACAACTCACCCCTCCTTTCAGCTTAAGGAAGGAGAAGAGTACATTTTCACATGCCCCATCTGCCATTCACTCCTGAACAGTGCAAAATATGATCATCTGGTCAGGATAATAATGGTTGATGACGACAAAAAGGAATATGATATATATTTCTCCGATGTAGCAGGTGAAAAATGCACATACAAGATCAGAAATTCAGAACTTGAAGGGAAAGCAGGTCCTGACGCCGACCGCTATTCAAAATATTTTGAAGTTCCCGAAGAGGACAGAAAATACCTCTGATTCTGCTTATCAATCACGGCTTCTGAATGCAGGAGAATATAGTTTTCCGGAGATTAAATATTTCCGGATAATATTTTATTTTATCAATCTTCAAATAGTTTTAAATTTGCCTTTTGTTAAAAAACAAGAGATATGACTGAAAACATACATAAAAGATCTGCTGACAACATACGTATTCTTTCAATGTCAATGGTAGAGAAAGCCCGATCGGGTCATCCGGGCGGTGCCATGGGGGGAGCTGACTTTATCCACATACTTTTTTCAGAGTATCTTAATTTCGACCCCGATGATCCTGAATGGATTAACCGCGACAGATTTTTTCTTGATCCCGGTCACATGTCACCGATGCTCTATTCTGTCCTTACCCTTACAGGTCATTTTTCAATTGATGACTTGAAAAATTTCCGGCAATGGGGGAGCCCTACTCCAGGTCACCCTGAGCTCGACCGTAAAAGGATGATTGAAAATACTTCGGGTCCTCTTGGCCAAGGTCATACAATTGCTGCCGGCGCTGCAATAGCAGAAAGATTTCTTGCTGCACGGTTCGGTGAACTCTTTTCCCATAAGATTTTTACATTCATCTCTGATGGCGGCATACAGGAAGAGATTTCCCAGGGAACCGGACGGCTTGCAGGTTTTCTTGGCCTGCACAACCTGATAATGTTTTACGACTCCAACGACATACAGCTTTCGACAGAAACCGGAAAAGTTACCTGCGAAAATACTGCAATGAAATATAAGGCATGGGGCTGGAATGTACTGGAGATCAATGGTAACGATCATGATCAGATCCGCAATGCACTCGATACCGCTATCAACGAAAAAGAGAGGCCAACAATAATAATCGGAAAAACAATAATGGGGAAAGGCCTTCTCGACAAGGACGGCAACAGTTTTGAAAGAAAAACCTCTACCCATGGGATGCCCGTAAGTGAAGCCGGAGGATCATTTGAGAAATCTGTTTTAAACCTTGGAGGCGACCCTGCTGACCCCTTTAAAATATTTGATGATGTAAAGGAGCATTACAGCAATGTTCTGAAAAAGAAAAGGGAAAAAGTTTATGAGTGGAAAAAGAAATTTTCTGAATGGCAGAAGGCTAATCCTAATCTGGCAGAAAAACTCAATAATTTTTATTCCGGGAAAGTTCCTTCAATAGATTTCGGAGAGATAAAACAAAAAGAGAATATTGCAACGCGGACTGCTTCGGCGGCAGTGCTGGAAGTACTGGCAACAAAGGTTGAGAATATGATTGTTGCCTCTGCTGACCTTTCCAACTCCGACAAAACAGATGGTTTCCTTAAGAAAACAAAGCCATTTGCAAAAGGTGATTTCTCGGGCGCATTTCTGCATGCCGGAGTTTCAGAACTCACTATGGCAGCAATGATGAACGGCATGGCCCTTCATGGTGGTGTTATACCAGCATGTGGAACATTTCTGGTCTTTTCCGACTATATGAAGCCAGCAGTGCGCCTGGCCTGTCTAATGAGTTTACCGGTAATTTATATCTGGACTCACGATGCTTTCAGGGTTGGTGAAGACGGGCCCACACACCAGCCGGTGGAACAGGAAGCACAACTTAGGCTGATGGAACATCTGAAAAACCATCATGGAGAAAATAGCCTGCTGGTATTACGTCCTGCTGATGCCTATGAAACAACCGTAGCATGGAAAATTGCACTCGAAAACAGGAAAACCCCCACAGCCCTGCTTCTTTCGCGCCAGAACATTAAAGACCTCCCATCACCTTCAGGCAACAGGTTCGCAGATGCACTTGCAATTTATAAAGGAGCATACATTGTGGAAGATTGTGAAGGACAGCCTGATGTAATACTCGTTGCAAGCGGCTCGGAGGTAGCAACTCTTGCCGAAGGTGCTGTACTGCTCAAAAATGACAGACTGAAGGTAAGAATCGTTTCAGCACCATCCGAAGGATTATTCAGAAAACAAACTGAAGAATACAGGAAATCGGTTATCCCTGATAATGTACCGGTTTTTGGTCTTACAGCTGGTTTGCCTGTTACTCTTCAGGGACTGACTGGCCTTAAGGGTAAAATATGGGGGCTTGAAACATTCGGCTATTCGGCTCCATATAAAGTGCTTGATGAGAAATTCGGATTCACCGCAGCAAATGTTTATAGCCAGGTAAAGAGTTTACTGGATGAAAACAGAGGCTGATAAAAGGCTACACCGTCCTAAAGTTATGAGCTATATGATGAACTTTCAGTTTATTCTGGCTGTAAAGTTATGAGGGTTGTATTCTGAGTAACAAATGCCGTTTACGAAAACCTTGAAGTGGAAGTATTTTTCAGGGAGAATGCAGTTCCAAAGACCGTGAATGTAAGTCCCGTTTAAATTATCACGGTTATTCATACGTTTTTATTATTTTTGCCGCTCAGTTTAAAAAGATGTATTACGAACTACGGGCAGGCATAAAGGGGCTGATTTTTGACCTCGACGGAACTCTGGTTGATTCAATGCCTTATCATTTTGCAGGATGGAAAAAAGCCTGCGAGAAATTCGGCGCTCATATTGATCCTGCCTTTCTTCGGACTCATACCGGCAGCCCGGGCTGGATAATAGCTTCGGAAATTATCAAAACATGCGGGCTGAACGATGATGTAACCATTGACGACATCCTGAAAGTGAAGATCGAAGAATTCCACAAGGCACAACATCAGATTGAGCCAATAGAACCCGTTGTGGAAATTGTAAAAAAATATTACGGGATATTGCCTATGGCGGTAGGCACCGGAGGCCACCGCGATACGGTCGAACGGACACTCGAAATAACCGGACTGCGTCAGTATTTCGATATCATCGTAACCGCCAACGACGTCGAAAACCATAAACCGCACCCCGAAACATTTCTTAAATGCGCCCGGATGATGAATGTTGAACCCGCATTTATAGAAGTGTTCGAAGACGGCGACCTGGGCATCGAAGCCGCCAGACGCGCAGGAATGTTCGTTACCGATGTAAGACCCTGGTTCCCGGCAACCTGGTAGAAAGGCGAAGGGCTCAGGGCGGAGGGCAAAGGGTAATTCAGTAACCAGCACCCGGTAACCGGCAACAAGAAAATTTCATATCTTTGAGGCAGATAAAAACCGGGTTGAGAAAAAGACTTAAAATAAAAACTTATTTTGTCCTGCTGGCCTGGGCGGTGATATTCCTTCATAATGTCATACCCCATGTTCATGAGGAAGAACAGCCCGGTTACTGCCATTCCCTTTACCATACATTCTGCAACGCCGCTCACGGTGAGGGACACGAAGATACTTACTCTTCAGCGGCAGAAAATAACGGTAAAATGTGCCATTTCTCCGTCAATATGTACCATCCTTCAGGATTTGGAGATATTGCATGCAATTCCGTCCAGAACCATACTTTTGACATACTCTCCGGAAAAGAGTCATTATTTATTCCTCATACCGAAAGAAACGGGACTCAGTACGAAAACGGATCCACTCACCTGAGAGCTCCTCCCGTCATTTAGTCAATATCAGGACTTTTATTTTCAATCAGCAAGACAATCATTTGATTATCTGTTATTTAATTTTTACCAATATGAGGATTATATATTTTTCATTAATAATAATTTTATTGACTGTTTTTTCATCCTGCAGCCGGGGCGGAAAAGTTGAAACTGCAGAGGCACACGGTGAATCAGTTGAAATTCAAGGGATCACACCTGACACCATCCATAAAGGTAACTTTTCCTTCACTCTTAAAACGGGTGGAGAAATTCTTGCCGACAACAAGAATTTATCAGTAATAACAGCAAAATCTTCCGGGATAGTAAGGTTCAGCGACCGGCTTCTTTTCCAGGGAGTAAAGGTGGAAGCAGGCCGGATTCTGTTTACTGTTTCGGGTGAAAACCTTACAGAAGATAATGCCGGGCTGAAATTATCGCAACTTGAAGCCGACCTCGGGAAAGCCCGTTCAAACTATGAAAGAGCTCAGAAACTTCTTCCCGATAAAATTATCACCGAAGAACATTTCCTGGAAATAAAAAATGAATACGCAAAAATTCTTTCAGAATATGAGATTTTCAGCCGTACCTTTAATGAAAATGCAAGCCGGGTTACTTCCCCGGCGACAGGCTTCATCAGGGACATCTATGTAACTGAAGGTCAGAAAGTGAGTGCCGGCGACCGGCTCGCCACAATCATCGGTGAACATAAGATTATACTGAAAGCTCTTCTCTCCCCTGCTTATTCAAAAATTCTTCCGTCAATAGAAAGTGCAAATTTCAGGGTTGCAGGAAATAACAGGGTGTTCAGAACAAAGGATCTTAACGGCAGAAAAATATCCGCGGGGAAAAGTACGGGTGAAAACTCATTCTACATTCCCGTCTATTTCAGCATGGATTATGATCCTGAACTGACTGAGGGGACTTTTGCCGAGGTATGGCTTAAAGGGGAAGAGATTCATGATGCCATAACCGTTCCCAACTCATCGTTAATGGAAGAGTTCGGCAGTTATTATGTGTTTGTGAAGGATGACGACGGTGATTTTCTGAAAAGGTACATTAAGACCGGGTATGGCGACGGGGAAAGAACTCTTGTAACCGAAGGCCTTAAAGAAAATGAAGTGATTGCCGCAGAAGGCGTGTATCAGATTAAGCTGAAGCAGATGGCAGGTGCTGCACCGGCACATACTCATAACCATTAATCCGCAGGCCATGCTGAACAGGATAATTGACTTTTCGCTAAGGAACAGGCTTATGGTTATCACAGGTGCCATCCTGTTGCTTTTTGCCGGCACATGGGTTGCAGTTAATATGGATATTGACATTTTCCCGGAGCTTACCGCACCCACGGTGGTAATAATGACAGAAGCTCACGGAATGGCCCCCGAAGAGGTTGAGAGACTGGTTACTTTCCCCATCGAAACGGCAGTTAACGGGGCAACAAACATACGGAGGGTCAGATCATCATCATCAATGGGATTTTCGATTGTGTGGGCTGAGTTCGACTGGGGTACTGATATCTACCGGGCAAGACAGACAGTGACCGAAAGGCTCTACCAGGTGAACGAAAACCTTCCGGAAGGTGTAAGCAAACCGGTGCTGGCACCACAGGCATCACTGCTCGGAGAGATAATGATTATCGCCATGACTTCCGGTTCAGTCAGTCCAATGGATCTCAGAACCATTGCCGACTGGAACGTTACTCCCCGGCTTCTTTCGGTGGGCGGTGTGGCACAGGTTAATGTTATCGGCGGCGATGCAAAAGAGTACCAGGTGCTGGCCGACCCTCATAAAATGAACTACTACGGAGTGACCCTCAGCGAGCTTATCGAAACATGCAGGGAATTGAACCGCAACACGCCGGGCGGGTTCATTAACCAGTACGGCAACAAATACATTGTAAGGGGAATGGCAAGAACGGAAAATATTTCTGAGCTTGCCGGTTCGGTGATAAAGACCAAAAACGGTCAGCCGGTTCTGTTAGGTGATGTGGCTGAAATAAGAACAGGGCATTCCTTTGCCATCGGAACCGGGTCGTACAACGGGCAAAATGCAGTGCTTGTTACCATAACCAAACAGCCCGGTGTGAATACCGTGAGACTGACGGAAAATATTAACAGTGCAATAAAAGAACTTCAGGAAAATACCGGACCGACAGTGACTTTTCACACCGATGTTTACAACCAGTCGGAGTTTATCCGCACCGCAGTCAGCAATGTTATGAAGGCCCTTACCGAAGGCGGCTTCTTCGTTGTACTCGTGCTGTTTCTGTTTCTTTTCAATTTCAGAACAACCCTGATTTCCATTATTGCAATTCCCCTTTCATTGCTCGTTACAGTGCTTACCCTCCGGTCGCTTGGCTACACCATCAATACAATGAGCCTCGGCGGAATGGCAATTGCCATAGGTTCGCTGGTGGATGATGCGATAATTTTCGTGGAAAACACATGGAAACAACTGAGGTATAATATACAAAAACCTGCTTCTGAAAGGGAAGGATCCTCAAAGGTTATTTTCAGGGCATCGGCCGAAATGAGAGCCTCAATTGTGAATGCCACGGTGATAATCATAATCACTTTCATGCCACTTTTCCTGCTTGAGGGTTTCGAGGGAAGGATGCTTAAGCCTCTCGGAATATCGTTCATCGTATCGCTGTTTGCCTCACTGCTTGTGGCAATTACCGTTACGCCGGTGCTTTGCAGCTACATGCTCACCGGAGAGAAGAGACTCCTGAAGATGGCGGGCGGTTCATGGACTGAAAGGAATCTGACGGCATGGTACCGTGGAGCGCTCGGTTCAACACTGAAGAAAAATAAGGTAGTGATTGCTTCTGCCGCGATACTGCTCGCCGTTTCATTGTTCCTTCTTTTAAATTCGGGAAGTTCATTCCTTCCCGCTTTCAACGAAGGAGCCCTTACTGTTAACGTAAACCTGATGCCGGGCACTTCACTTGAAGAATCATCGAAGATCGGAAGAATGGCGGAAGAGATACTTATGAAGATGCCTGAAGTGAAGGCAGTGTCGCGTAAAACAGGCCGTGCCGAGCTTGCTGAACATTCGTTCGGCGAGAGTGTATCGGAACTTGATGTGCCTTTTGAACTGAAAGGAAGAAGCCGCAGCAGCTTTTTTGCAGAGGTTCGCGAAAGGCTTAAAGAGTTACCCGGGGCAAACGTGGAAGTGGGACAGCCGGTATCACACAGAATAGATCATATGCTCTCCGGATCAAAGGCAAATATTGCAATAAAAATTTTCGGCAACGACATTAATGAGCTCTACTCACTGGCAAACCAGGTTAAAGCTGAAATATCAGATATTGAAGGCATTGCAGACCTGAACGTGGAGCCTCTCATTGAAACTCCCCAGTTGAAGATAAGGGCTAACCGCGCTATGCTTGCAATGTACGGGATACCTGTAACCCGGTTCACATCCTTTGTGAGCAGTGCGATTGGCGGCGAAACGGTTGCTGACGTATACGAAGGCGAAAAAAGGTTCCCGCTTGTTTTAAGACTGAATGATGAGACAAGAGGCTCATCTGACGGAATAGGAAATGCAATGATCGACACCTATGACGGCCGGAAGGTGCCATTGTCGTTTGTGGCATCGGTTGAGTCATCATCAGGGCCTGATGCAATAAGCAGGGAAAATGTAAGAAGACGTATTATAGTTTCGGTAAATGTCACCGGAAATGACCTTGGAAAGGTTGTAAGCCGGATAAGGGAAAGAATCGGTGAACATATCCGGCTCCCCGAAAACTACAATATTGAATACGGAGGCCAGTTCGAGAGCGCTGCAAGGGCACGTATAAGGCTGATGCTTGCATCGGCCGCCGCATTTCTTCTGATATTCATGATTCTGTATTATGAATTCAGGGATAGCTCAATGGCATGGATAATCATGCTTAACCTTCCCCTTGCGTTAATAGGCGGAATCTTTGCAATCAGGTTCTCTTCAAATGTTGTAAGTATTCCTTCAATAATCGGGTTTATAACGCTTGCCGGCATAGCCACACGCAATGGCATACTGCTGGTTTCAAGGTATATCAGCCTCAAAGAGAAAGGCATCCCTCTGAAGGAAAGAATCATTTCAGGCTCTTCCGACCGCCTTAACCCTATCCTTATGACCGCCCTCACGGCGGCATTTGCACTTATACCTCTTGCCGTTGCAGGCGACCATGCAGGAAATGAGATTCAGAGCCCCATGGCAATAGTGATACTCGGCGGACTTCTCAGTTCCACACTGCTGAACCTTTTTGTTGTGCCGTCGGTTTACGCCGTTATTGAAAAACGAAAAGAAAGAAACGAAAAATGAGCAGCAATAATATACTCTTAAAATCCTGTTTCACGCTTTTGCTGTTTTCGGCGGCATTGCGGATACAGGCACAGGATTTATCTGCCTTCCTCAGGAAGGTGGCTGAAAACAATCCGGAGATAACAGCATACGGAAAGCTTCTCGAAGCCCGCCGTATAGAAGCACGTACCGGCAACACCCCTCCCGGCCCTGAAGTGTCGTTCGGATATATGCCCGGCGATGCATCAACCGCCGGGGTTAAAAAGATCTGGTCGGTGAATCAGCGGTTTGATTTCCCGTCAAAATATCTTCTTCAGAAAAAAATAAACAAAAACAGTATTGTGCTTGCAGAGCAGGAATATGAGCTTGGCAGGCTTCTGATCCTGCTTGATGCAAAGATGACGCTGTACGACTACCTGTTTACCAGAAGATATTATGATGTTCTTGCAAAACGGTGTGATGATTTCGCCAGGCTCCTGGATGTGTGGAAGAAGAAGCTGGATGCAGGGGCGGCTACCATACTTGAATATAACAGGATTGCTCTGGAGTTGTCGTCGGCCGGACTTGAGAAGAATAAGACTGCAGCGGAAGCCGGTGCGCTTGAAAGGAAACTGATTTACATGTCGGGGGGGACGGGAGTTATCCCGGAGGTTATTGAGTACCCGGGGGTTATAGCTGCCGGGCCTGATGAGCTTGCAGAGCAGAAGGCGGCTGTTCATCCCTCTTTTCTTATACCCCGTACTGAGTATCTTATAAGCGCCGGCGAGCTGAACCTGAGTAAAACCGGCGCTCTTCCCGGCTTATCTTTAGGCGTATCTTCCGAGATCATCCCGGGTGAGACATTCACCGGTCCTGTTGCCGGCCTTTCAATACCCCTGTGGGCAAATGCAAACAGGGTAAAATCGGCTTCTGCCGGTGTTAAACGGGCCGAAGCACACATGAATGCCGAGGTTGAAAGGCTTAAAACCGGGGTATTGAAAGAGTACGGTAAAATGCAGGCTTATAAATCGGGTATGGAAGAACTGAGGGAGATAATCAGGACAAACGGCGGAGTTGAAAATCTCAATAAGGCGCTGAATGCCGGGGAGATAACGGTGGCTGACTATTTTTCATTTCTCGGAGCCGTTTATGATGCTGAAGAGAGGCTTATTGAAACCGAAAGGGAATACTGCAAATCGGCGGCTGTTCTTACCGATCATGAGTTGCTTAATCTTTTGGGGGATCAGAGCAAATAGCAGGCGGGGAAAGCAGTAAATAAGTTTTACGTCCTGATACCATTGCACTTGAGAGCCTCAATGTCAACCTTACATCTTAGCCCTCTGCCTTCCCCCATGCCCTCCGTCTTCGCCGGAGCTACGGCGGACAAAGCATGCTCCATGCCATTCGCTGCCGCCTTCGCTTCCTCCTTCATTTCATTCCGGAGGACAAAGAAAGCTACGGCGGCTGATAAACGCTGCGACGAACAAACATACTCCTTAATGGAACGCAGGACGTCTTGAACTTTCAAACCTTGAACATTATATTTTAAACTGCTTATCTGCGACCTCTTTATGTTGTAATCGTCTATACTCATCTTTACGCTGTCAGGTATAAAAGATTATATTTGCCTTCTGACTAAAAAAGACATGCTTAAATCAAAATTTTTATCATTTGCGGGAATTATCCTCCTGTTTATTTCCGCAGTAGAGGCAGTGCCACAGGCAGTTTCCGGAAAAATATCTTCAAAAGTTGCAGCCGGCAATCTTAAACCCGGCAGAACATATTCATTCAGGGTAGGAAATGGTACAGAGTGGAAGCACTCCCGGTACATTCCGAACAGCCGCCTCACGGAAGGATAAAGAGTTTACCTTTATTTACACAACCGATCCTCAGGCCAAAACCGATGCCGACTTCAATATCTCGCATATAACAACATCCACGGACTTCAGCATGTACCCTGATGAATAAGCCTTTTGCGCCGGTTCTGGGCAACCACGACAAATCACCAAACCGCAACTTTACATACCACTTCAATACCGCCGCTGCCGAATTTGACAAAAGATTTTCAACCACACCCGGAAGTGTATATTCATTTGTTTACGGAAATGCACTCTTCCTTGCTCTGAGTTTTGAGGACTACAGCAATAATGAATTTATGGAAGCTTAGGCAAAATGGATGCGCAGCGAGGCTATGGAAAAGGATCAGGAGAAACTCGGGGTCCCGGGTTACTTCAGCCTCTTTACCGGACGTTTAGGACAGACCGGCCGGCCGACATTCAGCCATATAAGCGTTACCGGCAGTAAAATAACCATTACCACATACGAGGTTTATGACAACGGCACAGCATCGCTGTTCGACAGGTTTGAGGTTGTGAAATAAAACCAGCCTTAATTCGAATATGGACAGAAATAAAGCGGCAGGCAAAAATATGCCTGCCGCTTTATTATGAAACCTGCTGAAATTATTTACTTCAGACCAGGATTTTCGTGGTAAGATTGGTAATACTCTTCTGTATTGCTCCGAAGCAGTCGCCGTCGGCAGTTTTGTCCTGCTCAACTATTATGTATTTTGCTCCGGCTGTCTCCTTCGCGGCAAGAATAGCCTTGAAATCAATAATCCCCTCACCTACCGGTGCAAAATCGTCAACGCCCACAGTTGTAAAGAACGGATCCTGTTTTTTAAACATATCCTTAAAATGAAGCAGTTCAAACCGCCCGGGATATTTATTAAACAAATCCACCGGATTCTGCCCTGCCTTGGTTACCCAGAAGACATCCATCTCAAGCGTTACAACATCCTTGTCGAGTTCAGCCATCATTACATCGAAATAGGGAATCTTTCCTTCCACTTCGGCAAACTCGAAATTGTGGTTATGGTACCCGAACTTGATCCCGAAATCCTTCATGATCTTTCCAACCTGGTTCCAGTCGGCCGCCATTTTCCGGTAACTTGCAATAGTGGTTCTTGCCTCTTCAACTATCCATGGCTGAATGCAGTATTTCACACCAAGCTTTGCATGGTCTTCAGCCATCTTTTTCGCATTCTCCAGGGTTATGCCCTGTGCCTCAACCTGGGTGTGACTGCTAAGTATCTCCATACCAAGGTCTTCAACCAATTTTCTGAATTCGGCCGGCTCCATCCCGTAAAATTTTCCGTCGGCATAACCGGCTAGCTCAACATATTTGTACCCCATGTCCGACACTTTCTTAAGCGAGCCGGGTACATCCCTGAAAATCTCATCCCTGATTGTGTAAAGCTGAAGTCCCACACCGAATTTTTTCAGATCTGGTGCTGCTTCTGCCTTTTTTCCTTTGGTACCTGTCCCCGTGCATCCTAACTGGGTAAGCAGAAAGGCTCCGGCTGCTCCTGCAGCTGTAAGCCTGATGAAATCTCTCCTTGAATGTCCTTTTTTCATAGTTGTAATAGCTTTATTTTCATTATTTTATGATGTACTTTTAACAATACAAACCAAAAGAATACTGTATTCATCCGTAATATAAAACAGGCTTTTCAGAATCAAAAATTAAAATTAATACATCCTGATCAAATATGAAAGAATATAACAGATAATGTTAAAAAATAAAAGGTTCCGTTTTCCGTCCGGTGATACCGGTAATGTTTTCTCTCAATTTTTAATAACTTTATCGTGAATTTGAATGAATGAAAAAGGGGATTGTCATATTGCTTGTTATGCTTCTTCCGGCCGGGGCGTTGTTTGCACAAAAGCACCAGCAGGAACGCGGGGAAATAACTCCCGGCAGGCTGGGTGCTGAAGATCTGTACCTGCCGGTTGATACCGTGGAGATGAGCGTTATATCGGCAAGCAGAAGCTCAAAGAAGATAGGTGACCTGCCGATCACCATCCATGTGGTAACTCACGAGGAAATAATGCTTAATCACTACTACACCCTCATTGATGTTATCAAAACTCTCCCGGGAGTAAGGGTATCACAGCCAGGCTCAGGAGAACTGGGCGAAAGTTTCCAGCTGCGGGGTCTTACAGGAAACCTTTATACAATGATTCTCATTAACGGCCTGCCGGTGAAGCCGAGTGCTGTTGTAGGGATGCCCATTCTTGCACAGCTTCCAATCCGCCAGGCTGAAAGAATAGAAATCATCTACGGACCTGCCGCCGCAATTTATGGAGCTGATGCCGTTTCGGGAGTTATAAACATAATTACCAGGGAAGCGGATAAGGGAACATTTGTTCTTGCTGACGTGAGCATCGGTCAGAGCAATTTCCGGAATACCGATTTTATGGCAGGCGGGAAAGCAGGGAAAAACAAAAACATACTCCAGTACAGCTTCTACGGGGGGCTTAACGAAATCAGCGATCTCAATATAAAGAACAGGTATGAAGAGATTTACAATCCCATGCATTACCTTCACGAAAAGGGATATAAATATATGATTGGAAATGTTTTACGTGATCCGGCAGAGATAACCGAGGAGATGCTGTTTAACAACGGCATCAACCCTTCGGCGTTCATGAACGACCATTATATGAAAAACTATGAGGGTTCGCTTAATAATCCCACGATGGAGGATTTGCCGGCCATGAGCAATCTGCTCGGTTTTAACCTGAGATTCAGAGGTATAACTATCTCATATAACAACATGTACCGCCGTTCGCACAGTTCGCTCGGCCAGTCGTCATACCTTTATAAATATAATAACCCGCAAAATTACTGGGGTGAAAATATAAGGTCAACTACCCTGAGCTACAGCAGGGATTGGACACAGAGGCTTTCGTCAACAACAAATATCTCGAACCTCATCTACAGGATGGATAACAACTCCAGCCTTGGCGTCACATTTATAAATTACACCGATAAAGTTTACCGGTATGCTGCAGGCAGGGATATGCTGTTTGAACAGCTCTTTACCTTCATGCCTATGAAGAGCCTCGAAATTATGTCGGGTGTAACATACCAGCTTTCGGGAAACCTGCCGCAGACAAATTTCCTTGATTCACCTTTTAAACCGGGTAATTACCGCGACTTCAGTACTTCGGTCAGTTTTAACGACTCTGTTGCCGGAAAATTCGGCATCAACCCGATAACTTACCATAATTTCTCAGCCTTCACCCAGACATATTACTCCATAAGCTCCTTCAGGTTCATGGGAGGAATAAGGGCTGATAAAAACTCATTATACGGGTTTTCGGTAAACCCCCGCCTGGCAGGACTCTTTATATTTAACCCGCGTACAAAAGCCAGGGCTTCGATCGGATTCGCATACAAAGCTCCCCCATCATCAATGTCGTACCAGTCGCTGGCATATAAAGCCGGAATTAACCTCGACAGCCTTATCTATATCTCAATCCCAAACAAAAATCTGGAACCCGAAAAATACATGTCGGTTGAGCTTGGGGTGGCAAGAAGCGGAAAAAAGAAGGTAAGTTTTGATATATCAATATATTACAATTCAATCAAAAACCTCATACTCGACAAATATGTTCCGCTTGCCTCACTCAGCCTCCCGCGGGCAATTATTAAACCGGATACTGCAACAGTGCTTTGCAAAACAAATGAAAAGCAAGCCATATCGAGGCTCTACGGGCTTCAGGCAAGTATAATAATTAACGATATTGTGAGGTCAATTAACCTCGACGCCGAAATAAACCTCACATTCGGCAAATCGAGCCAGAAATTTCCTGATATTCTTGAACTTGCAACAGGATTCCTGGGTAATTTCAAACTTGTTCCCAACCATTTCGGACAGTTGAAGCTTTCGATGGAGCCTGCCAGAAATCTTTACATACAGGTATCAAGCATCTGGGAATCGTCGTGGCTGAGGGTAATCATTCCTTTCAAGGATGTTTACAATAACCTTTTTAAAGATTATGACGGTTTTTACAGTATGGATGTAGTGGCCGACTACAGGATCGGAAGCAATCTGAACACCTTTGTTAAAGTCACTAATATTTTCGACGAGAAATACGGCGGGCCGGTATATTCCGGGATGAACACCCCTCTCCCCTACAGCCCGCAGATGGGCAGAAGCATCCAGATTGGTCTGACTTATAAACTTAACTGATGAGAAAGAGGTTTTTCATCCTGATGATTACAGCAGGTATCCTCCTGCCATTCTCCGGAATGAGCGGGCAGGATCTCTCTCTCACTGTCAATCCTGCAAATCAATCAAGAGAGGCAGATTCAGTATTATCGGCAAACCTGCTTAATAAAGCAGAGTCATATTTCCGGGCAGACCTCCCCGACAGTGCGAAGGCTCTGATATCAAAATCGCTCGATATTGCTGCCGCAAATGAGTTTCTCAGGATTGAAGCCGGCTGTTACCGGCTTCTTGGTGATATCTTTGCCGCAGAGATGTCGTGGCAGGAGATGCTGACAGCCTACCTGAAGTCGCAGTTGTTGTATAACCGCACCGGTGATATTGAACATGAGGCCGATGTTATGAAGAGAACGGGAGAACGCTATTTTAATGCAGGGCTTTACCGGAGGTCTGCAAACTGGTATCAGCAGGCGTATGAACTATTCAGCGGCAGGGAGCCGGCGGAAAAAGGCCGGAATGCAGAATCGGCCGCCGAAGCATGGTTCTTTCTGCCCGACGACACACTTTCACTTAAATGGTATGCCACGGCTCTCGAATATTATGAGCAGGCCCGCGATACGGCAGGCCTCATAAGGTGCGTTCAGAAACAGGCAGCACTTTATACACGAACAGGTTTATTAACCGAAGCAGAAAAAAAATACCTGTGGCTGATTGATGTTTACAGGCAAAGAAAAGATTATAAAAACGTTGCTTTTATCTTAAACAACCTTGGCATTATACAATACAAGAGGAAGAATTACCTTTCAGCAGTTGAGTACTTTGGAGAGGCAGAAAAAAACTCATCTGCTGCAGTAGCTGATGCACTGTTTCTTACCGATCTTTATTCGAATATTGCCATAACATGGCAGGCTGCCGGCAACCCAAAAGAGATGCTGAACAATTTCAACAGGGCGCTTGATTATTCAAAGAAAGCAGGCCGTCCGGCCGAGGAAGCAAGGATTGACCACATGCTTTCGCTGATTTATTTCAACAAACAGGATAATTATCATGCCGACCTTTACTGCAGGGAATGCGTGGAAGCAGCCGGGAAATCGAAAGTATATCCCGTTATGCAGGAGTGTTACCGTACATGGTCGGACGTTATGGAGAAATCGAACGACTTCATTAAGGCCCTTGAATACTATGAGAAATACCTTAGTCTGCGCGACTCACTTGGTTTTGAAGAACGGCTGGCTTTGCAGAAAGAGGCTGACAGGCAGAATGAATATGACCGGATTGAGCAGAGGATAAAGCTTGATATTGCCGATGAGGAGATAAGCAGCCTTGCACTGAAAAACCTCAGGGCTGAATCGGCACGCCGCGAGAATGAGCTGAAACTTCTGATCAAACAGCAGGAGCTCGACCGTTCGGAAAAAGAGAGACTATCCCAGTCGCTTGCCCTCGAAAAAGAGAGATTCGAGCTGAGCAAACGGGAACAGGAGGTGCTCTCCCTTAAACAGCAGCAGAGAATTGACAGCCTGGAACTTGCCCAGAAAAAAAACGAGGCCCTGGTACTGGAACAAAACAACAGGCTGCTTGAAGCAGAAAAAGAACAGCAGAAGATTGCCATTGAGAAGGAAAAACAGATCAGGCGTCTTATAACCGGCATAGGTGTACTTATGGCACTGGTTGCAGTAATGATACTTGGCGGACTCATTTCAACAAGAAGAAAAAACCAGAAGCTTGCGGAAAGCAAACGTCAGATCGAAATGATAAATGCCGACCTTGAAGTTAAAAATACCGAAATACTAAGACAGAAAGATATTATTGAGCAGAAGAACCAGGCTATTACCGACAGCATCCAGTATGCACGGAGAATTCAGACGGCAGTTCTGCCGCCTCTCGATTTTCTCAAAGAATTTGGGTTTGACAGTTTTATTCTTTTCAGACCAAAGGATATTGTCAGCGGTGATTTTTACTGGGGCAGAAAGAAAGGGGAACGTTTCATTATAGCTGCTGCCGACTGTACAGGGCACGGAGTACCGGGAGCTTTCATGAGCATGCTGGGAAATGCTTTTCTCGACGAAATATTCAACACTGCTGAAATTACAAATGCCGCTGTAATCCTTAACCTACTGAGGGATGAAGTAATTAATGCACTGAAGCAGAAGGGAGTAACAGGAGAAACAAGAGACGGAATGGATATCTCTGTTTGCATAATTGACAGAAAAAATTCGGTGATGGATTTTGCAGGTGCCAATAATCCCCTCTATCTTATCAGGGACAACCAGTTAATAAAAGTACCTTGCGACAAAATGCCCATCGGAATACACTTTACTGAATACATTCCTTTCAACAACCACACTGTTAAAATTGCAGAGGGAGATATATTATACATGTTCACAGATGGTTATGCCGATCAGTTCGGAGGTCTTAAAGGAAAAAAGTTTATGTATAAACCCTTTCAGGAGCTTCTCCTGCAAAATCACCATCAACCTATGGAGAAACAGCTGCAAATACTTGATAAAAAATTCAATGAATGGATGGGAAATTATGAACAGGTTGATGATGTACTTGTTATGGGAATAAAAATCTGATAAACACCATATTAATTCTGAATGGTATTGTTCAATTGAAATTTATTCAGAAGTGCATAACCGGATAGGGGATAAAAAATAAAATATAATTCAACAATGTTAAAAACCCAAAAATTAAATATTTATTCCGATTGCCTTTTTTACTAATCACAAAGTATTATCTTTGTAAACAATTAATTTAAAACATTTATTATGAAAATCAAACAGTTACTTTTATTATTTGCGGGAGCGGTACTCGTAATTTTTTCATCATGCGGAAAAAAAGCCATAACAGGTGTGAGACTAAAAGATTACAATGATACCATATCCTATGCATTTGGAATAAACATTTACGGTTCACTTAAGCAGGACAGTATCAAACTCAATCCTGCTGCAGTAGCAAGAGCTATGTTCGAAGCAGCCGACAACAAACAGTTTATGGATGAGAATACTGCCAGAACTTACCTTTATACATTTCTCTCGAAGAAAGAGGAAGAGAAGACTGCCCGGCAGAATGAACTAAACAAGGAATTATTCAGTGCCAATGTTGCCCGCGGAGATTCCTTCCTTCAGGAAAACAGGAAACAGCCCGGGATAATTGTCACTGAAAGCGGTCTGCAGTATAAAATAATAAAACTAGGAACCGGTCCTAAACCAGATGAAAACGATAACGTGGTAGTAAATTATATTGGTACTTTTATTGACGGTACCAAATTCGATTCATCTTACGACAGAGGTACCCCTGCTGAATTTCAGGTTGGAAACGTCATCAAAGGCTGGGTAGAAGGACTTAAGCTGATGCCTGAAGGTTCAAAGTTTATGTTTTATGTTCCACAGGATCTTGCTTACGGAGCCAATGGAGCCGGAAATGTTATTCAGCCTTACACAACACTTGTCTTTGAGGTCGAACTCCTTAAAGTAAAAAAACAGTAACCGGTTACCTACCTATTATACTTCCAACCCTGCGGTTTTCAAAGGTTCTTTTCTTAACCAGAGCAAAACCGACAGACCGGGTAGGAACATTTGACATTATATTGAATTGTAAGATATACAGTATATTCAAATAATTCAAAACTATACATGGCTTTTGAGATCACCGGAAAAGTTGTTGACATTCTGCCGATTATTAATATAAGTGAGAAATTCCGGAAACGCGAGTTTGTAATTGAAAGAAAAGAAGCCGGCGGAGGAATTGTCTTTGTGGATTATATTAAATTTCAGCTTGTGCAGGAAAAATGTGACCTTATTAACGAATCATTTCTTAATGAGGAAGTGAAAATATGGTTCAATATTAAAGGGAACAAGTGGGAAAAGGACGGAAAAGTAAATTATTTCACTAATCTTGATGTCTGGAAAATTGAAAAAACTGCCGGTGTGGTTAAGGAGAATTCAGATTCAACAGAACTGTCCCGGCAGGATTCTTCCGACGAACCCGAAGAACTGAGTGATTTGCCTTTTTAAAACATTTTCTCAGCCTTCCGGGTTTTCCGGCTTGAAATGGTATATCAGGAAAATTATATTACTGCTCAAAAGCTATGATTTTTTTCTTCAGAGGTTATGACAACAGGATATTTGCTGCCGGCACTGACGGTGAACTATCTCGGCATGACAGGGAAAAACTTGTCTGGTTGTTCGGAGGTGCTACTCTCCTTTCTGAAGAGTCTGTTGATGGCATATTCATTGGTCCTCGCAGGGAGATGATAACCCCATGGAGTACTAATGCAGTTGAGATAACCCGGAATATGGGTATCAACGGAATCAGCAGAATCGAAGAATTTTATCCCGCAAACGGTAAAAAACCTGTTTTTGATCCTATGCTTCAGTCTATTTACAATGGACTTAACCAGAATATCTTCACAATTGACAGAAAACCTGAACCTGTTATTTATATTGATGATATCAGGGCATATAACATCAGGGAAGGACTGGCACTCAGCGAAGAGGAAGTAAATTACCTTGAGGATTTATCGGCCTCTCTGGGCCGGAAACTGACCGACAGTGAAATATTTGGTTTCTCCCAGGTAAATTCCGAGCATTGCCGCCACAAAATTTTTAACGGCATTTTTGTCATTGACGGAGAAGAGATGGGTTCCACCTTGTTTCAGCTAATTAAAAATACAACTCATCTTAACAGAAACTATGTAGTATCTGCCTACAAGGATAATTGTGCCTTCATAAAAGGTCCTGTAATTGAACAGTTCGCACCTTCAACGCAGTATAAACCCGACTATTTTGTTGTTAAGACTTTTGAATCTGTTCTTTCACTGAAGGCTGAAACACATAATTTTCCAACTACCGTTGAACCTTTTAACGGGGCATCAACAGGAACAGGAGGTGAAATAAGAGACCGTATGGCAGGAGGCAAAGGGGCATTTCCCGCAGCAGGTACGGCAGTTTACATGACCTCTTATCCCCGTCCCGGCAACAGCAGACCATGGGAAAAAGCAATACCTCCCAGAAAGTGGCTGTATCAGACACCCATGGATATACTCATAAAAGCATCCAACGGTGCAAGTGATTTCGGGAATAAGTTCGGACAACCGCTTATATGTGGTTCGGTGATGACATTCGAACATTCTGAAAATGGAAAGATTTATGGCTACGACAAGGTAATAATGCTCGCAGGAGGAATAGGAACAGGGAAAAAGAAGGACTGTGTAAAAGGAATACCTGAGAAGGGTGACCTTATTATACTATTAGGCGGCGATAATTACCGGATCGGAATGGGTGGAGGGGCAGTATCGTCGGTTGATACAGGCCAGTACGACAGTTCAATTGAACTTAATGCAGTACAGAGGGCAAATCCCGAGATGCAGAAGAGGGTTTACAATGCCATAAGGGCACTCGGTGAATCGGACCATAACCCTATTGTTTCAATACACGATCACGGAGCAGGCGGTCATCTTAACTGCCTGTCGGAACTTGTTGAAGAAACCGGAGGAAAGGTGGATATCAGTAAACTGCCAATAGGCGACCCAACCCTGTCGGCAAAAGAGATCATAGGCAACGAATCACAGGAAAGGATGGGACTTGTGCTGAAACAAAAAGACACTGATACTCTTAAAAAAATTGCCGAGCGGGAAAGGGCTCCGTTTTATATTATAGGCGAAATAACCGGCGACCACAGGTTTACCTTTTACAACTCGGCTACCGGCGATAAACCAATGGATCTGACTCTTGATTCCCTCTTCGGCAATCCTCCGAAAACGGTTGTCAGAGACACAAAAATTGAAAACGGATTTAAGAGCATTTCGTACGATTCGTCGAAAGTGGGTGAATATCTTGAAATGGTTCTTCAGCTTGAGGAAGTAGCGTGCAAGGACTGGCTTACCAATAAGGTTGACAGGTCGGTGACAGGGCGGATTGCAAAACAGCAGTGTGCAGGACCACTTCAGCTGCCTCTTAACAACTTAGGTGCTATCGCCCTTGACTACAAAGGTATATCAGGTATGGCCACTTCTATTGGTCATGCTCCTGCTGCAGGACTCATAAATCCAGCCGCAGGGTCAATACTGTCAATTGCTGAAGCCCTGACAAATATAATCTGGGCACCTCTTAAAGACAAACTGAAAAGTGTATCCCTTTCTGCAAACTGGATGTGGCCCTGTAAAAACCAGGGCGAAGATGCAAGGCTTTATGAGGCCGTGAAAGCTGCAAGTGAATTTGCCATCGAACTTGGCATTAATATTCCCACAGGCAAGGATAGTCTTTCAATGACGCAGAAATATCCTGATAAAACAGTTATCGCACCCGGTACGGTAATAATATCGGCAGCAGGTGAAATAACTGATATCAGAAAGATTGCAGAACCTGTGGTTTCAGTTGACCCCTACACAAGCCTTATTTATATAGACATGAGCTGTGACGGTATGAAAACCGGAGGAAGCTGTCTTGCACAGGTGCTCAACTGTGTCGGAGATTCAGCACCCACAGTGAAAGATCCAGGATATTTCAGAGAAGTTTTTAATACAATACAATATCTCGTTCATTCCGGAAAAATCATCGCAGGCCATGATATTTCAGCAGGCGGAATAATAACCACCCTCCTTGAGATGTGCTTTTCAAACACATACGGAGGATTAGCTATCAATCTTACAGCTGTTGATGAACCTGATTCCGTTAAGCTGCTGTTCAGCCAGAATCCCGGAATAATAATCCAGGTTAAGGATGAAATGGAGATCGCCGAAATACTCCTCGAGCATGGAATATCTTATTATTCAATAGGTCATCCTGTGCTTGAAAGGAAACTGACGCTTATAAACGGTGAAGACAAGTTCGAGTTTAATATTGACAGGATGAGGGATATATGGTTCAGAACCTCTTACCTTCTCGACCGCAGACAGTCGGGAAAAGTATTGGCCCGTGAAAGATATCTGAACTACATGAACCATGCTGTTAATTTTGACTTAAAGGATTTTAACGGTACTTTTAAATCACTCGGGATATCTCCTTTGCGAAGAATGAAGAGTGGTATAAAGGCTTGCATCATAAGGGAGAAAGGCGTCAATGGCGACCGTGAAATGGCTTATGCTTTATGGCTTGCCGGATTTGATGTCAGAGATGTGCATATGACAGACCTGATTTACGGGAGGGAAACACTCGAAGATCTCAATATGATTGTTTTTGTTGGTGGATTTTCCAATTCAGATGTTCTGGGCTCTGCAAAAGGATGGGCCGGGGCATTCAGATACAATAAAAAAGCCCGCATTGCTCTTGAAAATTATTACAAGAGGAAAGATACGCTTTCTCTTGGTGTATGTAATGGATGTCAGCTTATGGCCGAACTGGGCCTTATATATCCCGGCCATAAAGAGATGCCGAAACTTCTGCACAATGCCTCACATAAATTCGAATCGGCTTTCCTTTCTGTGAAAATTCCTGACAATAATTCTGTTATGCTTGGGAATCTTTCAGGAATGGAACTTGGAATCTGGGTAGCCCATGGTGAAGGAAGATTCAGTTTGCCTTATGAGGAAAAGAGGTATCATATTGCAATGAAATACAGCAATCATACATACCCAGGTAATCCAAACGGTTCTGATTATGATGTAGCCGGTCTGGTTTCGGAAGACGGCCGTCACCTTGCCATAATGCCACATCTGGAAAGAGCTTTCTTCCCCTGGCAGTGCGGATATTATCCCGCCGAAAAAAGGAATGATGAAGTAACCCCCTGGATGCAGGCTTTTGTCAATGCAAGGAAGTGGATAGAGCAAACAAAAAAATCTTCATCTTGACATAGGTGTAAGCACTACAGACATCAGTATTGTATTTTCAGATATATCCTGCCACTTATTACTATTGTCGAGTGCCACTATTTTTTCACTGATAACCTGAAGACTGTATTCACCGGGAGAATCAATATAGAAGGATCCCATATATGAATCGGCTCTGTAATAAGGGGATTTTATATTTTTTTCGTTGAGAACAATTTTATTTCCGACCGGCCTGGTTTCAATCCTTTCGCCATTGAGCTCTATTCTTACCGGATCAGAATATCCAAGATTCATGGTATCTTTTGTTGCACTTACAAGCCATACATTATAGCGCCCGGGCTTTGATACCACAATATTCCATTCCGCTGTGTTCAAAGATGGATTGATTTTGTTGGAATAACATACAGCACTTTCAAGATGGAGTGAAATTGTCCCATCTTCTTTCTGAACAATTTTTATTGACCCCTTGTTCTTATCAGATTGATTCTGACGGGTATTGCCACACGCCCCTGCAAAAATCAAAATCAAAAAAAATATCAGGTTTATTTCCTGCTTCATCCTGTTTAACTTATAAAACATTCCCGAATTCAACCAGTAAAACGTTAACGCAAAATATCTGTGAATATTTTGGCATAAAACTAATAAAAAATTCATGCTTTTTATATGGTGACAGTATTATGTGGAAAAAATTTTATAATGCTGTCAGTCTAACAGCTGGTTTACCATTTTCTTCAGATTAACAGAAGCTGAAACTGTTTTTTTAACCTGAACAGATGAAATTTTTGCGGCTGCTATTTCTGCAATATCAGCAACAAGGATTTCAGAAACACCTGCAAATGTTTTTTTACAGAGCGGACAGGCAGTGGCAATTATATCCGGATTAACTGCACTAAGATTTCTTACTGCATCTGCGGCAATGGTTTTTCTTTTATCCGGTGCAAGAGGCAGGTTTGCCAGGGAGTTTCCGCAGCATAATGAATTTTCCCTCTCATAAGCATGGGGAATAAGGTCGGCAACCCATGATATGACTTCCCTCGGTTCCTGGTATATCCCGGCAATTCTGCCAAGTTCACACGGGTCGTGATAGACAATCTTTTCGTGTGAATAATCAAATTTAATTATATTTTCATCAATGAGGTGTTTTATATACTGAGAGTGATGGAGCACTTCAACATTTAAATAATAACTTTCCCTGAACACATTATAACATATCGGGCAGGATGTAACAAGGACTTTTGCACCTGAGTTCCATATTAATCCGGAGTTGAAATTAATTACTTCCCTTGCTTCTCTGTCAAGGCCTGCAAGCATTAATGGTCTTCCGCAGCAGGCTCCTTCTGTTTGGTCCATAAACCAGAAATTCTCCCCTGCAGCCCTGAAAATTTTTGTCATGGCTTCCTTGATCCCCGGAGTAAGATGTGTCATACATCCTGCAAAATATATAACATCAGCTTTTTTAATATTGATATTGCTTTTGAGGTTAAAATCGGTAGATATTGCATTCTTTTCAGCCTCGTGATTCAGATGGTTTCTGAAGTATCCCATCCATTTGTTCTGGTAAAGAGGTCTCCCGGTTTTGTTTCTTCTCTGAATCATTCTTATTGCTGAAACTTCTATGCCCACAGGACATACTTCCTCACAACGACCGCACATAAGGCAATTGTAGGCCGGTTCGGTAATATCGTTATTATTTCGCAGGGAGTTATTAAGATAAACAGGCTGTATATTATTGATTCCTGCTGCGAAACTCATCTGGCAGGCATCAATGCATATTCCACATGATGAGCAGGAATGAATCTCCACTTCTGAGAATGTTCCTGCTTTATCGCCGGTTGTAATACCCGAGTTCCTCATAAATATCAGAAAAAGTTCTGTCGGGATATGCATATAACGGGTTACCGGGAGCAGGATAAAGAAAATTCCCAGTGAAAACGAATAGAGCCACCAAAAAGGGTATGCCAGTTGACTGACAGGGAGAAAGGATGCAAACCATGAGCCTAGCGATCCTGTAAGAAAACTGCCGGAGTCAAAAGCCCCGCAGGTAAAGCTTTCGGCAATAAGCCGGCTGGGGAAGACCAGCCATAAAGCAGTAAGTGCAACTTTATCCCTGAACCGGAGTTTTGTAGTTTTTTTCATACCAACTGCACCCGGAATAAACCTTTTAATAATTGCAAGCAGGAGACCTGATAGTATGAAAGTTAGAATCAGGTCCATAAGAAATCCGAAAGCAGCTGCGAATCCGTTTTCACCGTGTGTAGGGTTAAAAAATCTAAAAAAGATTGCTTTGTGGGGTGGATTAAGATGTGAGCGGCTGAAAATATCTGCTTCGATTGTACCAAAAACTATCAGCAGGAACCAGCCGAAAGCAAGACTCATATGCATATATCCCAGAACGGGCTTTCTTTTAAGTATTTTCCTGTGAATAAGGCTTTCGAGGAAGATTTCTTTAAGACTTTCCCCGAAAGACCTACCGAAAAAGCCTCTCTGAAGGCGTAATTTATCGGTTCTTGAAAGCTGGCGGAACCATATGACACACCTCACCACACTGTAAATCAGTATGAAGTACAATCCGATATTAAACGGTATGACAAACGGATCAAAATCTTTCATTGCCGTTAAATTTACTGAAGGCTTCTCTTGCCACGAAAATAACATTACGAGTGTTTACTCCACGCGGACAGACGAGTATACATTTTCCGCACAGCATGCAGAGTCTGATCTTTTCTCTGGTGATTTCATTCTCACCACGTTTTATCAGGATATTCAGTTCGCGCAGGCTAAATGAATTAAAAGCACCTGAAGTACAAGATGCAGAACATGCTCCACATTCTATACACAGTCTGAAGGTGGGCTCCAGTTTAAAAATATATTCTGCAATATGCTTCTGGTTAGCATCATAGTCAATAACTCTCGGTTCCGAAAGTGTAAAACCGAACCTATTCATATCAGCAGGAATGATTTTTAAGGAAATTAACCACTTCAGTCACAGCTGCCCTGCTATGGGAGATTGATTCAGTTATATTCATCGGAGCAACACAGCAGCCTGCATAAAAAACTCCTTTAATGTCACTCAGATTACTTCCGAAATGATTGTCGGCAGGTTTGAAGAAACGGTTTTCCCCGCATTTCAGTGAAGAATTCAAAGCAAGTTTTTTGCCTGCCTCCGACATTTCCATGCCGGCCATAAGTACAACCAGGTCGAGTTCCATTTTCAGGGGGCGTCCTGCAAGTGTGTCTTCAGCCTTTACTATAAGTCTGCCATTAAAGCTTACAGATATTTCAGAAACTTTCCCTCTTATGAAATTCACACCATACTTTTCCTGTGCTTCCCGGTATAACTCTTCATAATTGGCTCCTCCCATACGCATATCCATATAAAAACAGAAAGTATTCACTCCCGGTATTTTTTCGTGCATTTCCATTGCCTGTTTCACAGCAGTGACACAACAGAGTTTTGAGCAGTAATAATTGCCCACCTTCTCATCGCGGGAACCAACGCAGTGAATAAAGCCAGCTTTTTCGGGAGTGTTGCCTTTTGTCAGTCTGATTTCTCCTTTTCTGAACATCTTTTCGAGATCCGCCGATGTAATTACGTTATCATATATTCCATATCCGTATTCTTCTTTTCTGTGGCTGTCGAAAAGATTGAATCCTGTTGCTATGATTACTGCATCGGCATCAATTTCCTGACTGTTATGTGATTTAAGAACAATATTTTTCCCCCGGTGAAAAATTTCTGTAATTTCTGCTCCGGTAAGTATCCGGATATTTTCATGTTCTGAATGTTTTTTCAGATAATCCATTACTTCACATGCATCACGCCTGTCGGGGAAAAGATGGTACCAGTTCCGGAGGTTTCCTCCTGTTTCATTATCTTTTTCTGCCACAATTACTTTATATCCGAGTCTGGCAAGCTGTCCTGCAGCTTCCAGTCCTGCAACGCCCGCTCCTATGACTACAACATTTGCCATTTTATACATTAATCAGGTTTTCCGGAACAGGCATTGGCTTCCCGTCTTTTGTCCGGTATTTATCTGAAGGATTATATTCAATTCCGATTTTATCGAGAAGTGGTTCTGACTGAACCATGTGATACTGGAGGCCGAGGTCCCATGGATTATAACCAAGTACAAGTCCGGCGAGTTCCTCATATGTCAGAACCGGAATTGACAATCCGTTTTCGCCGAATGTCTTCCCTTCCATTTCCTTAACGGTATATTGCCATTTATCCATGAACATATTGCAACCCGGGCAGTTTGTGACAATTGCATCGGGTTTAAAAGGTTTCATTGATTCAAATTTCTTTACAGAGTTTGACAGGGAATATCCTCTGTTAGCTCTCACCACATATTGTCTGAATCCAAAACCGCAGCAATGTCTTCGTTCAGGGTAATCAATAACTTCTCCTCCCCATGCTTCAATCATTCCGGCGAGTACTCTGGGGAATTCAGCGCCACCCACTCCGTACTTTGGAAACATTTTTGAATAATGGCAACCGATATGCTCAACAATCCTGAGAGGTTCGCCTGTGTATCTGTTTACCAGCCTGTATTTAGCCTTTGAGGCGATTTCTTGCCTGAACTTGTAAACAATATCGCTTGTATGGGCCATATTTTCAGGAATGTCAAACTTCCTTCCGGTTGCTTCATAAAGATATTTGCGAGTTTTTTCCAGTTCTTCAGGAAAATGTTTCCAAGTTTCAATTATTTCTGTATAAATACCAAAAGATGTCACACACGATATTGCAATATTTTTGTAGCCGGCTTCCTTCATCAGTGCGAAGTGTCTTGCCACTACTGTCATAATAGTCTGAAAAGGAACAATATCAGAATGATATCCAATTCCGGTGCATGTAGTATGGGAAGGATTTTCATACACATCTTTGCCCAGAATATTTCTCATAAGATAAAGAAAGAATTGTTCTGAACCAGGGAAAAAAGTCTGTCGGATGCATGATCTGACATAGAAAAAATGGTCCTCCGCTATATCTTTCTGGTATTCGGCCCATATGCGTTTTTTCCCTTCCTCTTTCATAAATTACTGTTTTTTATTTGTATGGTTGCCGGTGTTTTCGGTGTATACTTTAATGAAGTATTCGTTTTGTGTACCTTGGTCACTTATCTGGAGTCCAAGTTCTGCAGCCTTTCTTTTTGAGTGTTCATCAATATTATTCATGAATTCAGTCCCGCCGGTCACATCAAATATCTTTATTAATTCATTTTTAGCATCTTCAGGAATTTTCCTCAGAGGACCTTCTCCCAGTTCATCATATCTGACTCCGAGTCTCTCATAAATTTCCCGTGAATGATTTATGATATATTCCCATACAGGACCCTGTTCCGGGTGCATTGCCGGGTCTACTGCATATGAAGCCACACAGTAACCGTATTTGAAAATGTTCTCGCCGATTGTTCTTCTTATAGCAAGCTGTTGTCGTCCTTTTTCGCTTTCGGTAAAGTATCCCAGTTTCTGCGACAGTGTTCTAAGTGCCATAATTATCAAACCGGGAGTATTTCCGCGCGGGCAACGGGTTTTGCACGACATACACTCACCACAATACCATATTGTATCGGATTTAAGCAGTTTCTCAATAGTTTCATCATTTTTTGTCTGCACTTCGCTGACAATCTTACGGGGGTCATAATTATAAAACTCAGCAGCCGGACAAATTGCAGTGCATACTCCACAATTCATACATGCATTCATTCCTTCAACAAAACGGATGTCATCCAGAAGCTGGTTATACAGGTTTTCCATCTGCCCTTGAAAATTTTGTGTTTTAAGAATAACACAAAATTATTCAATGATTTAATCAGGTAGAAGAGGCTTAAAGCCTATTTTGAGATAGGTATTTATACCTATAGTTTTAGCGTAACCCAACAGAGCGACTGCCGTTTTATCTTAAAAGTGAATGTGATTTTAATTTTTTTCTTGTGTAACTATAAATTGCTTTCCCCTCCATATTTACCGGAGCTTTCCCAATATTTTTCTGATAGCTATCGATCCGATAATTATCGGATGGTAAAGGATATTGATTTGGTGGTTTGGTGAGACATTAAGAATTTTTTAAAGAGAAAGCTGAGTCCACTCTGAAAAGTATTATTTCGTAATAAAAGCACTAAGACACCAAGAGTAAATCATTTATTATTAATTCTTTGTAAACATTATTATTTTCGTGTCTTAGTGGTAAAATCATGTTTTTATACTTTTTGGAGTAGACTTAAAAGTAGAATTTTTATTATTGAACTGGAAAATATTTTCTTTAAAAATTTCTGGCTTCAATCCGATAGTTATCGGATCGATAGCTACCGGATGTTCTATAAGCAACTTCATCTTCCCCTGCCTTTGAATCCTTTCCGTTTTAATCTTAATAATCTGGATAACAATAATAATGGTATTAAACCAAAACTTCTCATCCGCCAACTTTGTCGGCCGTAGCCGATTATGTCGATCAAAGGCCAAAAGAGAACCCAAAGGTGGAGTAAAACCAACACGAGATTTAGGAACGAAGAATGTTTCATTAGATCAAAAGTGGAAAGCATAAGGCTCTTTATGTTATTTAGGAAAAAAGAACAAACTGTTTCTGACCAGAGTTATACCGATGGTTATCAAAATAAATGAGCTACAATTAAATATTTTTATGTATTATTGTATGGATTAAAAGCCAAATAAAAAAAATAGTTTAAATTTTTAAAAAATAGTAATTATGAACAGAATAATTGGAAGTTGTCTTTTACTGTGCGGTTCTTTATTGGCAAAATCACAGGAAAGACCAAATATCATCTTTATTCTGACTGATGATATGGGATGGAAAGACGTGGGCTGTTATGGTAATAAACATACCGAAACCCCGAATATTGATTCGCTTGCACGCAGCGGCATCCTCTTTACTCAGTCATATGCAGCATGTCCTGTCAGCTCACCAACCCGGGCTTCAATAATGACAGGTAAATATCCAGCCAGACTCCGGCTTACAAACTTTATTGCAGGAAACCGAACCGATCCAGCCTCTCCTGTATTGCCTGCGCCATGGAAACCTTATCTTGAGGCAAGAGAAGTAACAATTGCAGAACTTTTAAGAGATGCCGGTTACGCAACTGCAATGGTCGGCAAATGGCACCTTGGCTCCCACGATTCAATTGCCCCATGGAACCAGGGCTTTAATTACGCCAGAATGATTGGTAAAAACGGGCTCGACTATTACAACTATTCAATATTTGAAGATTCATATCAGAAGGAATTCACCGATAACGGAACATATTATCTAACCGATAAACTTACCGATTATTCCATTGAATTTCTTACTCAGAACAAAGACAAACTCTTTTTCCTCTATCTGGCTTATTCGGCACCCCATGTTGTAATTGTACCGCGTCCGGATAAGCTTATGAAGTATTTCCGTAAATATGGTCAGGCAGAGGAAAAGTTTAACCCCTATTATGCTGCTATGGTTGAGAGTATTGATGATGGTGTGGGGCGGATAGTGAAATTTCTGAAAGATAACGGTATCCTTGAAAACACCATAGTGATTTTTACAAGTGACAATGGTGGTCTGGGCATGGATGAACTTGGTCCCACGCCCACTTCGAATCTGCCGTTGCGCAAATGGAAGGGGCATGTTTACGAAGGTGGAATAAGAGTACCGGCAATTGTAAGCTGGCAGGGAAAAATAAAACCGGGAAGAGTGTCGGATGAATATTTTATTTCAAATGACTATTTTACAACTCTTTGCGAGATTGCGGGTATAAAGAAATTACCCGGTAATATTGACGGAATAAGCCTTCTTCCCGCTCTTTTTGGAATCGGCAGTATTGATGCAGGGCGGCCTTTGTTCTGGCACTATCCCCATTTTTCAAATCAGATGGGACGGCCTGCCGGTGCAGTAAGGTTAGGTGATTATAAACTTGTTGAAAATTATGAAACAGGCGAATTGGAATTATATAACCTGAAAGAAGATATTTCTGAATCCCGGAATTTATCATCATCAATGAAGCAAAAGACTATGGAATTGCATGAATTGCTTGTTAAATGGAGAAAAAGCGTCAATGCCAGTATGCCCGTCCCGAATCCGGAATTTAAGAAATGATAACAAAGTAATTTTTGAAATTTAAATTAATAACCTTTAACCTGATAATCAGGGAAAATCAGGCAGATGACGCAAAAGATTTATCCATCATTTCCAGTATTAATATTATTGGGATCGGAATTCTTTTAATAATACTGAATATCAGGTTATAGACAAAGTTTTACTATCCGGTGTATATAAAAGCAAACTCAGAAGGATCTATCATACACATGATTATAGTCTATATTCATTATACTTTTAAGCAAAATTTACAGTTATAAAAAAACAGACTACAATTTATTAAGAAATCCTTATTTTAAATTACTATTGTCCGGATAATAATTTATTCAGAAAGTGGATTGTATTTATTATGACAGGAAAGAAATAAAAAATGTTTGTCACTTTATACTACATTACTGAAATAATGGGATTCCTCATTCGTCCCGGTTTGCACCGGGACTCATTCGGAATGACGGGTTGTAAGGATAGAACAGGGAGAAGGGGGGCGGTGCGTTAACCGCACCACCCCCCTTCCCGTATCCCTTCAAAATGCCCCGTCATTCCGACCAAAGGGAGGAATCCCCTTGATTTTATCCGGACACTATTGGTTTTAAATAAGAAAATAACTTTGCTATATTATGAACTGCAATTAATTTCAAAAACACTTTATTTTTTTTATTATTTTTAAAGCAAATTCATTAAAAATATCAAATTATTTAAAAGCAACAATATGAATAAATTAAAAAGATATTGCATCTTTTTTTGCATAATCCTGATTTTCCAGGTTGATAATTTCTGTATTGCCTCAAACACTGAAGAGCCTGTAAAAATTAAACCGGTAGCATGGTGGAATTTCGATAGTTGCATGTATAGAACCATTACCGATAAGATATCGGGCATCAAAGATTCAATTCACGGAAATTTCAGACTAATCAGGGGAGTTAATGGCAAAGCATTGAAGCTGGATGGTTTTACCACTTGTGTAACCCGTGATGCAAAAATGTCTCCCAGGCTTGGGGATTCTTTTACTTTTGAAGCATGGATTGCTGCCGCTACATATCCATGGAACTGGTGTCCTATTATTGCCCAGGGAATATTTGAAAAATCAGGATATTATTTTGGTATTGGGCCTCAGGGACAGGTTGGTATTTTCGCCTCTGTTGACGGAATCTGGCAACGTTGCGTGACAAATGAAAAGATTGAACTGAAAAAGTGGATACACCTTGCAGCAATATATGACAGCAAAGATGGTTTTAAAATATATATCAATGGTAAACTATCTGGTCAGCAGAAAGTTAAAGGTAAGATTAATTATTCCGCCGAAACCGATTTGCTCATTGGGATGAACCATGAAAAGGTAATGCCTTCAAATCCTGTAAGAAACTATGGGACGATTCCTGCATGGTTCTCATTTGACGGCATTTTTGATGAGATAAAAATCTATGATGAAGCTCTTTCTGAAAAGTCTTTGATTGATAAACCGAAAACAAATGATCTTTTGCCACCTGACATTCAGGAGAGAGTGATGCCAAGCGGGCCAAAAGGTAAAGGCAGGTTTGGTGCTTATTATACACATTTAAAATATTATGATGAATGGGACGCTCTTTTCAGGGTTGGAGATTATTCAGATATTGTTGTTCAGTTTGATGATTCACCCATAAGGGTTGTTTTCTGGAGAGGTACCAGATATTCTCCGGCATGGGTGATGGAAAACGGGCAATGGATGGCGGATCAGAGTGCCGAGTATTTTGATACGATTAATGGTTGTTACGAACACATGATTGACCCACATTGTTTTTATTCACATGTACGCATTATTGAGAACACCCCTGCAAGAGTAGTTATTCACTGGAGATATATGCCGGTAAGTGTAAGAGGGCAAAGATCGCAGGTAGATGAAAAAACAGACTGGTCTGACTGCATCGACGAGTATTATACTTTTTACCCTGATATTACCGGAATCCGCAAAGTGATTCAGTATACTTCCGGAAAACCACTTGGACCTTCCGAGTCAATTGTACTTTGTCAACCCGGAACAACCCCGGAAGACAACGTGTATCTTGATGCCATGACCTTAGTAAATATGAATGGAGAGTACTATACTTATTCATGGGCTGAAAGAGCACCTGTTTTTAAAAAAGGAGAAAATCCCAGAAATCCGGTTATTCAGATTGTCAATTTAAAATCTCAATATAAACCTTTTACAATTTTTGAAAAGGAGAATAATATGGCCGTATTCGGTATTGAACAACGTCCGGAAGTGTCTCATTTTCCCTGGTGGAATCATTGGCCGGAGGCCCAAATAAGATGCGATGGCAGATATTCACAGGCAGCAGACAGACCCTCTCACTTTTCACTTGCATGGGGAGGACCTCCATTTCATGACGAAACAGGTAATATAATAAAAGCAAGAGAAAGCGGCAGTGAGGGTAAATTAAAAATAATGGAAAATGATAAAGGAAATATTGTAAAAACTTACTGGTCAAGCTGGATGTATGGAGCATCAAAACAAACGCCTGCTGAATTGGCAAAACTTGCCAGGTCATGGCTCCAGCCACCAATCCTTAAAGTTTTAAAAGGTGATTTCATCGGTGGAAACTACGATTTCACTCAACGTGCCTATATCTTGAACTGTAAAGATGTGTCATCATCTGATCTTGAAGTGGAACTTTCAGCGGATATTAATTCTCCCATAGTCAATATCTGTTTAATTATCAATGGATGGGAAACGGATAATATTTCAGTTCAATTAAATGGCAAGGAATTGCAGAAAAACACAGATTTCAGAACAGGCATAAGAAGAGGTCTTGAAAGAGAAGATTTAATTTTATGGATTAATCACGAATCATTACAACCCGCCAGGATTGCAATAAAGAGGTTATTGTAAGCTACTGCAGGTATAATGAAGAGTTTCTTTTACAGACTTTTCACTGCCGGCTGTTTGCCTTTCCCACCCTGATCTCAACAGGTTTCTGCCTGTCGAGACGAATCCACAGTATTAAATCTTCTCCAAAAGGCCCTTTTCGGATACCCTGTCTGAAATCCTTTCCTTGTAACCAATTATGGCCATCTATGGAAAGGTTTGCCAATTGGGTTCCCCAGTTTTTAATAATTATTGCCGGATTTAAAAGGGGTGAATCTTCGGAAGCTTTAACAATAACTTTGCATGAAGTTGAATTGCCCGCAACCTCTTTTTCAATGATATATGCACGTTCAGAGGGATCATAACATCCGTTTTTGTAACCATCTGATATGATTTCCATTTTTGGAGCCTTAAGCCATGCTTTTGCCAGTAGAGGCATCAGATGGTTGGGCTCTTTATCGGTCATTCCCTGTAACATGATCCTTGTACGCGTTTTACTGTTGTATTTATAATCTTTCCACTGTACAAATGTAGTAAGGTTAAAATGGCTCGGACGATCCGGAATTATAACCCATCTTCCGTCTCCTGGTACCTGAGCTACAGGCCAATGGTTCCACCATCCATAGGCAGATGGTACAGGATCCGGACGGTATCCTGATTTGGCCATCTTAGCTGCATAGGTTCTAAAATATGGAGAACTCCATGTTCCTTCTATTGTTTCAACAGAATCAGGTGACACAATGAAAAAAGGTTTGTATCCTGATTTAAGATTAACGAAAGATATGCAAGCACCCTTAGGTTCTGGCATATTTATTTCTAAATCTTTATCCCATGAATATTTCTTAATATCTCCTGACATATTTAACAGTGAAATGCTTTCTCTCTCAATAACATCATCAGGATATTTCCCTGGAGGAAGAACTACTATTTGTTCAACCCAGTCGTGTTTACGCTCAGGACGGGAATAATGTAATTCCATTTTTCGCACACCAATCATGTCGGGATATATAATATGAAATTCATCACACCATTCCCCCCTACCATCATCGTTTACAGCCACAAAATTATATAGAGCATCACAAAGAGCATAACGCCAGTGTATTACAACTCGTGCATCAGTATTTTCAATAATTCTTACATGGGAATACCTGCATTGTCGGTCCATAATCGGTTCAGCACAACTTACCACATCACTGCCCCATGTTTCCAACCACTCATTTGTATACCAGATACCGTTTTCTGTAACCCAGCATGGAACAAAGCTTGTTCCCCTCCAAAAAATTAACTGAACCGGCGATTGATCAAATCGCAAAAACACATCCGGTACATCACTCACCCTCCATAAATCATCCCATTCCTTGTAATAGTCAAGCCGTGTATAAAAAGCCCCAAAACTTCCTGAACCAACCGGGCCCAACGGTAAATGATTCCGATCACTTAATGCAGGAACAGGCTTTTTCTCAACAGCTTTGAACTCGCTCCTAATTTCTTCTTCTGTTTTTGCTGTTCCGGAAATTTTAATTTCATCCAGTAACCCATCAAGAAAGAAGAAAGTGTTTTTAGTAGTAAATTGGTATTCATACCATGTCTGTGACCTGTTATTACGGCCAATTGTAATAGGGCCATCCAGCACAGATACATAATTACCATTAATATCAGCAGAAGCGGTTTCCTGCCCGTTTATAAATATAGTTATCTTTTTGCCTGGCTTAAAAACTGCTGCTATATGTGTCCACTCTCTTAATGGAATATTCATTTTTGTAGTAACCTCATACCATGAATTGCCTGAAGCAACTTTAAAACCCACATGACCTTCTGAATCAATTCCAAAAAAGAATCCTTTTATTCTTTCGTAGGAGCAGTCAAGCACCGGAGACCATGACCAAGGGTAACTTGCCAGAGCAATCCATGATTCAACAGTAAATTCACCATCCAAACTATTAGAACTAAAGTGATCCCTTTTTATATATGTACGAAACCCATCCAGCTTGATAGCATTTCCGTATATTCCAGGGACATACTCAAAACTTCCAAACACAGAATCTTTCTTCTGCTGAATTTTATCAAAAACAAAGTGACCGCTTTCTTCATTAAAACTCCACCAGCAAATGATTTTTCCCGTACTGTTTTTAACAGGTTCAGATGGCTCAGACTGAATATAAAATGATGGCATTTTAAAATTGGTAAAAAACAATGCACATCCACAAACTATCAAAATCAAACTACTAAATTTCATAATATTAAATATTGGAGTTTAACATTATCTGTAAATAATTTCACTGAATAAAACTTTTTTTCAAAGATAAAATATATTTCTTAATTCGTATCCTCTGATATTTACTTTCTGAATTCTTAATTCTTGTAAAATATTGAAAAAATCGGATTATCAGGTAACTATTACAGTTAATATTATACAAAAATTTTTCATTACTTTTGTCAAAAATAAACATAATCTGAAATTAAAGTCTATATGAAAATTTTATCAGGTGACCGGAATTTTATTATTAAAAATCAATGCTTTATCTTACAGATTTATTTTAAGATACTTGTTATTTCTACTTTATTCATCAGTTTTATTGGCTGTCAGAGGGATGCAAGAAAAAATAAAAGCAAAAGGCCGAATTTTGTTATACTGATTTCTGATGATCAAAGATGGGATCAGTTGAGTTATGCCGATAAGCCTTTGATTCCCGAGCTAAAGACCCCTAATATTGACAGGCTGGCAAGTGAAGGAGTTTATTTCAGGAATGCATTTGTCACAACTCCCATTAGTTGTGTATCACGTGCAAGTATAATGACAGGAATGTATGCAAGTAAACATGGTATGAATCATTTTCAAACTCCTATAAAGCCTGATATATTAAGTAAAAGTTTTCCGGCATTATTGCATAATAACGGATATAAAACAGGTGTGCTTGGTAAGTGGGGCATAGGAACTGAAGGAACCGAAAAAATTTTTGATCTTTTTAATGCATGGGCAGATCAGGGAAAATATTTTCTTGATACTGACAGCGGTAAAGTTCACAATTCGGTATGGTTGGCAATAAAAGCCAGAGAATTTCTTGAATCATGTACTCCTGAACAACCATTTTGCCTAACGGTCTGTTATAAAGCACCTCACCATCCATACCAGCCGGAAGATCGTGATAAAGAGCTGTTCAATGAAGTGTTGATCCCTAAAAGGATAACAGATACTCCTGAAGCTTATAAGTCCATGGCATCTCATGTAATGGAAAATTCCCTGAACAGGTGGTGTTACTTTGATGAGAGAAAAGATGAAGAAACCAAAAACAAGTTCGAAAAGAATTTTCTTCGTTGTGTAGTAAGTTTAGACAGGTCTGTGGGAGTAATTATGCAAACTTTAAAAGATCTAAAACTTGATGAGAACACTGTGATTATTTATCTTTCAGATAACGGTTATTTGTGGGGTGAGCATGGTCTTGGCGGTAAATGGCTTTTGTATGAAGAATCAATAAGAGTTCCTGTTATTATTCGTGTACCTAATCTGCCAAAATCCATGCAGGGGAAGAAGATTGACAATCTTGCTTTGAATATTGATATTGCCCCAACTATTTTAGATATTGCGGGCATACAAATCCCTTCAGAAATGGATGGGATAAGTTTATATCCTTTAATTAGCGGTAAACAGGTAATACTTAGGACAGATTTTTTTATGGAACATGTAGGTATTGTCAAATCTGAATCACCAATCCCTGACAGCAGGGGGGTGCGTTCCAATGAATGGAAGTATATTCATTATATCAATGTGCAACCTGAAGTAGAAGAAATGTATCATATTAGCAGTGATCCTTTTGAACTGAATAACCTGATTAATGATACAAATTATTCTGAAATAAAAGAGAATTTAAAGAAAAGGTATAATTTCTATCTTAATTATCTGAATAAATGATTTTTATTAAACGATTGTTTAATAAAACATTTTTTCTTATCAATAAGTTCACTCCCGACTTTAATTAACCGATTCTTAAATTAAAGTCCAACATAATGATTATTGATATGTTGGACTTACAGCTTGTTGTTATTAATAGCAAGGTTTTATTTAAACCCGTCAAAAAAATTGCAAAAAAACAAACAAAACAAAGCAGAAAATAATCCTGCTACATTGTAAAAACCTTTTTCTTCAGTTTAATATGATTCTTTCACTAACATAATCATTTCCTCATATGTAGCAACTTTAGGGTTGTTTTTATAATCTGGTAAAACCATGCTTTGTTTTGCCAGGTCATGGATTTCGGTTTCGGGCATTCCTTTATCTTTAAGCTTTATCCATAAATCAATTTTTTTAAGGAATTTAATTAATTCTTCAACCGATTTTTCTGCAGCTTTATCATCAGGTAACCTGAGGAAATCTTTATTAAAAATTCTTGCTAACGCAGCAAACTGAGGGATAGCGTATTTCCATGTAAATCTGGCAAAAGCCGGATATACAATAGCTAATGATTCACCATGTGCAACATTTGGGTACATACCTCCTATTGCCATTCCCATTCCATGGGGAAGGGTAACTCCGGCATTAGCAATGCACAGTCCGGCAAGTGTATCTGCCCATGCCATTTTTTCACGTGCCTCTAAATCAGATAAATTATTCAGAAGATATGGTAAAGTAGAAACAACAATGGAAATAGCTTCCCATGCAAGCAAATTGACATACGCACCTGTTCCAGGATGTAATGTACTTTCAAAAGCGTGACAAAAAACATCAAAGCCGGTTGTTGCAGTAACAAACTTTGGTACAGTAAGCATCAATTCAGGATCAATAATGCAAACCTTCGGGTAGAGGATGTTGTTGTATAATGCAGATTTATCCCTGTTTAGAGTGTTTGTTACAACAGCTACCTGGGTAACCTGAGAACCGGTACCTGATGTAGTTGAAACAGCAATTATTGGCAATAACTTTTTTTCATCCGGTTGTTTTTTATAAAAAAGATAATCCCAGCTTGTACCTGGATGTGTGGCTTCAACAGATATGGCTTTAGCCGAATCCATACTTGAGCCCCCGCCAAGACCAATTACCATATCGGCTCCAAAATTTCTGGCTATTTTAGCTCCTTCCGAAATGCAATCAACAGTTGGATTCGGAACTACTCCATCAAAGTGCTCCACTTTAATGCCAGCATCAGCAAGTATTTTTTTTACTCTGTTATATTGCTCCTCAAGGGTTGGAATGTTGGGAGGGGTAGTCACAAGAAGGGCTTTGGTTCCATACGACTTAGCTATTTCGCCCAATTCAGCTATCCTGCCAGATCCAAAAATTATTTTTGTTGTCTGATGATAATTAAATTGTTTCATACGATCTAATTTTAAAAATTTTTGAATTTTGTTAAATATTTTACAGGCAACTTTGGTGTTGCTCCTTTTTTAGTGCATACAAATGCAGCAATTTCTGACGCATAATTATGTATCTCTTTTAAAGGTAAACCTTTAAGAAGGCCCATGACTAAAACGGCAGTAAATGCATCCCCTGCTCCTACAGTATCCACAACCTTCACTTCAGGAGAATTAAGTGTAGAAATCATGTCTTTTGTATATAGAACACTCCCTTTACTGCCTTTAGTTAAAGCTATTAGTTTAAGATTAAATTTATTAAGGATTTTTGATAAAATCTCGTGCTCACTCCCATTCAGGTCAAATATTTTTGATATAACCGGTAACTCATCATCATTTAACTTGAAAACATCAGATATCTTCAATGATTCCTCTATGATCTCCTTGTTATAAAAAGACTGCCTTAAATTCACATCAAAAATTTTCAAACACTCTTTTTTTGAATGGAGAATAAAATTCAGTATAGTTTTCCGGGAAATTTCCATGCGCTGGGCAAGAGATCCGAAACATATAGCATCTGCCCTTTTTGCAAGGTCAGGCAGACTATCATTCCATGGAATATAATCCCATGCAACATCGGTATGAATCGTAAAATCCGGAATGCCATTATTATCCAGTTTTACAGTTACTGTTCCTGTCGGATGGACATTATCCAAAGCTATATAATCGTACTTTAATCCCATGCTTTTTAGCTTATGCAATATCTCCATTCCATCTTTGTCTTTACCCACAGCGCTTATCACGTAGCTTTCAGCTCCAAGGCAACTGGTATGATATGCAAAATTTGCAGGTGCTCCTCCAAAAACTTTCCCATCCGGCAAAAGGTCCCAAAGAATTTCTCCCAACCCTACAATAACAAGTTTGGTTTTCATAAAAGACATTAAAAATTCAAATCAATCATCACTTTCAGTGTTTTGTCTCTTTGCTCATGTATATATTTGTATGCATCAAGGTAATTTTCGAACGGAAAATGTTTTGTAACAAGAGGGTCTGTAATTATCTTACCTTCCGATATAAACCTTACAGCATCTTCATAATCTTCATGTTTATACATCATAGTGCCTATGATTTTAAGTTCATGTTCCACGACAATAGACATACCAATCACAGGTGGTTTCTCGAAGACACCGGCAACAACAATTTCACTTCCTTTTTCAATATTATTAATAAGGCTGTCCAATGTATCCTGCGTACCAACAGCTTCAAATCCAACCTGAAAACCTTCATTGCCAAATACCCTTTTAACAGCTTCTTTAAATGATTCTCTATTAACATTTGCAGTATAATCAACTCCGCATTGTTCAGCTATATTTAATCTGAAATCACTTATGTCTGTTATCAGCACCTTTGATGCTCCCCTTGCTTTTGCAAATTGTGCAATCATATTACCGATAGTACCTGCACCTGTAACAACCACATTTTTTCCAGTTAATTCATAAGCACGTTTGGTTGAATGAGCACCTACCGACGCTGGTTCAACTAAAGCGCCCTGTTCCAGGGACATATTTTCCGGGAACACTACAAGCCTATCTTCGGGTACTACAAAGAATTCCTGTGCACACCCCGGAGCCTGGAAACCCTGAACTTTAAGGTTCTGGCAAACATTATACTGACCACGTTTGCATGGCCCGCAAACTCCACATACCAATTGTGGCCTTGCAGTGGCTTTCATTCCCGGTCTGGCTTTTTTAACAGCTTCTCCAACCGCTTCAATAACACCGCTGTATTCATGCCCCTGAACAACCGGATAAGATGTAAACGGGTGTTTGCCATAGTATACATGAATATCACTGCCACAAATACCTATACGGCGGATTCTTAACAGAATCTCATCAGGTTTCAAATTACCAGGTGAACTTACATTCCTGAATTCAATCACTCCCGGGGATGTCATTATTGCTTGTCTCATAATATTTAATTGTTTAAATTGTTTAATAAAGTGTCAGACAAATTTCAATCCATTTCAGAAGCCTGCAAAAGAAGCAAGTGCTTCCATTAAGTTAAAATTTCGATTGCAATTTACAACAATTTTTCATTTAAAGCGCTTATATTAAAGATATGGTTTAATTTCTAAAAAAGTTAATATACATTACGTTACGAAAACATATCAGCAATTGATCATTTATTTATTAATTTTCTATAAACCACTGTGGCAGCAAACAGATCAAACAAAGCCGCTCCAACGCTTTTAAAGAATCTTGTTTGATTATTGCTTAATGGCTGATCACCATTAATTAATTTTGCAATAGGGTATATGTTAGTTTTGCTGAACCAATTTTTTAAAACTGGTATTATCAGATCACCACTCTCAGATAAAGCATGTTCCGTATCCACAAAAATCTGGTCAAGCTGTTTAAAAAATGATTCAGGATATTCCATGTATTCAGGTTTATAAGAACCTATTCCAATAAAAGTTTTTCCAATAAATAAATCCGGATCATCCGGAAATACTGGTAATGCTGAATTTGTAGCCGAAATAATGACCTGTGAGTGGTTGCAGACATCACTTGAATTGGCAGCTATGTGTAAGGAAATCCCGGGAAATCTGGAACTAATTATTTCCATAAAACCCTTAAGGTTGCTCTCGGATTTATCATAAAACCATATTTCATTTATTTTTTTAAGGGTAGAGGCAAAAATCGCCTGATATAAACCCTGTACGCCTGTTCCGATAATACCAAGGCAACTTATTTCAGCAGGAGCAAGATACTTTATTCCCACACTGCCAACAGCTGCTGTACGCAAAGCAGTAATGATACTCCCGTCCATGACCGCCAGAGGTTCCCCTGTTTCTGAATCATTCAGTACAACGATTGCATTTATTGATGGTTTGCCAATATTTTTATTATGAGGACAATAAGAAACTAATTTTGTAGATATATACTCATTTGTAATACAAGGCATTAAGGAGAAAGTATTTTCATTATAATCAAGATGCATTCTTTTCGGCATTAGTATATTACCCTCTAAACTGGCAAGAAATGCCTGTTCCATAACCTCCACCCATTCAAGGACGGATACTGATTTTTTTATAAAATCTGACTCAATAACTTTCATTTTAAACATAATTATTTATTTGATTATTAATTAAAGCTTAGATTATTACATATTTCCCCATAATTGACAAGAGTAATATCCATTTTTATCAGACATTTATTTCATTTTCATTATTAATTTCTTATAAATTTTGGCTGCAGTTGGAGTCAATGATAAACCTCCCAGACCAGTACAGCGAAGGCTGGCAGGTAATTCTTTTCCGACTGATTTCATGGCCTGAATAGTTTCATCGAGCGGGATAACTGGTTCAAATCCGGCCATTATCATATTTGCAGAATTCAGAGCATTTGTTGCTGCCATAATATTTTTTCCCAGGCATGGAACTTCAACCCGGTCAGCAACAGGATCACAAATCAGGCCTATCATATTTTGAAGGGCCATGGAAGCTGCATCCACAGCCATTCGTGTATTACCACCCATTAATTGAACCAAACCAGCAGCTGCCATAGCTGAAGCAGCACCGCATTCAACCTGACATCCTCCTTCTTCAGCAGCAAATGTGTACTGGTCAGCTATGAATACACCTATCATTCCAGCAATTAAAAATGCTTTGGTAACTTTATCTGCATTCCCTGAAAGTTTTCCATCTGCTCCAATAATTGAACCACCGAGTACACCACATGAACCTGCTGTGGGAGCTGCCACAATGACTCCCATAGAACTTTTCATTTCCATCAAAGCACTGGTATATGCAATTATTCTGTTATTTAAAGCACCAAGAATTCGTTTTCTTTTCTGAGCTTCAATTATTAGATGAGACTGGGAACCCAGTATTCTGTCCTCATAATTTGTCCCGGCAAGACCTTCCTTGATAGATTTCCTTATTTGAATCACTATCTCTTTCATTAAAGAAAAAACCTTTTCTTCACTATAACCTGCTCTAACAGACTCATATAAAACAGCCAGTTTCCATGGTTCCAACCTTTTTTTTTCGGATAAATCAAGCATCTGGTTAACAGTCGTAAAAGGAAGTTTCCCCTGGTTCCCTGAAAGAACAGGTAAAACTGGTTTAATTATATTCAATGACAATACTTTTCCAAGACTGCTTAAGCCCTCAATTAACTCAGAGGGCAACATTTCTCTTGTTTTAATCAATATCAGGAATTGAGTATCATTCTTTCGGATAAACTGAAAATTATTTTCTGGAAGAAGACTTGAAATTTTATTATAAATTTTTTCAAAGGACTTATCCGGGCCAGTATCTACAAATAACAGAGTTTCATAATAATCCCCTTTTATTGATAAAGGAAAATCATTTATTTTCCGGATATCAACCATGCCTCCGCCTGTTGATACAGCAACAATTTCAAAACTTTTACCTTTTTTATCCTGAACGGATATTTTATACGTATTAGGATGATCCGCATTATAATTTGTTATCATGAATTCAACCTGCATGTTATTTTCATCAGCTAACTTCATATAATTTATGATATCAGGATTGGTCATTTCCATGCCTAATAAACCACCAATCAGTCCCATGGCAGAACCATGACCTTTATAGGTAGTTGCAAGTGAGCTATTTTGATCAAATTCTACAATAACCCTGTGAGGTGTACCGGATATAAGATCGCGGATCATTGTGCCAATCCGAAGTGCTGCTGCAGTATGCGAACTTGAAGGTCCCCGCATCACAGGACCAATTACATCATTAAAAATACTGGGTTTCAATTTTAATAGTTTTACAAATTTTTAAAATTTATGAGATTATTGTCGCATTATTTTTAAATTTCTTTTTTCCTTCAGATCTTTTTCTCCTAAAGGTTTATGTTGCCAAATTTATATTCTTTCAGCATCATGATGTACGATTCAATACATTCTTTAATGTATCCGCGAAAGAATTGGTTCTGATTTGCTAAAAATGAAGTTATTGCACATTCATTTTTCGATATTGATATATTATCCTGATTAAGAAAATGAATTCAGGTTTAAACAAAATAATGACCAGAATATATCAGGGTTTAACAGTAATATTTACAGGTTCATCTTTCTCAAAAAACAGGAAAATCACAAGATTGTCGCCCTCAAGTTCATGGTTAATTCCTGTGCGTGCATCTTTCACAGGTTTCCCGTTAATCAGTACTTCGGCTTTCTCTGCATTCCAGTTTTTTATAAAAAATGCAGGATTACGAATTGGATTATCTTTACTGCCGGTTAATTTTAATTCAAGTTGTTTTGCTTTCAAATTTTTCTTCTCCAATTGATAACATCTCTCACTTTTATCGAAACCGTGAGAAATGAAGTCATTGCCTTTAACTGTAACCTCAGGAGCATATGCCCATGATCTGCCAAGTTCCACAATTTCCCTTATATCCAATCCATTAATTCCGTATAACCCGTTCCAATAATATCTGTCTTCCTTTTCATGAATTATTGGATATGAAATAGGAAAACTTCCGCAATGTGATGGGCGGTCAGATGTTGTGCTGGTTCGGCCATCACATCTTGCCTGACCTACAGGGAAATGATTGCATCCACCATGTTCATTATACCTAAGAATGTTGTTCCATCTCACACTCATATTATTACCAGGCTCAAAGCATATAAATGGTTTATTTTGCGATTTAAAATTATATTGCTGAACCGTGTAATTCCTTGCAAATTCCCTGTCCATATTCTCAGGATTTTCGACATATGATACAGGGTTAATATTTCCATTGTAGTCAGCAACATAAACAAAGTCTTTGTTAAGCAGGTCACTTTCTACCTGTCCAGGATGCAACAGAGGCAACGATTCCTGAAACTGGCGTGGATATCCCAGAGACCCCTTTTTCCATGATACTTTTCTGATTCCTGCTCCATCGGGATATAAATAATAATATTCGTCAATCCAACATTCCCATCCTGTTTTAGGATCTACCCTCCATGTATTATTATAAGCACTAACCGGTGCATATCGCCAGTGAATTACAACTCTGGCCGGATTATTTTCGATGATTCTGACATGTGAAAAGCGGCAGTGGCGGTCCTGCATATGTTCAAAACAACCTTCCTTATCTTCAGCACCTTCCCCCCATGCCTCAACACTTTGATCTGTCATCCAGTTGTTATTTTCCGAAACCCATGCCGGACCATATCTTGTCCCTCTCCAGAAAATTACTTTTACGGGTAATTTGTCAAAGCAGACAACAATATCAGGATGCTGATCCACAGGCCATAAATCATCCCATCCATCGTAATATTTCAGTTTTGTGTAAAATGCACCAAAACGTCCGGGATGTTTTTCGATGGTAGGAAGCTTATGAATCTCAATATCAGGCGTTTTAATTTCGCAACTGGTAAAATCCTTCAATATTTCGCTCTGTGTTTTAGCCTGATAAAAAACTTTTACTTCATCTATTATGCCATTTAATCCAAAATACTGGGGCAATGTACCCCACGTGCGGTGAATATCAGATGGCTTTTGTGGAAAAGCAACCATGCCAATTAAACAGTTACTCCCTCTGGCATATGTGATCTTTCCCTGGAGGGGCATCTGAGCTCTCACTTCACCATTTACATATACAACCAAATCTTTATTTGTCCTGTAAACCCCAACAATATGCATCCATTTTCTAAGGGGAATAGTCAAACGCTCAGTTGTACAGGAAATCCATTGTTCACCTATGGCAATTTGAAAAGAGATTTCCCCGTGAGGGCCAACCATTAAACGATAACCTTTAACTTCATCGCTTTCAGTTGTCAGGACAGGACACCAATTCCATGGATAATTTCCCAGAGCAATCCATGATTCAACAGTAATTTCATTTTCAGGATTTGGAAGGTTTCTTCCACTATGTTTTAAACAAACTGTAAATCCGTCGAGCTTTAAACCTTTGCCCTTTATCCCATCTGTTATTTTGAAATTTCCTTCCAAAGTATCAGAAATTCTGCTTTGAAGTTCAACGGTAGTTCTGTTATTTATTTTCTCAAAATCCCATGATAACACAGGAGAAACATCCTGAGCTTCTGCTTGAAAGTATGGCATTGTCATAAAAAATAATGCCACTATTCCTATTCTTTTCTTGTTTTTATTATTTTGAATGAACATTTTTAAATTTTTTGTTTGATTATATGTTAAATTCTACAATTTCTAACAGCATAATTAAATATTAACTTAATTTATCAAGGCTTACAAATTATTGTATTTCATCTTTTTAACTCTGTTATTTTTCATGCTTTCACTTTAGCGTGGCCCGGGGGGCAGGTGGGTAAGCAAATACCTTGTTATAAGCATTCGCAGGTGCAATGATGTACCCTTACCCTCGCTGAGTCCATGATCACAGTTGGGATAGGTCATGTAGTCAAATTGCTTGCCCAGTTCAATAAGCCGATCCACCAGCCCTTCTGTTATCTGAATATGAGTATTGGTTTCTCCGGTACCATGAATTATAAGCAAATCTCCTTTCAGACCTTCGGCAAAGTTAATAGGGGCCGATTGTTTGTAACCTTCAGGATTTACTTCTGGGGTTTTCATATAAATCTCCTGAAACCACGCATTGTAAAGATGTGGTTGTGGTTTTGGTGCAACGGCAATTCCAACATGGTAAATATCCGGTTTCCGGAACATAGCGTTAAGTGTGTTGGATCCACCCCCACTCCATCCCCAGATGCCAACCCTTGAAAGATCAACATATGGTCTTGTCCTGGCCAGTTCCTTTAATCCTTCTGCTTGCTCCTCAGTTGAAAGAGGTCCTAATCTACCTGCTATTGCTCTTCTCCAAGCTGCACCTTTCGGGCATGGCGTTCCCCGGTTGTCCATAGAAACCACGAGATATCCCAAATCAGCAATTACACAATGAAAGTCAGTGTTGGCATGCCCCCATGCATCCATTACGGTTTGTGCATGTGGCTCTCCGTAAACATAGACAAATACAGGATATTTTTTATTTGGATCAAAATTTCTGGGTTTGATCATCCATGCATCCATTACAACACCATTGCCGATATCAAGTTTAAAAAACTCTTTTTTCTGCATCTTCAGTGAATCAATCCTTTTTCGTAGCTCTTTATTGTCTTCAAGAACACGAACGACTTTATGTTCCGGTAATTTTACAAGTTCCGTGACAGGCGGTTTCTCGGCTGATGAATATGTATGGAATGCCCATTTTGCATCCGGGGAAAGAATATAATCGTGAGTTCCTGGTTGATTTATTGGGGTTATCCTTTCTGGTTTCCCATTTTTGCTAAGCTTCACTCTATAAAGATACTTCTGAGTCCCGTTATCCGGAGAAGCATTGTAATAAAACCAACCGTCCTTTTCATCCACTCCCACACGCTCAATAATATCAAATTCTCCTGATGTCAGCAAATTTTGATTCTTACCGTCACGTGTGCAGAGATAGGCGTGGCGCCAGCCATCTTTTTCACTCAATACAATAAAAGCACTGTAATTATGGATCCAGATCAATCCTAAATTCTTTTGATAACTTGCATCAACCCATGCAGGATCAGATTCTTCAAAAATCAATTTTAATTCCCCACTATTTACATTAACCAGAAAAAATTCCCGTTTATCTCTGAAACGGCTCAACTTTTCAATCAATAACTCATCAGAATTTCCTGCCCAGCTCACCTGTCCCAGATAATAACCCTCAGAGGGTACTGGAACAGACAGCCACCGTTTTTCTTTTCCTTCACTGTCAATAACCGCCAATCGAAGTTTATTTATAGCTCCACCAACCCGTGCAAATCTGCTTTCCCTAATTTCAGGGTAGGTGGGATCGGAAGGAACAAGTGACTTCCTGATCCTGACATCAGTAGCATCAGTTTGTACATAGGCTATCTTTTTACCATCCATACTCCATATTGCCTGACCATTCCATACTGATCCCTTAACCGCATCATTGGTTAGTCGAATGGTCTTATCACTGGTTAAATCGTAAACGTATAGATCACCCTGTTCGACGAACAAAATACGTTGTCCATCAGGAGAAATGCTGTAATCATCTCCTGCAATCACTTTTTGAAGTGCTCCGGATTTAATGTCCAGCATCCAGTAGCTGTAATTTCTTTTACCCCTGTCATAACTGCCAGTTTTTAAAAGAATTTTCTTTCCGTCAGGTGAAGTTTTATAACTTTCAATTACAAGTGTATTCTCCATACCCGGAAGAGCAAGTTGTGTATTAGTAATCAGTTTTTTGCATTCACCACTGGCCACATCATAACTCATAAGAGCCTGCTTGTCCGTTCCTTGTTGATTCTCTAAAACAAAATAACCTGAGCAATCCGTATTCCATATCCCCTGAAATGATTTGGCAGAGAAATCTTTTCTTTCATAAATAGCACGAAGCCTTTCAATAGTTTCAACAGGGACAACTTCATTGAGTTTAGTTTGCGTTATCCCTTTTGCCTGAGAATATGCAATTCCAGTCAGCAAATTCATTTTTACAATGAAAATTGCCATACCCATAATTAGACTTGAAAAATCTGCTTTCATAAGTTTAGTTACTTTATTATGTTTTTTTGTTTCTTCAATAAAACCGGATAATTTGTCAAACAACTGATTTATTTAAGATTTTGCAATTCTGTCTTTTATATTAATTACTGATACCTTATATTTACTTGTTAATCTCACTTTCATGATAATTAAAGCATTTCAAGAAAGTAGATTTTACAAAATCATGACAGTTTAAGGTAAAAAACTTTTTTAATAATAGTAAAAATTAGAAACTCGCAACAGGTTTTGTTTTTTTTGCTTTTGCTCTTTGTTCTTCCATAAATTTTTCTATTGCACCTGGTTTGTTTCTGTTTTTGAAAGCTTCGTATGCCGGATCTTTATAGCGTTTCATCATATCCAGCATCTTCATTCGGAATTTTTCAATTTCACCGGCATAAACCGGGTCATTAATCAGGTTATTCAGTGCATTCGGATCCTTTTTTAAGTTGTAAAACTCTTCTGGTACCCGGTATTTATACATTTCGACACGTTTTGCAATTTCAGGATCTGTTTTTGCCGCTTCTATCATTGCTTTCCATGTAAGACCGCTGGTTGCATCACCGCTGATTTGTAATTTATGATCGGACCAGAAGTTATAAATATATCCAAAATCCTTATTTTGTATACAGCGCATCGGATATCTTGTCCGACCAAATATCTGGTAGAATGCAGTATAAGCAAATTCCCTGTTTCTTTGTTTTTTATTTTGAAGAACAGGCAAGAAACTTTGCCCGTCAAGATCTGGTATCAGTGGAATTCCAACTATTTCCATAATTGTTGGCATCAGGTCAATCCCTGTAACGAAGTGTGTCGAATCTACCGATCCTGGCTTAATCTTTCCCGGCCATTTTACAATTAAAGGTGTTTTGGTACTGTTCAGGTAGCATTGCGCTTTGGAAAAAGGGAAAGCAGCACCATGATCGCTTAAAAAAATGACCAGGGTATTATTTTCCAAACCACTTTCCCTGAGAGCTGTGAGTACTGCACCTATATTCTGGTCGCACCGGTAAACGCTGCCATAATACTGGGCAACCTCTTTGCGTACATCTTTAATATCAGGCAGGTATCCCAGCATTTCTATCTCATCAGGAGTGAATTGGCGGGTAACAGGTGGCATATTTTTCCCCCATGTAAGAGTATCATCATGGCTACCAACAAAGGGTCTGTGTGGATCGTGAGAATTAGCGAGGAAAAAGAATGGTTTTTTCTCCTCCTTAGCCATCTTAAAAAATTGTGCAGAATAACGATAAAACAGATCCGGATTTCGGGAATTCCCTTTTCTCCATACAGAGTCACGTTCCGTTTTAAATGGAATATAATCCCAGAAAAAGCGCTCTACCGGCTGGTGGTGTATTTCTTTTCCAAGTATCCCATTGATATATCCTTTGTTTTTTAACAGTTCCGGAAGTGTAGGAACTGACAAATCAATGGGTTCAAATCCTTCGGCGCCATTATTGTGCGGAAACCGTCCTGTAAGCAAAGATTGCCGGCAAGGCTGGGACACAGCCGTATTAACATGCGCATACATGAAACGTATTCCCTGACTGGCTAATGCATCAATGTTGGGTGTGATATCGGATACTTTGCATCCGAAGGCTCCAACGGAATTATACGCCATGTCATCAGCAGTAATTATCAACACATTGGGCAAAGTTTGCTGGTCATGCAACTTCTCTTGTCCTGCGCTCTTATAACCAGGAAAAACAAACTTGAAACACAAAAAATATGTATAAAAAATCCGATTTGTTAGAAGGTTCATTTTATTCTTATCAATTAAGTTAATTATTAAAATAAAAAATTAATTGCCATTTTTCATAAGGTTGTTGGGTTAAACAACCTCAGTTTGGTATTTTTTGATAATGTAAAAATAGAATTTTTATTATTAAACCGTAAAATATTTTATTTAAAATTTCCGGCTTCAATCCTATAGCTACCGGATCGATAGCTATAGGATGTTCTTTTAGCGACATCATATTTCCCTGCCTTTGAATCCTTTCCTGTTTTTAATCTCACAATTCTGTATAACAATAATAAAGGGTACCAAACCCCGGGACAAGCACTGGACACAATTTTCCGGGGCAAGCCACATGAAATAAAACTTCTTGTCCGCCGTTTCGTCGTTCGAAGGCTGAAGGGGAACGTAAAGGTGAATTAAAAAAATTTTGTTTTGGGGAAACAAAGGGGGAGGTACAAAATAATATCACTGTCTTTCTTTAATTCTCCTGTAAATACAGTCCTTCATATTGCAGATACTGCATGTATAAGGATTATGCTTTACTTGAGGTCCAATGCCTATCATTCCGCTAACTGATTTAATAGGGATCATGAGAGCAGAACCGGTAAGTGTTATACCGCAGTAATTATCAGGAAGAAGCCGGAACAGGTTGTGTTGTTCTGAAACGTTCCATCCGCAGTAACCTGGGCTATAGCGGTTTGTTATAAGCAGTCCTTCATTTTCCATCATTTCCCTGAGTCTCTCCTGCATAAGGTCAGCTGCAGCTTCTGCAATTTCACTTCCGGCCAGATCATAAATGTATCCTTTCAGAAAATCTTTTTCTATTAACAGATTTCTTGATTTTTCTCCAATCCAGTGGCCGGCAGTGCATGCAAAGACAGCCACCGATTCAGCTTTTTTCAACTGTGGGCCAATAATTTTCCCGGGAAAGAACTCAATATCGTTAATTACCATAGCTCCGGTATCGGGGTCAAATTTCAGACCGGGCCAGATGGCAAATTCAGCCCGTATATCGCACGATTTTTCAGCCTCCCTGAGAACATCCTCAATAAACCCTGACACAACTTCCTTATTACCTCCTTTTTCATAGTCAAGAAGTCTGCCAATCTGTTCAGGATTTACCTTCAGTTCAGAAAAATCAAATTTGTACTGGTATCTTCTCATCAGTAATTTCAGTCATTTTTCTTTCCTATTCTTATTCCCGACTCTTTAACAATTCGTTCCACAAGTTTTTCATTGCCTATTGTTGTAAGGTGAATTCCGTTCACACCCTGCATTTTGCCGATTTTTTCAATCAGTTCCAGTGCGATCTGTATTCCTTCTTCCTGTGCCGATTCGCCGGCTTTTTCCATCCGCTCCAGCAGTTCTTCAGGTACAAAAACGCCCGGAATTTCCTTATTCAGGAATTCTGCCATCCTGAGGCTTTTCAGTATTGCAACTCCAACTATTATATAAACTTTATCAAGAATATTTCTCCGGTATAAATGTTCCAGCCAGATTTCGACACCTCTTGCATCAAACACGAGATTTGTCTGCAGGAATTGTGCACCTGCGTTTACTTTTTTATGTTCTCTGATTGCCTGGTATTCAGGTTTTGAGGCAAAAGGAGCACCGGCAGCTCCAAGGAAGAAAGAAGGCCGGTTTTTTATTTCCCGTCCGTCGAGATATTTTCCTTCATCCCTCATTTTCCGGAGAATCCATAGCATTTGAACCGAGTCGAGGTCGAAGATTTCCATACTTCCTCTCGGGCCCGGACCGATAGCCGGATTATCTCCGGTTATGCAGAGTATATTTTTGATTCCAAGTTCGGCTGCGCCAAGTATTTTCGACTGCAGGCTGTATCTGTTATGATCGCGGGCGGTGATCTGAAGTACTGAATCCACTCCCATGTCCGAAGCTACTTTGCAGCAGGTCATTCCAGTCATTCTTGGTGTTGCAGAGGGATTGTCGGTGAAATTTACTGCTGCGGCAAAAGGCTTTACCATTTCAACGCTTTTTCTGACCGGCGATGCGCTTGCTCCCAGAGGGGGAATAATCTCGACCGTAAATACAAACTCCCCGTTTCTGAGGCGTCTTTCGAGCTCGCTGGCAGGTTCGTTATAGGCTGGAGGATGATATTCCGAATCGCCGTTCCACCATTCAGGCTGGCGGATGGGCCGGAATATACTCTCCCAATTCTCATGCCTTCTGATTTTGTTGCGGGAAAACATGCCTTTAATAAACCTTCCGGTGCCTGTTTTTCTGACCTGCCTGATAACATCGCCCCATGTTTCGGTACCTGCTTTATCCCAGTCGAGCGGTGGCAGAACCTCCATCAGTTTCTCTTCCCTTTTCATTCTGAATGACCTTTCATATATGACATACCATATGCATTTACGGGTTTCATCAACATAGCATTTCTCGGGTGTTGAACCTCCACAGGGTCCGTTTCTCAGACCTTTTGGGCACTCCATAGGACAGATGAATGCTGTTTCCTGAAGCAGACAGTTTCCACACATGCGGCATCCGAACAGAGGACCTTTTACAATGCGTTCAACAGCCTCAAGAATTCTCAGGGATAGTTTTTCTCTTTTAAAAGGATAAAATGGTGGCTGCCATCTTCGGGCAGGCGTAAAAAGTGACATATTTGCGGTTTCTTATTTTTCAGTTTGCTTAAGAAGACTTTGTGCAGCTTCAATATATCTCATTGCAAAATCATCCCTGCCAAGCACCAGGTCGGTTGCCCTTATAATGCCTGTAATTTTTTCAGGATTGACGATTGGACATGTGAGCCCTGCTCCAATTGCCATGGCAATAAATGCCGAATTAAGATAATCTCTTCCCGGCAGGCCGAATGATATATTGCTGACTCCCATAGTTATATTCTGTCCCAGACGGTCATGAACCAGTTTTGTGGTTTTAAGGGTTACAAGGCAGGCTACTGGATCAGCACTTACAGCCATTGCCATTGGGTCTATAATTATATCTTCCCTTTTAAGTCCCGTCCTGAGGGCACGTTCAATTATTTTTTCAGCAATTGCAAGTCTTTTTTCAGGATCGTGAGTTATGCCATTATCATCCATTACCAGTCCGATAATAGCTGCACCATATTCTTTTGCAACAGGAAGAAGGGCATTCAGCGATTTTTCTTCTCCGTTTACAGAATTGATAAGACACTTTCCTTTTGATACTTTTAGAGCAGCTTCAATTGCCTTGGGATTCGGACAATCGAGGCTGAGCGGAATATCAAAATTATCCTCCAGAACTTTAACCGTCTCAGGAAGAAGTTTTTCGTCATCCACTCCCGGATAACCAACATTCACATCAAGTACATCTGCAAATGCTTTTATCTGGATTGAAGCCAGTTCCAGAACATAGTCAAAATTTCTTTCCTCAAGTGATGATACAAGTTTTTTTCGTCTGGTAGGATTTATGCTCTCTCCTATTATTACGACCGGCCCTTCAGTATCAATAACTACTTCTTTAGTTTTTCCTCTCAGAATTGTTTTCATCCTCAACTAAGAAATTAGAGTATTCAGGTAATTTACTGCACCCTGGGGATCAGGTGAATAGAAGTCGGCTCCTATTTTTTTACAGAAATCCATTGTAACAGGAGCTCCGCCCACAAGTATGACGCGTTTGGGATCTTTCTCCTTAATTTCTGCCACAATTTTCCGCATATTTTCCATGGTTGTGGTAAGAAGTGCTGACATTCCAACTATTGCCGAAGGGTGTGATTCGATAGCCCCCATAAATTTAGAAGCACTTACGTCTACTCCAAGGTCAATAACTTCCCATCCTCCCCCTTCTATCATCATTGCAACAAGATTCTTCCCTATATCGTGCAAATCACCTGCAACAGTTCCGATAACAAAGGTTCCCTTTCTCTTTGTTTCGCCTGAAAGAAAAAAAGGTTTCAGATGTACCATTGCACTGTTCATTGCCTTGGCTGCCATTAGCATCTGTGGTACAAATATTTCCTGCCGGGCATATTTGTTCCCCACATTTGTCATTGCAGGGATAAGCGCCACTTCAAGTATATCAGAAGGGCTAAAGCCTTCATCAAGAGCTCTTTTTGCCAGTTCATCGGCACCCTCCTGTTCTCGCATGTCAGGCGGATAAGGTGATACCCTGTTTACCTTCCCCACCTCAATACAATAGGATAATCTTTTAAGAATATCTTCCATTTTTAATAAAATTAAATTGAGTAAAAAAACAGCGTCCAATTTATTAAAGTTCTTTCAGAGCAGCAAATAGATTTAATATTTTATACAGATTTTTTTTAAATCAAACTTGAGTTCCCTCAATATTTAAAGGTAAAAAAGTTGATATGCTGATATGATGGGCATTAAGCACTTTATCAGGTGAAAGTTATAAAAAAAATCGAGGTTTCTCAAAAAATTGCGTCCAAATCACAAACTTGGCAGTTGACACAAACTATGTTAAAATTGCAGGTGCTCATGGAGGAATATCAGTTGGTGCAGATGGCGCTACACATCAGGCTCTTGAAGAAATCCCATTAATGTATTATTTACTTAAGTTTCGCACTTATTTATAATATACACATAGTTAAATGGTTATTCATACCATTTGTTTTGCTATATAGTTGATAATCAATTTGCTAAATGTTCCATTTTCTGATTTTCTGTTACGCTGCCAGTTTTTTGTTTGTGGGGTCAAGGATGATTGCCAGTTTTTCATAAGTCTTCTCATCATTTATTATTCTTTCCAGCAATTGCTCTTCGTCTATTTCAATA
>Ga0078972_1001038_pt1 | contig 110607 bp, 101 predicted proteins | sample YelNatPaOPGAMG01_FD_67568 | JGI IMG/M metagenome (GOLD analysis project Ga0078972, IMG submission 67568) | Hot spring thermophilic microbial communities from Obsidian Pool, Yellowstone National Park, USA - OP-RAMG-01 (SPADES assembly) (version 2) | ecosystem: Environmental > Aquatic > Thermal... | reverse complement strand
TACCTGGATACAGCCAACGCTTACGGGCCGAGCCAAATGAAATACGGTGAAGCGTTTCGGCGGCTGCGGCTGACTCCGGCCGTTTCCGGCTACGAGGCTGAGCTCCGCTCGCGCCTTTTTGCGGCCACCAAGACGAACCGGCGCTATGCGGCCGATCCCGCCGCTGCGCCTGGAACGACCCCGATCGATGCCCTGAAGCGCTCCATGACGCGGATCTTCGGCGACGGCAAGGGCAACATTCCCGACGGCGCGTACCTGGACTCGATCCAGATCCACAACCTCACCACCCTGGAGAAAGTCGACCAAGTCTATGAGGGTTTCGCCGAACGAACCTCGCGCCGGCCGGAGCGAATCGGCGCACTGGCGGGCCTGGTCGACTACCGCGACGGCGCCAATTACACCGGACTGAACCCCGAACACCGCCGCTGGGTGGGTCACATCGGCATCACTGGCCACCCTGGTTCGCGCGTGCTGATGAGTTTTCTGCGGCGGGACACGGAAAACGTGATCGACACCTTGCTGGTGGCGCTCAATCCCAATGACCGGGCTTGTTGCTCCCATCAGTTCAACGTGTTGCCGCTCGCCGTGGCCCGGGGCGTGGGTGACCAGAGTTGCGCTGTTCGGAGTGCAGTGTGAATGGGGAAGTCTGAGAGAGCATGCCGCGCCCCTGTACGATAATGGGAAGTCTGTGGAGCAGGTGCGTGAGTGGATCCGTGAGGCTGCCCGCATCGCTGCGCTGGCTGGGGCGGGGCTTTCGGCTGAAAGCGGCGTCCCGACGTTCCGCGGCGCGGGCGGCCTTTGGCGCCAGTACCGGCCGGAGGATCTGGCGACCCCGGAGGCCTTTTTCCGCGATCCGCGCCTGGTTTGGGAATGGTACGACTGGCGCCGCACGCGCATCGCGCAGGCTGCCCCGAATCCCGCTCACTACGCCCTGGCGGAGTTGGAGCGGCGCAAACCCGGCTTCACGCTGATCACCCAGAACGTGGACGGGCTCGAGGAGCAAGCCGGCTGCCGCAACGTGCTTCGGCTGCATGGCGACATCTGGACGCTGCGGTGCGTTCTCTGCGGACGCGAGCGCCGCGACCGAACGGCGCCGCTGGCGGAGCTCCCGCCGCACTGCGAGTGCGGCGCTCTGGAGCGTCCGGGTGTGGTATGGTTTGGAGAACCACTCCCCGGCGCGGCTTGGCAGCAGGCCGAGCAGGCCGCCGCACAGGCGGAATTGTTTCTGGTGATCGGAACCTCCGCGGTCGTCTATCCGGCGGCCGGACTGGTCTGGCTGGCCAAGGAGTCCGGGGCCCGGGTGGTGGAGATTAATCTGGAGGAAACAGCAGTCTCGCCCGAGGCGGACGCTTCGTTCAAGGGCAAGGCCGGCGAGATCCTGCCTTCGTTGCTGTCATGAGAATCTGCTATCTCGACGCGTTTTCGGGCATCAGCGGCGACATGCTGGTGGGCGCGCTGGTGGACGCCGGCGCAGACCCTGCCCGCATCGCTGAAGCGCTGGCTTCGCTGGGGGCCGGCGCGGAGGTCCGGTTTGAAAAGACCAAGCGGCGCGGAATTGCCGCCACCAAATTCACCGTGACGGCAGCGCAGGCCAAGGCCCACCGCCACCTGCCGGATATCTTCCGCCTCATCGACCAAGCCGGGCTTCCGGAGCGCGTCAAACAGAACGCCAAGGCCGTCTTCCAGCGCCTCGGCGAAGCGGAAGCCGCGGTGCACAACGTGCCGCTGGAGCGGGTCCACTTCCATGAAGTCGGCGCCGTGGACTCGATCGCCGACATCGTCGGCGCCTGCCTGGGCTTTGAGCTGCTGGGCGCCGAAGAGATCCATTGTTCTCCCATCAATGTGGGCAGCGGGACGGTGAAGACCGAGCACGGCGTCCTGCCCGTGCCCGCCCCGGCCACCGTGGCGCTGCTTGCCGGCAAGCCGGTTTACTCGCGCGGTCCGGCGATGGAGTTGACCACGCCCACCGGAGCGGCTGTAGCCGCCACGCTCGCCGTGCGCTTTGGGCCGCCGCCGCCCATGACGCTTGCGGCCGCCGGCTACGGCGCGGGCGGCGCAGACTTTGCCGAGCACGCCAACGTGCTCCGAGTTCTGATCGGCGAGGCCAGCGGCGCCACCGAAGCCACCACGGTGTCCATTCTTGAGGCCAACGTCGACGACCTCAGTCCGCAGGTGCTGGGTTACGCCATGGAGCGGCTGATCGAAGAAGGCGCCCTCGACGTATCGTTCTCGCCGGTCTTTATGAAGAAAAACCGGCCCGGCACGCTGCTGCGGGTCATCGCCCGGCCGGAAGACCAGGAAAAGCTGGCCGCCGTGCTGTTCGCCGAGACCTCTACTCTCGGCCTGCGCATCCTCCCGGCTGAGCGCCGGGTGCAGGCCCGCCGCACCGTCGAAGTGGAGACGCGCTACGGCGCGGTCCGGGTCAAGGTTTCCGGGGACGGCGCCTACGCGCCCGAATATGAGGACTGCCGCAGACTCGCCCGGGAACGCGGCGTGCCCCTGAAAGAGATTTTGAACGAAGCCAGCCTGGCTTATCGAAAAGCGAACTCATGAAACCTAAGTTTTATCTCACGACTCCGATCTATTACGTCAACGCCGCTCCTCACATCGGCCACGCCTACACCACCATCGCCGCCGATGCGATTCGCCGCTTCAAGCGGATGCAGGGCTATTACGCCGTCCTCACGACCGGAACGGACGAGCACGGCCAAAAGGTGGAGCGCGCAGCCAAAGCCGCCGGAAAGACTCCCCAGGAGTTCACGGACCTGATCTCGGCCGAGTTCCGCCGCCAGTGGGAGACGCTCGGATTGGCCATCGACCGTTTCAAGCGCACCTCCGACCCTTCTCACCACAAGGTCGTGCAGGAGCTGTTCCTGCGTTGCCAGAAGAACGGCTACATCGAGAAGGGTTCCTACACCGGTCCTTATTGCGTCTTTGATGAGCTCTATGTCAGCGACGCCAACCCAGGCGACCCCTGCCCCATTTGCGGCCGGCCCACCGAAACCGTCACCGAGGAGAACTATTTCTTTAAGCTCTCCGCCTTCCGCGACCGCCTGCTGGAGCTCTACGAAAAGAACCCGGACTTCATCCGGCCCGAGACGCGCCGCAACGAAGTCCTGGCCTTTGTCGAGCGGGGCCTGAGCGATCTGTCCATCAGCCGGACCACGATCCAATGGGGCATCCCGGTTCCCGCCGAGGGCCATCATGTGTTCTATGTGTGGTTCGACGCGCTCACGACTTATATGAGCGCGGTCGAGGGAGAGGGACTGTGGCCCGCGGACCTGCACCTGATCGGCAAGGAGATTCTACGCTTCCACGCGGTCTACTGGCCGGCGTTCTTGATGGCCGCGGATCTGCCCTTGCCCAAGCAGATCTTCGCTCACGGCTGGCTGCTGTTCGAGCAGGACAAGATGAGCAAGTCCAAGGGCAACATTGTCCGCGCGACGCCCATCCAGCAGGTGGCCGGCGCGGACGCTCTGCGCTATTTTCTGCTGCGCGAGATCGTCTTTGGACAGGACGGCAATTTCAGCTACGACGCGCTGGTGAACCGCTACAATTCGGATCTGGCGAACGGCTTGGGCAACTTGGCCAGCCGCACGCTGGCGATGGTCCGGCAGTACCGCGGGGGCGTGCTGCCCGCCTCGGCGGGTAACGCCGAGATCGGCGCGCTGGCGGGACGGGTCATCGAGAGCACGATTGCTGCTTATGAGAACTTTGAGTTTTCCAAGGCGCTCGAGACGCTATGGGGACTGCTCGGGGCCGCCGACAAGTACATCGTGGAACAGGCGCCCTGGACGCTGGCCGCCAAGACGGACGACGTCTCCCGGGAGAAGCTGGACGAAACGCTGTATACCGCCGCCGAGGTGCTGCGCATCGCCTGCGCGTTGGTGTACCCGGTGATTCCTTCCTCCGCTTCGCGGATCTGGAAGCAACTGGGCATGACCGGGGAACTGGAGGACTTTCTTTGGAAGGACCTGCGCTGGGGCCAGTTGCCCGCGGGGCAAACGATCGGCGAGGTTGCGCCGGTGTTCCCGCGGCTGGATCCCAACAAGGTCATTCCAAAGATGCGGGCGCTGGAAGAGCAGGAGACGGCGCGGCAGGCGGCGCTGATGGGCAAGACTCCGCCCAAGCCGGTCCCGGAAGAGGCTCCGGCCGCTGCGAAGATCTCGATCGAAGACTTCGCCAAAGTCGACCTGCGCGTGGGTCTGGTGCTCTCCGCTGAGCGGGTCAAGGGCGCGGACAAGCTTTTGCACATGCAAGTGGACCTGGGCGAGGGCGCGCCGCGCAGCATCGTTGCGGGGATCGCCGAAGCCTATACGCCGGAAGAGATGATTGGCCGCAAGGTGGTGATCGTGGCGAACCTCCAGCCCCGCAAGCTGCGCGGACTTGTCTCCGACGGGATGATCCTGGCGGCCACTCCCGAGGGCGGGCAGCCGGTGCTGGTCACTCTGGCCGCCGATGTGCCCCCCGGGACGCGCTTGCGATGAGACTGGTGGATTCGCACTGCCACCTGGATGATCCGCGTTTCGACGCGGACCGGGATGCGGTGGTGGAGCGCGCGCTGGAAGCAGGCGTGTGCCGCATGCTCTCGATCGGCTCGGGCAATGGGCCGCCGGATCTGGAAGCCGCCATCCGGATGGCCGAACGCTACGGGCCGGTGCTGGCGTCCGTGGGCGTCCATCCGCATGATGCCCGCAAGGCTACGCCGGAGACCTGGCGGAGGATGGAGGAACTGCTGGCGCATCCGAAAGTGGTGGCGGTAGGCGAGATTGGTCTCGATTACTACTACGACAACTCGCCGCGGGATTGCCAGCGCGAGGTCTTCGCGGCGCAGCTCGATTTGGCGCGCAACGCGGGCAAGCCCATCCTCATCCACACCCGGGACGCCTGGGAAGATACCTGGCTTCTGCTGGAGAAGCACTGGGGCGGCGGAGCGCCGGGCGGAGTTCTGCATTGCTTCTCGGGAGGGCCGGAGGAGGCCGCGCGCGGCGTGGAGCAAGGGTTCCACCTGGCGTTCGGCGGCGTGCTGACCTTTCCCAAAGCGGACAAGGTCAGGGCCGCCGCGGCTGCCGCGCCCGCCGAGCGGCTGCTGGTGGAAACCGACGCCCCCTATCTCGCCCCTGTGCCCATGCGCGGCCGCCGCAACGAACCCGCCTATGTGGCGGAGATAGCACGCCGTCTGGCGGCCTGCCGGGGCGTCAGCGCCGATGAGGTGGCGGAGCAGACCACCGCAAACTTCGAACGTCTGTTTGGGCTGCGCTTTGAGTGAACTCAGTTTGCCCGGCGGGCGCGCGTCCTCGAGCGTGCTCCTGCGCGGATCGCTTGCGTTTGAAGTACAGTGTCAGCATGAACCGGCGTGATTTTCTCGTGACTACTGGCGCGCTCGCGCCTGCCCTTACTGCTGCGCAACAGACCCAGCCGCTCGGAGATCCGCGCGTGGAAAAGCTCACCGCGCCCGCATCTCCGGCGATCGCTCTCAATCACCTCGGCTTCCTGCCCGATTCTCCGAAGATCTTCATTTACCGCCTGACCGGCGGCCCCGCGCCCAGTGAATTCACCGTGCGCGACATCGCCTCCGTCCCCAACCCGCTGCGCATCACGCGGCCGCTGCGCAAGACGGCCAGCGACTTCGGCGAGTGCCTCGTTGGGGATTTCAGCGACGTCAAGGGCGAGATGCTGATGCTCCAAGCGACGGCGGGCGGCGAGCGTTCGGTCCCCTTCTTCATCCGCTCGGACGTGTGGAGACGCACGCTGCCCAAGGCGGTCTCCTATCACAAGGCGCAGCGCTGCGGCGTGGCCGTGCCCGGCGTTCACCCGGTGTGTCATTTGGACGACGCGCGCCGCCGCGACAACGGCCAGCACGTCGACCTCACCGGCGGCTGGCACGATGCCGGCGACTTGCGCAAGTGGATGACTGCCACCATGATGAACGCCTTCGGCTTGCTTCACCTGGCGCGCAACCTCGGCGAGGACTGGGATCCGGCCGGCTCGGGCCTTGAGCCGATCCTGGAGGAGATCCGCTGGGGCAACCGCTACTTCCTCAAAATGCAGGACACCGACGGGCTGGTTTGGGCCGACGTGGCCGGCGGCGTCAACGGCGACAACAGCGACAACCACTGGACCGACAACCTCCGGGGCACCGCCGACGACCGCTACGTCAACACCGGCAAGCCGGGCCAGGTCCAGGCCATGTGGACTGCGCTTCAGGCGATGGTGTTTCAGGCGTTCCGCGCGTCGGACCCGGGCTACGGGCAAGCCTGCCTGGACGCCGCCCTCCGCTGCTGGCGCGCGGCGAAGCGGGAAGGCAACACGCGCGATCTAAGCTGGTGGGCCATCGCCGCCACCGAGATGCACCGCGCCACCGGCGCCGATGAGTATGCCGCCGCGGCGGCTTCTTTAGGAGCGGAGTTGCTGCGCCGCCAAAATACTTCTTTCGAAGGCGGGCAGAAGCAGATCCGAGGTTACTTCTTCGCCGGGACCAACCCCCGGGATCCGTATGCCGAGGCGGTATACTCCGCGATGCCGCCTCTGGCGCTGCTGGCGCTGGCGGCGCAGTTTCCGAAACACCCAGACGCGCAACGCTGGCGCGACGCGGTACGGTTGCACCTGGACGAATACGTGCTTCCGATGACCTCGCGCTCGGCCTACCGCATTATGCCCTTCGGGGTCTTTTTCGGCTCCCCCACCAAGGAACACTATCGCCCCTTGGCCGGAGAACTCACCTACCGCTACTTTCTTCCGGTGCGGCAGCGTTCCTGGTGGCTGGGGACCACTTCCCATCTGGAGTGTTACGCGGCGTTGCTCGGCGAGGCGGCGCACACATTCGGGAATCGGGCCTACCGGGATCTGGCCTACCGCCAGCTTGAATGGGTGATGGGCGCCAATCCCTTCGGCGCCTGCCTGATGACCGGCGAGGGCATGCGCAATCCCTATCCTCACTCCCGCTACGTGGGCCTCATCATCGGAGGCATCATGAACGGCATCGCGGGCAACGCGGACGATGAACCGGTGCTCGACATGGAGTACGGCTTCGACTGGCGGACCACCGAGTACTGGAGCCCGCACAACGCGTTCTACCTATGGGCGAACTCGGTGCTTGAACGCCGCTGACGGCAGAGGTCCGGTCCCGCGCCTGACTGCCGGGGCCTGCGCGCCGCCTACTCGTAGGCGATATTCAGGGCCTGCATGATTCCTTTGGCGAAGCCCAGAGCGTGAATGTGCCCCAGCATGGCGTAGCCAGGGTTCTTCTCCGAGTCCTCGCCTTCCATGGCCGGAGCGTGGTCCGTGCGCAGCGGGCCGACAAAACCCGAGCGGGCGTAGATTTGGAGCATCCGCGCCATGTCGGTCGGGCCTTCGTCGTGGAAGGTCTCGTGGTAGCGCGTATCCGCCGTGCCCTCGACGTCGCGGAAGTGCACGAATTGGATCTTCTTGCGCTCGGCGAACTCGGTGGCCACCGAATAAATGTCTTCGCCGGGGGCGTATTTCATCGACCGGAAGTTGCCCTGGCAGAACGAGACGCCGTTGTACGGGCTGTCGGCGATGGCGAACAGACGCCGGTAGGCCGCGGGGCTGATCATGATTTGGGCCGAGCCGAGGTAGGGGGACACCGAGGGATCGTTGGGGTGGTAGCCCATTTTGACGCCGGCCTTTTCGCACACCGGAGTGATCCGCTGGATGAACCAGGTGAGCGCCTCCCAGAGCTGGTCCTCGGTGAGCGCTTCCCCCGCGGGCGGCAGCTTCTTCGACGCCTCGTAGTCGTGCTCAGTGGAGATGGCGCCGCCCCGCAGGACGACCCGTCCGGTGCGCCGTCCGCCCTGGCCGAAGTTGTAGCACAGCACGGGGATTCCAACCTTGCCCATCGCCTCCACATAGGCGATCCAGTTTCTGAGCTCCTGATCCCGGCCCGGCGTGCCGCGGCGGATGTTGTCGGCGGGCACCGGCGTCATGACCTCATAGACGGCGACCTCCATGCCCGCCTCGGCCCAGGCTTCCTTGTGCTTGCGCATCGCCGCTTCATATTGGTCGGGGCCGACGCCTCGCAGCGAGGGCGAGGAGACGACGTGCCGGACGCCCATTTGGAGGCAGAGTTTGATGCGGTCTTTTTGGTCCAGGCTGAGTACATGGGACAGGATGATCCTTCCGGGCGGGCGCGCGGCGGCCCGCCGCGGCAAAGTGGGGATGGCCCCGGCGGCGGCGAGGGCTGCGTTGCCTTTGATCCATGAGCGGCGCGTGACCTTGGTCATGTTTGAAACGATCCTTTCCATTAATGTTCAGCTTCAGTCCGGCGGCGGTTCCTGACAGCCGCTTACCGCTCATGCCCTTCGCGCTCAACGCCAGGGCGGAAGCGCCGGAGCTGGCTGGTCCTGCTTGGCGGACCTCCCGATTGTATAACCAAACCGGCAAGCGCGGGCTTCCAGCCGCCGCAGTGTCCCGCCGCTCACGGTACACTCAAGGCTTATGGCTGACAAAGAACTGGTGGTTTTTGCGGAGGTATACGCCAAGCCGGGGCGCGAGGAGAATCTCCGGCAGGCTTTGATGGCGCTGGTGGCCCCGACCCGGGCCGAGGCGGGCTGCCTGCAATATGACCTGCACGCCGACAACGACGATGCGGGGCATTATTTCTTTTACGAGCGGTGGGAATCGATGGCGGCGCTGGAGCTGCACACGGCCACGGCTCACTTCAAGGCTTTCGAGGCTCGCACGGAAGAACTGCTGCGGGAGCCGCTGCGCGTGATCTTCGCCGCGCGGATTGCGTGAACGATGGAGAGACTTAGGACCACCGTGACCCGATATCACCTTGTGTGATCGCCGTTGTGCTGTGGACGGGGATCCTGGCTGTTTCAATCCACGCCCCCGCGCGGGGGGCGACCATCCCCCAAAAGTGGATCGCCATTTGTATCTGCGTTTCAATCCACGCCCCCGCGCGGGGGGCGACCTCCAGCCCCTGCGTCCCGTCGGACTGGTCCTGCGTTTCAATCCACGCCCCCGCGCGGGGGGCGACGATGATCTAGTCAAAGAAAGGCTGCAAGGAGATAGTTTCAATCCACGCCCCCGCGCGGGGGGCGACGGTTCCATGTATCTGGCACCTACCGCCTTGGCAGTTTCAATCCACGCCCCCGCGCGGGGGGCGACTCGGAAGCTAGCTCCACTCCCTCGCTTGAACCATGTTTCAATCCACGCCCCCGCGCGGGGGGCGACGGCTCCTCGTGGCCACCCCCGAAGAACGGGAGCTGTTTCAATCCACGCCCCCGCGCGGGGGGCGACGCCCGCCTGATGAGGCCGGGTGGTCCCCGGCCGAGTTTCAATCCACGCCCCCGCGCGGGGGGCGACAGATGTCTTTCGCCTCATCGTACGCCGCCGCCAGGTTTCAATCCACGCCCCCGCGCGGGGGGCGACGGTCTGCATGCGCTGCGGCTGTGCCCGCATCACGGTTTCAATCCACGCCCCCGCGCGGGGGGCGACCAGCATCCCCCTGGGCGATCGCGCCTTTCACGATGTTTCAATCCACGCCCCCGCGCGGGGGGCGACACGGCAGCCCGCGCTATCTCCTCATCGTCCACCTGTTTCAATCCACGCCCCCGCGCGGGGGGCGACGTTTGGCGCGGACGAGCCTCCGGCACCACCCATGTTTCAATCCACGCCCCCGCGCGGGGGGCGACAGTCTCGCCCCCCCCGCGAGGGGGGCTTCCGGAAGTTTCAATCCACGCCCCCGCGCGGGGGGCGACCTGCGCCTCGCCCAGCCCGGCCGCCCGCGCCGCAGTTTCAATCCACGCCCCCGCGCGGGGGGCGACGGTCGCATTTTGTTCGGCGTGCGGCCCAAGGGCGTTTCAATCCACGCCCCCGCGCGGGGGGCGACGCGCGCGCTCGTACTGCGGCGCGACGCGCGGGGCGTTTCAATCCACGCCCCCGCGCGGGGGGCGACACCCGGTTGCCTGGATCGTAGCCTCGTTCAGCGAGTTTCAATCCACGCCCCCGCGCGGGGGGCGACCCACCCCCCCCACACCCCCCATTTAAAAAAGGAAGTTTCAATCCACGCCCCCGCGCGGGGGGCGACGATCCAGATCAATGCTGCCGTCCGGCGTCAACGGGTTTCAATCCACGCCCCCGCGCGGGGGGCGACCCGCTGGGATGATTGGGGCCGCCAAGGGTATGAGGGTTTCAATCCACGCCCCCGCGCGGGGGGCGACGCTCTTGCCGAGCGCTTCTGGAGTACGTCGCACGTTTCAATCCACGCCCCCGCGCGGGGGGCGACCCGAATCCTGAGACCGTGGAGGGTCAAAAATGGCTGTTTCAATCCACGCCCCCGCGCGGGGGGCGACCGAGGAGCAGCAACCTCTCATTCGAGTACTCCTTGTTTCAATCCACGCCCCCGCGCGGGGGGCGACAGGCGACTTCGAGCCCTCCACCCGGCCGATGTAGTTTCAATCCACGCCCCCGCGCGGGGGGCGACTGGCAGCCTGATCGTCTCAGGTACGGTGTCGAGTGTTTCAATCCACGCCCCCGCGCGGGGGGCGACGCTTGATCTCTCCCGAGCCAGGCCTACCAGCTATGTTTCAATCCACGCCCCCGCGCGGGGGGCGACCGCCGGGTAGGAGACCGAGGCGTTGAATCCAGTGTTTCAATCCACGCCCCCGCGCGGGGGGCGACCACGAGCCCTACCACTGTCAGGTCACTGTAGGAGTTTCAATCCACGCCCCCGCGCGGGGGGCGACGCGCAAGCGTCTGCCACGGCTTAAGCCGCCGCCGGAGTTTCAATCCACGCCCCCGCGCGGGGGGCGACACGGTGGTAGTGTTCGACCCCGACGCGCAATTTGTTTCAATCCACGCCCCCGCGCGGGGGGCGACGCCGCAAATCTGCGGTACCAGCTCGCCTTTTCGGGTTTCAATCCACGCCCCCGCGCGGGGGGCGACGCGGGAAACCGCAGAGAGAGGAGGAGAAATGAAGGTTTCAATCCACGCCCCCGCGCGGGGGGCGACGAGGGAGGTGAGCGTGTCATTCGCTTGTCTCCAGGTTTCAATCCACGCCCCCGCGCGGGGGGCGACGGTCTGGCGAGGCCTGGTGTGTCGGGGCTAGGTAAGTTTCAATCCACGCCCCCGCGCGGGGGGCGACCACGCGCGAGTCTGTGCCATCGAGCGGCGCTGATGTTTCAATCCACGCCCCCGCGCGGGGGGCGACGAACAACAAGAGGCAGCAAAGATGGCTCACCCAGTTTCAATCCACGCCCCCGCGCGGGGGGCGACCCTGCCGCTGGTAAAGCTCACTGCCACTTCAGGCTGTTTCAATCCACGCCCCCGCGCGGGGGGCGACGCGCACTCTACGACGTGGCCAAGCTGATTCTCCTGTTTCAATCCACGCCCCCGCGCGGGGGGCGACTCGGCATCTGTGAACCACAGATCCCAATTCCCGTGTTTCAATCCACGCCCCCGCGCGGGGGGCGACCTGCCAGCGGCTGATGGAGGCCCGCAAAGAGGCTGTTTCAATCCACGCCCCCGCGCGGGGGGCGACGCGCTGAGGAAGCGGAGGCGATCAGAGAGCGCTTGTTTCAATCCACGCCCCCGCGCGGGGGGCGACGAGGCCAGCTTGGCGTCGAGGTCCCGGTCAACCGGTTTCAATCCACGCCCCCGCGCGGGGGGCGACTTTCTGGGCTTGTTGCCCATGCCTAAGATATACCGTTTCAATCCACGCCCCCGCGCGGGGGGCGACAGCCGCCAGCACCAAAGCCCGCGCCGTCATCTGGTTTCAATCCACGCCCCCGCGCGGGGGGCGACCTTCCACCGCAGCCAGCCCAAGCCCCGTCCCTGCCGTTTCAATCCACGCCCCCGCGCGGGGGGCGACCTATCCCCCTCCGCCGGAGTGGCCAGCAGACCAGTTTCAATCCACGCCCCCGCGCGGGGGGCGACCAATGTGCCGATCCCGCCGGTGATGTCTGCCAACGTTTCAATCCACGCCCCCGCGCGGGGGGCGACAAAAGGCATGGCGCACCCGGCGCGGAAAGGAGGTGTTTCAATCCACGCCCCCGCGCGGGGGGCGACGTGACGCCGGCGGAACACTGCAATTTGAGGTTGAGTTTCAATCCACGCCCCCGCGCGGGGGGCGACGCCCGGACCTCCATCTGCCGGACGCACTCATGCGAGTTTCAATCCACGCCCCCGCGCGGGGGGCGACTCTGGAAAGAGGTGCGGCGGCTCAAGCATCGCTTGGTTTCAATCCACGCCCCCGCGCGGGGGGCGACGCAATGAACAAAGCCACCGTCTCGGCATGGCTGAGTTTCAATCCACGCCCCCGCGCGGGGGGCGACAGCATCCCATAGATGCTTCCGCAGTGGAGATCCGAGTTTCAATCCACGCCCCCGCGCGGGGGGCGACCGCGCCTCGGAGTAAGTCCAAAGCGCAACAACCAGTTTCAATCCACGCCCCCGCGCGGGGGGCGACAGCCCCAAGCCCCTGCGGGCAATGGGTAAGGAGGTTTCAATCCACGCCCCCGCGCGGGGGGCGACGCCCCGGGCGGCAGGCTGGTGGCCCCCTCCGGGAGTTTCAATCCACGCCCCCGCGCGGGGGGCGACGCGACGCTAGCGTGATCACAAAGCCACGCCCCCGGTTTCAATCCACGCCCCCGCGCGGGGGGCGACCCCTGAAAAGGGCCATCCAGAGCCTATCCGAATCGTTTCAATCCACGCCCCCGCGCGGGGGGCGACGGGCGGCCTTGACCGCCCGCCAATCGGCTCGGATGTTTCAATCCACGCCCCCGCGCGGGGGGCGACTCTGGGCTTGTTGCCCATGCCTAAGATATACCATGTTTCAATCCACGCCCCCGCGCGGGGGGCGACTCGCGCGCGGGCAGCCGCATAATCGCCGCCCGCAGCGTTTCAATCCACGCCCCCGCGCGGGGGGCGACTAGAGTTTTCACGGTCTACGGCCCCAGTATCGAGGCAGCGTTTCAATCCACGCCCCCGCGCGGGGGGCGACGTGCGGTCTCCAGAGGCCCACCGGAACAGGTGTTCGTTTCAATCCACGCCCCCGCGCGGGGGGCGACAAGCACATTGCCATCACTCCGTGCTGGCAATTGCAGTTTCAATCCACGCCCCCGCGCGGGGGGCGACTCCGGCCTCTGCGATTCCTCCTTCTCCCTCCTCTCGTTTCAATCCACGCCCCCGCGCGGGGGGCGACGGCCCACCCGTGGTACGGTGGGGCCAAGAGTATCGTTTCAATCCACGCCCCCGCGCGGGGGGCGACTGTCGCCCGGCTGTAGGGAGATCGAGGTCCGGTTGTTTCAATCCACGCCCCCGCGCGGGGGGCGACCAAGCCGGGAGGTGGCCGAGAAATTCGTGAAGGAGTTTCAATCCACGCCCCCGCGCGGGGGGCGACCTTCGGACTGTGATGGGGTTTCGCCTTGCGCGAGGTTTCAATCCACGCCCCCGCGCGGGGGGCGACGAACGAGGATGGTTTCAGTTGGGACCGATCGAAGTTTCAATCCACGCCCCCGCGCGGGGGGCGACGTGATTCGGCGCGCGGACGGTGGGGAGCTAAACGTTTCAATCCACGCCCCCGCGCGGGGGGCGACCTCCTCGGAAGCGTCCATTCCGCATGTTTGGATTGTTTCAATCCACGCCCCCGCGCGGGGGGCGACGTCTGAGGCCAAGCTCAAGGTTTGCTCGTCCGTGTTTCAATCCACGCCCCCGCGCGGGGGGCGACGGGCGAATTCAGCCCAGCCGGTCATGGACTCCAAGTTTCAATCCACGCCCCCGCGCGGGGGGCGACCGGAGGTCAATGGGCTGATATACGCTTGGCACCATGTTTCAATCCACGCCCCCGCGCGGGGGGCGACGGGTGGGCCGATCTCGTGGAGGAGGAGGCCCAATGTTTCAATCCACGCCCCCGCGCGGGGGGCGACACAGAGCCCGCAGTGGGCGTACTGCTACGCCGTTGTTTCAATCCACGCCCCCGCGCGGGGGGCGACCCGGGCCCTAGATCTGGAGCCAATCATCGCGCGGGTTTCAATCCACGCCCCCGCGCGGGGGGCGACCACAGAGCGCGGTGATGGCGTCATCATATGCTGTTGTTTCAATCCACGCCCCCGCGCGGGGGGCGACCGAGGAAGAGGCATGGGCTTTCGGCCGCTCATGGTTTCAATCCACGCCCCCGCGCGGGGGGCGACCGTACAGCCCATACGGCCGCCTCGATGGTACTCTGGTTTCAATCCACGCCCCCGCGCGGGGGGCGACGTCCGGCAGCTTCATGTCGGCGGTAGGGCACGCGGTTTCAATCCACGCCCCCGCGCGGGGGGCGACCGCCCAGGGCGTGCGAGTGCGAGGGCGTGAGGGCGTTTCAATCCACGCCCCCGCGCGGGGGGCGACGTCTCCGCCCTTGCGGGCGGCCTGCCGCTCGAAGGTTTCAATCCACGCCCCCGCGCGGGGGGCGACGGGTGGGCCGATCTCGTGGAGGAGGAGGCCCAATGTTTCAATCCACGCCCCCGCGCGGGGGGCGACGATTTCAAGTGTGCAAAAGCCGAGTGCGCCAAAATGTTTCAATCCACGCCCCCGCGCGGGGGGCGACTGTCTTCGCGCGGCCCGATGGCCGGATCCCGGACGTTTCAATCCACGCCCCCGCGCGGGGGGCGACGGTCTGGCGAGGCCTGGTGTGTCGGGGCTAGGTAAGTTTCAATCCACGCCCCCGCGCGGGGGGCGACACGTGTCGCGGCAGGGCAGGGCTTGGCTCGGCAGGTTTCAATCCACGCCCCCGCGCGGGGGGCGACTCAACGGCGGCCAGGTCGCAGTGGCCTCGCAGCTGTTTCAATCCACGCCCCCGCGCGGGGGGCGACATCCGGCCCACCGGGTGCCGGTCGGCCGCGGCGGGTTTCAATCCACGCCCCCGCGCGGGGGGCGACGAGTTGGGCTTTTGATGAATGCGGTGGACATTGCGTTTCAATCCACGCCCCCGCGCGGGGGGCGACCAGGATGAGTATGCGCTGGATGCTCCCAACTACGTTTCAATCCACGCCCCCGCGCGGGGGGCGACCCACCCCGACGAGCCGCCATGCGTGGACGACGAAGTTTCAATCCACGCCCCCGCGCGGGGGGCGACCACCTTCACAGAGGTGCGCCCGTACAGTTCGGAGGTTTCAATCCACGCCCCCGCGCGGGGGGCGACGTTTTTACTCCAGTGTCTGTACTATTATGCGGAGGTTTCAATCCACGCCCCCGCGCGGGGGGCGACCGGCGGCGGTCCGAGGCCGCCAAGCGCGGTTGGGAGTTTCAATCCACGCCCCCGCGCGGGGGGCGACCGGCGTGCCGGGCGACCAATTGATCAGTCTTCAGGTTTCAATCCACGCCCCCGCGCGGGGGGCGACCAAGTCGTTGCGGGCCAAAATCGAAGAGACTTTTGTTTCAATCCACGCCCCCGCGCGGGGGGCGACCGTGGGCTTGCAAGCCCTTTACGGATAACTCATTAGAGCCAATTCTGCGCGAAGGTAGCTCCCGTTGTCGAATACCGTTCCGTAAAGGTGTGCTACGCTCCGCGCAACCCAATGCATGCCGACGACTTGCCCTCTGCGCGGAACCGTGAACACTCCGCTTACCGCTCCAGGTCCGCGCCGTGTGCCCATCATATGATCAACGGCCCCTCCGGATCTGGCACTGGCTTGGCTCCGAAATGTTCTACCCGGCTTCGCCAGTTGCTCCCGAGGAAATAGAAGCGGAGGCTATCGGTGTTCTTGTCGATTTCGCCGAGCAACGAAGCCTTTAAGACCGCAAACTGCGCGGGGTCAACCAAGCATTCAAATACCGAATTCTGCACTCTTTGGCCCCAGTTGCAACAAATGCGAGCCACGTGGCGAAGCCGCCGGCGTCCCTCCTCTGTTTCTGTGTTCACGTCGTAAGAAACAACCACCATCATGGCGAGCTCTCCAGGTCACCGCCAGATCAGCGCGGGATAGGCATCCAAATCGCCCCGCAGGTGCCGGGCGAGCAGGAGCGCCTGCAAATGCGGAAACAGCCCCACCGGCGCCTGCTCGTTAATGAACGGGTGGCGCACTTCCTCCTGTTTTCGCTTTTGCCATGCGGTCAACACCTCGCGGCGCGTGTCCTCGTCCATCTCCACTGCTCCAGATTCCAGCGTGCGGAACCCGCTTGCGCGCACTTGCCTGCGGTTGATCAGAGAAAGAACCAGCCGGTCGGCCAGTGCCGGCCGCAGTTCCTCCATCAAATCCAGCGCCAGGCTCGGACGGCCCGGACGTTCCGTGTGCAGGAAACCCACGTAAGGATCCAGTCCGTTGGTTTCCAATGCGGAAGTGAGGTCATGTACAAGCAGGGTGTATACGAAGGAGAGCAGGGCATTGACCGGGTCCAACGGTGGCCGGCGATTGCGGCCGCGGAATGGAAACTCCTCCCGCGGTCCGATCATCTGTTCAAAGACCTCGAAATAGATCCGCGCCGCGTCGCCCTCGATCCCGCGGATGGTTTCCAGACTTAGGTCGTCGCGAGCGAGCCGTTCCAGGCTTCGGCCGAGCAGCGCCGCCGCCTCTTCCAGGCCATCCGAGCGCCGGTTGTTTTCGCGATTGGCCCGGAGCAAGACGGTCCGCGCGTTGGCCACTTTGGCCGCAACAATCGCACGGGCGATGGCCGCGGTTCGCGGCTCACTGTCGGCCGCGCGGTACTGCTCGCGCCGAAGCAAGACGTTGCCGGCTACAGGTCCAGCGATCCGCGCCAGAAACTTGCCCCACTCACTGAGAAAGCTGACGAGCACCTGGCGTTCCGCGCACAGCCCCATCAGCGGCGGACTGAGCGTGACACGGCCGAAACAGACGATGCCGCCCAAAGTGTGAATGGGGACGCGCAGAAGGTCCTTTTGTTCCACGCTGACGACAACCGTCTCGCCGTCACGCGAGAGGTACGCGCCCTGTGTGGTGACGAAGAGGGTGTTCAAAAGCTTCTTCATGGTTCCTTACAGTTCAAGGCTTCATCAATGGCTCTGCGCAGCCATAGACTGGCGCTGCGTCCGGGGCGCACGGTCTTGGGCAGGCACCAGTCGATGAGCGAACAGCCTCGGCACTTGTTTTCGTACATGCCGGGAGGCGTGACGTTTTGGCGAACCAACTCATGAATCCGGCTCGCAGCCTCTTCAGCCAGACGGCGCAGTTCCTGGGTGAACTCCACCGCGACGCGCCGACGGATGAGCCAGTAAAAGAGCGCCCCACGCGGGACCGCCACGCCGAGCATCTCTTCGAGGCACATCGCCTGAGCGCAAAGCTGAGCCTGATCGGAAAGCCCCGCACTCGGCTTGCCCCGCTTGAATTCCACAGGAAAAGGCGGCTCCGGCGGAGTCGGGAACTCCACCACGTCCGCCCGGCCCGTCAGTCCCAGCCGGAACGAACGCAAGGGGAGTCCCCGCTCGATGCGCACGCCTTCCCGCAGTTCCGCTCCGCCCTCATCGACACGCTCGTGCAAGAGCTTGCCTTCGGCGGTGAACTGGTTCTCTTCCCAGATCCGCTCGATGTGGATCAGGGCGAAGCGCCGCTCGCAGAAAACCAGTTGCGAGATGGCCGAAATCGGCTGCAAATCAGCTTCTGCGATCATCCTGCTTGATCAAGTCGGCGATGCGGTAAACCTCGACGCCAGGCGGCAGGCCGGACTGTATCTGTTCCAGATCCGGCAGAATATAGTCGCGGATGCTGCGGGGCGCCAGCACGCCGTCTTTCTTGGCGATCCGATCCGTGACCAGCGAGAACAGCCGATGGGCGTGGGCGCATCCCAGTTTGGCTTCCTGCCGGCGCTGCTCTGGGTTCGAATTCGTTCCAACGTGTTTGAAGGCGAAGGCATACTCCGGATGCACGGTCATGGCGCCCTTGCTGGCGGACCGGTCATGCTCGAACATGTTGAGGATGGCTTGCCAGAGCAGTTTCAAGTCGTCCTCGCTGAAGCCGGTGTCCTCGGCCAGGTGAGCGCTGATAAACCCCTTAGCGACGTAGAGGCCGTATGGGATCATCGCCTTGCGACCCATGGTGCGCAGCTTGTCTTCAGGCCGCTCCTTCTCCCAGGCGATGTAGTCCTCCAGCTTCTTAGCGCCTTTCACTTCGTCGGCTACTGCCATTCGCGTGATGGACACGTCCAGCGGCAAGACTGGGTCGACGGAGCGGGCGAAGGTGAATTGCACGGGACCGCGGACTTGGCCTGCGTTGGGGCCCGTGGACATGACGGCGCCGAAGGCGCGCACATCGAAAAAGTTCTTGCACATATACTCGCGTGCGGCGGCCACCTTATCTTTGCTCGGGCGCTTCTCCCGGCCCGGCAGTCCTCCTGTGGCATCGTGGGCCAGCGCGATCTTGGTGTTCAGGTTGGTGGCGTGCTCCACAAAGATGGCGTAGGGAGCCTGATTGCCTTTGGCCGCCTGAACGTAGTTGCGAATCCGGCGCTTCAAGGCGACGTCGGAAACGAGGCCGCGCATATCCTGAGGATCGATGCGGGGCGCATTGCCGGCGTCGGGGTCACCATTCGGATTGCCGTCCTGGCAATCGAACAAGAATAGGAACTCGTAACGGTTCTGAATCATCACTGTTTTTCCTCCATTGGAATGTCTTCTTCCTGGTTGTTAGCCTCTTTAAGCTTGTCCTTCGGCTTGCGCAGCACGGCGAGTTGCTGGTAGTAGCCGAGAGCGAACAAGCCCTGTTCTTCTAAAGTCAGAGTCGCGGGCATCGAACTGCCGATGCGGGTGCAGATGTCTGCAATCCGGTCTTCGTACCAGCGGGCCAGGCCGCGGTCCAGTTTGTCCAGATGGAACTGAGCCCCCCGAATCAGACGCCCGAACACCAGGGCGGGCGTGGCGCTGGCAGCCGCATAATACCGCTGGATGATGCCCGCGCCAACGTCGACCAGGGCGGCTTGCTGGAGATCGGCCAGTACGGCCATCAGGCGGCCGCATTGGTAAGCCGGACTGGCGAGGTTTTCGTTCAGGCCCGGCTGAATGGTTTCGGTCATGGATTGTCCTCCTTTTGAACTGTTTCTGTTGCGTAACAAGAAGGCCCGGATCAGGCCCATGCAGGCCGGAGACGGGGCTTGGTCTTGCAGAAAATTGATGCGAGCCCGGGCCAGCGCCTGGGCGAATGCGGCCTGCGGAATTGGCTCCGCGCAGACTGCGCTGCGGAACAGCTTAGCGGCCAGCGGGGCAGGCGGGTACTGCCTGGGTTCGCCGGGGCGAGGTTCCCGGACCAAAGACCCAAGCAGGCGTGAAAAGCGGAACGGCCCGGCGAGCGCGCCGTCCAGACCCACGATGGCAAGATCATTGAACCACTGCCCCACCGCGGCGGCCAACTCGGTGAACGCGCCTTCCATCCAGTCGCGCACAACCGCACGGCCCGCGTTGCCGGAGAGCGTGAACGCATAGAATGTGTTCCCTGCAAGGTCGGGCTTGCGGCCCTCTCGGATCGCCTGGAGAAGTTCCCGAGCCCGGCTCTGGGCGGCTGCTTCGGCAGCGCCGGGCGGATCTTCCAGCCAGTTCAGCGGATCGTCGTCGGCCTCCACTTTTGAGCGGAACCAATGCACCACCAACGCATCTCCCAGCCGTACGCTGCTGTTTTGAATCAGATGATCCAGGCCTGATTCGTAGGCTTTTGCAACCTCCTCCGACATGGCGGCGTTGGCGGACTGGGCTAGCCCGTAGGACTGGAAAGCGTCCTTGTCAAAGCTGATTAGAGACGCTCCGGTAGGGCTGGCGCCTGGCAATCCACGGATCTTGGGGTGAGTGGCGGCAGGTTGAACCGGTTCGCCGGTGATCAGACACAGCATCGCCGCCCCGGAGGCAGACGGGCCATTCAGACCGGCGCGGAAGCGGCGCCACCAATCATGCCATGCGCTGGAAGCCGCCGGGAATTCTCCATCGATGCACAAGGTAATCTTGTCGGAAGGCTTAGCCTTCAACTCCGCCAAGCGATCTCTAATCGCGCCGATCGCGTCAGGATCCCGAAGTAAGGCGCTTGCGGCTGCCAGTTGCGGCACGCAGCCGCTAGCTTGGTCGAGCAAAGAAAGGAAGAAGTCGCGCTTCAGTTGGTTGTTCTCGGCGCGCTCTGGTTGTTCTCCAAAGCCGGTAACCACGTCGACCGTCTCGATCAGGAAGTGGCTTCGGGTCTTGCCACCGCCGATGAGTTCCGGTTGGAGCAGATTGGGCGCCTTGGGGAAGGTCATTCCGCGTTTTCGGGAGGCGCCGGGGTCACCCAGCTCAAGCACGCCGAGAAGCCGGCCGTCTCCGGTAAGGGAAATGGCCCACTGGACCTCCTTGCTAGCGAAGCCGGGTTCCGACTGCGGGCACTGCTGGCGGGCATAAAGAACAACTTCATGGAGCATCAGAGTTTGCCTCCCTTCAACTTGATCACTGCGGGGTCGTTGTATGGGGGAATCTTCATCACTCCGGCAACCACGCTGGCGTGAAACAGGGTGATGTACGGGCGGGAAGTTGCCGAACCGGGCTGAGCAAGATCGAAGACGTCGTATACCATCAGCCCGATATCCAGGTCGAGGGGATACGGGGCGGAGGCGGCGGCGCCGTTTTCGAGCAACTCGTACCACGCTGGGAATTCGCGGCAGCCGAAATACGGCTGAAAGAAGCATTTGCCTTTGGAGGCGCGGCGGCGGAACTGTTCGTCAAAGGCGGTCCGGCGCGCTTCGTGTTCAGACCACGGTTCGATATGGGCGTAGAGGCGATATCGCACGTCGCGCAGAGCCATGGTCTGGCGCTGGGTGCGGCCGGTGGTCTCATCGTCGGAGTCAGCAAATAGCGGTTCCGGGGGCGTTCCGCTCTTGGCCCATTTGGAAAACAGCGCTGTGCTGGCTTTGCCCTTCATTTCATTGCGCCGAAGGGCGATATAGGACGGCGGCGACAGCACATCGACACGGTCAACCTGCCAGCGGAACTCTGCGGGCTTGGCGTAGATCGCGTCGAAGATCCCGCGCGCCGCCGAGGGCGTGATCACGGGATAGCTGAACCGCTCAACCTTCATTTCAGGACGGGAGAAACAGGCCAGTTCCCCCCACACTTCGAGAACGTGCGTACGTGCATTCATACGATGAGCTGCTCCATTTCTGCCGGGACCTCGAGGCCGAGATCCTGGCGATAATGCTCCGGCCGGAGGTGGATAAACCAGTCCGGAGCGGGGTTGCCGTTTTTGAGCCGAACCGGCTCGATGTAATTGCGAATAGCTTGATCCTGTTTTGGGCGGAAGATGCTGACGGCGTAGGGAGAAGCGCGGGCCATCCAAGCGCGGCTCAAGCCTTCGTTGCGGGCCGCCTGCGCGAGAGTCTCGTACTGACGGAGGTCGTAGGCCACCAAAAGGTTGACAGAGTCCCTTTTGTCGATCACCCGGTAAAGCGTCCGCGCTCTGGCGTAATCGAGCGCGATCAGGGCATCGTCAAGCTCTGTGCGCGACTCACCCAAAGCGCTCACAGAGTACAAGCGCAGATAATAGGCGCGGAAGATCTGCGGATCGTCCAAATCGAGCGATCCGCCGGCGGCGAGCATCTCCTCGGTGACCAGCGCAGCCTGGCGGTAGTCGGCCGAAGGCCAGGAAGCTTGCTCCGGGCGGAAGATCGTCAAGCGGCCTTCAGACAGCCTGCCGTGTCGGTTACATCGCCCGGCGGCTTGGGCTATGGCATCTAGGGGCGCCATAGCACGGTATACATGCGGGAAGTCGAGGTCTACACCGGCCTCCACGCATTGGGTGGCGACGAGCAGGCAGGGCTCACCCGCGTCCAGCCGGGCGCGAATCTTCCGCAAGACTTCTCGCCGGTGTGCGGGGCACATGCTCGTGGATAGGTGATACAGACTATCGCGCCGGGTGGCTGACAGCAGAGAAAACAGATCGCGCGCCTGGCGTTTGGTGTTGACAATGCACAACGCCAGGGGAAGAGACTCGAGCTGTCCAGCCAGAGCCTGCCAATCAGCGCATTCACCCGGAGACGGCCAGCTGACCGAAACGCGTTTGACGCGGCCGAAGAGGTTCAATGGAGCACCGGCGATTTCCCGGGGCTTCCAGCCCGAGGCCGCCCATTTGCGAACGTTGTCGTCGAGATGGTCGAAGGCCGGCTGCGTGGCCGTGGAGAACACGACGGTGCTATGGTAGCGGGCGGCGAGATGGGATAAGGCGGCCAAGGTGGGAATGGCGAGCCGTTGCGGCAGGGTTTGGACCTCATCAAGGAGGATGACCGACTTGGCCAAGCGATGAAGTTTCCGGCAATCCGCCGGCGAGGAGGAAAATAGCGACTCCAGTAATTGCACGCTGGTTGTGACGATGACCGGCGCATCCCAATTCTCGGCCAGCAGTGCACGGAGCCGGTCCGAGTGTTCGCCCACCCGCGCTAATGAGTGATCTTCGAGAACGAGCGTGGCGGACTCATCATAGCCGCCGCCGGCCGCCAGCGCCTCGCGGTAAACGTCTGCCGTTTGGTCGAGGATGTTGAGATAAGGGAGCACGGCTACGATGCGCCGCAGTCCGTGAAGGCGTGCATGGTGGAGTGCGAAGCTCAGCAAGGCGAGGGTCTTACCGGCGCCGGTGGGCGCTGTAAGCGTGTAAATCCCCGTCGGCTGCCGGGCGGACTGAGTACACGCTCGGAAGAGATCCTCCCGCAATGCGCAGATGTGCCCGGTTCCCCGGCCCTGAGCACGGACGGAATCCAGATACCGCTCCAGCCGTGCGATCAAGGTGTCCGAATCGAGTTCGGGGCTGCGCTGACGGAGCCGTGAACGTTCCTGGTCAAAGTGAGCCTCCGTACACAAGAAATCGGCGTCGACTAATGCGGAAAAGAGCATGCGGACGTCGAGCATGGCCGCCACGGATTCGGCGGACGCAGCGACGCATTCAAGCCGCTCTGGCAAGGTGAGACCATCGGCGATTAGCCTGTCGACGAGGATGTCGAAGTTGGCCTCTGAAAACACCGGTTCATCTAGCGTCCGACTTGAGTTCGGGGCCAACTTACGGAGCGATTCGCGGTCCCCACGCTGAAGTCCGAGGTGGTGCCCTTGGATCGCCAGAGCGATCGGAACTCCCGCCTGGCGGTAGCGCATGAGCGCGATCCACGCGCCCGCGGACCAATGATCGACATGGGAAGCCTTGCCCTCGAGGACCTGCTGGAACAGGCTGCCGTATTTCCCAAGGTCGTGCAGCAGACCGGCTGCCACAGCACGTGGCTGCTCACCAAAGACAGAGGCAAATACGCCTGCCAGTTCCGCCACACGCGCCAAGTGAACGCGAAGAGGTTCAGGGTGGCCCCCTGCGCCACGGCTGTGGGCGAAGTAGGCTTGAGACATCATGGACATCGTACATTCGGTACCAATAGAATCACAAGTACTAGTCAGGCCGCCCACGCCCTCGGCTTCCGAGAGAGCCGAGGCATCCCGGCCGTCTGTTCCGAATTGGACTGCGAACAAAACCAAGTGTCGCCGCCGTGAGGCTGGCGGCAACTATGACAAGAACGAACCGTGTCCTGCTTCACCCGCAGCGTACAGCTGAGCCGACCCAACTCGTCCTGCCGCGCCCTTTAGAATGGAGGGTTGGCTGCCATCCGTTTTGAAATCGTCGCCCGCTGTCCGCACACCGGGGCCCGGGCAGGGCTGCTGCACACGCCGCACGGCGTGGTCGAAACGCCGGTCTTCATGCCGGTCGGCACGCAGGCCACCGTCAAAGGCGTAACCCAGCGCGACCTGCAAAACGAGCTGGGCGTCCAAATCCTGCTGGCCAACACCTATCATCTGTTCCTGCGGCCCGGGCATGAGACCATCCGGCGGCTCGGCGGCTTACACCGCTTCATGAGCTGGCCAAGGGCCATCCTTACCGACTCGGGCGGCTTTCAAGTTTTCAGCCTCAACAGCCTGCGCAAGGTGACCGACGAGGGAGTGCTGTTCCGCTCCCACCTCAACGGCGACGCGCACCTGTTCACGCCGGAGTCCGTGGTCGACGTGCAGGTGGCGCTGGGCGCCGACATCATCATGGCTCTCGACGAATGCCTGGAATACCCCGCCACGCATGAAGCCGCGCGGCAGTCGGTCGAAAGGACCGTGCGTTGGGCGCAGGCGGCCTGGCGCCACTACCAGCGCCTGGGGGAGACGCCCTGCGCTCTGTTCCCGATCGTCCAGGGTTCCATGTTCCCGGACTTGCGCCGCCATTGCGCCGAGCAGCTCCTGGAACTGGACGCCCCGGGCTACGCCATCGGAGGCTTGTCGGTGGGGGAGCCGCGCGCCCTGAGCCTGGAAATGGTGGAAGCGGCCGCGCCCTTGCTGCCCGAGCGGCGCCCCCGGTACGTGATGGGCGTGGGGATGCCGGAAGAGCTGGCCGAGTACGTGGCCCGGGGGATCGACATGATGGACTGCGTGTTGCCCAGCCGCAACGCGCGCAACGGGTGTCTGTTTACGCGGCGGGGACGGGTGATCATCAAGCAGGCCATCTATAAGGAGGATCCGGCTCCGGTCGACGAGAGCTGCCCGTGCTACACCTGCCGCAACTTTTCCCGGGCCTACCTGCGGCATCTGTTTCAAGCGGGCGAAATGCTGTTCTCGACGCTGGCCACCCTGCACAATCTCCAGCACTACCTTGACATCATGCGGGATCTCAGGCAGTCTATATTGTTTGGTACATTCCCGGACCGGCTGAGGGAGTGGCGGGCGGTCCGGAGCGGGGAGGGATAAGCGGAGTTCGCCTGCGCCAGCCTCGGCGCATTCCCCCAGCGCAAAGAACGGAGTAGATCCCAGCAGCGCAGACCGTTTCAGGACAAGGAGGCCCAAGGTGGTCCCAGCAATGTTTGTGCAGTCGCAAGCGCCGTCGAATCCTCTCGTCGGCTTCCTTCCTATTCTGCTCATCTTCGCCATCTTTTACTTTCTGCTGTTTTTGCCCATGCAGAGGCAGAAGAAGCGGCAGCAGCAAATGCTAAGGGAGCTGCAATCCGGCCAGACGGTCCTGACGACGGGCGGCATCCTGGGCACGATCGTGGCGTTGGAGGATGACATCCTGGTTCTGCGGGTCAAGCCGGACAACGTGAAGATTCAGGTGGCGCGCAGCGCGGTTTCTGCGGTAATCCCGGAAAAGACCAGCTAGGCATTTTGGATTATGAACAAGACTCTGATTTGGCGGACCGCCGTCATCGCGGTGGTGGTCCTGCTTTGCATTTACGGAATCGTGGGGCTGCCGAAGTCGTGGCAGCAGCTCCAGTCCAACATGCGGGAGAACATCCGGTTGGGGCTGGACCTGCGGGGCGGCAGCCATTTGATCCTCCAGGTGCAGGTCCAGGATGCGATCAAGGTGGAAGCCGACCAAGTGATGGACCGGCTGCGTGAAGCGCTCCGCAAAGCGGGCATCGACTGGACCGCGATTGAGCGCAACGACCCCTCCACCATCGAGGAAGCGGACAACATCCAGATCCAGGTTCGCGGCATTCCGGAGGCGCGCACGGCTGATTTCCGCAGGATCGTCGCCGAGAACTTCCCGCAGTGGGTTCTGACGCCGGTGGGCGCCGCCGATTACCGCCTCACCATGCGCCCGTCGGAGCTGATGGCCCTAAAGCGCGACACAGTGGAGCGCTCGATCCGCACCATCGAGCAGCGCATCAACGGCCTCGGGCTGACCGAGCCGGTCATTCAGCAGCATGGCCGGGCCGAGGCGGAGTACGAGATTCTGGTCCAGCTGCCCGGCGTGGATGACCCGGCCCGGGTTAAGAACATCATGCAGACGGCGGCGATGCTGGAGATCTGCGAGGTGCTGGGCGGGCCGTACGCCAGTCAGGAACAGGCCCTGGCGCAGCACGGCGGCGTGCTTCCACCTAACTCCAGGTTGGTCCGCATGGCCCCGGGCAGAGGAGAGGACAATGCTTACTACCTGCTGAGCCGTTCGCCCGTGATCACCGGCCGCGACGTGCGGAACGCCCGGCCTGGGCGCGACGAGTTCCACCGTTGGGAGACCGATTTCACCCTGACCCAAGATGGCGCGGCCCGCTTCCGGCGGTTCACTGCCGCCAACATAGGCAACCGGCTGGCTGTCGTGTTGGACAACCAGATCCGCAGCGTGGCCACCATCCAAAGCGAGATCAGCGAAAGCGGCCGCATTACCGGCCAGGCCAGCCAGCAGGAGGCCTCGGACCTGGCCCTGGTTTTGCGCGCAGGCTCGCTGCCGGCGGGCATAGTCTATTTGGAGGAACGGACCATTGGACCATCGCTCGGCGCCGACTCGATCCGCCAGGGATTTATCGCCGGCTTGGTCGGCTTAGCGGCCGTGGTTGCCTTCATGCTGGTCTACTACCGGTCCAGCGGCGTCAACGCTACGGTGGCCCTGATTCTGAATGCAGTGGTGCTGCTGGCGGCGTTGGCCTATTTTAACGCCACGCTCACGCTGCCAGGAATCGCGGGCATCATTTTGACCATCGGCATGGCCGTGGACAGCAATGTGCTGATTTTTGAAAGGATTCGAGAGGAGCTGAGGGCGGGCAAGAGCATCCCGGCTTCGATCGACACTGGGTTCAAGAAGGCGTTTTTGACGATCATTGACACGCACGTGACCACCATCGTCTCGTGCGCCTTCTTGTTCATGTTTGGAACCGGACCGGTTAAAGGATTTGCCGTGACCCTGGTGATCGGCTTGGTCGCAAACCTGTTCACGGCCGTGTTCGTCAGCCGGACCATATTTGATTGGGAGTTGTACCGGCAGCCTCAAATGGTTCGGTTAAGCATTTAGAATCTTGTGCTTACGATGGGGAGTGGCCTCCCGCCGGTGGGGCCGCAGGACAGGTGAAAAAAAGGATATTTCCAATTCTGGAGCGGGAACAAGGAAGGCGGGGCTGGTGTCTAACGGTTTGGAGCCAGCCCATAGAGTCGCATGCAACTATTTGGAAACACGAACTTTGACTTCTTGGGCTGGAAGAAGCCGTTCATTGCCGTTTCGCTGGCGTTGATTTTGATTGGCGCCGTGAGCCTGGCGGTGAAAGGCGGACCGCTGTACGGAATCGACTTCCGGGGCGGAGCTTTAATGTACGTGAAATTCGCCAGCCAGCCTCCGATTCAGCAAATCCGATCCGCCCTATCCGCAGCGGTGAGAGGCACGGTGACGGTGACCAGCCTGACCGATCCGGCCAGCAAGAACGAGATCATCATCGGCACCGAGCTCCAGGACGAGAAAGCCTTGGACGAGGCGCGCCGGACCATGGTGGAGACCCTGCGGAAGACCTTTGCGCCCGGGGTGACCAAGCTGGATTTCAACAACGCTGGACAAGAGGCGTTGGTTGAGCAATTGCGGGATCCCTTGCAAAGGGCCGGGGTGGCCCTCTCGGAGGAACAACTTCAAGAGCTAGTCCGCGCGATGCTCAACTACCGCAATACGCCGCCGCGGTCGGGGTTGATTCAGGATTTCGAAGAGCTGAAGGCAGTTCCCGGAGTGACCGATACGGTGGTTTCGGTCCTGAAGCAGGAGCTGTCGCTGGCGCCGTTCGCCATCCGGCGAGTAGAGGTCGTGGGGCCCAAGATCGGCGCCGATTTGCGCTGGCAGGCCGTCAAGGCTACGCTATATGCATTGGCGGGGATGCTGGTTTACATCGCATTCCGGTTCGAGTGGATCTATGGCGTGGCCGCGGTGCTGGCGGTCTTCCACGATGTGGTGATTACCGTCGGCCTGTTTTCGGTTTTTAATAAGGAAATTGACCTGACGGTGGTGGCGGCGCTGCTGACGCTGGTAGGATACTCGATGAACGACACCATCGTGGTGTTCGACCGCATCCGCGAGAACTTGAAGATCATGCGGCGCATGCCGCTTCCGCCGTTGGTGAATCTGAGCGTCAACCAGACCCTCAGCCGGACGGTGTTGACCTCCGGGTTGACCTTTCTGACCGCCCTGGCGCTATTCCTGTTCGGCGGGCCCGTGCTGAACGGTTTTTCGTTTGCGCTGGTGGTCGGGATTCTGGTTGGGACGTATTCCTCGATTTTTATCGCTAGCCCCATCCTGGTTTTCTGGCAACAGCGGATGGAAGCCAGGGGGAAGAGCGGCCGTTCCGCAGCGGCGGCCGCAAGGGAGTCTGAAATCAGCAGTGAACTGAGCCGGGGGGCGGAGAAGCCCAGGGCTCGGAAAGGGTAGCCGATTATGTTTGAGCAGAGCTTTGTGGAAGGTTCGGGAAAGACGAAGACGCCTTTTACCGTCTTTCTTTCCTTCCTCCTTCAGTGCCTGTTAATCGGGATCGCGATTCTGATTCCGTTGATTTATACGGAGACGTTGCCATCCACGCAATTGACCAGCTTCCTGGTGGCGCCCCCCCCGCCGCCGCCTCCGCCTCCGCCGCCTGCGGCGGCGCCGGTCAAGGTGGTGAAGGTGATTCCGCGGCAGTTCGACGCGGGGCGGTTGATGGCGCCCAAGCAGATTCCGAAAGAGATCGCCATCATTAAGGAAGACGAGTTGCCTCCGCCTTCGGCCGGCGGCGTCGGCGTCGTCGGCGGCGTGCCGGGCGGCATGCCCGGCGGCACTCCCGGCGGCGTGATCGGGGGCATCATCAGCAGCGTTCCACAAGCGGCGCCTCCGCCGCCTCCGCCTCCGGTGAAGACCGAGGCTAAACCGGCCGCGCCCCAGCGGATCCGAGTCGGCGGAAACGTGCAGGAGGCCATGTTAGTCCATAAGGTGATGCCCGTATATCCGCCGCTGGCGCGTTCGGCGCGGATTCAGGGCGTAGTGCGTTTTAGCGCCATCATTGGCGTAGATGGAAGGATTCAGAACCTGACGCTGATCAGCGGCCACCCCTTGCTGGTGCCGGCGGCGCAGGCGGCAGTTTCGCAGTGGGTCTACCGGCCAACGTTGCTAAACGGGGAGCCGGTGGAAGTGATAACACAAATTGATGTGAACTTCACCTTGCAGTAAGACTGCTTAGGTGGAAAGATAATTTCAACTCGCAGGAGGAAAATCGATGCTTTTGCAATTGCAGATTTGGGCGTTTATGCTGCTCCAGGAAGGGGCAGTCGGTTGGGACGTCCGCTCGCTATGGGCCCAAATGGGAATCCTGGCGAAGGTGGTCGTCGTTATTCTGTTCTTCTTGTCGGCCTGGTCGATCGGCATCATGATTGACCGGTACCTGGCGCACAGCGGAGCGCGCAAGCAGTCGCGGGCTTTTGCTCCTGCGGTGGCCGGGGCGCTGCGGGAAGGGAAACTGGATGAGGCCATTAAGATCGCCGACCGCCACAAGAAGAGCCATTTGGCCAAGGTTGTGGTGGCTGGCTTGCAGGAATTCCGGGCCCATCAGATGAGCGGAGACATATCCGGGGAGGAGATCGAGGCCTCCAGACGCGCTCTGGAACGCGCGTCTGCGATCGTGCATGCCGAGCTTAAGCGAGGCGTCTCGGTTCTGGCGACCATTGGCTCAACTGCCCCCTTCGTCGGGCTGTTCGGAACGGTGGTGGGCATCATCAACGCGTTCAAGGGCATTTCGACGGAGAAGTCAACCGGCTTGGGCGCCGTCGCCGGCGGCATTTCAGAAGCTCTGGTCACCACGGCGATCGGTTTGTTCGTGGCCGTTCCGGCGGTGTGGGCTTACAACTACTTCACCGAGAAGGTGCAGGCCTTCGACGTGGAGATGGACAACTCCAGCTCGGAGCTGATCGACTACTTTATTAAGCGTTCGCAGAGCGCCCGCGCCGGCAAGTAAGTTCAGAGGAAATAGCCTGCGCCAAGAAAGGGCTTCCGTCCGGCGAGTTGAAATTGTGCGTGTGGGGGCGGCGGCTGCAAGCCGCCCCCCGGCACGGAAACAGCGCTGGAAGCCCTTGAGGAGAACGATATGGCAAGGAAACATGAAGTTGGCGCGACCATGTCGGACCCCAACGTGGTTCCCATGGCCGACGTCATGCTCGTGATGCTGATCATTTTTATGGTGGTCACGCCCATGCTCACCAAGGGCATTAGCGTCGACATGGTCAAGACCCACAACCCCATCGCCATGCAGGCGGCGGACAAGGACGACGCGATTCTGATTGCGGTGACCCGGGAAGGGCGGGTATACCTCGGGACGAACCAATTGAATCCTGAGGAGATTCCCGCAAAAGTCAAAGACCTTCTCGCCAACCGGATTGACCGTACCTGCTACATTCGCGCCGATGCCCGGGCCCGCTACGAGCGTGTAGTGGAGGTTGTGGATAACCTTCGGGCCGCTGGGGTGGATCAAGTGGGCCTTTTGACGGAGCAGATCAAACCCAAAGCCGGCGGGGCGGAATAGCGGACTCCGGAAGAACAGGAGTGTAACTTATGGGAATGCAAATATCGACTGGGGGCGGGCTAAAAAGCGACCCCAACATTGTGCCCTTCATCGATGTGCTCCTGGTGCTGTTGATCATTTTCATGGTCATCACGCCTCTGACGCCGAAAGGGCTGGACGCGCTGGTTCCCCAGCCACCCCCGCCCGGGGCGAAGGCGGACCAGGCCGACAACCGCACCGTGGTCATCGTGATTAACGCCGACAAGAGCATGTTGATCAACGCCGAGCCGACGGATATGAACCGGTTGGGTCCACGCCTGGAGGAAATCTTTAAGACCCGCGCCGAACGCGTGGTGTTCGTGAAAGGAGATCCTTCCCTGGAGTTCGCCCTCGTGGCCCAGGCGATCGACATCGCCAAAGGCGCCGGCATCGACAAGATTGGGCTGATGACCGCCAAGATCGAGGCGGGAGAGTGACCTCCTCCCGGCTTGGTCTGGGCGCAAAGATTGGTGCTATCGAGGAGAAACTATGAACCGTAAATATGCCTCCGTCCTTCTGATTGCCGCTCTGGCGCTGATGAGTTTGGCGGGACTCGGCTGCCAGAAGCTGAAGGCGCGGGACGAGTTGAATAAGGGCGTCCGGGCCTTCCGCAACGGCGCCTACCCTGCCGCCGTGGAGCACTTCAAGACCGCCATCGCGCTCGATCCAAGCTACCCGGTCGCCCGTGCCTATCTGGCCACCTCATACATGATGCAGTACATCCCGGGCGCGGAGTCGGAGGAGAACCTCCGCATGGCGCAGGCCGCGCACGAAGAGTTCTTGAAAGTGCTGGAGGCCGACCCCAAGAACGTCAACGCCATGCTGGCGATCGCCCAGCTTTACTTCAACCAGAAAAAGCTGGATGAGGCGGAGCAGTGGTACAAGAAGGCCCTGGAAGTGAACCCGAATGACAAGACGGCTTACTACACGTTGGGCGTCATCGCCTGGACGAAGACCTTCCAGCCTCGAATGAAGGCGCGGGCCGACTTGGGGATGAGGCCGGAGGACCCGGGTCCACTGCGCGACAAGAAGGTCCGTGAACAGCTCCGGAAGACGAACTTGCCTGTGATCGAGGCCGGGATGGCGGCCTTGGAAAAGGCGCTGGCTCTCGATAAGGAATACGACGACGCCATGGCCTACATGAACCTGCTCTACCGGGAGCGGGCCGACCTCCAGGACACCGTCGAGGAGTACAAGAAGGACATTGAGATGGCCGACAAGTGGGTGGACCGGACGCTGGAGACGAAGAAACTCAAGGCCTCCAGGATGCCGACTGCCGGAGGCATCGTCAGCGGGCAGTAAGGATTTCTTCGACTTTTACCCCGCCCAGGGTCGGGTGAATTTGGCGAATCGCCACACGGCGGCGCCCAAGTGGCGCCGCTTGTGGCGAGGCCGGCAAAGCGGCGGCTGCCCCCCTTTCCCCCTGACCGTTGACCCGCATGTTCGTCGCCCGCGGTCTCGCGAAGACGCCCCCCACTCAAGGCTTCGAAAGCCAGTGTGGAGTTGACGGCGCCGCTTTGGTCTTGAGACTGGTCTCCCCTCCGGCGGCTGGACGCGCTCCGCTATAATGTCGGTAGGCGGGCGGTCCATTCCGCGCGTAGCTTCTTTGGATGCCCAAACAGCCTAGCGCCGTACAAGCTACAGAGACCGAGTACCCACCTGCCCCGCCTGTGGTCGAGGCCCTGTACCGCGGCCTGGAGTCCGAAATCCGGCGGCAGCGGCCCGAAGAGGACTTCGGCCCGCTAGAAAAGGCCTTCCGGTTTGCTGCATACCACCACGGGAATCAAACCCGGCGCAGCGGCGAACCTTACATGGTCCACCCGATCGAAGTCGCCCGCATCCTGACCGAAATCAATATGGACATGCCGGGGCTTCAAACCGCGCTGCTGCACGATGTGGTCGAAGACACCGGCGTCAAGCTGGAAGAGATTCGCAAAGTTTTCGGAGACCAGGTGGCGCTGATCGTGGACGGGGTGACCAAGTTGAGCAAGCTGGAGGCGTACAACGCGGAAGAGCGCCAGGCCGAGAGCTACCGCAAGATGCTGTTGGCGATGACGACCGACTTGCGGGTCATTCTGGTCAAGCTCGCCGACCGGCTGCACAACATGCGGACGCTCCAGAATCTGCCGCCGGAAAAGCAAGAGCGCATCGCCCGCGAGACCTTGGAGATCTACGCCCCCATCGCGCACCGCCTCGGCATGGGCAAGGTGCGCGGAGAATTGGAGGATTTGGCCTTCCGTTTCTTGGAGCCTGAGGCTTCCGCCGACTTAATGCGTGAGGTGGAAAGCCGCCGCCACGAGATCGAGGCGGTGCTCACCCAGGTGCAGCGCACCGTGGAGGAGAAACTCAGGCAGGAAGGCATTCCGGCGCGGGTTGAGGGCCGGGTGAAGCGGCTGTACTCGATCTACCAAAAGATGAAGCGGCAGAAGATCGGACTCGACCAGATTTACGATCTTCTGGCCTTGCGCATCATCACCGATTCGGTCTTGAACTGCTATGCCGCCCTGGGCGTGATTCACAAGGAGTGGACCCCGATTCCCGGGCGCATCAAGGATTTCATCGCCATCCCGCGGCCCAATTTGTACCGCTCTCTGCACACCTCGGTCATTGGACCAGGCGGGCATGCCTTCGAAGTTCAGATCCGCACCGAGGAGATGCACCGGATCGCCGAGGAGGGCATCGCCGCGCACTGGAAGTACAAAGAGGGGCACAAGGGCGCGGGGGTCGATGAGCAGCGCATCGCCTGGCTGCGGCAACTGGTCGAGTGGCAGCAGGAAATGCGCGCCCCGGGCGATTTCCTGTCCACCCTCAAGCTGGACCTGTACCCGGAGGAGGTCTGCTGCTTTACGCCCCGGGGGAAGGTGATCGTGCTGCCCAAGGACGCCACCCCCATCGATTTCGCTTACGCCATTCACTCCGACGTGGGGCACGCCTGCGTCGGGGCCAAAGTGAATGGGCGCATCGTTCCGCTGCGTTACGCGCTGCGCAACGGCGACGTGGTCGAGATTTTGACCCAGAGCGGCCACATGCCCAGCAAGGACTGGCTGTCGATCGTCAAGACCTCGCGGGCGCGCAACAAGATCAAGCACGTGATCAACGCCGCCGAGCGCGCGCGGGCGATCGAGATCGGCGCCAAGCTGCTCGAGAAGGAAGCCCGCCGGATGGGCGTGGGGCTTGGCCGGGCGGGCAAGACGGAGCTGGAACGGGTTGCGGCCGAGTACGGCTACAGCAAGATCGAGGATTTGCACGCGGCGCTGGGCTATGGCCGGTTCTCCCCGCGCCAGATCCTCCAGAAGCTCGTTCCAGCGGCTGAAGGGACAGCCGCCCCAACCCCGGAGCCTGCCAAGCCGCCCCCTGCAACGCCCCCGGCGGCTGCTCCGGCCGAGTCATCCGAAGGGGTGATCTTGAAGGTGAAGGGCGCCGACGACGTTCTTTTGTATCGCGCCAAGTGCTGCAATCCGCTGCCGGGCGAGTCGATTGTGGGATACATCACCCGGGGCAAGGGAGTGGCCGTCCACTCGACCAACTGCACCAACGTGCAGAGCTTGATGTACGACGCGGAACGGCGGATCGAAGTCGAATGGGCGCGCAGCCCAGGGGAGACGTTCGCGGTGCGGATGCTGGTCCACACCGACGACCGCCCTGGAGTGCTCAACCAGCTCACGGGGATCTTGGCCGAAGAGCAAAGCAACATCAAGAATTTGGAAGCCGGCTCCGATCACGCGCGGGGCGGCTTGGCGGTCATCGACATGACCGTGGAGGTCAAGGACAAAAAACAATTGGAAAGGATCGTCTCCGCCATGCGCCGCGCCTCCGGCGTGCGCGACGTCCAGCGGGTGCTCTAGAGTCGAATGTCTGCGCTGCGTCCACCTTCCGCCGAAGTCCGGCACATCGCCGTAAGCCGCTCCAAGGGAATCCGAATTGATTGGAGCGACGGCCATCTCAGCGAATACAGCCTCTCCTGGCTGCGGGACCATTGCCCTTGCGCCTCTTGCACAGGAGCGCAGGAAGGCGGCGCGCGCCAACCGGGGCCATCGCCCTTCCCGATCTTCAAACCCGCCTTGAAACTGGAAGACGTACAGCCTGTAGGCGCCTATGCCATACAATTGCGGTGGAATGACGGGCACTCGACGGGCATCTATTCGTTCGACTATTTGCGGGAGATTTGCCCCTGCCCTGAATGCCGGGCTCGACGCGAAGGGGAGCCGGTTACAGAAGCCGGAAGTTAACTTCGACTTGGGCGGCGACCGTCACCGGCTTGCCATCTTTCATGCCGGGCCGGAAGCGCCACTTCATCACGGCTTCAATCGCTTTTTCGTCCAAGCCCAAGCCCACGGCTCGGATCACGCGGGGGTTCTGAGGCAAGCCCCTCTCGTTGATCTCAACATATAGAATGACCGTGCCCTGCCATTTGGCCTTGCGGGCCTCTTCCGAATACTCCGGCTCGACCTTGTAGATGAGAGTCGGCGCGGTCACTCCACTGCCTACGCGGTAAACGCCTCCGCCAAATCCACCCCCCTCGCCGGGACCCGCGCCAGGGCCGCGCCCGGAACCGACGCCGCCTCCGGAACCGGATCCGATCCCGCCGCCAGACCCGGGCCCGTTGGAAGGCGGCCCGATCTTGCCCCAGGGATCGCCGAACTGCGCCATGTTGATCTGCGGCACCGGCGCGTCCAGAGGCACCACGATGGTCGGCTCCATGATCAGCTTCGGGTTGGGGTTTTGAACAACGACCGAAGGAGGTGTGAACTGCCGCGGAGCAAGCTTAGGCAACCTGCCCTTGCTCGCCGGAAGAGGCGAATTATCCCCGCCGCCGCCTCCGCCGCCTCCCTGTTTCTGGAGCTTGGGCACGTACGGGGCGATGTCAACGGGGGTCACCAGCGTCACGGTTTCCTTCACCATTCGCTGAACGGCGGGCGTGGTCGCCAGAGTGAAAGCCAGGACCACGGCGGTCACGTGCAGGATCACCGAGGCCAGACCTGCGGTGGGCCGAAAACCGTACAGCCCCCACATGTCCTTGACCTGGACCGGCTTGGAGGTCACCTGCAAGGGGGGCAGTTTCGGGGGAAACAGAGTGTCCTTGATGTTGCGGTACAGTGAAACAAGGAAAAACTCCCCCTCGGTTTCCACCAACAGGCGGTTGAGGTGATCGTCGGGAGCAGGGATAGGCGGTTCTGCCGCAGCCTGTGCCAGCGTCTCCTGGGATTTGAGTTCGTTGTCAGCCATCACCCGGCCCGGCCACCCCCGGCTCGCAGCCGCGGGCTGCCGCTCTCAATAGATAGGATGTCCTTTTGCTGCTGACCGTTACACTTTTTCAGCTCGCAACCAGCCTTCCCTATGAAAAATGGTAGCACAGGTGGAACGGGGTTGGCGTAACAAATTGGCGAGATGTTCCGTGGTCGCCACGATGTTGGCCGCTGGCGCGTTCTGAAGCGGTCCGGGCGGCTTCCATCTGTTAACGAGCGCTTAGAGCCTCTTGTCCGGACAGGGCAGGGGGGCGAAGAAGATTGTAGCAGCCCGCACATGTTTCCTGCCGCCGCAGATGCGCCGCTGGTTTCTTGGTCCGCCAAACGCGCCAGCATGGCTCTGCCGCCTTCTGCCGTGTCATGGCGGCGAACGGCGTGGGCGAGGCTATTGTAGGGGCCATGGCGGGCCTTCGGGTGAGCGGCGCAGCCACAACCGGGTTTGGAGCATTGGACGAAGCGTTCGGGAAGCGAGTCGCGGCGCGTCGCTTTGGGCTGGGCCAGGAGGGCGGCAGTTGTATCGCTGCCCAGGCAGGGGAAGCAGAGGGATGGAATTGAGGTATGCCGGATCTAATGGCATATCGCCGTTAGACAAGCCCCACTTCCAGCCCTCTCGGCCGCAACAGCAACATTTTTGATGTCGTGCACCCGGCCCAGCCGTTTGACTTCCGCGCTGCTTCCGCGGTATGTTCCAAATAGAAACCTCCACAAGGCGCGGTAGCCAAGTGGTAAGGCAGAGGTCTGCAAAACCTTTATTCGGGGGTTCGATTCCCCCCCGCGCCTCCAGCATTTCTCCCTCCGGACGCCGCTCTCAACATCGACCGGAATGCTGAGTCAGAAGTTTCGTCCCGCAGACCACCGGCACTGAACGCCATCAGAAGCGCGCCGCCTCTCAAATGAACTACAATCGGCCTTTTGAAAGGCTCCCATCTATGCGAACTCTTCTTGTGACTTTCCTGGCCGCCGCCAGCCTCGGCGCGGCTTCTCAACCCACCACCGACATCAAAGTCGATCAGGTGGGCTACTTGCCCGGCGCGCCAAAGCTGGCCATGGTCGCCGCCGCCAAGCCTGCCTCCGAGTTCACTGTCCGCAACGCCGCCAACCATGCGGTCGTCTTCAAAGGCAAACTCACAGCCCCGGCGCTCGACGCCGACAGCGGCGACAACGTCCAGATCGCCGATTTCAGCGGGCTCAAACGCGAGGGCAAGTATTATATCGACGTGCCGGAAGCCGGCCGGAGCTGGGAATTCGCCATCGGCCCGAACGTCTACGCGAGGGCGTTTTACCTGGCGATGCGCGCCTTCTATGGCCAGCGCTGCGGAACCGCGGTGGATTTGGGCCCTGAGTTTCCCGGCTACAAGTACGAAGCGTGCCATACGGAGGGCGCCTGGCATCCGTCGTCGGGCAAGACCGGGCCGCGGCCCTCCATTAAGGGCTGGCACGACGCCGGCGACTACGGCCGTTACGTGGTCAACTCCGGCATCACCACCGGCACTCTGCTTTGGGCTTATGAGCTCTTCGCCGGCCGCATCGGCAAGGTGAATCTCAACATTCCCGAGTCCAAGAACAAGACCCCCGACATCTTGGACGAGATCCGCTGGAACCTCGAATGGATGCTCTCGATGCAAGATCCCGAGGACGGCGGCGTCTGGCACAAGCAGACCACGCCGCAATTCTCGGGTTTCATCTTGCCCCACCTTGACAAAATGCCGAGCGTGGTGATCGGGACAGGCTCCGAGCCATACAAAAGCACGGGCGCCACCGCCAACCTGGCTGCCGTCATGGCCATCGCCGGCCGCCTCTACAAGCCGTTTGACGCGGGATTCGCCGCCGAGTGCCTGGCCGCCGCCCGCAAGGCCTTTGCCTGGACCGAAAAATACCCGAACGTCGCCTTCAACAACCCTCCGGGGGTCAACACGGGCGGCTACGGCGACCGGAATTTCGCCGACGAGCGGCTCTGGGCCGCGGCGGAGCTCTACCGGACCACGGGCGAGGACGCCTACCACCAGTATTTCCTGTCAAACTATGAACCCTTGCGGAAGAGCATCCGCCCAGTAGGTCCGCAAAGCTGGAACAATGTCGGAACCCTGGGACTATGGACCTACGCGCTCGGCAAGGGCAAGAACGCAGCGGCGCTCGACGCCATCCGGAAGGATTCGATCGCTGCCGCGGACGCCATCGTCCAGCGCGCCGCCGCCAACGGCTACCGCATCACGATGACTCCGTCCGACTACGTCTGGGGCTCCAACGGCGTCGTGGCCAACTACGGCGTTCAGCTCTTGGTGGCCAACGCTCTCCAGCCGAACCCGGCCTATGTCAACACGGCGCTCGAAAACCTGCACTACCTTCTGGGACGCAACCCGTTCTCCCTGAGCTACGTGACACAACTGGGAAGCAACCCGTACCGGCATCCGCACCACCGTCCGAGCGGGGCGGACAACAACCCCGAGCCGTGGCCGGGCATGCTCTCGGGCGGGCCCAACCGCTCGCCCCAGGATCCGGCTATGAAAACCAGGCTCAAGCCCGGCACGCCGCCCGCCAGAATGTACGTGGATGATCAGGAGTCGTACGCTTCCAACGAGATTGCCATTAACTGGCAAGCCCCGCTGGTATTCTTGCTCGCCGGTGTGCAGCCCGGAAGGTAGACGCCACTATGGCTGCCCGGAACCGCCCGGGCCGCCTGCCGTCAGACCGCCAGCGTGGCGGGCCCCACGCGGCCTTGGTGTTTTTCCAGGCGGCTTTTAAGCTCCTGACGCGCCCGCCGCAAACGCGACTTCACCGCGGGAACGGATAGCCCCATGCGGGCAGCGATTTCCTCCAGGGAACGGTTCTCCAGGGCGCTGGCGATCAAAGGCTCTCGGAGCAACGCCGGCAGCCGCCGGACTTCGCGCCGCACCAGGTCTTGAATCTCCTGCCGGCCCAGGCGCTGCTCGGGGTTCGGCCCCTGCTCGGACGGCTCCCAAACCCGGTCGCTGCCCTCCACGGCGGGCTCTTCTAAGGATTGCACGGGCGCGCGCCGAAGGCTCCGCAGCCGCATCAGACACTGGTTGACCACGATGCGGTGAATCCAGGTCCCGAACTTCGCCTCACGCTGGAAGCGCGGCAAGCTTTGCCAAGCTTTCCAGAAGGAGTTTTGAACCTCGTCCTCCGCCTCGCTGGCGTCGCGCAGAATGGACACCGCCAGCTTCATCGCCGACGAGGACGTGCGGGCCACCAGCTCGTCAAAGGCCTCGCGTTCTCCGCGCTGGGCGCGGTCGAGCAGTTCGTCCTCCTCCAGCTTGCTCAAGGGCCTGGTCTTCAATGCAGTGGCTGCCGATGCCATTGGTTTCTCCTACCCCCATAGATCCAAACCCGCGCAGGAAGGATTCAATCCAGCGAAAAGAGGCTTCATTGAGACTCAACGAAACCGGTCAGGATTCAGGCACACTGAAGCCCGCAAGCTATATCCAAATCTTGTTGGAGTCCTTAGACTTGGCCAGGTGAGGTCAAAGCGAAGGCCTGAAAATCCGTCCTGCCGGACAATTCGCGATGCCGGATTCGGCGGACGATCAGGGAATGGTCAATGAGGAACGCGCCTGGGAGTTGAAAGACATCGGCGTCCGGGTTTCCCAAGCCGTGGCGCTCCAGAACCGCCGCCTGAAAACCGCGCCAAACGGTCTGAATCGAAAAGAGGGCGAAAGGCGAGCTCTTGAGCAGGCCGAAAGCCCGGTAGAGCTTGCGGGACCGGTCGGTGATGTAGTCCAGGCCCGTAAGGCGGTAGCGCCGGAGCAAGGCCTCAAGCCGCTCATCCGAGCCCATGTGGACCAGCACCGGCTGAATGCCTCGGGCCTTCAATGCAGGAAGCGCGTTTGAAAGGTCGGAGAGGGCCTCGCGGCAAAAGGGGCAGCCGGTGTGGCGCAGAAACACCAGCAGGACGGCGGAGGCGGCGCAGAGCTCGGTGAGGCTCGCGCCGGATCGGGTTCGTGTCTGCTCGAGAAGTTCGGACAACTCCCGCGCCCGTTGGGCAAGGGAGGGGGAATCCTGCGCTGCGGCCGCGGTTTGCCGTCTTGCGGTCAATTTCTGTTCTCCTTACACCGGGGCGAGCGCCTGCGGGCTGCGGCGCATCGCATCACCAATGGTATGGATGACGGCGGGCAGCGCCGAGGTCCACAAATTCCAGAGGCGCGGGCAAACTTTTGCCGCGGATTGTATTGTGCAAGGGGCCATAGAGGTGTAGAATTTTGGATGTTCGAGTCCGCGGAAGCGCCGTGCACGAAGCAGCCGCAGCCGAAGAAAGGGGAGCGTTGGAGAGGCAGCCGCTACGAAAGACCACGCTTTATGCGCGGGAGCTTCCAACTCGGCAGGTGAACCGGCAGTAAAGGAGCAAATCACATGGAGAACGAAACCTTAACCGTAATTGACAACCGAACTGGGAAGTCCTACACGCTGCCATTCTTCAAAGGGTGCATCCGGACCATGGATCTACGCCAGATCAAAGTCAGTGACGATGACTTCGGGGTCATGGGCTACGATCCGGCTTTCATGAACACGGCGTCATGCCAAAGCGCGATCACCTTTATCGACGGCGACCGGGGGATCCTCCGCTACCGGGGGTATCCCATCGAGCAGCTCGCCGAAAAATGCAGTTATTTGGAAGTCTGTTATTTGATTCTATACGGTGAGTTGCCCACGGAGGAGCAACTCAAGCAGTGGGAGCAGGACGTCACGCACCATTCGATGGTTCCCGAAGACGTCAAGAAGCTTCTGGATGGTTTCCAGAAGGACGCGCACCCGATGGGCACGCTGATGAGCCTGGTGGCGGCGCTGTCCACCTACTATCCGGACGCCAAGAATATCGCGGATCCGGCCTGCCGCAAGTTGCAAATCCTGCGGCTGCTGGGCAAGACTCCCACCTTGGCGGCCTACATTTACCGCCATAGCCTCGGTCTGCCCTATGTGGCGCCGGATCATTCCTTCAGCTACGCCGAGAACTTCATGAACATGCTGTGGAAGCCGGTGGCGGATCCGGCCTGGAAGCCGAACAAGGTCCTGGCGCGGGCTCTGGACGTGCTCTTCATCCTGCACGCCGACCACGAGCAGAATTGCAGCACCAACACGATGCGCTCGGTAGGCAGCTCGCACGCGGACCCGTTCTCCTCGGCCGCCGCGGCCATCGGGGCCTTGAGCGGGCCGCTGCACGGCGGGGCCAACGAGGAAGTGCTGAAGATGCTGGATGAGATTGGGACTGTGGACAACATCCCGGCCTTCATCGAGCAGGTCAAAGCGGGCAAGGGCAAGCTGATGGGCTTCGGGCACCGAGTGTATAAGAACTACGATCCGCGGGCCCGGATCATCAAGCAGACCGCCGAGCAGGTCTTCGCCGTCACCGGCCGCAATCCCAAGCTGGACATCGCCATCGAGCTGGAAAAGATCGCGCTGAGCGATGAGTACTTCATCAAGCGGCGCTTGTATCCCAACGTGGATTTCTACTCGGGGATCATTTACCAGGCGATGGGCTTCAAGCCGGAGATCTTCACCGTGTTGTTTGCGATCGGCCGCATGGTGGGCTGGCTGGCGCAATGGGAGGAGATGCTGAACGACAAGGAGCAGAAGATCGCCCGGCCGCGCCAGATCTACATCGGCTACGACAAGCGGGACGTTCCCAAGTAGCGGCTGAATGGCCGCCAACACGCCGGCCGCCGCACCGCTCCGCACAAGGGCCCCCGGCGGCCGGCGCCCGCTTAATCTGCCGATCGGGTGGGGCGAGTCCGGGTACCCGCCCAACCCAAGCCGCCCCAATCTTCCCCTCACGGCGGCGGTGAGTGCATATGGATGCGAGCGGGCGGCCTTAAAGGCCGAATTCAGCTCAGGCTAAACCGATCATTCGCACCCGAGCACGCGGCGAAGAGCTTTGATGCTGCTTACGGCGCCAAAAGGACCGGCCGCCAGGTTGGGAGCAAGCCGCCAAGTTGTTTACGTATCCGCACGTTATCGCCGGCTCTGAATGGTTCTCACGCCAGGTGTACCTGAGTGCCAGCTCGTCGCAATGAGCCTTTGGCTAACAGATCCTTGACGACGGCCCGAATCTGGTCAGCACCTTCAGCCCGGAGACGATCAAACCCGAAAAGACGCGCGACAGCTTGGGGCAAGGACTCCTCTGGTACACCGAACTGGTCCTCGACCAGATAAAGAATTGCCAGCGCAATCTCGCTGGGAGCGATGTGCTTTATCAGCCTGTGGATAAAGTTCAAACAACATCTCGAACTGATAATGTTTTGGGGCGAAAATTGGGCATGGCGCTTGGCAAACGCAAACCGAAACAGGCCTCCCTTTGGGTCGACGCCAGTCATCTAAAGGCCCACGGCTGTAACCCCTTCTGCCGCCGTCTGAACGAGATCTCGGGCCGGGCGAACTTCGATGCCTGCGTCGAGCGGATCTGCGGCAGGTTGTACGTCCCAATATGGGCCGACCGTCCGTCGCGCTTCCGCTACTTTGTGGTGTGGTGCTTCGAGGGAGCGGCGCCGGCTCGGCATCGCCTTCCGGGCCGCTGACGGGCTGAACCGGGCGAGTTCTTGGGGACGAATCCGGAGCAGCAAGGGCCAGGCCAGGGGCCGCTTCCTGTTGTGGACGGCGTTGAATGCCGCCGTAACCACCAAGCCCCTAGAAATTCAATCGCAGCGACTGAAGCATCTGGTCGAAAGTCCGGTTGGCCGTTGCCGCCTCGCCTTCGGGAATTGCGAACACGATGTAAAGAAGCCCTTTGGGGTGGGCGATGGTCACTAACTGGTCAAGTTCCGTCTGTCCCTGGAAGATGGAATCGGAGTACAGGGTGCTCACAATCGCGCGTTTGTTGCCAAGCCGGATCTCGCGCGGCATCTCGCGTCCGGACCGCAGGCGCGGGTCTCCGGCCCGTAACTGTTGGATGAACTCGTCGGTGGCCTGCCAAAGAGTCGCATTCGGATCCTTGGGCTGATAGTAGTCCAGGATTGCGCCGTAGCCCACGCTGATCCCCTGCTGGGTTTGCCGAATGCCACTCGGGGAGGCCAGAATCACACCGCCGGATTTCTCATTCGGAAACGCCTTCCAGTTATCGGGGTAGGACAGGCTGTACTCTTTGCCCTGATAGGACTGCATGCGGCCCGAGGGGCGGCTGTCGGGGATCGACAGCGGCGCCGGCGCGCCCGAGGCGCCCTGAGCCGGAACCTTTTTCGGGGCGGGGATCCGGGCGACGATGGCCTTCATCCGCGGCAGTTGGCCGGTGTCCGCGTTATACTGCCGCGGGGGCAACTGCCGGATCTCGTTTTCAATGGCCTGCTTGCGGTTGCCGGGGTTGGGGTGCGAAGACAAGAACTGCGGGGCGCGGGCGCCTCCTTCGGCCTCGAGCTTGTCAAAGAAGCGGGCCATTTCGATGGGGTTGTAGCCCGCCTGCGCCGCAATCTGCACGCCCATCAGGTCCGCCTGCGTCTCCGCGGTCCGCGAGAACTTCAGCAGGACCGAGTTGGCGCCCAGGCCGAGCCCGATCTGGGTCAATTGGCCGAGCAGGCTCGTGTTCCCCGCGGCCTTGCTGGCGAGAATGAGAGGCAGTTGGATCAGGTTCGCACGGCTGGCCTGATTGGTCCCATGGCGCAAAGCCACGTGCGCGATCTCGTGCGCCAGCACGCCCGCCAGTTGGGACTCGTTGTCCGCGGCAGCGATCAGTCCGGTGTGAACGTAGACCGGCCCGCCGGGCAGGGCAAACGCGTTAATGCTGGGATCGTTGACGACTTTGAAGAAGTACGGATACTTGTCGGCCTGAGGCTGGGCGATGAGCCGGTTGCCGATGGTGCGAATGTAGGCGTTCAGCTCCGCGTTGTCGACGATCTCGACCTGCTTTTCGATTTCGGCGGCCGCCTCTTTGCCGAGCTGGATGTCCTGGTCCCTCGAGAACAGGTTAAAGCCCGGCTTGAATCGCGACGGCTGCGCGGCCAGCGGCACGGCCGCGAGCAATAGCATCACAACTGCCATCCACTGCCGTTTGCTCGAAAGCATCGCTCGATCCACTCCTCTCCCGGCCCCGTTTATGGCTGCCCCGAATGTCATCTTCGCTCCTCTCAAGGCTGCCTCCGCATCCCCTCCCGCTCCTCCGGCAATCGCCCGCCGGAGCGCGTGGCGCGCGGGCCGCGGAACCCGCCCTGCTTTTTCATGATAGCGCCGGCGTGAAACCGCATCTCAAACCGTGGCTGCGCGGACGCAACGGAGACGCGCTGGCCCGTCTGCGATCCGCTGTGCTACTTCTGGAATTCTATGCGTCTTTCGCATCCGCTGCTCGTCGAGCGCCCGCACCGGCTGCTGGCCGGCTTTCCCGTCGTTGTCTCGTTGGCCGTGGAGTGGGGCGATCAGGATTGCTTTCAGCACGTCAACAACACCGTGTATCTCAAATGGTGCGAAACCGCGCGCGTAGTCTACCTGGAGCTGGCCGGCATGTGGCCGCTGATTCAGAAGGAAGGCAGGGGCCCCATTCTGGCGGCGATCTCCTGCGACTACCGGCTGCCGGTCACCTTCCCCGACACGGTGCAGGTGGGGGCGCGGGTGACCCGCATCGGCAACAGCAGCTTCCGCATGGAGCACGCGGTCGTCAGCTTGCGCCAGGACGCCTTGGTGGCCGAGTCCGGCAGCGTGCTGGTCTTCGTCGAATATGAAAAGAACCGGCCGCTGCCCGTGCCGGAGGCGATCCGGGCCGCCTTCGCCGAGATCGAAGGCCGTCCGTCGGCCGAACTGAGCGGCAACGGGTGAGGGCGCCTTCGCCGGCATCGCCGCCCATCTACGCTATTCTCATAGCAGAGGGGCTCTATGATCCAAATTCGCCGTTCCGAGGAACGCGGTTCGACCCGCACCGACTGGCTCGACAGCCGGCACACATTCTCGTTCAACCGGTATTACGACCCGCGCTACATGGGATTCCGCAGCCTGCGCGTGATCAACGAAGACCGCGTGGCCCCGGGCGGGGCGTTTCCGGAGCACTCACACCGGGACATGGAGATCTTGACCTATGTGCTGGAGGGCTCGCTGAAGCATCAGGACAGCACCGGGGCCGGCTCGACGCTGGTGCTGGGCGATATCCAGCGGATGACGGCGGGCTCGGGCATCACCCACAGCGAAGTCAATCCGTCTCAGACCGAACCGGTTCACTTTCTCCAGATCTGGATCGATCCGTCGGAGAAGAATCTCCCGCCTTCCTATCAGAAGACCTTCATCCCGGAGGAAGACATGTGGGAGCGGCTCTGCGTGGTGGCCTCGCCGGACGGCCGCGAGAAGTCGCTCACCATCCATCAGGACGCCATCGTCTACGCCACAGCTCTGATGCCGGGCCAGAGCGTGACGCACGGGCTTGCGCCGGGCCGGGCGGCCTGGGTTCAGGTGGTGCGCGGGGAAATCTCGGTGAACGGACAGCGGCTTGCGGCCGGGGACGGAGCGGCGATCGCCGGGGAAGAGCAGATCACGATCGAATGCTCTGCCCGGGCTGAGGCGTTGCTGTTCGATCTGCCTTGATGCGGGTTGGCCGGCGGCGGGGCGGGGAAGGGCCGCCGCGGAATCTTCTCATCGCCAGACCGGACGGACCCGGTCCCCCGGCGCCAGCGGCTGTTGCGAGGGCAGCGCTACGGCGTCGCCTTCCGCCAGCCCCTCCACAACCTGCACCCGGGTCACGCTGCCCACACCCAGGCGAATGCTGCGCCACTCGACCCGGTCCCCTCGCAGCACCAACACGCCGTCCTGATTTGAGTCGCGGCGGAGCGCCTCCCGCGGGATGGTCAGGGTGTTTTCGGCGACACGCGATCGGATCTCGGCATTCACATTGGAGCCGGGAAGCAGATCTCCCTCCGGATTCTCGATGACGCAGATGACCTCGCCGACCTGCCGGGTGCCCAGGGTGCTGATCTCCGACGGCATGCGCTCCACCTTGCCCTGCCAGCGCTTGCCGGGCTGAGCATCCCAGGTGATCGTGACGGGCATGCCGAGCGCCACCCGGCCCAGCTCCGGCTCATCGACGTAGACGCGCACGCGGACCTGGCCGGTGCGCCCAACGCGCGCCACCAGATCGCCCGGGTTCAAATACTCGCCCAACCGGCGCGGGAACTCATACACCACCCCGGCCATGGGAGCGCGGATCAGGGCCTTTTCCAATTGCAGCCGGGCGGCTTCCAGTCCCGCCTGAGCTTCGCGCAGGCGCGCTTCGGCCGCGGCGCGGCCGGACGGTCCGGCCAAGGCGGCCCGCCGTTTCTCCAGGCTGGCGATTTGCGCTTCAAGAACCGACACGCGCCGGGCGGCCTCGTCCACCAGTTGCCGCGTGGAAGCCTGTTTGGCCAGCAGGCGCTCTTGAACGGCCCGTTCGTTGCGTGCCGCCTCCAGTTCGATGGCCAGCCGCGAGAGCTCGCCTTGAATCTCCGCCAGCTCGGCCGCGGGTCCGCCGGCCGAGATCACTTCCAGCTCGGTCCGGGCCTGAGCCACGCGCGCTTCGGCCGCTTCCACTTCGGCGCGCGCGGCGGCGCGGTCCACCTCCGCCAGAAGATCTCCCCGCTGGACTTTGGATCCGCGCTCAACGTGGACTCGTTCCAGAACGCCGGCCCTCTCGGCCGAAACGGCGGCCCACTCCAGCGGCTCCACGCGGCCGTTGGTGGTCACCGCGCTGACCACGGTTTCGCGCGCCACCTTGACGAAAGGCGCCTCCTTGAGCCGCTTGCCGCGCTGGTAGACCGCCCAGCTCAGAGCCACAACCACCGCCACTGCCGCCACCGCCAGGATCTTCTTCATGTGCATGACCCGCTTCGCTCCCATTGTGTCAGATTGGGCGCGGCGGCAGCCCCTCCGGGCCGCATGCCGCCAAAACCGCCCAATCCGCCTACCTTGTCAGATTTGCCTTTTGCGCCGTTTGCGTCAAAATGAAAGGTTATGCCAATGTTCCGCATCCACCGGCTCAAGCCGGCCCAGCGCCAGCAATTCCGCTGGGCGCCGCACACCAGCGGCGCGAGCACGGTCAAGCCCAAGGACTATCAACAGGAAGGCTGCATCGAGGCCTCCAGTCCTTATGCGGCTTGGGCTGCTTTACGGCAGACCAGCCAGCCGCTGGAGGTCGGCGACATGCTGGAGGCCGCGGACGGCACGCTCTTGATCTGCAAATACGTGGGGTTTGAACCGGCAAAGTGGTTCGTGGCCGAACCAGCGCCGCCGCAAGGCTCCGCCGAAACCCCCGCGCCCGCCGCTTCCCTGCCATCATGAACGAAATGGACCCTGGCCCTGCTTCTGAGCCGCGGATCAATCTGTTCTCGCTGGTAAGCTACCTGCCGGACCCGCTCGGAAGCTTCATCGATCAACTCCGCGACGAACTGGTGCCGGGCTGCTGCCTCCGCGCTCACGTCACGCTGTTGCCCCCGCGGCCGCTGTCCGGGTCCGCCGAAGAGGCCGGCCGCCAGATCCGCGACATCCTCAGCCGGTTTGCGCCGATCCAGGTCCGCCTGGACCAGATTCACATCTTCACGATCTCATCGGTGGTGTATCTGGAGTTGGCGCAGGGATTCGACGAGTTGCAGAAACTGCACGCGGCGCTCAACACCGGAGTCCTCGAGTTCCAGGAGCCGTTTCCCTACCATCCGCACGTGACGCTGGCCCAGCAGATCACGCCGGAGCAGATTCCGGACGTGTTCGAGCACGCCCGCTACCGCTGGGCGCAGTATCCGCACGAGCAAAGCTTCGTCGTGGACCGGGCCACCTTCGTGCAGGCGATTCACCTTTACAAGTGGGTCGATCTGGCGGAATATCCCCTCGGCACAGGGCAAACGCGCTAAACGCGCCGCCGCATCCGCTGCTATAGAATGGGTGGCGATGAAACGGGCTATACTGGCGGCACTGATGGTGGTGATCCAAAACGGCGTGGCGCATTCGGCGAGCCGCACACAAGCGCGTTCGATGGTCATCACGCGCCAGGGCATCGTCGCAACCAGCCAGACGCTTGCCTCCCAGGCAGGCGCGCAGGTGCTGGCGCGGGGCGGATCGGCCGTGGACGCGGCGATCGCCGCCAACGCGGTGCTGGGCGTGGTCGAGCCCATGTCGAACGGAATCGGCGGCGATCTGTTTGCGCTCTACTGGGACGCCAAGACCGGCGCACTCACCGGGCTCAACGCCAGCGGCTGGGCCCCAAAGGGCCTCTCGATCGAGTTCCTGAAATCGAAGGGGCTAACCGCCATGCCCCAGGAGGGCATTCACACGGTCACGGTCCCCGGATGCGTCGAGGGGTGGGCCAAGCTGCACAGCCGCTTCGGCCGGCTGCCGTGGGCGGAGCTGTTCCGGCCCGCGATCTATTACGCCAACCACGGATTTCCGGTGACGGAGCTGATCCGGGAAAACTGGCGGCAATCGATCACTAAGCTGAGTCTGGACGTCGTCGCCGCGCCGATCTTTTTGCCCGATGGCGCCGTGCCTGCCGTCGGGCAGGTGTTCCGCAACCCGGAGCTGGGCCGCGCGCTCGAGCTCATTGCCTCCGCCGGGCCGCAGGCTTTCTACAAAGGCGATATCGCCAAGATGATCCTGACGATCTCGGAGGTGAATGGCGGCACGATGACCGCGGCGGACCTGGCCGAGTACCAAGCCGAATGGGTCACGCCGATTTCGGTCGAATACCGCGGCTGGAAGGTCTACGAGCTGCCGCCCAACGGCCAGGGAATCGCCGCGCTCGAGATGCTGAACATTCTGGAGCGCTTCCCGCTGCCGGAGATGAAGCCCGACAGCGCCGATGCCTTCCATCTCAAAATCGAGGCGCAGAAGCTGGCCTACCAGGATCTGGCGCGCTACGTCGCCGATCCGCGCTTCGCCAGCGTGCCGGTGAGCGGTTTGCTGTCCAAGTCTTATGCCGCCGGGCGCGCTGCGCTCATCCAACCGGCCAAGGCCAACTGCGAAGTGCAGCCCGGCCAGCCGCCCGCCTCCGGGACCGACACGGTTTACCTCACGGTGGTGGACCGGGATGGCAACATCGTCTCGCTCATCCAGAGCATCTACTTATCCTTCGGTTCGGGCATTGCCGTGCCGCGCTGCGGGTTCCACCTGCACAACCGGGGCGCGCTGTTCAGCTTCAACCCCGCGCATCCGAATGCGCTGGCCCCGCGCAAGCGGCCGTTTCACACGATCATTCCCGCCTTCATGGAGAAAGGGAATCTCAAGATTGGCTTCGGCATCATGGGCGGCTTGAACCAGGCCCAGGCCCATGCGCAGTTTGTCTCCAATATCGTGGACCACGGCATGAACATCCAGGCGGCGCTCGAAGCAGCGCGCTTCACCAAGCTGACCCTGGGCGGCTGTGACGTGCTGATCGAGAACCGCCTGCCGGCTGAGACCCTCAACGCGCTGAGAGCCCGGGGACATGCGCTCGAGGTGCGCAACGGCTTTGACGACATCATGGGGGGCGGGCAAGCCGTGCTGCGGGACGTCTCCACCGGCGTCAACTATGGCGCTTCTTCGCCCAGGAAGGACGGAGCGGCCATCCCCGAGCCGGATCCATATTTCGAGCCGCTGCCTCGCGTGCCCGCGCCAGTCAAGCGCGCCGTGCCGCAGAAGCAGCGCTGAGCGGTGCGGGCGGGCGCAGAAGTGGTCTTCGCGGCGCCGCACAGCCGTGACCATAACCGCACCTAGTCATCTCCTGCGGCTTTTCGCGGGGGAAGGTTTGGGGGCCTCGGTTTCAGGGAAATCCAGTTCCGGCGGCGGCTCGGGGCGGACCGCCGGAGCGGGAACCTTGCATGGTCCCAACGGGATCAGAAACGAGGCAATCGCGCGCCAGGAGCCCGATTCATTCTTTTCGAGCAGGTACACCTGCGGCGAGCCGCTCACCCGGAGACGCCACAGCGGCTCGCCGGCGGCGGAGGGCGGCGTCGCAGCGGGACGGCGCGGGACGGCCTGCCGGAGCATCCAGCTCTCCCCTCCGGTGACCGATTCGTAGAGCTCGTAGCGCGCGCCGGCCTCGGCGCCCGAAACGCGGTCGATCCACAGCGTGCCTTGCGAGGGTGAGGTGAAGCGGAAGGACTCAATCAGGCCGGTGCGCCGTTCGGAAAAGATGGGATAGCGGCGCCAGGTTGCGCCCCCGTCGGTCGTTTTCAGCAGGAACGGATCGTGCGGCATGGGCTGGACAAGCTGGCCGCCGATCCAGCCGTTCAAGTAGTCCAGAAACTGAATCTGGTCGAGTGAGCCGTTCAGGATGCGCGCGTGGGCTTCAGTCCAGGTCTTGCCCGCGTCGGAGCTGGCCAGCAAGATGGAGTAAAGCGTGACCGCGCCGGTATGAATGTTGCCGGCCAAAAACAGGCGCGAACCCACGCCCTCGGCGGAGGTCAGCTCCAAAAACGCAGGGCATGGCGCCTCCTCGGGGCACGCTAACCCGAGCGTCTCCAAATCCTCAGGCGGGCAATTCAGCGGGACGCGCATGGGTGCGCCGCTGTTGACCAGGGCGGGCGGGCCGGCGGAACTCGGCGCCGGCTCCTGGCCAAGGCCCGGAGCGGCGAGCAACAAAACGGCGAGGACACCGCAGCGCGCCATGCTGAAGAGATTTTAGCACCGGCGGCCGTGATAGAATTCCGGCAGAAGATGTTTGGCTGGCTGCGCCGCCGCAAGAAGGAGGAGGCCCTGATCGGAGGGCCGGTCTCGCCCCGGGTCAAAAGTTACTCGGCGGATAGCGGATACGTGTATCAATACATCTACAAAGGCCGGCGGCCCGGCGCCAACGAGTATGTATTTGAAGTAACTTCGGATCTAAAAAACTATTTCTCGGCCTCGGTGGTTGTGCCCGAGGAACACTTGCAGGGCTGGGCGCAGGCCCACGGCCGGGAGCTGACCGCGACCGAGCGTTACGCGGTGGCCAAGATGGCGCTGTTTCAGGCCTTCGATGAGCGGGCCAAGCCGGCGCAGATGACGCAGCCGGTGTATGTAAGAGAATCGGATCTGGAGGCGATCCTGGAGCGGTTGGGGATTGATTGAGGGGTTGCCAGGGGGAGCATGTGAGAGTGGGACAGGCGCAGACCAGAGGCTCACGGTAGTGAAGGGGATAGCGTGGCTGTGGAGCGGGCGCAGGTCTGGAGGCACACGCCGCCTGGGCGGACACGCTGGGCCGCGCCTACACGGCGCGGCGCTGGGTTGCGCAGAGGGCGGCGGGTAAGAGGGGCCAAGGCCGGCGGGAATGCGGGCCGCAGACAAGAATGTCTGCCCCACAAGACTCGGCCGCAGGCCTGGAGGCCTGCCCCATAATAAGAGATTGCCCCACAAGGGGAGGCTTACGCCACGCTCGATATCGGGTAAGACTCAGCGTTTGCGGGCCGGGGCGGAAGCGGCGCGAGCGGCGGTGAAAAGCTTCAGATCTACGGCGTCCGCCATGGCCTGGTAGCCCTTGTCGTTGGGGTGCAAGTGGTCCCCTGGGTCGTATTCGGGGCGGAAACGGCGGGGGTTCTGCGGGTCGCGCGTGGCGGCCTCGAAGTCCACGACCGCGTCATAGGCGCCGCTGGTGCGGATCCACTGATTAAGCGCCTGGCGAATGGCTTCGCCCTGCTCGCTATAGTAGCCCGCGCCTTCGTAGGGGGTCAGAGTGCAGCCGATGACTTTGAGGCCCATGGCGTGGGCACGCTCGATGATCTGTTTGTGCCCCGCAATGAGTTCTTCGGCGGTGACGGCTTGGGCGGGGTTGCGGGTTCCCGCGCCGATGTCGTTGATGCCTTCCAGAAACATGAGCCATTGCACGCCCGGCTGGCTGAGTACGTCGCGGTCCAGGCGGGCCAGGGCGCTGGCGCCTGTGCCGTCGCGCAGCACGCGGTTGCCCCCGATGCCCAGGTTCGCGACGGCGATATGGGACGTCTGCGGAGAGGCGGCCAGCCGGGCCGCGAGCAGCGCGGGCCAAGTGTGGTCGGTGTTAGGAGTAGAGAGCGCTCCGTCGGTAATCGAGTCGCCCAGGGCCACGATGAGCGCCGCGTTGGGGCGAGCTTGAACCTCCACTCCAGCCAGCCAATAGTAAGACATCGTCGTGGACGCCTCCGCAAGCGACTCGTCAGCGGTCCGGTCGCCTTCCTTAATAAAAGTCGTGTGCAAGCCCGTGGCGTGAACCGTGGGCGGGCCGGTCGGTTCGGGGAAGTAGAGACTCACCGCCAGATAGGTCAAAGGCGGAACTTTGAGGTCCACAGGATCGCTGAGCAGGACCACGCCGGGGCCCAAAGTGCAGCCAGGCTTGCCACCGAAGCTCAGTGCGCGGTCCGATCCGGCCACGATCCGCGAGCCTTCGGCCTGAAGGGCGACCCGGGCGGCGCCGATGACCACCGGCTGGCTGCCGAAAGCATTGGAGAGGCGGATTCGCAAACGGTCTCCGCCGATGCTGGCGCGCAATATCATGCGGACCGTCTGGTTCTGGAAACCCGCGGCAGCCGGCGGCTGCTTGGCGGCTTGGGCGGCGCCGGGCGGGGTTGCCGGACGGACCAGAAGCTGGGCGGTGGCCCAGGTGGTGACCCAGCGCGGCTGAACCGGCTGCTGGCTCAAAGCCAGAGGCAAGCAAAAGGACAAGAATAACGGCAGGGACAACATCGTGCGGCGTTGCATCGGCGTACCTCCTTCGGCGATTCTGGTTTTGATTGCTACAACCGAAAAGTCTACATCATGCGGCGGGTGCGTGCTTGACAGAGGGCCGGCTGCGCGCGAGACTCGTTAGGAACGGTGCGGAAGCCGGTAGAGGCCGCAAGCCAGGAGGTGTTTTTTGAAGTCCGTAAGCGCAAGATGGATGTTGATGCTGATCGTCTGCGCGCCGCTGGGGTTGGGGTTGGCGCAGGACAGGGGCGACCGCGGGCCGAGCATTCTCAGCCGCGGCTCAGGACCGGCGTTCGGAGACGCCGAAGCGCTGATGACCTTGCGGCCATACCTCTCGCTGACCGGCGTCTACGACACGGCCCTCACGCCCGTTTCGGTGGACGCCATGGGAAACATCCCGGAGCACCGGGACTACGGGGGCGAGGTGGGATTCGGGGTGGTCGGATCGCGGCGCTGGCGCTACACGTTCCTGGGAATGGATTATCGGGGGAATGTCCGGAAATACGGCCGCAGGTCTTACTACGACGGCTCGGACCACACGCTAAGCCTGGGGGTAACCCGAATGCTAAGCCGGCGCACTAGTCTCACGTTGCGGCAAGCGGCCGGCACCTTTTCGCGAGGGACGGCGCTGGGCGCAGGCTATGAGCTTATCGATCCCTCATTTGCCAACGTGCCGTATTACGAACTGTTCGACTCCAGGACTTACTACGTTTCACCGATGGCTGATCTTACTTGGCAGAAAAGCACGCGCCTTTCGTTCAACTTTGGCGGCGGAGGGTCCTTCGTCCGGCGGCGGTCGAATGCGCTCGTCGGCACGAACGGGTACACCGCGCGCGGAGACGTGGCGTACCGTGTGACGCGGCGGACGACGATCGGCGCCGACTACGCCTTTTCGCATTATGAGTTTACGGGCGGATTCGGGACGTCGGACTACCACGCTGCGGCCTTCAACCTGGCGGCGCAGATCGGGCGCGCCTGGGAGCTGGGTTTCCGCGTGGGCGCCGGCCGCAGCGAAACGACCTCGGTGCGGCGCATTGCGCTCAATCCCATTTTAGCCGCGATCATCGGGCAGCCGAGCCTCTTGGTAGGGTTTCACAACGTGCAGTATCTGCCGAACGGGGAAGCGCGGCTGAGCCGGGTGTTCGGACGTTCGATTCTGTCTTTAAGCGCGGGCACCGGCTTCAGCCCGGGCAACGGCCTGTACCTTGCGTCCAAGCAGCAGTCGGCGAGCCTAGGCTACAGCTATGCGACGCGGCGGCGGGCAAGCGTGGGGCTGTGGGCCGGCTATGGGAGTTATTCGAGCATCGCCCGCGACATCGGCAAATATCAGAGTTACTACGGCGGGAGCGGATTTACTTTTAGGCTGTTCGAGGCGGTCCACCTTGCGGCGAATTACGGAGTGCGGCGGAATGACGCCGACGCCGGGCGGTTCCGGCGGCTGGACCACCGGGTGCAGTTGGGGCTGGCGTTTAGTCCGGGAGAGTTTCCGCTGCGGCTGTGGTAAGACCGGAGCGGCCCTCGAACTTAATCGACGGCAGCCAGCGCTTGCCGGAGGAACGCCGCCGCTTGGCGAAAGCCTTGCTCTCCCGTGCGGCTGGCCTCCTCAATGCCAACCCAGCCGTGGTAGCCCTGACGGCGCAACTCCGACAGCACTGGACGAATGGGCGCGATGCCCGATCCGGCGGGCACGAATTCGAAAGCGCCGGGGCGGGCTGCGTCGTTGACGTGCACATAGCTGATGCGCTCCCGGACTTTCTCAAACAGGGCCAATGGATCTTCGCCCGCCACCAGCGGATTGGCCACATCGAACTGCACCCCTACCGGGGCATCCTTCAAGCGGTCGAGTATCTCCAAGAACACCTCCCCGCGGATGGCGAAGTCGAAGTGAGTCCAGGTGAAAGCCTTGGTGTGGTTCTCGAGATTGAGCCGTAGCCCGGCGCGGGCGGCCTCATCGGCGGCGCGCCGGATGGATTCCACGACCCAATTCACTCCATCGCGCCGGCTGACTTCGGGGCGCTGCTGGCCGGTCAGCACGCGCAGGGAAGGGGCGCCGAGTTCGAGCGCCAGCCGGATGTTGGCGCGGACGTGTTCGAGCTCACGGGCCCGGGCCTCGGCGTCAGGGTGGGTGAAGTCGGAGTAGCCGCTGTAATTGCTCACCTCGAGACCGCGCGCCTCGGCCAGCTTGCGGAACTGGCCCGCAGAGACAGGCCCCAGCGGCTGGATCAGAAGCGGACCGCACTCGACGCCGTCGAGGCCCAATTCGGCGGCGAAGTCCAACCATTGCTCGAGCGGCATCCGTCCGCTCGAGATCGCATCGAAGTACGTCACCGGGATGCAGCTCAATTTCATGGCATCTTCCTATGAAGCGCGACGGCTGAAAGCCGCACTCAAGATTGAGCCCATGTTAGCACTGGCATCGGAACCTCCGCCGTGAGGACAGACGCAGGTTCGGCGGCCACGCGATTGAGGCTCGAGGCGTCCGGTTGGACAAACCGCCCTCGCCGGAGTAGATTCATTATGGCGCAGGTGGCCGGTTCAGGCTGCCCGGCGCCGGGAGGGTTTTGTCATGAAGAAAACAGTATTGCCGGTCACATTTCTTGCACTGTTGCTCGGAGTCACGGAAGGATGGAGCGCGGAAGACCGGTTCTACCGGTTCGAGATCCGGCAGGACGAATTGAGAGGAGCGCCGGATTTCGGATTTCTGAACCGGCCGCTGGCGGCTTCCGATCGTATCTTCGTCCGGGACGGCCGTTTCATGCGGGTCGGAGCCGATCTTAAACCCAACACGCGCGACGATGAACGCGTGCGCTTTTTCGGAACGAACGCCGTATTCGGAGGGGCCTTTCCCGAAGAGAAAGACGCCGTCCGGATCGCACGACGCCTGCGGCGTCTGGGTGTGAATCTGGTTCGCCTGCACCACATGGACAGTTCTCCGGACAAGGATCCGGAGCAGGCGCGAAGCATCCTGACCACGGATCCGTATCCGACGCTGAACCGGGTCTCGGTAGGACGGCTGCGCGCATTCCTCAATGCGCTGAAGGCCGAAGGAATCTACGTGAACCTCAACCTGCACGTAGGCTACACGTTCCGGCCGGCGGTGGACAAGGTCCCGGCCATGCCGGAAGGAGTCAGCTTTCCCACTCAGAGCAAGCCGCTGCACGTCTTCTATCCGCGCATGGTGGAGCTTCAGTTGGAGTTCACGCGGCGCGTGATCGACGCGCTGGGGCTGCGGGGCGACCCCGTGCTGGCGATGGTGGAGATCAACAACGAGAGCTCGCTCGTGGACTCCTGGCAGCGAGGCGGTCTGGACCGCGCGGCCCAGGGCGAATACCGGGCCGAGTTGCAGCGCCAATGGAACGCATATTTGAAAGCCCGCTACCCGAATACGGAAGCCCTATCCAAAGCTTGGGGCGGCGTGCCCCCGGGCCAGAGCCTGGAGCAAGGGAACGTGGCGCTGGTGACGAACAAGGAAGTGGAGCCGCCGGCGAGGGCCAACGACTACATACGTTTTCTGGCTGAAAAGGATCGGGAATACCTGCGGCGCATGAGGGACGCGGCCAAAGAGCGGTTGGATGCGCTGGTTCCCGTGACCGGAACGCAGATGGGCTTCGGCGGAGTCCTCAACCTGGACACGCACGCGGATCTGGACTACATCGACCATCATTTCTACATCGATCACTACAATTTCCCCAACCAGAGCTGGGATGCGAGGGACTGGCGGATCCGGGACAGCTCGGCCGTCGGCTCGGGACTTTCGGCCTTCCTGAATGTGGCGGTAGGCCGGGAGCGCGGGCGTCCCTACACGGTCAGCGAGTTCAATCAGAACTGGCCCAACCGGCATGCGGCGGAGATCGTTCCGGCGCTGGCCGCCTTCGGCGCCTTCCAGGACTGGGACTCGATCATGCATTTTGCTTACTCCCACGGGCGCGAGTGGGACACGCGGCTTCCCTCAGGCTTCGACCTGAACGGAGACTGGACCAAGTACGTCAACTTCGGACAGGCGGCGCTGTTGTTCCGCACGGCGGTGCGGCCGGCGCGGCAGTGGCTCCAGATCCCCATTTCCGAGGCGATGCGGCTGCAATTCACGCGCGAGCGAAGAAACGGCGCGATCGCCCGGGGATTGGAAGAGACGGTCCAATACGACCCGCGGCTGGCCTTGCTGCACGCGGTGGCCCTGGTGCGGCGCGAAGGGGCGGCGTGGAAGGCGGTGAAAGCGCCGGAGCAGCCGCGCAGCGACACCGGCGAGCTGTACTACAGCCCGAGCGGGCGCGTCTTGACGATCGATACGCCGCTGGCGGCCGGCGTCATCGGGTTCACGGGAACCAAAGCCGTGAGCGCAGGCGTTGTGGAAGTGCAACTGGCGGAGAGATCCAGAGGTTTCGTCACGCTGCTGGTGACGTCGCTTGATCAGAAGCCGCTCGGGGAATCTTCCCGAATGCTGCTCACGGTTCCCGGCTATGTCTTAGCGACTCAACCCTCGAGCGACCCGCCGCGGCCGCAAAGATTCATCTTGTATCCGGGGACGGCGGATTGGTGGACCCTGGAGCCGGAGCCAGGCTCAACCCGGCCCAGCGGCAACCGGGGTGGAGGCGCCCCGCCGGCTTGGATGGAGCAGGTGGAATGCCGCGTGACGCTGCGCGCCAAAGCCGCCAACCTGACGGTATACCCTTTGGACGGCGCCGGCCAGAGGCTGAGAGCGCTGGGGGCGGATGCCGTGGCGAAAGCCCCAGGCGGCGGTTTCCGGATTCATCTACAAGCCGAGGGCCAGGACTTGGCGCCTTGGTACGAGATCGTGCGCCCGTAGCGAAGCGGCTGTCGGCTGCAATGCCGCCACCGCCAACCTCAGCGGACGCGGACGGTGACCTCCGCGGTCTCCATGCGCCCGCCGGGTGCGCGAGCGGTCAGTCGGAACGTGGTGGTGGCTTGGACCGGAGCACGGAAGCAGAACCGCTGGGCCGGTTTCAATTCCTGAACCGGCGGGTCAATCGACACGCTTTCCGCCTCCGGGGCCGAATAGCACAGCGTCACCGGAAAACCGGCTGGGACCTCGGGGGATGCCGCCACAAACATGCGGATGAGCGCCAGCTCCGGTTTGGGCGCCGCCGGCGGCGCCGGAGTCTTGACCGCCACGTAGACATCCGCGTGGGCGCTGTGGCCGAACAGGTCGAGCGCGGTGAGCCGGTAGGTGGTGTCGCGTTCCGGGCTGACCGTAAAGCAGCGGTGATAACCGGGGCTTAGCGATTCGGCCGGAGGATCCAGGCGGACCTCGGCGGCATTCTCCACCCCGTAGCAGAGCAGCACGGATTCGCCGCGGGTGATCTCCGTCTTGCCGGCATAGAAGTGAGTGATCTTCAGCCGCGGGGAAGGCTCCGCGGTCCTCTCGGAAGTCCGGGGCGCCTCGCTGGGACCGCAAGCGCTGAGCAGGATCAGGAGCGTGAGCGGAATGTAAGATCTCACCTTTTTTATTATGCCGGTCCCCGGTGAAAGCGCGCCCGGTTCGGCGTTATGCTGGCTCCCGGAGAGCGATGCCGGCCAATCTGACCCCCGAGTACCTGGACGCCGAACAAGAATACAAGGCCGCCCGCACGCATCAGGAGCGGATCGCGGCCCTGGAGCGGATGCTGGCGACGGTGCCCAAGCACAAGGGCACCGAGAAGCTCCAGGCGGACATCAAGCGGCGGCTGAGTCAGGAGCGCAAAGAGGCGCACAAAAAGGGCGGCTCCCGCTCGGCCCCGGTGTATTTGGTGGAGAAGGAAGGAGCCGGGCAACTGGCGCTGATTGGCCCGCCCAACTCGGGAAAGTCGAGCCTGGTGGCGGCGCTCACCCATGCCGAGCCGGAGATTGCCGAGTTTCCTTTCTCGACCCGGCTCCCTTGTCCCGGCATGATGCAGTTCGAGAATGTCCAGATCCAGCTGGTGGACCTGCCGCCGCTGTCGCGCGAGTTCATGGAGCCGTGGCTGCCGCAGGCGATCCGGCACGTGGGAGAAGGCATTCTGGTGGTGGACATCTCCGACCCGGGCTTGCTCGAGGAAATTGAATTCATCGAAGGCTTGCTCGAGGAGCGGCGGCTGAATAGGCCCCGAATGCTGGTGGCGAACAAGTCGGATCTCGATCCCACGGGGGAGGATTTCCAGGTGCTCAAGGATCTGTTGGGCGAACGCTACCGGATGCTGGCGGTGTCGGCAGCCACGGGATCAAACCTGGACCGGTTCCGCAAAGAGGTTTTCGATTTGCTCGAGCTGGTGCGCGTCTATACGAAACGGCCGGGGAAGCCCGCGGACCTGACTGCGCCCTATGTGCTGCGCCGCGGGGCCACGGTTCTGGATGCGGCTCGGCACGTGCACAAGGATTTTGCCGAGCGCCTGAAGTACGCCCGGCTGTATACCAAAGACGGCAGGCGCGATGGGTTGATGGTGGAGCGCACCCACTTAGTGGAAGACGAAGACATCCTGGAATTCCACCTGTGATCCGATAACCCTAAAGTCCGGGACCCGCCGGCCGATGGACAGACAGGAGGAAAGTCCATTTGGCCCGGCAACTGACCCAGCAAGAGATCGACGCCGTATTCCGCAAAAGGCAGCCGGGAGGCGCCGAAGCGGCGGGTCCCAAGGCGGCGCCTTTCGACTTCCGCCGCCTCGACCGGATTCCCAAGTCGCAACTGCGAGCCATTCGCCTGCTTCACGATAACTTCGTGCGGAACTTGGCCAGCAGCCTCTCCGCTTACTTGAGGACCTACATCGGCGTGAACCTGGTGAGCGTCGAGCAGTTGTCCTACGCCGAGTTCCTGGACGGCTTAAGCTCGCCGACCTGCCTCGTCTCGCTAGGGTTAAGGCCTTACGAAGGGTCGGCCGTGATGGAGTTGAACCCGGGCATGACCTTTCCCATCCTGGAAGCGCTCATGGGGGGCAAAAGCAAAGTCAGCACGCCGCTCGATAGAGAAATCACCGAAATTGAGCGCAATCTGCTGGAGGGATTGTTGCGCATCATCCTGCGGGACCTCAAGGAGGCCTGGGAGACCATCACCTCGATTGATTTCAAGGTGGATTCCATGGAAACCGATCCGCAAATGCTTCAAGTCCTGGATCCCGGGGAGGCGTTTGTGGCCACCGGAATCGAGGTGCGCGTCGGAGAAGCGATCGGCATGATGAACCTGGCGATCCCCTCGCTCATCATCAAGATGATGCGCACGAAGTTCTCGCATCAGGGGGCAGGGCGCAAAGGGAAATCCAGCGACGCCGAGCGGGCTCAGATGTTGGGTCGGTTGATGAAGGCGCAGTTGGGCTTGGACGTCCGAATGCGGGGGCAGACGTTGAGCCTGAGCGAGTTGCTTAATCTGGCGCCCGGAGACGCGCTGCTGTTCGACTATCCGGCCACACGAAAGCTGGACGGGTTGGTTCAAGGGGTTCTGAAGTTCCGCGGACAGGTGGTGGGACAGGGACGCCGGCGTGCCTTCCTTATTGAAGAGCTGATCCCCGCGGGAAGCTGATGCGCTGAGGACAGGCCAAGTGCGCCAGCAGGCGGCGGTGAACCGGGTGGATCTGGTCCGAAGGGGCGCGCCCAAGCGATTCCAGGATGGCCTCGAGCAATTCGGCGCGCTCGGCCTCCAGGGCGGAGCCGGGGGAACCGTACGGATCCGGGGGCAGTGTGGGCGGCCGCAGCCGCGTTTCTCTTGGGTTCCGCTCAGCCCGGAGCCGGTTCGGTGCGCGGAGAGATGCCGAACAAGTCAGCGTCACAGCCATACGTCAGGCTTATCGGCCGCCGCCGCGCGGATTTGAGCCGCAACAGCGCCGGGTCAAAGGCCCTGCGGCGGCCGTCGATATGAAAAGTGGCGGTCCCGTATGATCCGGCTCACGCGCCTCAACCATGTGCCCTTGGTGCTGAACTCGGACCTCATCGAGCACATCGAGGTCACGCCCGACACGGTGATTTCCCTGACCACAGGTCAGAAGATCGTGGTGCTCGAATCCGCCGAAGAGGTCATGGAGCGGGTGCGGCAGTTCCGGCGCAGCATCTTTGAGGGACTGATCCGGTGCCCGGCCAGGGATGGGACGGAATCCGGTCCCTCGCCGGAGCAGCAGCGGGAGTGAACAGGCGGGAATGGCGGACAAGACACCGGCGAAGCCAAAAAAGAAAAGCGGGTTGAAACCGGACCTGGCGACGTGCTGCGGGCTGCTGCTGGCGATCGGCGGGATCCTCGGCGGCCTGATCCTCGAAGGAGGGAACCTCAAGGACGTCGCCCAGATCACCGCGGCCATGATCGTGCTGGGCGGCACGATCGGGGCGGTGATGGTCACCACGCCGGTGGGCGTCCTGATCCGGGCCGCCAAAAAATTGCCGCTGGTCTTCCTGGACCGCCAAGAAAGCGCCTCGGAGGTGACCGAAGAGATCATCGCCTACGCCACCAAGGCGCGCAAAAGCGGCATCGTCTCGCTCGAGCAGGACGCCGCAGCCATTCAGGATCCGTTCCTGAAAAAGGCTCTGGAGCTGGCCATCGACGGCATGGATCTCAACGAGCTGCGCAGCATGATGGAGCTCGAGATCAGCCTCGAGGAGCAGCACGGTGAGGAGGAGGCAAAGGTCTACGAGGCGGCCGGCGGCTATGCGCCGACCATCGGAATTATCGGAGCGGTGCTGGGCTTGATCCAGGTGATGAAGCACCTGGAAAACATCGAGGAGGTCGGCAAAGGGATCGCCGTGGCCTTTGTGGCCACCGTCTACGGAGTGGGTTCGGCCAACATCCTCTTCCTGCCCGCCGCCAATAAGTTGAAGGCTCGGCTGCGCCGGACGATCCACCTGCGGGAGCAGATGCTGGAGGGCGTGGTGGGCATTGTGGAAGGCTTGAACCCCAAGCTGATCCGCAGCAAGCTGGAGGCCTATTCGCGGCACGGGCAGGCGAGCAAGGCGGCCAAACCAGGCAAGGCGGCCAAGGCGCCCAAGGCGGAGGCCGGCAAGGAAGCGGCGCCGGCGGCCGCGGCAAGCAACTGAGGTGCGCATGGCCAGAAAGAAACCAGCGGCGGAACACGAGAATCACGAGCGCTGGCTGGTTTCCTATGCCGACTTCATCACGCTCTTGTTCGCCTTCTTTGTGGTGATGTTCGCTTCATCCAACCGCGACAAGGCCCGGGCGCAAGCCGTCTCCGAGTCCGTGCGGCAGGCGCTGGAAAACGGCCACCTGATGCCCAAGATCGCGGCCGTGCTCGGCGGCACGGTGCATGACAAAGGCCAAGGCAACGCCATGCGCAAAGGGCCGGGCGGCGATTTGAAGCAGCTCCAAAACCAACCACCGGCCGAGCCGCCGGCCCATGAGCTGGCCGCCTCCATGGAGTACCTGACCAAGGAGCTGGAAACGGAGATCCGGGAAGGCAAGGTGAAGCTCAGCCTGGAACCTCGCGGCTTGGTGGTGAGCTTAGTGCAGGCAGCTTACTTCCCATCGGGCGAAGACCGTATCTATCCGGAAACTTACCCGAGCATCGAGAAGGTGGCCGCGGTCATCCGTAAGCTGCCCAACCAGGTGCGGATCGAAGGCCACACGGACTCGGTGCCGATCCACAACTCGCGCTTCCGCAGCAATTGGGAGCTGTCGGCGGCGCGCAGCATCCGAATGCTGGAGCTCTTGGCGGGGCGGTTCGGCGTGCCGCGGGAGCGGCTGGCGATCGCTGGCTACGCCGACAATGTGCCGGTCGAGCCCAACGACACCGAGGAGGGCCGAGCCAAGAACCGCCGCGTGGATCTGGTCATCCTCACCGAGCAGGGACTGAGCACGGAGCCTGCGGCCCCATCGCAGACGGCTTCCCCGGTTGCGGGCAAAGAACGGCACTAAGCTGAGACTGGCACGAAGAATGCATATGGAAGAAGGGGTACCACAGGAGCGGCGCGGCCGTATGGCGGAATTTGAGAGCAAGTATTTTGGAAAGATTTCTTATGGACCGGAAGCAGTCATCGAGTTTCCGGCTGGATTGCCCGGGTTCGAACAGGAGCGGCGGTTCCTGTTGATCCAGCAGCCGGTGAACCGCCCCTTGGCGTTCCTACAAAGCTTGAACCGGCCGGAGTTGTGTTTCGTCACGATTCCGGTACGCGTGGCCGCTCCGGACTACAGTATTCGCCTGAGCGCGGAGGAAGCCCGGTTGCTGGGAATAGAGGAAGGGACCGAAGCAGGCGCGGGTGGCGAGCTACTGTGCTTGGGGATTGTGGCGGTGGAAGAGGATGGTTCGGCCACGGTGAATTTGCGCGCGCCGCTGGTGATACATTGGGCCCGGCGCTTGGGCGTGCAGGCGATTCCGGAAGAGTGCGGCTATTCGCACCGGCATCCGCTTGAGGCCCCGCAGGAGGCGGGATGCTTGTAATTCGCCGGCGGGCCGGAGAATCTCTCTGGATCGGCGATTCGGTGGAAGTGGAGATCATCGAAGCGGGTCCGGGGAAGGTGAAGCTGGGCATCCGCGCGCCGCGCGAGATTCCCGTGGTGCGCAGCGAGATCCGGGCCACCCGCGAACAGAACCAGCGGGCCGCCGGCGGGGTCGAGGCAGGCGTGCTGAAGCGGATCCTCGCGGGCGTGAGACGAGACTGAGGGGCAACCACGGCCGCCGCATCGAACTTCGCGCCCGCGCGACGCACAGAGAAGCGGAGCAGAGGGGCACACCTTAACGAAGAAGAGGGCCAGACCAATGCCGCTGCGACCGGCGAATTCAAAAGAGGACTCTAAGATGCGCACAGCCTTCCGATGAGTGGTGGTGACGGCCGATTCGGCCGGACCGGCAGGACGCCGGGAACCTCAAATCAACAAGGATGTGACACACCATGGCAATTAGCGTACAAACCAACGTCAGCTCGCTGGTGGCCCAGGAGAACCTGCGCGTCACCAACGAGTTTCAGAACAGAACCATTCAACGGCTGACCTCGGGCTTCCGCATCAACTCCTCGGGAGACGATGCGGCGGGGCTGGCCGTGGCCAACAAGTTCCGCAGCGACATCGCGGAGCTGACGCAGGGCGTGCGCAACGCCAATGACGGCTTGAGCACTCTGCAAATCATCGACGGCGGTCTGAACAACATTTCCAAGATCCTGGACCGGATGAAGACGCTGGCGACGCAGTCGGCTTCCAGCACCTTCACCGGCAACCGGACCACGCTGAACAACGAATACCAATCCCTGATTCTCGAAATCAACCGCCAGGCGGCCAACGTCGGCTTGGGCAGCGGCGATGTCAACGCCGGGCGCTTCAACTCCAACATTCAGGTCTACATCGGCGGCGGATCACAGGCCAGCAACTCGATGGTGAGCATTGACCTGTCCGGTCCGTCCAATCTCGTGAACGCCACGGCGCTGGGATTGACCGGAACCAGCATCGAAGGGAGCACGCAGCCGGTGGTCCTTTCGAGCGCGGATTACCGCAGCGGCGCGTACCTGAACTCCAACAGCACGCAGACCTACCGCTTCGCGACCACCGCGGGCACCACCAGCGTCACCGTGGTCGGCGACAGCGACGGCCTCACGGGCAACGAGATTGTACAGCAGTTGAACGCCGGACTGGCCGGCACGGGCATCACCGTCTCTTTGAACGCCGCCAACGGCAACCTGGTCGTCTCCTCCTCCAACTCTTTTGCGGTGGCGGTGGATGCCGTGGTCGGCACGGGCACGCAAATTCAGGCGGCCATCACCGACGCCAACGCCATCGTGAACACCGGCAAGTACAACTTCGACGGCGGCACCGTGACCGCCGTCGGAACCGCTGCCCAGACGTTGACGTTCACGCCGCTCGGCGGCAGCGCGATCAACGTCACCCTGTCCAACGGCGATTCCAAGGATGTGGTCTACACCAAGATCAAGACCGCCCTGGCGGGCAGCGGCATCGACGTGGTGCGCATCGGCGATGAGGTCCTGTTCCAGAGCAACACCGACTTCACTGTCGCGCGCGGCAATGACACCAGCACCGGCGGCTTGGGCAACGTAGCCGCTAACAACAACTACAACGCCACCGACAAGCTCCAGACCTCGGATCCTACAGCCGACGCTCTGGTGGCTCTGAGCGCGATTACCACCGCGGTCGGGCTGCTCGGCGCCGTGCAGGGCAGGGTCGGAACCGGGCAGAACAAGCTGTACTACGCCATCCAGTTGGCGCAGTCGCAGGTCGCCAGCTTCTCGGCGGCCGAATCGCGGCTGCGCGACGCCGACATTGCAGCCGAGGCGGCCAACCTGACCAAGGCCCAGGTGATGGAGCAAGCATCGCTGGCGGCCATGGCCCAGGCCAACGCATCGCCCCAGGCCGTGTTGGCGCTGTTGCGCGGCTAACGAGCGGCATGAACCACAGCCGATTGGGGGACCGCAGCAGGCGGGCCGGTCCCCCGGTCTTCTTTTCTTGAGGTGAGCGATGGGAACCAGCGGCGTAAGTTCCTTGTTCAGCGGCAACAGCCGTTTTGCCACCGACTTTCAGCAGATCATCGACCGCAGCGTAGCGATCGCCTCTCTGCCAATGCAGCAAATGCAGGCGCAGCAGTCGCAGCTCGCTCAAGAGCGCAGCGCGCTGGCGGCACTCGAAGGGAAATTCACGGCCCTGCGCAGCGCCGCCCAGCAGATCGAATCCTCGCTGAGCAACCTGGCGGCTTCGGTGAGCAATACCGGGGTCGTCAGCGCCGCAGTGTCCAGCGGGGCGATCGTTGGTACCTATGCGCTGGAGGTGGTCAGCACCGGCTCGCAGACGCTGAGCATGAGCGCCGGCGGGTTAAACACAGTCACGGATCCGTCCTCGCAGAACATCAGCTCCTCGTCCTCGTTCACGCTTTGGGTGGACGGCCAGAGCTACGAAATCCGGCCGGCGGCCAACACGCTCTCTGCATTGGCGCAGGCGCTGAATTCGGAAGGGGCGGGAGTCGAGGCCACGATCGTCAATGTGGGATCAAGCCAGACGCCGGATTACCGGCTTTCGCTGCGCGCCACCAGGCTCGGGCCGGTCAGCATCCAGCTCAACGACGGCAGCCAGGATCTCCTGGATACGCTGGCCAGCGGCACGTTGGCGAGCTACCGCCTCCAGGGCCAGCAAGGAGATCCGATCACGAGCGATTCCCGGACGGTGACGCTGGCCCCTGGGTTGTCTGTTACGCTGCTCCAGGCGGGAACGGCCAGCATTTCGGTGCAGCGGAATCTGACTGGTCTGTCGGCCGGCCTCGCAGCGCTGGCCAATGCTTATAATGCAGCGCTTCAGGAGCTGGACCAGCACCGCGGGCAACAGAAAGGCGCTTTGCAAGGCTCCGCTGTCGTGCAGACGCTCTCCGCCGCCCTGCGCAGCCTGGCGGGGTATCGCGCCACGGAGGGGAACTGGACGCTGGAGGAGCTGGGGCTGAGCTTCGACCAGAACGGGCTGCTGAGCCTGGACCAGGCGGCCCTGGAGAGCCGGGCCGCGTCGGACTGGGCGGGGGTGGCGGGGTTCCTGGGCACGAGCAACAGTTCGGGCTTCTTGAAAGCGGCGGCGGACGAGCTGAACGGGCTGTTGGACGCAGAAAGCGGAGTATTGCCGTCCACGGTGGAAGGCATCTCCAATGAGGAGACCCGGATCACGGAACGGATCGCCGCCGAGCAGGAGCGGATCGATCAACTGAAAGAGCAATTGCAAGCCCGCATGGCGGCGGCCGACGCGCTCATCGCCTCCATGGAACAGCAGGCGAAATATTTCAACAGCCTGTTCGAGACGATGATGTCGAGCTGGCAGACGCGTCAATAAGCGGACCCCGCGAACGCCATCGAGCAGATCTGGCCTCTCGGCTGCCCTTCAACTTGTGGGGCATGCTGCTATTGTGGCGCAGACATTCTTGTCCGCAGCCGGCTCTTGTAGGGCAGGCTGTCTATGTGGGGCAGGCCTCCAGGCCTGCGGCCGGCCTTCCTGCCGGCCTGGATGCCCTCTACCCACCGCCTCCCCACCGCGCAGCCGCCTCCGACCCCGTTGCTCAAACCCTGAGTGGCAATGCTGGCCCTATGTAGCAGCGGGCCGGAACGGCCGATGTTCCCCCAGGAGGCCAAAACTGCGAGGCTTGCCATGAACCAAGCGATTCAAGAGAGCGGCGAGAGGCTGAAGGCGGCGATCTGCGCCGCCGAGTATCTGGAAGCGCAGAAGGCGCTGCTGGAGCTGTCCCGGGCCGTGAGCGCCGCCGCCGAATCCGTCGCTCACGGCGGTGATGAGGCAGCCGAGGCGTTGCGGGAAGCGCTCGAGATCCTGGTCTGGGCGCAGCGCGTCGTCCGGGCAGGTCTGGAACATGACCGCAAGGCCCTGGAACGGGTGTCCGCCGGCCAGAGTTATCAATCGCCGATTCCACGGGCGCGGTCCCTGGAGCCGCTGGAAGGCTAGCATGCGCGCGTCAAAAACTCGCCGCCGTCAAAATCCCGACACCCCGGCGCCTCGTCAACCGCTGGTTTTTGAGGGACGGCGTGCTGGCAAGACGCGTGCAGCAAGGAACGGGCCATGCTAGATCCCATTGCGGCACGCATCGAGCGCTACATGGACCTGCTGAGCGCGCGGCAAAAGCTGGTAGCCTCCAATATCGCCAATGCCGACACGCCGGGCTACAAGACCAAGGACATCGACTTTCGGGCCGAGTTTGAAAGTCTCGTAGCCGGCGCCAGCCCGCGGGCGGTGGAGGTGGTGGGGCTGGCGACGCGCAATGACGGCAACAACGTGAGCCTGGACCGGGAATCCAGATTGCTGATGGAGAACGCGCTGCGATTCAACGTCGCCTCGAACTTGCTCCGGGCCGAGATCCGGGCGGTGCGCTCAGCGATTCAGGAAGGAAAGAACCTATGAGCCTATTTACGTTGTTTTCGGTGAGCGCCAGCGGGATGGCGGCGCAGCGGCGGCGGGCCGAGTTGCTGGTCGAGAATCTGGCCAACGCGGAGACCACGCGGACGCCGGAAGGCGGCCCCTACCGGCGCAAGGATGTCGTCTTTGAGAGCCGCCCCGTCGAATCGGAGTTCACTTCGCTGTTTCATTCTCTCTCCTCGGCGCCGGTAAGCGGGGTGCGGGTGGCGGAGATCGTGGTCGATGCCCGGGAGCCGGAGAGGCGCTACCTTCCTGGGCATCCCGACGCGGACGCCGACGGCTATGTGGCCTTTCCGAGGGTCAGCCCGGCTGAGGACATGGTGGACCTGTTGAACGCGACGCGCAGCTATGGGGCCAACGTGGCGGCGATTTCGGCAGTGAAGGACATGATCCAGCGTTCGCTGGATCTGATGCGGTAGCAGGAGGAGCGTGGATGGCGGCGATCGAAGCAATTGGTTCGCTACGGCTGCCGGCGCCGGGCCTGGGGCAGGCCGACCGGCCGGCGAGCCCGGGGTTCCGGGAAATGCTGGAGGGCGCGGTGAGCCAGGTGGAACGGAGCCGCGGGGAAGCGGCCCGGGCGGTGGAGCAGTTCCTGGCGGGAGAGGGCGGCGAGCTGCACACGGCGCTGCTGGCCGTGCAGAAGGCCGAGCTGACGCTGGAGTTGTTTCTGGAGGCCCGCAACAAGATCTTGCAAGGCTACCAGGAAATCATGCGGATGCAGATTTAGGGGGGCGCGGCGCAAGGCGGACGGAACGGGTAATCAGGCGGACGGACCGGCGCGATGAGGAAACTGTTAGCCAGTCTCACCTTAGGGCAGCGGGTGGCGATCGTGCTGGTGGTGGCGCTGGCCGGAGCTGGGATTTACGCCTTGGCGCGCTGGCAAAAAGAAAAGGACTTCCGGCCGCTGTACACCGGCCTGAGTCCGGAAGACGCCGGGGCTGTGGTGCAGCGGTTGAAGGAGAGCGGGACCGACTACCGCTTGTCGGAAGACGGACGGACGGTGCTCGCGCCCAGCGGACGGGTGGCCGAGCTGCGCCTGGCGATGGCGGCGGCAGGGTTGCCGCGCAACGGCAGGATCGGCTTTGAGCTGTTTGACAAGACCAACTTCGGAGCAACGGAGTTCAGCGAGCAGGTGAACTACCGGCGGGCGCTCGAAGGCGAGCTGGAACGCTCGGTGATGTCGCTGGCCGCGGTCGAGCAGGCGCGGGTGCATTTGACGTTTCCCAAAGAGTCGGTGTTTTTGGAGGCGCGGCAGCCGGCCAAGGCGAGCGTGCTGGTCAAGCTCCGGCCGGGGGCCAGGCTGACGGCGGCCAACGCGGCGGCGGTGAGCCACCTGGTGGCGAGCGCCGTGGAGGGGCTGGCCCCGGAAGCGGTCACGATCCTGGACATGCAGGGCAACCTGCTGAACCGGCCGCGGCGGCAGACTGCGGGCGAGGAGGGGATGGGCTCGGAAGCAACCCTCGAGTACCGGCAGGCGGTGGAGCGCGACGTGGCGGCCAAAATCGCCAACACGCTGGAGCCGCTGCTCGGCCCGGACAAGTTCCGGGTCAGTGTGGCGGCCGAGTGCGACTTCACCAGCGGGGAGCAGAGTGAGGAGAGCTTCGATCCGTCCCGCTCGGTGATGCTGGCCTCGCAAAAGACCGAGGAGTACGCCAGTTCCGGCGGAGCCGCCGGAACGCCCGGGACCGCATCGAATCTCCCGCGCCCCGCAGCCAAAACGGCCTCGAGCGGCACAGGCCTTTCGCGTCAAACCGAGAGCATCACCTACCAGTCCAGCCGCACCGTGCGGCGCATCCGCATCCCGCAAGGAGCCGTCAAACGGATGTCGGTGGCGGTGGTGGTGGATCACGAGGTGAGCTGGAGCGGGGAAGGCGCAGGCCGTCAACGGACTCTGACGCCGCCTTCGCCGGAGAAGCTGAAGGTGATTCAGGACTTGGCCTCGGCGGCGGCGGGCTTGAACCCGCAGCGGGGCGATCAAATCATCGTCGAAAGCTTGCCTTTTGAGTCGAGCCTGCAAGCGCCTCCAGGCGCCGAGCTGCCCCCGACGGCGCCGCTTGCGTCTCGGCCGGCGCCCTCATTGCCGGCCTGGCTGGGTCCGCTGCGCGACGAGAAGCTGCTGGTGGCAGCGGGCGGTGCGCTGGCTCTGGTCTTGATGCTCGTGGGCGTGGTTTGGTCTTGGCTGCGGCGGCGGCGCAAAAAGCGGGTGCAGGTTGAGTTGCCGCAGCAACTTCCAGCGGCCGCACCGGCTGCCGCTCCGGTGGAAGCGGTGAACCGCCCGCCGGAGACCGCGGCGGAGTTGCCCGCGGCGCCCCCCAAGAAATCAGAGGTGGTGGCGGGACGGCTCCGCGAAACAGTCAAAGCGGATCCGGCGGCCGCGGCGCAGATCCTCCGGACTTGGCTCACGGAGGAGGAGGAAGCGGTCTAGCGGCAGGACATCGAAGCGGGTCCGGGCGAGCGGCGCATGATCCTGAACACAGCCAAGACGGCGGTTACCATCTCCCCCCTCCGCAAGGCAGCGGTGTTGTTGCTCACGCTGGGGGAAGAGACCAGCGCGCTGCTGATGCGGCAACTTTCCGAAGACGAAGTGCAGGCCGTCAGCCGCGAGGTGGCCCGCACCAGCGCGGTGACGCCCGAGCAAGCCGAGGCCGTGCTGGAAGAGTTCCAGCAGATGGTGCTGGCCCGGGAGTATGTGCTCAAAGGCGGATTGGAGCACGCCCGGCGGCTGCTGGTGAGCGCCTTTGGGCCGGAGGCGGCCGAAAAGATCCTGTTTCACCTCCAGCGGACTCTGCGCAGCGACAGCGAGGACTTCACGGCCTTGCAGAAGGCCGATCCGCAGCAGTTGGCGCGCTTCGTCCAGAATGAACACCCACAGACGATCGCCCTGATCGTCTCGCAGCTCAGCCCCAGCCAGGCGGCGGCGTTGCTGATGGCGCTTCCGGCCGAGATCCGCTCCGACGTCACGATGCGGATCGCCAACCTGGACCAGATCTCGCCTGAGATCATCGGCCGGATCGCCTCCATCATTCATCAAAGGCTCAAGGGCCTCGGGCAGCTCAGCCGCCAGTCCTACGGCGGCGTGCGCGCGGTAGCGGAGCTGCTCAACCGGCTAGACTCCAGCGTCTCCAAGGAGATCCTGGAGAACATCGGCGCGCAGGAAGCGGGGCTGGCCGAGCAGATCCGGCACCTGATGTTCGTCTTTGAAGATCTCCTGCTGATCGATCCCAACGGCATCAAGGAAATTCTGAGCAAGGTGGACCGCAAGCTGCTGACCGTCGCCATGAAGGGCACCAGCGAGCAGCTCAAAAACCACATCCTGGGCTGCATGTCGCAGCGCGGCCGGGAGATGCTGCTCGAGGATATGGAGGCCATGGGTCCGGTCAAGATCCGTGAAGTGGAGGCGGCCCAGCAGGCCATCATCGCCGTGGTCCGGCAACTGGAGTCGGAAGGCGTGTTGAGTCTGAAGGAGGCCGCCGGCGAGCAGTATGTCGTCTAAAGTCCTCAAACAGGCCCAGCAACTGGAGGCGTCGAAGCTGGCTTGGCCGCAATTGGAAAGCCGGCTGGTGGAGCTCGGGCCGGGGAAGGGCAGCCCACCGGACCAAGACAGCCAGGCCGAAGCCCGGGTCGAGGCAGCGGCCAGAGAGGCTTACCAGCGGGGTTACGCCGATGGCGAGGCGGCCGCACGGGCGGCTCTCGAACCGGTTCTAGGCCGGTTGGCGCAGAGCCTGGAGCAGCTTAGCACGCTGGGACACCGGCTGAGGCGGCAGGCCGAAGCGGACCTGGTCCATCTGGCGCTGGCCATCGCGCGGCGGGTGCTGCGGCGGGAGCTGAGCGCAGACCCGGAGGCGGTGGCCGGAATCGTGCGCGCCGCGCTGGACCGGCTCCAAGGGCAGGAGGTGCAGCGCGTGCGGGTGCATCCCGCCCTCGAAGAGGCCCTGAAGCGGGCGCTTCGCCAAGTGGGCGCTCCCGCTTCCCTGACGGTGATCGCCGACCGCGGTTGCCAGCCCGGGGACGTCATCCTGGAAACGGCGCACGGCGACCTCGATGCGTCGGTCGAAACCCAGCTTCAGGAGATCGAGCGCGGCTTGGCCGACCGGTTGCGCCATGGCTGAGGAGATTCGAAATGACGGCAGGCAGGCGCCTGATCTCGGCGGCAAAACAAAGGCTTGTGCGGGCAGGCGGTGAACGATGACCGGCGGCGGAACGAGCTCCAGACCCGCCCACAGCGTCGACCTCAAGCCATACTTGGCAGACTTGGACCGCATGGATCCGCTGCGGTGGACGGGAAAGGTGGTCGAGATGGTGGGCTTGCTGGTGGCCTCCCGGGGGCCGCTGGCGGCCATCGGGGACTTCTGTGAGATCCAGGCGGCCAGCGGCAGGCGGATCCGGACCCAGGTGATCGGCTTCCGCGACGGGCTGGTGCTGAGCATGCCCCTGGAGGAGACGGCGGGATTGCAGCCCGGCGACACCGTGATCGCGCGGAGCGGCGAGGCGCGGGTGGACGTGGGACCGTCTCTGCTAGGCCGGGTGCTGGACGGCTTCGGCCTGCCGATGGACGGCGGAGGAGAGATCGAAGCCGAGGCCAGCTACGAATTGTACCGGACCCCGCCCAACCCGCTCGAACGCGAGCACATCGTCGAACCGCTGGTCACCGGCATCCGCGCCATCGACAGCCTGCTGCCGATCGGCAAAGGGCAACGGGTGGGCATCTTCGGCGGAAGCGGCGTCGGCAAAAGCACGCTGCTCGGCGCGATGAGCCGCCACAACTTCGCCGACGTCAGCGTCATTGCCCTCATCGGCGAACGCAACCGCGAGGTGCGGGCGTTTTTGGACCACGAGCTGGGCGAGGAAGGGCGCAAGCGCGCCGTGGTCGTGGTGGCCACCTCGGACCGCCCGGCCCCGCTGCGGGTGCGTGCTTGCTTTGTGGCGCTGGCCGTGGCCGAGTACTTCCGGGACCAGGGCGCGGACGTGCTGCTGGTGATGGACTCGGTGACAAGGCTGGCCATGGCCCAGCGGGAGATCGGCTTGGCGGCGGGAGAGCCGCCCAGTCAGAAGGGCTATACGCCTTCGGTCTTTAACCTGTTGCCAAAGATCTTCGAGCGGGCCGGCAACTTCCGGCGGGGTTCGATCACGGGTTTCTTCACCGTGCTGGTCGAAGGCGACGACTTCAACGAACCGGTGAGCGACGCCGTGCGGGCCATTCTCGATGGGCACATCGTTCTGAGCCGGCAGTTGGCCGCCGCGGGGCACTACCCGGCGATCGATATCCTGGCCTCGGTGAGCCGCCTCACCTCTCAGGTCGCCACCCGGGAGCAAGCCCAGGCGGCTTACAAAGTGCGTGAGGCGATGGCGGCCTACCAACAGGCCGAGGATCTGATCCAGTTAGGCGCCTACGTCTCCGGCTCCAATCCGAAGCTGGATGCGGTGTTGCAACTGCGCGGACAACTGCTGGAGTTTCTGCGGCAGGAGCCGGACCAGAAATCGCCCATCCAGGAGACCCTGGGCGGACTGAAGCGGTTGGCCGCGGCGTTGCCGTAGGTCCGGAGAAACCCCGGTGCGCAAGTTTCAATTCCGGCTGGAGCGGGTTCTTGGTTGGCGGAAGAGCCAGTTGGAACTGGAAGAGCACCGGCTCCGGCAGCTCTCGGCCGAGCTGGAGGCCATCGAGCGGAACAAAGCCCGGCTGGCGGCGGAGCGCACGCTGGCCGAACACCAACTGCTCAGCCGCACTCAACTCAATGGACAGGAACTGGCGGCGCACTCCGACTACCTGGCCGCCCTGCACCGGGAGGAGAAACAGGCGGAGCGCCAGCGCCAACAGCAACAGCGCCTGATCGAAGCGCAACTCCAGAGGGTGACCGAGGCGCGCCGCCAGTGCCGTCTGTTGGAACGCCTGAAGGCTCGGGCGTGGAACGCCTGGCAGGCGGAACTGGACCGGGAAACGGAAGCGCTGGCCGCCGAGGCGCATCTGGCCCGCTGGCGGGAGCAGCCGTAGGACGGGCCGCGACCCGCCTGCCGCCGTCTTTCTTCCCCTCAACAGGCGCTTAAGCGCCGGCGGATTCACCTCCGCTCAAGTTCAATCCGGGCGGCGCGCAAGCAATTCCGGCCGGCGGCGCCGATGAGTTGTATGTGGATGAGTTTCTTGCCAACGCAGGGCGTCTGCTAGAAACCGCAAAGGCCGCATTACAGGCTCAGGGCGGCAGCGAAGTTCTGGCGATACTGATCGGCCGTGATGGCGCAATCCGCGCCGTGAGCGCTCCGGACTGGCCGCTGGACTCGCTGGCTCGGGAGCACGGCGCGCGGATGGCCTACCGGGTCAGCCGGACGGGCCGCAAAGTGCGAGTGGAAGGCCGTCACGGTTCGCAGCGCTGTTTGCTGGAGGCGGAGATCCCCGCGCCGGCCTACCGCCCAGCCGTTCCGGCCTGCTCGTCGAGCCTGGTCAGGATGTCGTTGACATAGTCCTGGGTCTCGGGAATCGGCGGAATTCCCGCGGCGGCGTCCACGCGTCCGGGTCCTGCGTTGTAAGCCCCTAAAGCGAGCGCGAGGTTACCCCCGTAGCGGCTCAACAACATCTTGAGAAACTTCGCGCCGGCATCCACGTTTTCCTTCGGATCGAACGGATCCTTCACGCCCAACAGTTGCGCCGTGGCGGGCATCAGTTGCATCAGCCCCATCGCGCCCTTGGGCGAGACGGCGCAAGGACGGAAAGCCGACTCCTGCCGGATGACGGCGGTAAGCAAATCCACGGCGAGGCCTTCCCGTTGGCTGGCGGCGCGCACCAGCGGCGACCAAACTTCCGGCGGCAGCGGGTCGCAGGGAAACTCAGGCGGGTTGGGACGGCTCGGAAGGCCGTCGTCCGCGGCATCCACAGCGGCTGCCGGCCCCGGCAAAGGCTGCCACACAGGCGCCGGCGAAGGGCGCTGCGCGGCCGCCGCCTGCTTCTGGAGGAGGGCCGCCGTCAGCATTTCCTGAACGGCCTGCCACTGCCGGAGGACGGACTCCCGCACCGCTTCGGCAGAGGCGCGCTGCTGGCGGGCCGCCGAACGCTGCATTTCGGCGGCGGCCGCAGGCTCGGGCGGCCTGCTCGCCTGTTGGGCTTGCTGCCCGAGGGCGGGGAAGGTTCCCATCCAGAGCGCAACCATGGCGGCCGTGCGGCGTGGGTTCTTCATGGTTTCAAATCCGTCTTGCAAGGGCCGATAAGTAGGGACGAGGGAGAGACCGCCACGCCCACCCGCCCCAGCGGGCGGCAGGCGCCGATCCCCAAGGAGTGCCGTATGGAATTCACACCCGTCAACAAACCGGGGCCGGTGATGGCGCCGGTGCAAACCGCGGATGTCGAGCGCGCCGCGGAGAACCGGGCGCTGATCCAGGCCGTAAAGGCAGTCAACGGGGCGGAGCTGTTCGGGTCCAACAGCGAGCTGCGGTTTGTGGTGGACCGCGAAACGCAGCGGCCGGTCATCCGGCTGGTGGACCGCGAAACGCGGGACGTCATCCGGCAGATTCCTCCCGAGTATGTGCTTCGCCTGGCCGAGGACCTTGCGCCCAAACAGAGCCGCAACAAAGGATCTTTGTGAGAAACCGCGCACGCCGCCGATGAGTGGAGTTGGAGGTTTTGGAACGGTGGCGAGCGCTCATGACGCGTACCTGGAAAGCACGGTTCTTTCGGCGGATCCCGTCGAGCTGATCCGGATACTCTATCGGCTGGCCATGGACCGGACTACAGAGGCCAAGCGGCATCTCGAAACGGGAGACGTCGCCGCGCGGGGCCGGGCGATTTCGGGGGCCTCGCAGGCGATCGCGGAACTGGCGCGCTCGCTCGATTTCGAAGCCGGCGGCGAACTCAGCCAGCGGTTGGCCGCTCTCTACCAGTACATGCAACTGCGTCTGGTGGAGGCCAACTATCACCGCTCGGCCGAGCCGCTCAACGAGGTGCTGGGTCTGCTCCACACGCTGGCCGAGGCCTGGGAGCACGTCAAGCCTCAACCTCAGGCGCCCTCCGCATGGGCCAACCCCTGGCAGGAGGAGGTCCCGGCCGGAGAGTTGGAGACCGCCGGTTGGCGCGCTTGAGCGGCGCGGGAAAGTTCTTCGCAGATCATCCGGGCCAGCCCCAACCCGCCCTGCGACGCCAAGGCTTGCGCGAAATATTCCTCCGCCATCTCCATCGCGGAGCTGGCCGATTGATCTTCGCCCGTGCCCAACCAGCCTTCCCCTCCCGTTGACCGCGAGGCGCGAAGCAGCTGAGTGATCAGCAGCGACTCAAACTGCCGCGCCGCCTCCTGAATCCGCCCAGGGCCGGAATCGGCGTCCTGGCTGCGGCTGCCGGGCCTGAGGCCAAGCGGCAGGGAAATCAAGCCGTCCATATTAGAGGACCTCCAGCTCCGCCTCCAGAGCGCCGGCGCTTTGCAGACTTTGCAAAATCGCGATGACGTCGCGGGCGGTGGCCCCGATCGAAGCCAGGGCCCGCACCAGATCCTCCACCGTAGCGCCTTCCTGCAAGACTACATTGCGGGTCTTCTCTTCCTTTACGCCGACTCCCACTTGTGGGACGACCTGCGTCGTGCCTTGAGAAAGCGGGGCCGGTTGAGCTACGGCGTAGCTGGTCTGGATCTCGACGCTGAGGTTCCCGTGCAAAATCGCCACCGGAAGGATGCGGACCTCCTTCCCCATGACAATCGTCCCGGTGCGCTCGTTGATGACCACACGGGCCTGGCGGTCCGTCTCGACGGCGAGGTTTTCAATCTCGGCTACGAAGGCGGCTGGATTCGCACGCCAATCCGGCGGAATCTCAACCCGGATCACCGCCGAGTTCTCCGCCTGGGCCAGAGGACGCGCCAGTGCGGCGAACTTGCGATTCACGGCCTCGGCGATTCGAGCCGAAGTTGTGAAATCGGATCTTTTGAGCTGCAACCGGATCTGTCCCGTGGGGACGACGCTCGGGGCGGCTCGTTCCACCAGCGCGCCGTTGGGAACGCGGCCCACGGTGGGGTGATTCACGGTCTGGCTGGTTCCGCCGCGTCCAGCCACAAAGCCGCCGGTGACCACGGGTCCCTGCGCAACCGCGTAAACCTGTCCGTCGGCCCCGCGCAGGCTGGTAAGCAGCAGCAGCCCGCCCTGGAGGTTTGAGGCGTCGCCGATCGCGGCGGCCGTGACATCCAGTTTGGTTCCCGGTTGAGCGAACGGCGGCAGCGTGGCGGTCACCATGACCGCCGCCACGTTGTTGACCCGGATCGCCGTAGGAGGAACCGAGACGCCCATGCGCTCGAGCAGATTGGTCAGGCTCTGGGCGGAAAAGACCGTCTGGCGGCGGTCGCCGGTGCCGGCCAACCCCACCACCAGCCCATAGCCGATCAACTGGTTCTCACGCACGCCTTCGATCGAGGCCAGATCTTTGATGCGGCTGGCCGCCCGGAGCTCTGCCTGAAGGCAACCTCCGGCGAGGGCCAACAGCAGCGGGGCCGCCGCCAGCTTCGCCTTCCATGCTTGCATTCGCATCGCGGCGCACCTCAGAACGGCAACAATCCCAAAAGGAGCCGGTATAAGAAGAACGGCCGGCGGACCGAATCGCCGACCACGCCTTTGCCATTGATCCGGACTTCCAAATTGGCGATGCGGTCCGAGCGGATCATGTTGCCCGGAGTCAGGTCGGCCGGCCGCACCAGGCCGCGCACCTGCACCACCTGTTGCTCGGAGTTGACCTGGACCGTCTTGGAACCCTCGATGGCCAGCAGGCCGCCGGGCCGCACCTCGGTCACCACCGCCGAAAGCGTGGTCGTCAGCACCGTTTCGCGGGTGGTGCGGCCCTGGCCGTCGAGCTCAGATGCTCCCGACAGGGTGGCCGGATTGGCCCACCCGCCCAGGCGGCGGGTCAGCGGTCCCAAGGCGCCGACCGAGTAATCGGCTTTTGAGCTGCGCGAGGATTTGGTGGATCCGGTTGCGGCAGCCGAGGCGCGCTCCACCACCAGGATCGTGACGAGGTCGCCGGGACGCCGGGCCTTAAGGTCGGCAGCGAGGTTTTCGAGATCGCCGGATGGCGCCCACAGGGACCCCGGCGATGGAGTTGCCTCCCAGGAGCCAGCGCCCGGGATGGGTGTCTGCTCCAGACGGGCTTGGGCTGGCTGCGCCGGCCGGCCCGGCGGTTGGGCGGCCAGAACCAGCGAAGCCAACAAACACGCACTCGCGTTTAGCGCTGCGCGGAATTCCATTGGGCGCCTCCTTGTATCGCCGCTACCGTCGACTTTCCAATCACCGTCGCCCGGTAAAGGCGGCCGTTGTCCAAGTTCTTCACCCGGACTTGCTGTCCGGTCCGGCCCGAGGATTCCGCGCGGGCCGTCGTCGTAAGCCGCACCCCTCCGTAGGAAGCCTCTACCTGCACCGTCTGCCCCCGCTCGACCTCCGGCGCAGGCTCCAGCCACGAGCGGGAAACCGCTGCGCCCTGCCGGATCGTGCGCTTGGGGATCTTGCCGGCCGCCTCCTCGGCGCTCATCGAGAGGTCTTCCTCGAGCAGGCAAGATTCAAAACGTTGCTCGGCAAGCTGCTCCGCCCGGATCGGACGGCCCGCCGGAAGCCGCTCGACAGCCACCAGGCGCGTGCAGGGAACCGTGATCTTCACCCGAGCCCAAACCGGGTAACTTCTGCCCTCGGACGTGCGGATGCTGCCGTGCCACAGCACCCCGCGCGAAGGATCGGCGGCCGGAGGCGGACGCAGCCCCGAGCGCGGGAACTCCAGGCGGCCCGCCGGAACCGGAAAAGCGCTCCATTCGGCCAGTTCGATGGAAGCTTCGGGGCGGCCCAACGAGGCTCGCAGGGCTTCCAGAACCGCCTGCCGGTCCAGGCGCCGGGCTTTGCGCACGAGGCAAACCTCCTCTGTAGCCGAAACCGCCAGGCCGTGGCGCGCCCCCAGCCGGTTCAGCTCGCCCCGTCCCATCACCCGCTTTGAGCCCGGCGCCGGAGCGTAGGCCAGCGGTGTTTGCGCCGCCAAGGCCGAGAAGGCGGGGACGGCCCGCGCCAGATCGCCCGCCGTGATGCGGTCCGCGTCCACTTCCACGCAGCCGAGCGCCGCCGCCAGAACCATCGCCATCATCGCGTCAGATTGTTCACCTGCTGGTACATGTCGTCGGCCGCCTTCACCACCTTGGAGTTCGCCTCGTAGGCGCGCTGGCTGACGATCAGGTTGATGAACTCCTCGACCACGCTCACATTGGACTGCTCCAGGAAACCCTGAAGCAGCGTCCCGAGGCCCTCCTGGCCGCCCGGCGTGCCGATGGTGGGGTCCCCCGAGGCATCCGTGGGCAGGAAGAGATTGCGCCCGATGCCGTTCAGTCCGGCCGGGTTTTGGAATAGCGCCAGTTGGATCTGGCCGGCCATCTGAGCCGCCGTCTGCCCCGGCTGAGTGTAGCTGACCGTGCCGTCGGCGGCGATGTGGATCTCCTGCGCGTCCGGCGGGATCGTGATCTGGGGCTCGAGCGGATCTCCGTCGGCGGTCACGATGTTGCCGTCGCGGTCCAGATGAAACGAGCCCGCGCGGGTGTAGGCGATCTCGCCGTTGGCCAGCCGCACTTGGAAAAACCCCTTGCCCTGGATGGTGAGATCCAGGGGATTGGAAGTCGTAAGGACGTTGCCTTGCGTGAAGATGATTTCGTTCGATGCGGCCCGGGTCCCCAGGCCCAGTTGCAATCCTGTGGGCACCACCGTCTGTTGCCCGGCCGAAGCGCCCGGCGTGACCACGTCCTGATAGAGCAGGTCCTGGAACTGCGCCCGCCGGGCTTTGTAGCCGACCGTGCTCGAGTTGGCCAGGTTGTGGGCGATGTTGTCCACGTTCATCTGTTGCGCCGCCATTCCGCTGGCGGCGCTGTAAAGAGCTCGAATCATGCGCTTCCTCCTTGCCGCGCCTGCGGCCTCAGCCGCCGACGCGGGCTACCTCTTCCACTGCTTTTCGGTTCATTTCGGCGCCCAGCGTGATCGCCTTTTGCAACATTTCGAACTGGCGCAGCACGGACACCAACCGGACCGCGCCCTCGGCCGCGCTCGCGTTGGAGCTTTCGAGCCGCCCCTGCCCCACCTGGGCCGCGGCTGGCGACGGGGCCACCCCCGGCGGCGCCGCAAAGTAGCCCGCCGGCAGTTTGCGCAGATCCGCCAGGTTGCCAAAGTCCGCGATCTCGATCCGCCCCAGCTCCGCGCCGCTCTGATACACCGTCCCGTCGGGACGCACCTCCAGAGGAGCGCCCCCCGTGGCCTGGATCCTGCCGCCCCCCACGCGGCGCACCGGATAGCCCGTTTGAGTCACCAGCACGCCGTCCGGGGACAAGCGGAAGCTGCCGTTGCGCGTATATATAGGTCCCGCCGGACCCTCCACTGCAAAGAAACCGCGGCCCGTGATCGCCAAATCGAAAGGATTGCCAGTTACTTCGATGGTTCCCGGCCGGAAATCCGTCCAGGGACGGTCGATCAGCGGCAGAGTCGCCGGGTAGTCATTGTACGAAAACGGATCCAGGGCGTCCGGCGAGACATACAGGCTGTAAAACTCACGGTCCACTTTGAAGCCCGGCGTCGAGGCGTTGGCCAGGTTGTTGGCCAGCATGTCGAGCGATTCCATGCGGGCCCGCAAACCGCTGGCGGCTGCGATGGTAAGGGCGTCCATAGGCTCCGCCGGTGCACTTGCAAGAAACGGACCGAACCGGGAGAGTGAAGAAACGTCTTGAAAAACCCCTAGGAACGCCGATACGGTCCATGAGGGGCGATTTGCGCTGAAGACAAAATCCTGACATTTGCCCGGGGCCGCGACAATCTTCCGTCACCGCGCCTCGCCTAACCTGTTGACTTTTTGGGCCCCCCATGCTGGTCCCGAATCTGCATATGGCCCTGGCGTGCTAGCGCCGCTCACCAACCCCGCAAGCGAAGCCGACTCGGCTCTGTGCGCGCTGGCGGATCTCTCCCTGATGCCGGCGGCGTCCCCGGCGCCGCCTCAGACGTCCCTGCCGGATGCGTCCTCCTCCCTGTTTGGGCTCTTATTCGAAGCAGAACTGCCTGAGGGGGAGGAGGCGCGGTCCGGCATGCAGGGCGCCGGGGACGGGGATTCGGAAGGCAACGAACGGCAGGTCTTGCCCTGGTGGCCCATCTTGACTGTTGTGGGAGCGGCGCAAAGTATGACCCAGGAAATCTCCCAAACTGCGCCGGCGGCCGGTGACGAGGCGAAGCTGGGGCAGCCGTCAGCGGAGATCCGGGCAGTGGTGACCGCGGTTGTGGAGCCGGCCAAGTCTTCCCCCGCCCCTAGCGAACCGTGGGCCGCCGAAACTCCACAAATTGAATCATCCGCTAAGCGTGCGTCTTTGGCCCCACCCCAAGCGCTTGTTCCGGCAGCCGGACTGGGATTCGGCCCGGGCCAACCCTCGCCAACGGATGACTCTCCGCTCCGCATGGCGTCTGAAGCCGCACAGGGCAAGCCGGAGGCGGGAAGGCCGGAATTGAGATATCCGGCAGCGGCGCAAGCTGGCGGCGCGCGCCGCGGCGATGCGGGTCCGGCGCCGGCGCCGGAGCGCACTCTGGTGGGGCGTCATGGTCAGGCGCAAGAGGGAGGACAAGCGGATCCGCCGCTTTCCAACTTCTCAGTCGCCGCCCGAGATTTGGCGGTAGGGAACAAGTTGGGGTTGCCGTTGCCGGGAGCGCGGGGCAGGGAAGCGGAAGCGCCGCCGAGGAATGGCCCGCCACGCAGCCCGTCACCGCAAGAGGCGGCCCGTACAATCGGCCTTGCGCCGGGCGTGTTCATGCAGAACGAAGACGGCTTGCAGACCGGAACTTTTTCGGCTCTGCGCACAGCAGCCGGCGTTGAAAACGATCCCCCTGACGCCGGCGGCTGGGTGCGGCCGGATCCGGCGGTTTCCGTGCTTAGGCGCGGCGCCGTCAGGGATGCGCAGATAGCGGCCGCCGGACAAACAGAGGAAGGACTTACTAACTCGAAAAGACTTACTAACTCGAAAGATCCGGAACCAACAGCGCAACCCGCGGCCGGAGGCGCGGCGCTTCCGGCCTTGCCTCTGGAGGCGCCTGGCGCGCGGCAGGCCGCCGGAGAGGATCGCCTGGGCGATGCCGTAGCGGCGGCGCCGCAGCCAACGCGGGCGCCCGTTGTGGCGGATCCGCCGCGGCGGTTCTCAACTGCGGCTGGCGAGTCAGAGCGGCAGGCAACGCAAGAGCCGGAACAGCCGTTGCCGCGGCCCAACCAAGCCCCGGTCGAAACACTGGCGCAAGCAGCGGCTGTGGTTCTGGGGATTCAAACAGGAACGGTGTCGAGCGGCGCAGCAGTCCGGAGCGGGCCGGTCCGCCCTGATATAGCGCCTCGGCCGAATTCGAATCCAAAAGGATCCGGGAGTTCGACAACAACCGCGGCCAAAGGATGGTCTGGGTTGCCGGAACGCGCCGCCGGCGCTCCGCTCTGGAGCAGTGAGATTGCTTTCACGGCCCGGCTGGCGGAGTCGGCGGAGTCCGCAAGTTTGAATTCTGAGGCCCGGAGCATGGGCATGCCGGGCGCGCGGCAGGCGATCGAGCCGGGCGCAAAGCAGGTGCTTGCCGGCCTAACGGCTGGCGCGCCAGGCCGAGGCGTTGAAAGCTCCGATCGCGCCCAGATGAATGCGCACAAAACAGGCCAAGAGCCCGGGCGGGTGCAAGCAAGAGAACTTCTAGGAAACGACGGGAGAACAAAACCGCCGGCCGAAACGGCTGCCGAGGCCCGCTCCGGTCTGGCGGAGGAATCCGCGCCGGCGCCGCGGCGGCCGGTGGCTCACGCAGGGGCGGCCTTTGAGGTCCAGCCGCAAGCGGCCACAAGCCGTCTCGCCGCGGAGTGGAGCGCATCGAGTGCGGCTCACCGGCAGGACCCGGCCGCGGGGTCAGGTCAAGCGGCGCCCGGGACTCCAGCGAAGGGCTTGCGAGAGGCCGTTGCCGGCGCCGATCCGGCAGAACGGCCCGTCCAAGCGCAGCCGGGCGGCACGGTGCGCGAACTGAAGGTTCGAGTGGCGGAGGCCGGAGTCGAGGTGCGGCTCAGCCCGGCTGCGCGCGAGCTGCACGTGGCGGTGCGGACCCCGCAGCCGGAGCTGAGAGAGGCGCTGCGCAGCGGGCTGGACGAGTTGGCGTCGCGGCTGGCCGAGCGGGGCCTGGAGGCGCAGATTTGGCGGCCCGGCAGCTCATCCGGACCGGGCGGCACGGCCGAGCGCGGCTGGGAAGCGCTGCGGGCGCAGTTCGCTGACGGCGGCGAACCGGGCGCGGACCGCCGCGGGCAGCCGGACCAACAGCCGCCGGGCGATCAACAGCGCCGTCCACCGGATCCGCGTTGGGATGAGGCTTGGAGCGAGCTGGAGGGCGAGGCATCGCCGCCCGTTTGGAGGTTGCGGCGGTGAGGCCTGGCGATGGGCGGGCGCGCCAAGCAAAAAGCAAGGAGGATTAACGGAATGGCAAGCGGTCCGATGGGAGTGGAGAGGAACTCAGCTCCGGCGTGGCCGGCGGAGGAGAAACCAGCCAAACCCGCCGGCGATGCGCTGGTGGGCAAGGACGATTTTCTGAAGCTGCTCGTGGCGCAGATCAAGAATCAGAACCCGCTGAATCCGGCCGACGGGATCCAGTTTCTCTCCCAATTGGCTCAGTTCAGCCAACTGGAGCAACTGCTCTACATCCGGCAGGCGCTCGAGAAGCTGGTAGGGGCAGACGGCGCCCCGGGCAACGGCGCGGAGCAAGGCGGCGCGCAAGGTTTGTAGTCAAAAGGAGGAAAGCGAGATGGCATTCACGGCATTTTCGACGGCGCTCTCGGCGCTGAGCGCGCACACCACGGCGGTGGATGTGGTGAGCAACAACCTGGCGAACCTGAACACGCCGGGGTTCAAGACGAGCACGGTGGTGTTTCACGATCTGGTGACGCAGTCGCTGGGCTTAGGCGAGACCCAGGTGGGCTTGGGCGTGGCGCGTCCCTTGACATTGCGCCAATTTGCGCAGGGCGCGCTGCAATCCAGCTCCGGGTCGCTCGATGCGGCGATTCAAGGAGACGGCTTCTTTGTGCTGCGGGACGCCCGGGGCGCGATGCTGTTGACCCGGGCGGGCAATTTCCATGTGGACAACGAAGGCAACCTGCTGACCGCGACCGGCGAGCGGGTGCAGGGCTGGACTGAGACCGGCGGGGTGGTGGACACCAACCGTCCGATCGGCAACATCGTGGTTCCGGTGGGCAACTTGCGGGCCCCGCGCTCCACGGCCTCCTTCTGGTTCAACGCCAACCTGAACTCGGCGGGCGTCGTAGGGGAGGCTTCGGGGACGTTTTCCACGCCGATTGAAGTGATCGACTCGCTGGGCTCGACGCACGTGCTCACGGTGACGTTTACAAAGACCGACGTCAACCAGTGGGACTACGAGATTACGATTCCCGGCGACGATGTGACGGCGGGCACCCCGGGAGAGCCGTTTTCGATCATCACCGGTTCGGTGACCTTTGACGAGCGGGGGCGGCTGATCTCTCCAGATCAAGCGGCGGGACCAATCAACTTCACCATCAGTGGTCTGGCCAGCGGTGCCGAGGACCTGAAAGTGAACTGGGTGCTGTACCAGAGCGACGGCACTCCGACGCTGACGCAATATGCGCAGGTCTCGGCGGTGGCGGCGGTGTCGCAGGATGGTCTGCCGCCTTCGCAGTTGGTGAAGGTGGGGCTGGTGGATGGCGGGCGGATCCTGGCGCAGTACTCCAACGGCGAGCAGCGCGTGGTGGGGCAGTTGGCGCTGGCGGTGGTGCGCAACCCGGACTCGCTGATGGCGGTGGGCAACAACAACTTCCAGCTCACGGCGTTGAGCGCCATGCCGGCCATCGGGCTGCCGCAGAGCGGCGGGCGGGGCAAGGTGCTGGGCTCGTCGCTTGAGAGCAGCACGGTGGACATCGCCCAGGAGTTCACCAACCTGATTGTTTTGCAGCGCGGCTACCAGGCCAACGCGCGGGTGGTCTCGGCGGTGGATGAGATCAGCCAGGAAACGATGGCCATGAAGAGGTAGCGGTGGAGGAACGCGCTCGATGACGCCTTTGGAGCAGGTGGAGCGGCTGGCCGACGTGCCGCTGCGGATCGACGTGGAGATCGGGCGTCCGCGGCTCAAGCTGGGGCAGTTGCTCGAACTGGAGGAAGGAAGCATCGTGCCGCTGGCGCGCTCGGCCGGCGAAGACATCGACATTCGCGTAGGGGGAGAGATCGTGGCCTGCGGCGAAATCATCGTGACCGAAAACGCGGTTGGGGTGAGGATCACCGATCTCGAAGGGGAAGAGTAAGCCGGAGAAGCGCCGGGAGCCAGCAACGCATGGGATGGATGGAGAAGATCGGGATGGCGCCGGTGTGGAGCCGGCCTCGCCGCGGAACGCGGCTGGAGCTGCTGGAGCGCGTGGCGCTGGGACCGCAGCACGGGCTGCATCTGGTGCGGCTGGGGGACGAGGAGATCCTGATCGGGCGCTCGCCGTCGGGCTTGACGGTGTTAAGCCGGAGGCCGCGGCGCGAGGCAGGCGAGGAGGGCGCCGCGTGGTGAGTGTGTGGAAGAGGCTGTGCTGGCTGGCGGCGGCTGCTGCGCCGCTGGCCGGCGCCTCGGCCCCTCTGGTCGAGTTGAACGTGCCGGGGCGGGGCGGGGCCGGCGTAAGCGCGCCGATGCAGATCGTGCTGCTTTTGACGCTGCTGGCGCTGCTGCCCGCGGTGGTGGTCTCGGTCACTCCGTTTCTGCGCATCACGGTGGTGTTGCATTTCCTGCGGCAGGCGTTGGGGACGCAATCGACGCCGTCCAACCAGGTCTTGATCGGCCTGGCGCTGTTTCTGACGCTGCTGGTGATGCAGCCGGTGGGAAGCGAGATCTATCTGAAGGCCTGGGCCCCGCTCGAGAAGAACCAGATCACCCTGGAGCAAGCCTTCGAGGCCGGCTCCCAACCTCTAAAGAAGTTTCTTCTGCGCTTTGCGCGGGAGAAGGACATTGCCTTGTTTGTCGAGATCACCAAGTCGCCGGCCCCCCGCACGCCGGCGGACCTGGATTTAAAGATCCTGATTCCGGCCTACATCTTGTCGGAGCTGAAGGCCGGGTTTCAGATCGGGGCGGTGCTGTTTTTGCCCTTCCTGGTGATCGATTTGGTGGTGGCTTCGGTGGTGCTGTCGGTGGGCATCGTGCAGTTGCCGCCGGTGATGATCTCGGCGCCGTTCAAGATTCTGCTGTTCGTGCTGGTGGACGGCTGGAACCTGACGGTGGGCGCTTTGATGAAGACGTTCTATTCCTGAGGCAGCTCCGAGATGACGCCCGAGCTGGTGGTGCAGATCCTGCGGCAGACCTTGATGACGGCCTTCTGGGTGGGGTTGCCGCTGCTGGCGATCGGCTTTGTAGCGGGGCTGATCGTGGGGCTGGTTCAGATTGCGACTTCGATTCAAGACGCTTCGTTCAACACGGTTCCAAGGCTGCTGGCCTTCCTGGCGGGGTTGCTGCTGACCATGCCCTGGATGCTGGAGAAACTGAAGGCGTTCACGCTGGCGCTGCTCAAGGACTTGGCCCGCTATGCCGGTTAAGTTGAACTTCCCGCTGAGCAGCTTGCTGGCGTTTCTGGCGGTGCTGGCGAGGGTCTCGGGGGCGCTGGCGTTTGTGCCGCTGCCGGGTTTCCGCCAGGGCCCGCAGACGGCGCGGGTGGTGCTGGCGCTGGCGGCCACGGTGCTGCTGTATCCGAGCTGGCCCAGAGTGACTGAGGAATGGACGCCGTGGCGGCTGATTTCGGTGCTGGTTCTAGAAGCGGCGGTGGGCATTGGCTTCGGACTGATGGCTTCATTTCTGGCGGAGGCGTTTCAACTGGCGGCGCAGGCAATCGGACTTCAGGCGGGCTACGCCTACGCCTCGATGGTGGATCCACAGACGCAGGCCGACTCCGGAATCCTGCTGATTGTGGCGCAGCTTTCCGCCGGGCTCTTGTTTTTTGCGCTCGGCTTGGACCGGGAGGTGATTCGCGCCTTCGCCCGGAGCCTGGAGACGATCCCGCCGGGGGCCTGGTTTCCCTCCGGAGCGGCTTGGGAGGCGCTGGTGCGGACCAGCGCGGCGATGTTCACCGTCGGCGTCCGCCTGGCTCTGCCTGTGCTGGCCCTGCTGGCTCTAACCGACCTGGCGTTGGCGCTGCTCGGGCGGGTCAATGCCCAGTTGCAACTGCTGACGCTATCGTTCCCATTGAAGATGCTGGCGGCGCTGGTGGTGATGGCGGCGCTGGCGCCGGTCTTCGTGCGAGTCTTGGGGAGCTACGGGAGGCAGGTTTCCACCGGGTTGCGGGTGCTGGCGGGCGGCTAAAGGGGAGCAGCTTAGGACGGGCCGATGGCGGACGCTTCGCAAAGAACCGAACAACCGACCCCGCGGCGGATCGAGAAGGCGCGCCAGGAGGGCCAGTTCATCTCCTCGCGGGAACTGGTGGGGGCGGCGCAGTTTCTGGCGTTCGTCTGGATTCTGTCCTCCTGGGGAGGCGCATGGCTGGCCGAAACGCGCCGTTTAACGCGGTTGGCCATGGAGCGGGCGTTCCGGAGCGATCTCGGCGCGGACGGGCTGACGGTTCTGCTGCGCGATCTGCTGGCCAACTCGATGCTGCCTCTGGCGGCGGTGGCGGGTTTGCTGGTGTTGGTGAGCCTGGGAGTGCAACTGGCCTCGACCCGGATGGGTTTCAGCTTGAAGCGGATCGCTCCGGATCTGAAGCGCTTGAACCCGATGGCCCGCCTGAAGGAGCTGGGGCGCAACAACCTTTGGGCGCTGGTGAAGGCGCTGGTCATGCTGCCGCTGTTCTCGTATGCGGTCTGGGCGATTGCGCGCGAGAATCTGACGGCGTACAGTCTGCTGCCCCTGGAGGGAGTCGAGCGCGGCGTCCGGGTATTGGGCGAATCGCTGTTGTCGCTGCTGTGGAAGGCGGCGGGGCTGTTTCTGGTGCTGGGGCTGGTGGATCTGGCGCGGGCGAGGCGGCGCTATTTCCAGGATCTGCGCATGACGCGGCAGGAGGTGCGCGAAGAGATCAAGGACGTGGAAGGCAACCCGCTGGTGAAGGCGCGCATCCGGCGTTTGCAGCGGGACCTGGCGCGGCGGCGGATGATGAAGGAGGTCAAAACGGCCACGGCGGTGATCGTCAATCCGACGCACTACGCGGTGGCCATCCGCTACCAGCCGGAGCAGATGGCGGCGCCGGTGGTGGTGGCCAAGGGCAAGAACTATCTGGCGCGCCGGATCCGGGAGATCGCCATCGAGAATCTGGTTCCGCTGGTGGAGAATCCGCCGCTGGCGCAAGCCCTGTACAAATCCGTGCAGGTGGGGCAGGCGATTCCGGTGCATCTGTACCGGGCGGTGGCGGAGATCCTGGCGTACATCTACCGGCTGACCCACCGGAGGCTGCCGGGCTAGCGTAGGCGGCAAGGAGCGGGGAAATGGCGGCAGGCGCGCAAACTCAGACGGGCGGATGGAGGCTGCCGGAGTGGTTGGACTCCGGGGCGATCTCCGATTACGGCACGCCGCTGGCCGTGCTGGGGATCGTGCTGGCGCTCATCGTGCCGCTGCCGTCCTTTGTGCTCGATGTGCTGATCGCCGCCGACATCATGATGTCGGTCCTGGTGCTCATGGTGGCGCTGTACATCAAGCGGCCGGTGGACTTCAACGTCTTCCCGACGATGCTGCTGCTGTTGACGCTGTTCCGGCTGGCGCTCAACATTTCCAGCTCGCGCCTGATTTTGCTCGAAGGCAACACCGGCACGGCGGCGGCGGGCCGCGTCATCGAGGCCTTCGGCAGCTTCGTGGTGGGCGGCAACTACATCATCGGGGCGGTGATCTTCCTGGTGCTCATCGCCATTCAGTACGTGGTGATCAACCACGGCGCGGTGCGCATCTCGGAGGTGACGGCGCGCTTCACCCTGGATGCGCTGCCGGGGAAGCAGATGTCGATCGACGCGGATCTGAACGCGGGGATCATCGACGAAGCCGAGGCCCGCGAGCGCCGCAAACAACTGGCCGCCGAGGCCGAATTCTACGGTTCGATGGACGGCGCCAGCCGCTTCACGCAGCGGGACGCGGTGGCGAGCATTCTGATTACGGGCATCAACATCATTGCGGGCCTGATGATCGGCGTGCTCCAGCATGACATGGAGCTGCGCCGGGCGCTGGAGACCTACACGGTGCTGACGATCGGCGACGGGCTGGTGACGGTGATCCCGGCGCTGATGATCTCGGTTTCCGGGGGCCTGATCGTGACGCGGGCCGCGGGCGAAACGCGGGTGAGCTCCGAGGTGCGGCGCCAGGTTTTCGGAGCGGCCGAGCCGCTGCTTCTGGCGAGCGGCGTCGTAATGGCCATGGCCGTCTTCCCGGGGCTGCCGAAAATTCCCTTCCTGGTGTTGGGGACGGGCCTGGGCGCGACGGCCTGGCGCATGCGGCGGAAGGCGGCCGAGGCGGCCAAGCCGGCCGCCGCGGTGAAGCCTCCTCCCACGCGGGAGAACCTGGAGAGCACGTTGCGTGTGGATCCGCTGGCGGTGGAGGTGGGCTTGGGGCTGGTCCGCTATGTCGAAGGCGGGGCCAACTCGCCGCTGCTGCGCAAAATCGCCGGCATCCGCAAGCAACTGGCCATGGAGCTGGGCTACCTGATGCCGCCGGTGAAGGTGAACGACAACCTCTCGCTGGGGGCGCGGGAATATGTGGTGCTGCTCAAGGGCGAGAGGATCGCCCGCTTTGAGCTGATCCCGGGCTCCGAGCTGGCGATCGCCGGCGCCAAAACGGATCCGGTGAGCGGCGGGATTCCGACGCGGGAGCCTGCGTTTCAGCTGGCGGCCTGGTGGATCCCCAGCGAGCGCGCCGAGCTGGTCCGCGCCGAGGGCTACACCGTGGTGGATCCCATGACCGTGTTTGGCGCGCACCTGGCGGAGCTGGTGCGGCGGCACGCGCACGAGCTGTTTTCGCGCCAGGACGCCAAGCGGCTGCTGGACCGCGTGGCGGCCGAGCATCCCAAGGTGGTGGAGGATTTGACGCCCAAGCTGCTGCCGCTCGCCACCGTGCAGCGGGTGCTTCAGAACCTGCTGCGGGAACGCGTCTCGATCCGGGATGCGGTCACCATACTGGAGGCGCTGGGGGAGGGGGCGGCCATGACCCGCAACCCGGTGCTGCTCACCGAGTATGTGCGGCAGGCGATCCGGCGCACGGTGGTCAAGCCCCATCTGAACGCAGCCGGAGACCTGGCGGCGTACTTCCTGGACCCGTCGATCGAACAGTTGGTGGAGTCCAACGTCGAGCACGGCGAGAACAACAGCCATCTGACGCTGGCGCCCAAGGCGATCCGCGAGATTCTGAACCGGATCGAGGCGCGGGTGAAAGGCAGCGCGGGCACGATGGCCGTCATCACCAGCGCGGGAGCGAGGTATTTCCTGAGGCAAATCGTGGAAAGCAGCTATCCGAATCTTTTCTTTTTGAGCCACAGCGAGATTCCGCCCGGGGTGCGGGTCTTGAATCTGGGGGTGATCCAGTAACGCAGGAGGAGAAGCCGAATGAAACTGAAATCTTTCTTTGCGGGCACCGTAGAAGCCGCGCTGGGCTTGGCGCGGGAAGAACTGGGCGAAGAAGCGGTGCTGGTGGATTCCCGGAAAGCGCCTCCGGAGGCGCAGCATTTGGGGCAGTACGAGGTGGTGGTTGCGGCACTGGACCCGCGGGAAGCCGAGAAGCTTTCGGCCGCCGGCCCGAGGAGCGCCGAAGGGCCCAAGGAGCCGCCCGAGGCAAAGGGTCTGGAGCGCGAGCTGGCGCAATTGCGCCGTGAGATGGAGCGCCTGCGCTCGGCGGTGTGGCAGTCCGGGGTGGGCACGCGCGGCGCGGCGGCAGCCCTGGCAGGGGGCCGGGAGGCCCTGGGAACGCTGCTGGAAGCCGGACTCGATCCGCCCCTGGCGCATGAAATCGCGGCGTGCGTCGAGGCGCGCCGGCTGGGAGATCCGCTCGTCGGCGGGGACTCCCTGCAAGCGGGCGCGGGACGGCTTCCGGACTGGAGGCCGCTGCTCAAGCTCGAGCTGGAGCGCAGGATCCACGCCGATCCGCTGTTGGGCCGGCCCGAGGCTGCGCTTGCGGCGGCCGCGCTGGTCGGACCGCCCGGCTCGGGCAAGACCACGACGCTGGTGAAGCTGGCCGTGCGGCTGGGGCTGGAGAAGCGGCGGCCGGTGCGGATCGTCTCCATGGACAACTACCGCGTGGCCGGATCGGAGCCGCTGCGGACCTACGCCGCCATTCTGGGCGTGGGGTTCCGCTGCGCGGACAGCGCGGCGGCCTTGCGGCAAGCGCTGGCGGAAGCATCGTCTAAGGATCTGGTCCTGATTGACACGCCGGGATTTGCGCCGGGCGACGCGGAGGCGGCGGCCGAGTTGGCGGAAATTCTTCGTTCCTACCCGGAAGTTGAGGTGCATTTGACACTAGCGGCGACGACCAGAAATGCCGATCTAACTTGTGCGGTGGACCGGTTTGAAAGATTCCGGCCGTCCAAGCTGCTGTTTACGAGGCTGGACGAGGCCACGTCGTTCGGGCCGGCTTTCAGCGAGGCGGTTCGAACGGCCAAGCCCGTGTCCTTCCTCGCCGGCGGCCAACGGATCCCGGAGGATCTGGAGGAAGCCGGGCGGGAGCGGCTGATCGGATTATTGCTCGGGTAAGCAGCGGCTCTCAGGCGGATGGGACGGGGCCGGCAGCCGGGCCGCAGGTGAAGACCCATGTATCCAGGGGTGCAGAGTGAGGAAGCATGCAGCGAGCGGGAGCGGTTGATTCTGGAACATCTGCCGCAGGTCCGCCTCATCGCGCGGCGGATTCACGAACGGCTGCCGGACAGCGTCAGCCTGGACGATCTGATCTCGACGGGCATCGTGGGGCTGATCTCGGCCATCGACAATTTCGATCCCTCACAGAACGTCAAGCTGCGCACCTACGCCGAGTACAAGATCCGGGGCGCGATCCTGGACAGCCTGCGGGACCTGGACTGGGCCAGCCGGGACCGGCGCAAGAAGGCCAAGCAGATTGAGGCCGCCATGGCCTCGGCCGAACAGCGGCTGGGGCGGGCGGCCAGCGAAGAGGAGATCGCGCAGGATCTGGGTCTTACGCTCGAAGAATACCGTCAGTGGCTGCTGGACATCCAGGGACTGACGCTGAACAGCCTGGACTACTCCTCCGAACGGGAGGATGCCCGGAACCTGAACGAGCTGATCGCCGACAGCGAGCAGAACTGGCCCAGCCACCTGCTGGAATCCCGTGAGCTGGAGAGGCTGCTGGCGGAGGCCCTGGAGCGGATTCCGCCGGTGGAGCGCACGGTGCTGAGTTTGTACTACCAGGAGGAACTGACGCTGCGCGAGATCGCCGAGGTGATGAACCTGCATCTGTCGCGGATCTCGCAGTTGAAATCGCAGGCCATCATGCGGCTGCGCTCCTATCTCGAGAAGCGCTGGCCGATGACGCGCGGGAGGTGAGGATGGGCAAGCCGGCGCTAGAAAAGCTGAGAGACTTGTGGGGCGCGAGCCTGCTCGAGGCCATCGAAGGGATGGCGGGCGAGCGGCCGCGGATCACCTGGCTGGAGCAGGCGGACCTCCCTGCGGAGGAGCTGCTGTGGTGGGAGCAAGGATTTAGCAGGGATGCCCGTTGGCTGATTTGGATTGGGGTTCCGGCGGCCGAGGCGGACTTGGCCGGCAGGCGGGCGCTGGCCGGGGCGGGCGTGCAGGAAGTCTCGGAGGAAGAGGCCCGCGCGACCTGGATCGAGTTGCTCAATCAGGCGTTTTCGGCCATGGCCCAGCAGGTTTCCGAGCTTGCCGGCGAGAGCGTCTCCGCGGCGAACGGAAAAGTGGCCCCGGGTCCCCCTCCCCAAGGAGAGCCCCAGCTCGCGGAACTGAGTCTGGCCGGAGGGGAAGCAATCCGGCTGCGGATGGTGATCAGCGGAGACTTGGAGGCGGCGGCCGAGAAGTGGCTCGCCGGACCGCCCCCGGCCGAAAGTCCGGCTTTGCGGCCGCCTCCCGAGAGGGAAGACCACTCCTACAAGACTCTAGACCTGCTCAAAGACGTGGAACTGCCGGTGAGCGTGTCGTTCGGCCGGACCCAATTGCCGCTGCAAGACGTGTTGAAGCTGACTGCGGGATCGGTCATTGAACTGGACCGGACCATCGACGAACCGGTGGCGCTGATCGTGAACGACACGGTCGTCGCCCTGGGCGAAGTCGTGGTCGTCGAGGGGAACTACGGAGTGCGCATACAGAAGATCATGAGCCGGGAGGATTTGCTGCGCACGAGCGGATTCCGGTGAGGCCCCGGCCGAGTGAGACGCTCCTTTGAGGTAGAAGCGTCGGAGCGCGTGGAGAACAGACGCGCCACCAAGAAGCAGAGAACACGGAGAACGGAAGATCAGAAGACAGGAAGGGTCAGGCGCAGGCCAGGGGCCCACGCCAAACCCTGGCCCGTCTTTCGGAACCCTGGAGGAAGAACGCATGTTGACCCAATGGCTGCTGCACCCGCTCACTGCCTGGCTATGCGCGGCGATCGGGATTCTGCTGGGCCTGGCCCTGTTTTTCAGCATGGCCCGAGACCTCAAACGCCGGGCCGTGGCGGCCGAGCAGCGGCAGGATGAGCTCGCTCGGAGGCTCGACGAGACCCGCGCAGAGCTCGAGGAGCTCCGCTCCCAGGTGCGGCAGCTTGCCGAATCGGCCGAACGCGTCGCCAGCCTGCCGGTGGCCAGCTCCGGACTGAATCTCAACAAGCGAGGCATGGCCCTGCGAATGCACCGGCGCGGGGAGCCGGCCAGCCGGATCGCGGCGGCTCTGGGCCTTCCGGAAGGCGAAGTGGAATTCCTGCTCAAGGTGCAACAACTGTCGGCCGAGGGGCCGGGACGCGCCTCCCCCGCTGCGCCCTAAAGCTGCTGCGGAGGTTTCCACCGCAGAACCGGACGGCGGGCGGCCGTGACTTCATCCACCCGCGCCGTGCGCGTCGAATGCGGCGCCGAGCGCACCAGCTCCGGATCAGTCTCCGCTTCTTGGGCGATCGAGATCAATGCGTCAATGAACAGATCCAGCTCGCGCTTGGATTCGGTCTCCGTCGGCTCGATCATCATCGCGCCCGGCACGATCAAGGGAAAGCTAACCGTGTAAGGATGGAAGCCGTAGTCGATCAGGCGCTTGGCGATGTCCATGGTGCGCACGCCGTGCCGCGCCTGGCGCTGGTCGCTGAAGACGCACTCGTGCATGGTCGGTGCGCGGTGCGGAAGCTCATAGTACTCTTCCAGGCGCTTGCGGATGTAGTTGGCATTCAGCACGGCGTCCATCGTGGCGGCCTTCAGCCCCTCGGCCCCGTGGGCCAGGATGTAGGCCAACGCGCGAACCATCACCCCGAAGTTGCCGTAAAAAGCCTTCACGCGCCCGATCGATTGCGGCCGCGCGTACTGAAAACGCCAGCCCTCGGGGGTCTTCTCCAGCCGGGGCACGGGCAGGAACGGCTCCAGATGCGCGCGGACCGCGACCGGACCGCTGCCAGGGCCTCCTCCGCCGTGAGGCGTGGAAAAGGTCTTGTGCAGGTTCAGATGCATCACGTCCACGCCGAAATCGCCCGGCCGGGCGATGCCCACCAGCGCGTTCATGTTGGCGCCGTCCATGTAAAGCTGAGCGCCCTTGGCGTGGAGAATCTCCGCCGCCCGCACGATTTCGGTCTCGAAGACGCCCAGCGTGTTGGGGTTGGTGAGCATCAGGGCGGCCACGTCCTCGTTCACCGCGGCCGCCAGCACGCTCAGATCCACCATGCCCAGCTCATTGGAGCGGATGTTCTCGACGGCGTAGCCCGCCATGCGTGCGGTGGCCGGGTTGGTGCCGTGCGCCGAATCCGGCACTAGAATCTTCTTGCGCGGGTTGCCCTGAGAGGCCAGCCAGGCCCGCACCAGCAGGATTCCGGTCAGCTCTCCGTGAGCGCCGGCGGCCGGCTGCAAGGTCACGGCGTCCATGCCGGTGATCTCTGCCAGCGCCTGCTCCAGGGCGGCCATGATCTCCATCGCGCCCTGACTGAGCGGCTCCGGCTGATAAGGATGCGCCCAGGCCAGTCCCTCCACGCGCGCGGCCGCTTCGTTCACCCGCGGGTTGTACTTCATTGTGCAGCTTCCGAGCGGGTACAAACCCAGGTCGATGGCGTAGTTCCAGGTGGACAGGCGGGTGAAGTGCCGGACCGCTTCGACCTCGCTCACCTCGGGGAATCCTTCAATTTCGCGGCGCACGCGGCCCTCGCCCAACGCCTCGGCGGGATCGGTCTCGGGCACGTCGAGCGGCGGCAACTGCCAGGCGCGTTTGCCCGGCTCGCTGATTTCAAACAAAAGCGGTTCGTTTTGAACCGGGTGACGGCGGACCTTGCGGATCATGACCCGAATGCCTCCGCGAGGGCGTCCATGTCGGCGCGGCGGTTCATCTCGGTGACGCACAGGAGCATGGCGCCGTCCAGCTCCGGATAGTACGGCCCGAGCGGAAGGCCCCCGATGATCTTCCTTTCGAGCAGTTCCCGGTTGATCTGCTCGGGCGCGCGCGGCCCAGGCGCGGTGACGAACTCATTGAAGAACGGCCCCGAAAAACGAAGCGGCGCCCGCGAAGCCAGGTAATGCGCCTTGGACAGATTTTGCCGGGCCAGCTCGCGCAAGCCCTCCTTGCCGTAGACGGTCATGAAGACCGTGGCCATCAGCGCCACCAGGGCCTGGTTGGTGCAGATGTTGGAAGTGGCTTTCTCGCGGCGAATGTGCTGCTCGCGGGTGGAGAGCGTCAGGCAATAGGCGCGGTTGCCCTGAACGTCTTTGGTCTCTCCCACCAGGCGGCCGGGCATCTGCCTCACGTGCTTCTCTTTGGTGGCGATCACCCCGGCGTAGGGGCCGCCGAAGCTGGGGGGCGCAGCGAATGATTGCAGCTCGCCGGCGACGATGTCCGCCTCCCGTGCCGGCTCCAGAAGTCCCAGCGCTACCGCCTCGGTGAAGACGTGGATCAGCAGCGCCCCTTTGCGGTGCGCCAGATCCGCCGCCCGATCGAGCTCCTCGACGATTCCGAAAAAGCTGGGCGACTGCAAGATCACCGCCGCAGTCTGCTCATCCAGCTTTCGGTCCAAATCCTCCAGGTCCGTCTGACCCGAAGCCGAATCGTAGGCGATCTCCTCGATGGGCATCTCCAGGTTGCGGAGCATGGTGGCCAGCACCTGCCGGTACTCCGGATGAAGGCTTCGCGCCGCCAGGATGCGGCTGCGGCCGGTGATGCGCGCGGCCATGAGAGCGGCCTCGGCGGTGGCCGTCGATCCGCAATACATCGACGCGTTGGCGGCCTCCATGCCGGTGAGCTGGCAGATCATGGTTTGGAACTCGAAGATGCTGGTGAGGATGCCCTGGGAGATTTCTGATTGATAGGGAGTGTAAGCCGTGAGGAACTCGCCCCGCGAAGCGACCACGTCCACCAGCACGGGCCGGAAGTGGCGGTAGGCGCCCGCGCCCAGAAACGACGCGTAGCCGTTGGCGCACTCCTGGCCGCGCGCGCGGAAGTAGTCGAGGATCTCGTATTCGGACTTGCCGGGCGGGAGCGCCAGAGGGCGCGCCAGCCGCACTTCGGGGGGCAGATGAGCGAACAGATCCTCTAGGCTCGCAAGGCCGCAGGCCTCGAGCATCTGGCGGCGTTCCTCGTCGGAATTCGGAAGGTAGCGCAAGCTTACGACTCCGCGGCCACGTGCGCCTGGTATTGCGCCGCATCCATCAGGGTGGCGGCCTCCTGCGGATCCGTCAGTTTGACTTTGACCAACCAGCCCTCGCCGTGCGGGTCCTGGTTGAGCTTTTCGGGCGCGTCGCTGAGCGTTTCGTTGACGGCGATCACCTCGCCGGAAACCGGCGAGAAGATTTCGGAGACGGCCTTGACCGACTCGACCGAGCCCATCGCCGCTCCTTTCTCCAGTTTGGCCCCCACCTTCGGCAAATCCACGTAGACGATGTCGCCCAACTGCTCCTGGGCGTGATGGGTGATGCCCACCGTGCCGGTGTCGCCTTCCACCAGCACCCATTCATGCTCTTTGGTGTAACGGAAATTCTCCGGATACATGATTTATCGAGTCCTCCTGTAAAATGGCAGCGCAACCGTCCGGGCCGGGCAAGGTCTGCCGCGGACCAGAATTTCGATTTCGCGCCCGGGCGCGGCCCAATCCGCAGGCAAGTAACACATTCCGATATTCTTGTTCAACGTAGGCGAGGGAGCGCCGCTCGTCACCCAGCCGGCCGGCTGGCCTTCCGCCAGCACCTCGTAGCCGTCCCGGGCGATCTCCCGGCCGCCCATCTCAAAGCCTATCAGTTTCCGGCGCACTCCATGGGAAGCCTGTCTTTCGAGCGCCGTTTTGCCGAGGAAGTCGCCCTTGTCGAACTTGACGATCCAATCCAGTCCAGCCTCGAGCGGAGTGATGCTGGCGTCAATCTCGTGGCCGTACAACGCCATCGCCGCCTCCAGACGAAGCGTGTTGCGCGCGCCCAAGCCGCAGGGCCGGATGCCGAAGGGCTGGCCGGCATCCAGGATGCGGTCCCAGAGCCGCTCGGCGTGCTCCGGCGCGGCGTAGATCTCAAAGCCGTCTTCGCCGGTGTAGCCGGTTCGCGCGATTCTGGCGGGGAGGCCAAGCGCTTTCGAATCCACAAAGCGGTAGTAGCGGATCGCGGTCAGATCGGCTTCGCACAAAGGACGCAAGACCTCGAGCGCGCGCGGGCCTTGGACCGCGATCTGCGCGTATCGTTCGGAGGCGAACTCCACCTGCGCGCTCCAGCGGTTGGCCGAGCGGATGTGCTCGTAGTCCTTTTCCTGGTTGGCGGCGTTCACACAAATAAAGATGCCGTCCGGGGCGGTGCGGTGCACAAGAACGTCATCTACGAAGCCGCCGTGGGAGTAGAGCAGGCCGGAATACTGGGCTTGTCCTTCTTGTAAACGGGAGACGCGGTTGGTGGTTACATATTCGGCTAGGGCCAGCGCCTCCGGGCCGTGGATCTCGATCTCTCCCATGTGGCTGACGTCGAAGACGCCGGCGGCGCGGCGCACGGCGTGGTGCTCGTCGAGGATCCCGGTGTATTGGAGAGGCATCTCCCAGCCGCCGAAATCCACCATCCTCGCTCCCAGCCGGAGGTGAGCCGAGTGCAGCGGCGTGACCTTCAAGCGCTCTGGCCCGGGCATGAAACTGCCAATCTAGCAAGGCAGGCCGGGCCAGTCAAACCCGGCCTCCGGCGCGGCCGAAAGCGCCAGCTTGCCGCAAGGCCCGTCGCAGGTCGTCTGGCAACGTTGCCGCAAGTTTAACCAGTGCCTTTGATTCCATACAGGAAAGCCAGCCTTTAACATGGCCGGGGGAACCCTGCATATGAATGCCAGCCATTAATATGGACGGAGCCCGCCCGCTTATGAATGCCTGCCGTTAACATGGCGGCGTCTCCCACACCTGCTGCGCGTCGGCCATCCGCCTTTCGAATCCCTCCTCCATGGGCCGCGCCTGCCAACTCTGCCCAGTCTTGCGGAACTCTCCCAGGTTGTTGTTGCCGTTGACGTGAATCACGCTGAGATCTTGGTCCTTGGTGTTACGGGTGTGCCCTTCGAAGCGCACCAGCGGCGGCGGGAAGCCCAATAGAAAATGTAGGGCAACATGCCAGCCTACACGCCGGCGGCGTGTCAACGAACAGCGGGAGAACCGCTACCATGAAGGTGTCATGCAAACCAGCTTTGCCCAAGCCCGGTTGGGGCCGGACGGGCCCGCCGTCTTCCGCCTGGGCCTGTCGGCGACGTACCGGCCGGGGGTGGACGTGGTCCGCCGGGCCCTGGACGCCGGCGTCAATTACCTCTTCTGCTACGGCTTCGACACGCAAATGACGCGCGTCATCCGCGAGATGAACCCCTCCGAGCGCGAGCGGCGCGTGATCTCGACCGGGGCCTACAACCTGATTTGGACCCGTCAGGACCTGCGCAAAACGCTGGACAAACGCCTGCGCCAGTTGCGCACCGATTACATCGACGTGTTCCTGTTTCTCGGGGTGATGAAACCGCAGCAATTCCCGCCCCCGGTTCAAGAGGAGCTCAGGCGGCTGAAGGAAGACGGCCGGGTGCGGGCGGTGGGCATCTCCTGCCACAACCGGCGCTTTGCCGGTGAGCTGGCTGCGGCGCGGGCGCTCGACCTGCTCATGGTTCGCTACAACGCGGCGCACCCCGGCGCCGAGAAGGAGATCTTTCCGTTCGCCGGCGTGGACGGTCCCTCCATCGTAAGCTACACCGCGACCCGCTGGGGGCGCTTGCTGCGCCGTCCCAAAGGCTGGCCGCAGGAGGATCCGGTCCCGACGGCCGAGATTTGCTACCGCTTCGTGCTGTCGAATCCCGCCGTGGATGTGTGCCTGATGGCGCCTTCCAACCGCAAGGAGCTGGAGCAAGATTTGAAGGCGGTGGAACAGGGGCCGTTGAGCGGCGAGGAGATGCGGTTCATGCGGGAGTTCGGCGAGGCGGTTCACCGCAGCGCAGGCTGGTTTATGTGACGGCGGGGGAGGGAATTCAGCGGCGGCAGTGGATGGCCACCACGATGGCTTGCGCCGGCGGGTCGCTTGCGCCCCAGTAGGAGTGCGGTTCCGATGAATCGAAGTAGGCGCTGTCGCCGGCGCTGAGCGTGCGGTCTTCGCCTCCGTGCCGGACGATCAGCGTGCCCCGCAGCACGTAAAGAAACTCGTGCCCGTCATGGACGTGGGGCAGTCCCGGTTTGGCCCGCATGGGGAATTCGGCAAAGTAGGCTTCCCCGTACTTGCCGACCGCTGGGAAGGCCAGGTTCTCAAAGAAGTAGGAAGGATCTTCGGCCGAAGGCGCCTCCGGCAGCCGCACCCGCTCAGCGGCGTGCACGATGACGAACATCTTCTCCGAGCGCCGCCCGAGGAAGAAATGTTCCAGGCCCACGTCGAAGACCATGGCGATTCGCGCCAGCGTGGGCAGCGTCGGCACGAGCTTCCCGTTCTCAATCTGCGACAGCAGACTCGGAGAAAGCCCCGTATGGTTGCCCAGTTCCTTCAGCCCTAACTTCTTGCGCAGCCTCAGCTCGCGCAGCTTGCTGCCCAGCTCGTAGCGGGAAAGAACCCGCCGGATGGTTTGCTCGCTGGTTTCCATGTGGCCGCCCTCCAGTTCAGTGACTTTGAAAACCGCAGCTCGAATTTGATGACTACTGAAGACAGTTTTGCAGATATTGAATCTCGCGAGGGCGCGAACCAGTCCTACGAGTGGGAGCACAGAACGGTGCTCAGCCGGGCGACAGACCCCGGCAACAGTTTGAGGAGGAAGAAAGATGATGAAGTCGAACCAGAGGGGTTGGATGAAGACTTTGGCAGTGTTTGTGTTCGCGCTGAGCCTGGCGGGAGCCGCCTCAGCGGCGGATAAGGATATCGTGGATACGGCCATCAGCGCCGGGTCCTTCAAGACTCTCGTAGCCGCCGTGCAGGCTGCGGGACTGGAAAGCACGTTGCGCGGCAGCGGCCCGTTCACGGTCTTTGCGCCGACGGACGCGGCGTTTGCCCGCTTGCCGCAGGGCACGGTCCAAGAGCTTCTGAAGCCCGAGAACAAGGCGAAGCTTCAGGCGATCCTGACCTATCACGTCGTTCCGGGCAAAGTGATGGCCAAGGACGTGGTCAAGCTGACCTCCGCCAAGACGGTACAGGGCGGCACGATCAAAATCATCAACAGCAATGGCGTGTTCGTGGACAACGCGAAGGTGATCCAGACGGACATCGAAGCCAGCAACGGCGTCATTCACGTCATCGACGCGGTTCTGTTGCCCAACTAAGCGCTTCCGGGCTTTCCTGGGCGCTGACATCGGTGCTCTCAACTGCCGCGGCAGGCCGGCGACAGTCTCTGCCGCGGCAGAATTGTTTCTTGACGAGGGCCAACGACCTGGAATCCGCCGTTGGCGAGCGAACCGGCTGCGAGCGGCCGGAGCACGGCCGGCAGGCGGCGCAGCGGACGGGTGAACGCGGTTGGCAGCCCGCCCTTACACTGCCATAATCAAGAGCGGAGGAAAATAGCGCCGTGCCCGCAAAGTTGACTCTGGAACAGGAACTGAACCCCTGGCTGGCGGCGGAGGCCCGCTTTGATGAAGCAGCCGCGCGTCTTGGTCTCGACAATGGACTATGTAAGATCCTGCGGCTCCCATCAAAGGAGATCACGGTCCACATTCCCGTGCAGCTCGATGACGGGCGCCTGGAGGTTTTCACCGGCTACCGCGTGCAGCACTCCATCGCGCGGGGACCGGCCAAAGGCGGCATCCGCTTCGCGCCGGATGTGACGCTGGACGAAGTGAGAGCGCTGGCGGCCTGGATGACCTGGAAATGCGCGGTGGTCAATATTCCTTTCGGGGGCGGCAAAGGCGGCGTGATCTGCGACCCCGCGATGCTCTCCGAAGGCGAACTCGAACGCATCACCCGGCGCTACACCGCGGAGCTGATCGATTTCTTGGGACCGGAGCGCGACGTGCCGGCGCCGGATATGAACACCAACGAGCAGACCATGGCCTGGGTGATGGATACCTATTCGATGCACCTGCGGCACACGGTCACCGCGGTGGTCACAGGCAAGCCTCTGGATCTGGGGGGCTCGCGGGGCCGAACGGAGGCTACGGGCCGGGGCTGCATGATCGTTTCCCGCGAGGCGCTTCAGCACTTGGGCCTGGATCCTTCTTCGGCGCGGGTGGTGATCCAGGGATTCGGAAACGTGGGGGGAATGGCGGCGCGGCTCATGCATGAGCGCGGCTTCAAGATCATCGCGGTGATCGAGGTGGACGGCGCCATTTACAACCCGAAGGGCATTGACATTCCGAAATTGGTGGAGCACCGGCGGCAGACCGGCTCCATCACGGAGTTCCCGGAAGCGGAGCCGATCGGCCGCGAAGAAGCCATGTTTTTGGAATGCGAAGTCCTGCTGCCGGCGGCCAAAGAAAACGTCATCACCAGCCAGAACGCCTCCCGCATCCGCGCCAGAATCCTTTGCGAGGGGGCGAACGGGCCGACCACGCCCATTGCCGACGAGATTCTGGCCGAAAAGGGCGTCTTCGTCATCCCCGATATTTTGGCCAACGCCGGCGGCGTGACCGTGTCTTACTTCGAGTGGGTGCAGGACCGGCAGGGCTTTTTCTGGAACGAGGAGCTGGTCAACGCGCGGCTGGAAGAACTGATGGTCTCGAACTTCCACCAAGTGGTCTCCTACGCCAACAAGCATTCGGTCAACAACCGGATCGCCGCCTATATGCTGGCCATTGACCGGGTCGCCTTCGCCATCAAGCTGCGCGGCATTTACGCATGAGTTCGGAAGCCTCCACGCCGCTGATGCGGCAGTATCAAGCCATCAAGCGGCAGGTCCCGGGCGCGCTGCTGCTGTTCCGGCTCGGCGACTTCTACGAACTGTTCTATGACGACGCCGTGACCGCCGCGCGGGAGCTGGGGATCACCTTGACCAGCCGCAATAAGGAGAAGGGGCAGCCCATTCCGATGTGCGGCGTCCCCTACCATTCCGCGGAAGGGTATATCGCCCGCCTGATTCAGCGCGGCTACCGGGTGGCGATCTGCGACCAAATGGAGGACCCGCGCTTCGCCAAAAAGCTGGTCAAGCGCGAAATCACCCGCGTGGTGACGCCCGGCACCGCCACCGACTCCGCCTTGCTGCGCAGCCGCGAGAACAACTATCTGGCGGCAGTGCACTACGCGGGGACGCGCGCGGGGGTGGCGTATGTGGACGTATCGACCGGCGAGTTCCGGGCCACGGAGGTGGATGCGCCGGAGGCAGCCGCCGTGCTCGAGCAAATCGGCGCGCGCGAGGTCCTGGCGGCCTCGGGGGCGCCGCTTCCGCCGGCGCAGCCAACCGGCGGGCCACTGCGCACGGAGTTGGATGCGTGGGTCTTCAGCCCGGATCAGGCCGAGAGGACGTTGCTGGAGCACTTCCGGCTGTTGACGCTGGACGGCTGCGGCCTGGCCGGGCGGCCCCTGGCGGTCAGCGCCGCCGGAGCGGTGTTGCATTATCTCAAAGACACGCAGAAGGCTTCTTTGGCCCATCTGGAAGCGCCGGTTTTCTTTGAGCGCAGCCAAGCGATGGTGCTGGACGCGGTGACCGTGCGGAACCTGGAGCTGGTGGAGCCGCTGTTCACGGCGGACGCGGACGCCAAAGACGCCACCCTGATTCAGACTATCGACCGGACGCTCACCGGCATGGGCGGGCGGCTGCTGAGGCGGCGCTTGCTGCGGCCGTCGCTGGATTTGGATGAGATCGAAGCCCGCCTGGATGCGGTCGAGGAATTGGCGGGCGCCACCATCGCGCGCAGCGAAGTGCGACGCGTTCTGGCCGAGGTGCAGGATCTGGAGCGGCTGCTGGCCAAGGTGACCTTGGGTACGGCGGGGCCGCGAGAGTTGCTGGGGCTGGCGCGGTCACTGGCGAAGGTTCCGGTGCTCAAAAAGCTGCTGGACGGGGTGCAGCGCTCGGCGCGCATGCGGGAGATCGTGGCGGATCTCGACGAGGTGGCCGAAGTGAGGGACCGCGTGCTGGCGGCTGTTGCCGACGATCCTCCTGCCACGCTGGCCGACGGGGGCGTGATCCGCGCGGGATACAGCGCCGAGCTCGACGAGCTGCGCGACATCAGCCGCAACAGCCGCCAGTACGTCGCCGCCATCGAGAACCGCGAGCGGGAACGCACTGGAATCGCCTCGCTCAAGGTGCGATTCAACAATGTCTTCGGCTACTACATCGAGATCTCCAAGCCGAACCTACACCTGGCGCCGGCGGATTACGAGCGAAAGCAGACGCTGGTGAACGCCGAACGCTTCACCACGCCCGAGCTGAAGGAACTGGAGCAGAAAATCCTGGCGGCCGAAGAGAAGATCCTCGAACTGGAGCGCAGCATCTTCGCCGAGTTGCGGGCCTTCGCCGCCTCGCAGGCGCCCCGCATCCGCGCTACGGCGGCCGCCATCGCCGAGCTGGATGTCACCGCCGGGCTGGCCTCGCTGGCCGTGGAAGCCCGCTACACGCGGCCCCGGTTTTCCGAATCGGGACAGATGAAGATCGCCGGCGGACGGCACCCGGTCATCGAGCGCCTGGCCGAGCGCGAGGCCCAGCGTTTTATCCCGAACGATCTCTATCTGGACCCGGAGTCGGCTTTCATCGCGGTGATTACGGGTCCCAACATGGGCGGCAAGTCCACCTATTTGCGGCAAGCGGCGTTGATCGCCATTCTGGCGCAGATGGGGTCGTTTGTGCCGGCGGACTCGGCCCTGCTGCCTCTCATCGACCGGGTGTTCACGCGGATCGGCGCCTCGGACAATCTGGCGCGGGGGCGTTCCACCTTCATGGTGGAGATGACCGAGACCGCGGTGATCCTGAACACGGCCACGCCGCGCAGCCTGATCGTGCTCGATGAGATCGGGCGAGGCACGGCCACCTACGATGGGCTGGCGCTGGCCTGGGCGGTGATCGAGCATATTCATCAGAAGATCCGGGCCAAGACGCTGTTCGCCACGCACTACCATGAGCTGACCGAGCTGGCTGAGCAGTTGGAGGGGGTTCGGAACCTGCACGTCTCCGTGAAGGAGTCGGGAGACCAGATCGTGTTCCTGCGGAAAGTCGAGCCGGGGAGCGCCGACCGCAGCTACGGGATTGAAGTCGCGCGGCTGGCCGGATTGCCCCTCGGCGTCATCGAGCGGGCGCGCGAAATCCTCAGCTTACATGAGAAGACCGAGCATGAAGTGACCGAAGAGCTGGTGCCGCGCCCCTCGGGTCCGGTTCAGATCCAGTTGTTCGAGCCGCTGCACTACGGCCTGGCGGAGCGGATCCGCGGGCTGAAGCTGGACGAACTGCGCCCGATTGAAGCCTTGCAACTGCTGCACGAAATCCAGCAGGAGCTGAAGCGCTCATGAAAGTCGCCGGAGTCATGAGCGGCACTTCTCTGGACGGCATCGATGTGGCGATTGTTGAGATCCGGGGCCGGCGCTTCCAGGTGGAGGCGTTCCGGAGCTTCGCGTATCCGCGGCGGGTGCGGCAGGCGATTCTGAACTTGGACAACGTGCCGGACCTGGCGCGGCTCCACTTTCTGCTCGGCGAGCTGTACGCAGAGGCCGTGCTCAAGACTAGCCGGGAAAGCGGATTGCGGCCCGATCTGATCGCGTGCCACGGGCAAACCGTGTACCACCAGGGCCGTGTGGCGCGGTTTCTCGGCCGCCGCGTCTCCTGCACGCTCCAGATCGGTGAGGCGGCGGTCCTTGCCGAGCGCACAGGCCTGCCGGTCGTCTCCGATTTCCGTCCACGCGACATCGCGGCCGGCGGCCAGGGGGCGCCTCTGGTTCCCTACGTGGATTACTGGCTGTTTCGGCACCCGAAGCGTTGCCGCGCCGCGCTGAATATTGGAGGGATCGCCAACGTGACCATACTGCCTGCGGGCGCAAAGCCGCAAGAAGTGATCGCCTTCGACACCGGCCCCGGCAACATGGTGATCGATGCGCTCGTGGAGCGGCATACAAACGGGCGCCTGCGATTCGACCGCGGCGGGCGGCTGGCCCGCGCCGGGCGCGTGAACCCGCAGCTTCTCGACCGGCTGCTTGCGGATTCTTACTACCGGCTTCGGCCGCCCAAATCGGCGGGACGAGAGCAATACGGCGCGGCGTTTGTTGAACGTTTGCTGAAGGAGGGATTGCCGCCGCTAGATTTAATTGCCACGGCAACGGCGCTCACGGCGGCGGCTGTGGCGCTTGGGCTTGGACGGTTTGCTCCTCAGCCCGTTGAGGAAGTGATCGTCTCGGGCGGCGGCGCGCACAATGAGAGAATTCTGGACTACCTGCGGGCGTTTGTTCCGCAAGCGCGGGTGGCGGTGTCGTCCGAGTACGGGATCGATCCAGACGCCAAAGAGGCCGTCGCTTTCGCCATCCTGGGCTATGAGACTTGGCGGCGGCGCCCGGCGAATCTGCCCTCGGCCACTGGCGCGCGGCGTGCGGTCGTGCTGGGCAAAATCACGCCCTGAAATTAAGCGCGGGCTGCCATCCGACGAGTGCGTTCCACGTGCGTTTTCTGTTCGATATTTACGATATTTATGGAAAGACGATCAATCATAAGCAGAAGGCCTGTCAACAGATGCGCGAAGGGGGAAAACAGATAGAGGGTACAGGGAGGGATCAAGAGAAGGGACGTAGAGCATTGAGATTATAGGGGGATCGCGCAGGGCGGAGATCCTGGTTAGCGGTGGGCGCGGTTTTGGTATGGCAGGGGCGTCGCCTCTGCGGGTTGGTGGGGATTCTTGGTGGTCTTTGCTGATTGGTTGGTTTTTCTGGGCTGTTCTTGCTGCTTTTCGGCTCCTTGCTGGGCTGGTTGCTGGTTTTGGTTGCCTCTTTTTTTCTTTAAGTTAGGAGGCCTCCTCCCGCCTGCTCACCCCCGGCGGCCGGCTTCAGGGACCGGAGCTCACCCCCATCCGGTGAGGGCAGTGGCTGTGGGCGTCGGCGCCGTTGCCCGGGACTTGCGCCGTCCGCAGTGCGGGCCCCCACGAGGGCGTCAGCCGCACCTTTCACTTTCAACATACAAGATAGGAGCAAGAGAAGGAGAAAGGGGGAGTTGGCAAGTGGTTGAAAAGGAATGGAAAAAAGATTTGGGGAAGGTTGTGACTGGGGGTGGGGAGGGCACGGAGAAGGCAAACCACAGAGGACACGGAGAAAAACAAACCACGGAGGACACGGAGGACACGCAAAAAAGCAAACCACAGCGCGGCAAAGCCGCAACCAAACAGGTGTGGCGGCATAAAAAATCTTCGCGCGCGGAAAAGAATCTACGGGCTAGTAGTACAGAGGACACGGAGGACACGGAGAAAAACAAACCACGGAGGACACGGAGATAGGAAGAGAGGGGGCGGGTTGAGGTGGAGCGCGCTGTCGTGTGGGCTGGATGGCGTTGGAACTCGCGTACAGGTCGGGATTGTGTGGCTCTGCCGGCGTGACCGCCGGCATGGCAAGCCTGGCGGCTTGCTCCACGAGGAACGGCGCCTTTTCGAGAGTATGGAAGAGCACCGAGATCGGAGGAGAAGGGGCGGACAGGCTGGGCCGCCCCTACAAGGCGCGGCATTGGGTTAAGCATAGGGCGGTGGGTAAAGGGGACCCAGGCCGGCTGGAAAGCCGGCCGCAGGCTAGAAAACCTGCCCCACATCGGATGCCTGTCCCACAAGAGCAGCGTTCTCCGCGGCGGGGAGGGAAGAACCTCAAAAGCCGACCACCGGCATGACTGCCGGTGTGGCACGCAAGACTGCGTGCTCCACGGAGAGGCCGGCATGGTAAGCCTGGCGGCTTGCTCCACGCAAACATCCGGCATGGCAAGCCTGGCGGTGCGCTCCACGGGGCACCGGTGTAGCAAGCAGGACTGCTTGCTCCACGCGAACATTCGGTGTGGCACGCGGGACGGCGTGCTGCGCGGGGAGGCCTGGCCAGGCAAGCTCGCCGGGGTTCGAAGGGCGCTTGTTCTAGCGAGCGTGGGATTGGGCGGGTGGATAGAGGGAGAAGGCGTTCTTGCGGTGCTCGATGCGGACAGAGCGGCCGAGGATCACCTCGACGACGTCGAAGCGGACTGAGTCCAAGGAGGCGCCGGCGCGGCGAACATAGTGCCGGGCGGCGTGGATGAGCGCGTCGCGCTTGGGGGCGTCCACGGCGCAGCCGGGAGGGCCAAACTCGTCCGTGCTGCGGGTTTTGACCTCGACGAAGACCAGGGTGTCTTTGTCCCAACAAACCAGATCGATCTCCCCGTGCCCGTTTGGGGGACGGTACTTGCGCGCCACGACGACATGCCCATGTTGGCGCAAGTAGCGGTGCGCGAGGTCCTCGCCGCGCTCGCCCAGGGCTTGGGCAGGAGACATGGTCCGGCAGCGGAGCTTGTGGCGAAACCAATCCAGGGTGAGGAGCAAGGGTTGGGTCATGGTGTCCCCTCGCGCCCGGCGTGATGTTGACGGAGGCGGAAAGTTGCCTGTTGGGTCGAGGCGCGCCGAAATTTCAAGACTTGCAAGGACCGTGAGCTGCTCTGGTCAAACGCCCTAGCCGCTAACGAGCCGGCGGTGCCCGACAGGTTCAGAAAACAATTTCGAAATTGAACTCTACGTTTTTGACTCGGATGATAAAGTTTGGCTAATATTCCCATAAGCACTATAAATATTGGAAGCGGTTCTCGATGGGCTTGAATCCCAGCCGTCTCCGGGGGCTCATAGGCGGCTCAAGGAAGGAGGTGGGAACGGCAGCGGGGTTTAGGAGACCTTCTCGAACTCGAACTCCATGCTTTTGCCCCGGATGATAAAGCAGAGGTAATACTCCCATAAGCGCCGGAAATGGGGGAAGCGGTTCACCAGGAATTCGAATCCCAGCCATCTCCAAAGGGCTAGTAGGCGGAGCCGCACGGAAATCTCACGGAATTTGGCCCGGGTGTAGTAACCGAAGCCGCCGTGGTTTTCGCCGAAGTAGCGGAACGAGAAGCTGTTGAGGTGCCAGCGGTGGGTGGGGTCGCAGAAGGAGCTGAAGTCCGTATAGTGAGGGGTCGCCAGATAGAGGCGGCCGCCGGGTTTCAGCAGCCGGTGAAACTCCTCCATGGTCTGGATGACGTCGGAGACGTGTTCGATGACGTGGACGGCGCGGATCTGGTCAAAGCTCCCGGAGGCGAACGGATACGGGACGCGGTCGAGATCGCATAAGACATCCGCGTTGGTGTGCGGGTTGCGGTCGATGCCGACGGCGCCGGGGTACTTGTTCAATCCGCAGCCGACGTCGAGGAGGCGCATAGGAAGCAAGGCGGCCGCGCGGAGCCCTTCCGCGGCTCGCCTTTTCCCCATGCTACAACGCGGATTGGCGGACCGAGGCCCGGCGGCATGAGAGAATAACGGCCAATGAGTCCCGCTTTGCCCGTCCTTGTGGTTCTGTTCATCGCCAGCGGCTGCGCTGCGCTCATTTACGAAGTGGTGTGGTTCCAACTGCTGGAGCTGTTCACGGGCTCGACGGCGGTGTCGCTGGGCGTGCTGCTGGGTTCGTTCATGGGCGGGATGTGCGCGGGCAGCCTGGCGCTGCCGCGCTACGTGCCTCCCGGACGGCATCCCCTGCGGGTGTACGCGCTGCTGGAGGCGGGGATCGCCGTGTGCGGCATCGCCGTGTATTTTGCCACGCCGGTGGCCGGGCAACTTTACGCTGCCGCAGTGGGCTACGGCCTGCCGGGAGTTCTGCTGCGCGGGGCGTACTGCGCCCTGTGCCTGCTTCCGCCGGCCATGCTGATGGGGGCGACGCTGCCGGCCGTGGCGCGCTGGGTGGAGAGCACGCCTCAGGGGGTCTCCTGGCTCGGATTTTTCTATGGCGGCAATACGGTGGGCGCTGTTACGGGTTGCCTGCTGGCGGGCTTTTATCTTTTGCGCGTGCACGGGAGCCTGACCGCCACGCTGTTTGCCGCGGCGTTGAACGCCGGGGCGGCGGCTGTGGCCTGGACTATGGCGGGCCGCCTGGCCTACACGCCAGCGGTTCCGCGGGAAGGCTCGGCCAAAGGGCGGCCGACAGCCATTGAGTGGACGATCTATGCGGCCATCGGGCTCTCGGGGTTTACGGCATTAGGGGCGGAGGTGGTTTGGACGCGGCTGCTGTCGCTCATGCTGGGGGCGACGGTGTACACGTTCTCGCTGATTCTGGCGGTGTTCTTATTGGGGCTTGCGATTGGAAGCGGGGTGGGGTCGCTGGCGGCGCGGGTTACCGAGAAGCCGCGAACGGCGCTGGGCGTGTGCCAGTTACTGCTGGCGGGTGGCACGGCTTGGGCGGCATACGCGCTGGTCTACACGATTCCTTACTTGCCGGTGAGCCTTACGCTGAGCCCGAATCCGTGGTACGTGTTTCAGCTCGACCTGATGCGCTCGCTTTGGGTGGCGTTGCCGGCGGCCTGCTTGTGGGGGGCGAGTTTCCCGCTCGCACTGGCTGCCGCGGCGCGGCCGGGCCAGGATCCGGGGAGGCTGGCGGGCAGGATTTACGCCGCTAATACGCTGGGGGCGATCGCCGGAGCGCTCGCCTTCAGCCTGACGCTGATCCCCTGGGTGGGGACGCGCGGATCGCAGCGGATCCTGATGCTTGCCTGCTGTCTGTCGGCGTTGATTCTGTTGGCGCGGCCGTGGCGCCTGGCTAAGGCAGCGGTTCTGGCCGGCGCGGTGGCGGTTGTGGCGGTGCTGGCTGTAAGGCTGGAGCCGATTCCCTGGGAGGTGATCGGCTACGGGCGCAAGATGCTGAACATGCGCGGATTCGCCGGGCCGGCTTATGTGGGCGAGGGGCGCAACGCCTCGGTGGCGGTGTCGCGCATGGCGGATGGCACGCCGCAGTTTCACATCAGCGGGCGGGTGGAGGCGTCGGCCGACTTGCAGGATCTGCGCATGGAGCGGATGCTGGGTCACTTGCCCGCCTTGCTGCACGGGGGACCGAAGACGGTTCTGGTGGTGGGCTGCGGCGCGGGGATCACGGCGGGGAGCTTCGTGCTGTACCCGGAAGTGGAGCGCATCGTCGTTGTGGAGCTGGAGCCGCTGGTACCGAAGGTGGTGGCGCGATACTTCTCGCAAGAGAATCACGGCGTGCTGGATGATCCGCGCACGCGGGTGGTGATCGACGATGCGCGGCATTATGTCTTCACCAGCCGGGAGAAGTTCGACGTGATCACCTCCGATCCCATCCACCCTTGGATCAAGGGTGCGGCGACACTCTATACGCGCGAGTACTTCGAGATGTGCAAGAGGCTCCTTAAGCCGGGCGGCGTGGTGGCGCAATGGGTTCCTTTGTACGAGAGCACTCTGGATACGGTGCGCAGCGAGCTGGCGACGTTCTTCGAGGTCTTCCCGGACGGAACCATTTGGAGCAACCATATGGGTGGACCGGGGTACGACGTCGTTCTGCTGGGGGGCGCGGAGCCGCTGAATATCGACATAGACCGCCTGGAGGAGCGTCTGCGGAGGCCTGAATACGCGCGGGTGGCGGCGGCGTTGCGCGAGGTGCGGTTCGGATCGGCTGTGGAGTTGCTGGCCTCATACGGAGGGCAAGCCCGGGATTTGCGGGAATGGCTGCGGGGCGCGGCGATCAACGACGACCGAAACTTGCGGCTTCAGTACTTGGCCGGCATGGGGCTCAACTACCAGGCCGCGGAGTTCATCCAGGACGAGATTTTCGCGCGCCGCAAATACCCGGACCATCTGTTCCGCGGCTCCGAGGAGAGGCTTCGGGAGCTGAAGAAAGCTCTGGGCCTTTGATGGCGGCGTTCACAGCGCGGCAGGGCCGCAATCTAACACGGAGAAGGAAAACCACAGCGGGCACAGAGGGCACGCAAAAAAGCAAACCACAGAGAACACGGGGAAGGAAAACCACAGAGGACACGGAGGACACGGAGAAAACAAACCTTAGGGCGGCAGGGATGCAACCAAACAGGGATGGCGGTGCTGGTCTCAGCGGCAAAAAGTAAAACCACAGAGAACACGGAGGACACGGAGAAAAGCAAACCACGGAGGGCACAGAGGACACGGAGAAAACAAAACACAACGCGAGAGAGCCGCAACCAAACAGGCGTGGCGGTTGGGGTCTGGCCGGCAACTCGCTCGCGTGGCGGCATGAAAGTCTTCGCGCGCGGGGGAGATTTCAGAGGTTAGTGGTCCGGAGAAGGCAAATCACGGAGGACACGGGGAAGGAAAACCACAGAGGACACGGAGGACACGGAGAAAACAAACCTTAGGGCGGCAGGGATGCAACCAAACAGGGATGGCGGTGCTGGTCTCAGCGGCAAAAAGTAAAACCACA
>Ga0078972_1001037_pt1 | contig 110707 bp, 119 predicted proteins | sample YelNatPaOPGAMG01_FD_67568 | JGI IMG/M metagenome (GOLD analysis project Ga0078972, IMG submission 67568) | Hot spring thermophilic microbial communities from Obsidian Pool, Yellowstone National Park, USA - OP-RAMG-01 (SPADES assembly) (version 2) | ecosystem: Environmental > Aquatic > Thermal... | reverse complement strand
TGGGTTATTGAAGGATTACCTGTAGCTGCGCCTAAAACTGTAAGGAATGGTTGTAAACCTAAAAACGTAACGAACCAATAAGCCCAAACATCCCAGTAGATTAAATAGAAAAAGTCCCCGACGACTATAGGTGCTGCAACCCATGGACTTATAAATCTGCTTTGAGCAATCCAATCAATACCACTTCTAGGCATAGCAGTCGTTATAAATATATATGTTGTCCACATAAATGTTCCAAGAACAGCAGTCATAAGTATGGCTGCACTGTGGTTTCCACCAGGAAATATAGCAACGTTCACTACAACGTTATATGCAATAACAGATAACCATCCCATTGTAAGACAATTGTATATCCAAGCATCTATTGGAGCCACTTCCCTAACTAATCCACTCGCCTTTCTTATAAATACACCTTTTTCAGCCAAAATTTTCCCTCCAAAACCATTAATTTTTTAATAAATAAGTTAGAATATTATTTATGGTAATCAGTATTTAAGACTTTCCATCATTAGTACAGGTTATATATATATCAAAGAAGAAAGAAAATGAAAAAATCTTTTTCTATATACAGGAAACTAGAGCTTAAACAGGAAACGACACATAATTTATTTCAATTCTTTAGGTAACTCTACTCGCTCAACTTCTTCAACTTCCTCATACCATTTAGTGGTAGGTCCAATTTTAGCTCTAAGTTTCCATTTTAAAGGTTTAGGTTCATCCTCAATATATTTTAAAAGTTTTTTTATTCTTGTTGAAGCTATCTCTCTATTTTCTTGGGTTAAAACCTCATATTTCTGAAGGAATGATTCAACTTTATTTAAGTTTGTTGTAACCGTATAATAGAAGCCCCAATCTCTAGCTAAAATTCTAGCTATATGAGTGCCATCTACTATCTCTTTTCCATTTTCTCCAATTTCATGCTCGAGAATTAAAACAATTAAATCTTTAATGTCTTTCTCGTTTATTTTAACTATTTGAAGTTTTTCAAGCATTAATTCTTCAAGCGGGATTGTTGGATAATCTTTTTCAAGCCTATCCTTAAACTCTATAATATGGTTCATTCTAAGTCTATCATAAAATACATCCACATGCGGTCTATTGCCAGTTTTATCTATGAAAATGCTCCTTTCCATGAATAATCCAGGAGTTATAGCTGCTTTAACTAATTCGTATTTTAATTCATCTACAAAAAATTTTTCTATTTTATCTCTTTGCTTGCTATAGGCGATATAATCTATATCTGAAAGTGTTCTCCCCAAAGCTTTATGAAGAGTTAAATTGTTTGAGCAATGAATTCTTACAGCTCCAGCCCCGATAATTCTTAATATTAACCCAGCTTTTTGAGCTGCCTCAACAGTTTTTAAAGCTTCCCGAATCATTTCTTCATCAGAGGGCAAAAATAACGCCTCCAAAAACAAAACATACATTTGTTATGATTAATAAAAATTAGCTACGATTTAAAAGCTTTTCTACTAAATTTTTATGATTTTATTTTGAAGATAAAGTAAATTTGGAGGTTTCATATTTGGAGAATAAATTAAACCATATAAAAAATATTATTAAGGAAAATTATGATTTAGGGGAAGTTGTTAAAGTTGAAAGAGTAAGCGGCGGATACGTCAATATAAGCTATGTTATTGAAGCTTCCAGCGGAAAATATTTTTTAAGACGTTATAGGGATACTGCTCGAAGAAGCGAGGTGGAGTTTGAGCATGAGCTTATAGAGCATTTAATAAATTCAGGTTTTAAAAAAACTCCTCAACTATATAAAACTAAAACTGGAAAAACTTATGTAGCTAAATTTGAAAGGAAAAACACCTATAGAAAGCTAGTGTTTTACGCTATATTTGAATTTGCAAAAGGTGAAGATAAATATACTTGGTATTATCCTTACTGCAATACTTTAGAGTTAAGAAGTGCCGCCAAAACTTTAGCTGAATACCATATGCATGTTAAAGGGTTTAAACCTAAAGCAAAAAAGAAGATACCCCCTCTTGATAAATTAGTTCTTAATTTAGGGAAAGAGTTTGAAAAACTTTCTGGAAAAGCTGATGCCACAAAATTTTGCGAATTGTTTTTAGCTAATAAAGTAAAGCTTAAAGATAAAAGCATTGAAGTTTATAAAGAATTAAAAGCGATTGATTATGCAAATCTCCCTAAAATAGTTATTTTTGGCGATTTCCATCTTGGAAACTTAAAGTTTAAAAATAATAAAGTAACTGCCATGTATGATTTTGATTGGGTTAAATGGGATGCTAGAGTCTATGATGTTGCTTATGCAATTTATTATACATGTGGAGTATGGGGTGAAAAGGGTCATAATGTTATAGATGTTAATAAGGCTTTAGAGTTTTTCAAAGCTTATCAAGAGGCTTTTATCGAGGCTAAAAAAGAAAATGAAGCTTTAAATAATCGGGAAATCGAAGCTTTATCAACTTTAATGAAGGCTGTAAACATTTTTTTGATTCATTGGGATGTTAGCGATTTTTATGCTGGAGGAAAAAGCGTAGAGGAATATTTAAGATTTTTAATTCATGATTTAGATTTAATGGTTTGGCTGGAAAAAAATGAAATAAACTTTAAAGTTTAAGATAATTTTTTAAATTGAACATCTTTAATTGAAGCTTCCTTTTCTAAAGCTTCTCTTAACTCGTTAAAATTAAGTTTGCATTTAGATATATCGCCTATGGCATTCCATTCAGCGATTTTTCCTCTTTGAAGAGTTCTTGATTCGCTTGAAAGCAAATCTACACTATACTTAGCTAAAATAGAAGCTACCTTAGCTAAGGCTCCAGGAGCGTCTGAAATCATTATTTTAAAATTTACAAGTTTAGCTTTAGGATCAGCAAATGGAGTTAAATATGCTTCCTTCTCGTTTAAATTTGCGCAAATCATTAAATACATTCCTTTTGATAGGCCTAACCCTACTCTTATACTTGAGGGAATCAATATTCTTCCCTTAGAATCTAACCTAACAATTTTTGATAATTTCATTTTTATCCCCTTTCTATTAAAAGATTTAACGAAAGATTTATATAAATCTGTGGGCAAAAAGTGGGATAAAACCAAAGTTTTAGGAGATAAAAAAGATGAAAAGGGGGCTTAACGTTCATAACTCCTCAATTACCAAGCGGAATGAAAGATATTCTGCCTGAAGAAGCAAATCTTTATAGACGCGTAAAAGAAAAATTAAGAAGTAGATTTGAACTTTGGGGATATAAAGAAGTAATTCCATCAACTATAGAATTTTCAGATGTTCTTTCCATAGGAGTAGGATCAAAATTAGTTGATAATATGTTCAAGTTTCAAGATTTAGATGGAAAAATTATTGCTTTAAGAGCTGAAGCTACAATTCCAACCGCTAGAATTTTAACAAGCGAGTTGGCTTTAACGCCTAAGCCAATTAGAGTATATTATATGGTGAATGTTTTTAGAAGAGTTATTGATAGGCCTGGTAAGTTTAGGGAGTTTTGGCAAGCAGGCGTTGAGTTAATTGGAAGGAGAGATCCTGAAGCTGATGCTGAAGTTTTAACGCTTTTAACTGAAGCTTTAAATTCTTTAGGTTTAACAGATTTTAGAATAGATGTAAGTCATGCAGCTATTTTAAAAGAAGTTGTAAATGAATTAAATTTAAACTCTCAGGAGAAGGAAGATCTTTTCGCGATAGCAGGTTACAAAGATTACTCAAGGTTTGAAAGCTTTCTAGAAAATAAAGGATGCCCTCTAAAGCTGGCTTCAACTTTAAAAAAGCTTTTTAGATGTTTTAAAATTTCAGATTTAAAAGATGTTCTTGAAGAAGCGGAAAACTATCAAACTATAAAGGAAGCTATAGTAAATCTTCTTAAAATAAATGAAGCTGCAGAAAACTTAGGAGTAAAAGAGTTATTTTTTGATTTTGCTTTAACTAAAGAAATAGAGTATTATAGTGGAGTAATTTTTGAGGCTTCTTTACCAACTTTAGGTTTTTCAGTTGCTGGAGGTGGAAGATACGATGAATTGCTTAAAAAATTTGGTGAAGATTTGCCAGCAACTGGATTTGCAATAGATGTTACTGAATGCTTTAAAGCAGTTAAAAATCAATTGTTATCAAATAATGATGATGGGAAAATTGTTATTTTAGAAGCTTCATCTTTAAAGCTTAGCGGTGAATTCGCTTCAAAATTGAGAAAAAATGGAGTTGCAACAATTTTAGAGCCTATAAAACCAATAGAGCAAACAAAAAGAATGGCGGAAAGCTATAAGGCAGACTCCATAGTAAAGTTAAGCGATGATCATGCTTTAGTAATTAATGTGAAGACTGGAGAAGAGAAGAAGTTAAGCATTGATGAAGCTTTAAAGTTTATTTTGGAGGAGAGAATTTGATGCAGAATTATTTCAGGGTAGCCTTGCCTAGTAAAGGTAGGCTTAAAGCTCCAGCATTAAGAATTCTTGAGGAAGCTGGATTAAAAGTTAAAGAACAGGAGAGAACATATATTTTAAAAACTTCAGATTCAGAATTTGAAGTTGTATTGGCTAGAGCTTTTGATATTCCTCTCTACGTTCAATATGGAGCAGCAACTTTAGGGGTTACTGGACATGATATAATTTTGGAGAGAGAAGCGGATGTGTATGAGGTTTCAGATTTAAAATTTGGGAAATGTAAACTTGTATTAGCTGTGCCTATAGAGGCTACTTTAAATAAAGCGGCTGATCTTCCATCAAACGTTAGAGTAGCTACAGAGTTCCCAAATTTAACAAGAAAATTCTTTAATTCATTAAAAAAACCTGCTGAGATTTTAACAGTGAGAGGAAGCGCAGAGTTAACTCCAAAACTTGGTTTAGCAGACGCTATAGTGGATCTTTCAACAACAGGAGAAACATTAAGAAAAAATGGATTAAAAGAAATTGAAGTTATACTAGAGTCTACAGCTAGGTTAATCTGCAATAAAATTGCTTATAGAAGCTTTGATAAAGTTAAAGAGCTTATTGAAAAAGTTGAGAATGTAGTGAAGAAAAATGAAGCTTTTAATCAGGCCTGAAATAGAAGAAGTTACTCCATATGATGTTAAAGATTTGCTTGAAATAAAAAGCATGAAAAACATTGTTAAGTTAGATTTAAATGAAAACTTGCTTGTTTCAAATAAAGAAGTTAAGAAGATTATTGAAAAAGCAATTAAAAAACTTGATTTTAGGTTTTATCCAAAACCTTATGGAAAAGAAGCTGCAGAAGCTATAGCTGAATTTTATAATTTAAAAGAAGAAAAAATATTTGTAGCTAATGGTTCAGATGATTTAATAGATAAACTTTCAAAAGCCTTTATTCCCAATGGAAGCAACGTTATAATTAATGAGCCTACTTTCACTATGTATTCTTTCTTTACGAGGCTTTATGGTGGAGAAAAAAGAGAAGCTTTATTAAAACAAAATTTTCAATTAGATGTGAATGGTATATTAAATAAATGCGACTCTAAAACATCAATGATTATTATTTGTTCGCCTAACAATCCTACTGGAAACCAGTTTAACATAGAGGATATTAAAAAAATTTTGAAAAACTTTGATGGTTTAGTTGTTGTTGATGAAGCTTATGCGGATTTCGGAGAATACTCTACAATTAATCTGGTTGAGAAATATGAGAATCTGGTTGTTTTAAGGTCTTTTTCTAAATCTTTTGGTTTAGCCTCTATTAGAGCAGGATTTGCAGTAGCTGATGAAAAAGTAGTTAATTATTTGATGAGGGTTTCAGGACCATTTTTGGTGAATTCTATAACTCAAAAAGTTATTAAAATAGCTTTAGAAAATTGGGGTTTATTTAAAAGAGAGATTGATTGCGTTATTAAGGAGAGAGAGAGGCTTTTTAGTGAACTTAAAAAAATGGATGGAGTAACCCCTTTTCCTTCAAAAGCAAACTTTATCCTATTTAAGGTTGATAAAAATGATTTATCAACTGAATTTATATGTAATAACCTTAAACATTTGGGAGTTTATATAAAAGATAGAAGTAAAGAACCGCTTTTAGAAAAATGTTTAAGAGTTACTGTTGGAACAAGAAAAATGAACGCCAAATTTATTTCTGAATTAAAGAAGATTTTAAGGGAAGATTCTTAAAATGCCTTTAGAAAATATGAGCAAAACTTTAAATATACTAAAAAAAATTGAAGTTTTAATTTTAGATTTTGATGGAGTAGTATTCTCAACAAAAAATTCTTTTTGGAAAACTATTCAAAAAACAGTAAATTTTTATTTTCTTCAATTGTTAAAACTTAAAGGCTCTTATTTAAATTTAGTTACTCAAAAAGAAATTCAAAAATTTAAAGATATAGGCATATATAATGATGATTGGAAGTTAACAAAACTTTTTATTCTATATTTTCTTTCAGCCTTAACCTTAAAAAGTAAAAGTTGCTTAAAGATAATTAAGGAAGGGGATAGTTTAAAAGAAGTTTTAAATATTGTTCAGGAATTAAAGAAGATTTTTAATTCAGAAAGATTAACTATAACCTATTTAATTTTGGTGAAGAAAGATAAAGAAAAGGGATTTAAACCTTTATTAAAATTTTTAAAAGAAAATGATGAGCTTAAAGCATTGCAAAAAATTTTTCCAGACTTAATTGATTCTTTACCTAAATTAAAAAGTTTTATTCAAACCAAAGTAAATAAAGAAGATTTAATTCAAAAAATTTTTGAAGAATTTTATTTAGGAAAAAAACTTTATGAAGAATCTTATAATCAACCAGCATTATTCAATTTAGGTAGAGGCTTTATAGAAAATGAAAGACCTCTTATAACAATTGAGACTTTAAAAAAACTTTATGAAAAATTTGGTAGACTTATAATTTATAGCGAAAGACCTAGAAAACAAGCAATTTACGTATTAGAAAAGTTTAAACTTAAAGACTACTTTAACTTAAATTCTTCATACTTTAGAGAGGAAATACATAAGTTTAGTTTTTTAGGAGACCCGGGAAAACCGAATCCAACGCCGTTTTTTAATCTTCTTAAAGACTTAAAAGCTGAAAATAAATTTTCAGCGTATGTAGGAGATACAATAGCTGAAGCTATTTTAATTAAAAAATTAAAAGCAAAATACTTAACGAAATCATTATTAATTATTGTTTCAAAAAACTTTTCGCAAAACAACGCAGATATCATCCTAAAAAACGTTAATGAATTAAGTTTAATTTTTTAAAATAAAGGAGGAGAAAAATTGAGGGAAGCAAAAATAAAAAGAAAAACTAAAGAAGTGGAGATTTCAGGAATAATAAATCTTGATGGTGAAGGAAAATCTGAGGTAGAAACAGGAATTAAATTTTTTAACCATATCTTAACTACAATAGCTAAACATTCGATGATTGATTTAACAATTAAAGCTTCTGGAGATTTAGCGCATCACTTAATTGAAGATGTAGGAATAGCTATTGGTTCAGCTATTTTAGAGGCTTTAGGAGAGAAAAAAGGAATTAAACGTTTTGGATACGCGTACATAGCTATGGATGAGGCTTTAGCTAGAACAGTAATTGATTTAAGCGGAAGACCTTACGCTAAAATAAACCTTAATATTTCTCAAGAGGAAATAGAGGATGCAAAAACAGAAGATATAATCCACTTTTTCTCTTCTTTAGCTCAAGCTTCAAAATCCACATTGCATATTAAAGTCATTTATGGATTTAATGCTCACCATAAAGTTGAGGCGGCGGCAAAATCTTTCGCTTTAGCTTTAAAGGAAGCGATCTCTATCGAAGAAAAATTAAGCGGAAAAATTCCAAGCGTTAAGGAGGCTCTTTAAATTTTTATGCCTAAAATAGTAATTTTGGATTATGGCGTGGGAAACCTCAAAAGCGTTTCTAAAGCTTTAGAAAACTTTAAGGCAGAAACGAAAATTACCATTAAAGAGGAGGATGTTAAAAAAGCAGATGCAATAGTGTTGCCTGGTGTAGGTGCATTTAAAGAAGCTAAAAGAAAAATTAAAAGCTTAGAGAATGCCCTTAAAAATTTTGTTGATTCTGGTAAACCTATCTTAGGAATATGTTTAGGGCTTCAACTTTTATTCACAAAAAGCTTTGAAGGAGGAGTTTCTTTGGGATTAAACTTGCTTAAAGGGAACGTTGTTAAATTAACTGAAACTGTAAAGCTTCCTCATATAGGATGGAACACGATAAAAATAGTTAAGGAAAATGAGATTCTAAATGGGGTTAAAGATAACGCTTTCATGTATTTTGTTCATTCCTATGTAGCTAAACCAGAGGAGCCTGAAATAATTTTATCAACAACTGAATATGCTATAACTTTCCCATCTATTATAGCTAAAAACAATATTTACGCAACTCAATTTCACCCTGAAAAAAGCAGTATAAACGGATTAAAAATATTGGAAAATTTTGCTCGTTTAATTAAGAGGTAACCGCTTTATGATAGTTATACCTGCCATAGATTTAATGGATGGAAAATGCGTTAGATTACTTATGGGAAAACCTGAAACAAAAAAAGTTTATTTTAATGATCCATTAATCCCGCTTAAAATGTTTACTCAAGATGGAGCAGAATGGATACATATAATAGATTTAGATGCTACATTAAATCTTGGAGAGAACATGAATGTTATAAAACGAATTTTAAAAGAGGCTAAAGTTAAAGTTCAAGTTGGAGGAGGAATTAATTCATTTGAGAAAGCAGGGGAACTTATAAAGCATGGAGCAAGCAGAGTTATATTTGGAACAGCATTGATTGAAAAACCAGATTTAGTGAAAAAGTTTTCAGATGTATTTGGACCGGAAAAAACAGCGGCTGCCATAGATGTTAAAGGAGAAAGAGTAGCTATTAAGGGTTGGAGAAAAGAATTAAGTTTAACATATGAGGACTTAATATTAAAAGTTAAAAAGCTTAATGTTGGAGCTTTAATTTTAACTTTAATTGATAAAGATGGGACATTAATGGGTCCATCAATAAATAAAATTTCTAAAGCAGCAAGTTTATCAAACATAGAGTTTATAGCTTCAGGAGGAGTAAGCAGTTTAGAGGATGTTAAAAAACTATCTATATTAGGGATTAATGGAGTTATAATCGGAAAAGCACTTTATGAAGGAGTGTTTACATTAAAGGAAGCTATAGAGGTTGCGAAAAATGTTAACTAAAAGAATAATCCCCTGTTTAGATGTTGAAAAAGGAAAAGTTGTTAAAGGAATTAAATTTAAAAACTTAAGAGTAGAAGGAGATCCGGTTGAGTTAGCTGAGATCTATGATGAACAGGGAGCAGATGAACTTGTTTTTTTGGATGTTACCGCTTCCTATGAACGTAGAGATATACTTTTAGATGTTGTAAAAAGAACCGCTGAAAAAATTTTTATTCCATTTACTGTTGGCGGTGGAATAAAAAGCTTAAGGGATATAAGGCGAATCCTCAGTTCAGGTGCAGATAAAGTCTCTATAAACACCTTTGCTATAAGAAAACCGCATTTAATTAAAAAAGCTGCTGAAACTTTTGGAAGTCAATGTATAGTTATAGCTATAGATGCTAAGAGAAATTATACTGAATTAGATAAATCTGATGTAAAAATTGTTGAAACACCTCAAGGAAAATGCTGGTGGGAAGTTTATATAGAAGGGGGAAGAACCAGAACAGGCATAGATGCCATAGAGTGGGCTAAAAAAGTGGAGGAGCTTGGAGCTGGCGAAATACTGCTTACAAGCATGGATTGCGATGGAACAAGAAGCGGTTATGATATTCCTTTAACAAGAACAATAAGCGAAACTATCAATATTCCAGTTATTGCAAGCGGAGGAGCTGGAAAACCTGAGCATATTTTAGAAGTTTTAACAAAAGGAAAAGCTGATGCAGCTTTAGCAGCGTCAATCTTTCATGAAGGTGAATATAGCATACTTGAAGTTAAAAAAATTTTAAAATCGCATGGTATACCTGTTAGGATAGAGTAATTATTTGTGATAAGGCTAAACTTTAGCTAAACGCACAAAAAATTCTCAAATTAAATGAAAAGCTAAAAATAAGCAAATTTAAGAAAGCTTTATGAATCATAAAATCAACCATAATTAAGCTGATCCTTCGTTTAATTGTTAATAATTTGGAGATGAAAAAATGGTTTTAAAGCTTTCAGAAAAAGAAATAAACGAATTTATTTCCAAAATTAACTTTAAAAAAATGAATGGTTTAGTTCCAGTTGTAATTCAAGATATAGATAGCGATAAAGTTTTAATGCAAGCTTTTATGAATGAAGAAGCTTTAAGGCTTACATTAAAAACTGGAAAAATGCATTATTGGAGTAGAACAAAAGGAAGAATATGGCTGAAAGGTGAAGAATCTGGACATTATTCTATTTTAGAAAATGCTGTTTTAGATTGCGATAATGATGCTATTTTATTTAAGGTTCATCAAATAGGAGTTTGCTGCCATACCGGCAAAGAATCATGCTTTTATACCTCGCTTCTTCCATTAAAGAGTGAAAGCGAGCTTGATGGAAGATTTCTAGAAAGAATCTATGAAGTTATCTTAGAGAGGATAGATAATCCTAAAGAAAAGTCTTATGTAGCCAATTTATGCAGCAAAGGTGAAGACGCAATTCTGCAAAAAATAGGAGAAGAAGCTTTTGAACTGGTTTTAGCGTCAAAGAAGAGCGATGAAAAAGAGATTGTTTTTGAAGCTTCAGATTTAATTTTTCATGTTTTAGTTCTATTAGCTAACAAAAGAATAGGTTTAAAGAAAATTTTTGAGGAGTTGGAGAGAAGACATAAAGCGAAAACTGAAAATAAAACTTAACTATTACGAATTATGTAAATAAAATTAGATATAATAGTTTAAATGGAGCTTAACATAAATATATGTAAAAGTTTGGGGGAGAATTTATTATGGAGGAAAGATGGAATCTTTGGCTTTTCTTTGATTGTTTAAATTTTTTAAGCCATCCAGATGCTCGAGGCGTAGCTGTATTAACAAATTATTTTTATGCTCCAAGAGTTGTAGCAACTATTGAAGAGAAAGTTTGCAGTATATGCGGTTTCCCATTAGTATATGTTGGGGAAGAATCAGCCTTAACGCCTTTTCTTCAACATGACTTTGAAAGAATTAGAAGATTAGGGTATAACCCAATAAAGGATGAGGAGGTTTAACCTTCCTTAAACTGCTCCACCTCTTTTTTAATGATTTCCATAACCTTTTTTGGATCTGCTTTTCCCCTTAGTTTGCTCATAGCTAAACCCATTAATTTTTTAAAAGCAACTTCTTCGCCAGCTTTAATAAGGCTTAAATTTTCATTAATGATTTCTAAAACAGCTTTTTTAATTTCTTCTTCGTCAAGCATTTTTAAACCTAAATTGATTAAAGCATTTTTTGGATGAGTATTCTCGTTTTTAGCTAGCCATTTGAAAATTTCCGTTATAGATTCTTTAGCTGTAGCTCCTTCATCAATAAGTTTAAAAGTTTCTTTTATTTGTTCATCTGTTATTTTTTCTACTTCAAAACCTTCTCTTTCAAGGCTTTTTAAAGTTTCAGTTAAAACTGTAGCAATAAAGGTATGCGACACTTTAACTTTGGAAGCAAGCTCTTTAAATAAATGAAGTTTATCTGAATCCAGCAGTTGTTGAGCTAATTTAAGGTTTATTCCATAAACTTTAATTAAATGATTAATAATTTCTTCAGGAAGTTCAGGAAGGTTTCTTTTAATTTTAGAAATCATTTCTTCAGTTATTTGTATTGGAGGAATATCTGTTTCAGGATACATTCGCGCAGCTCCAGGTCTAGGTCGCATATAATGGGTTGTTCCATCCGGGTTTGCCGCTCTTGTTTCTTCTGGAACCCCTAAAACAGCTTCTCTAGCCCTTTCAAAAACAGCTTTTAAGGCATCTTCAGCATTTTCTTTTAAATCAGCTACAATAACGGCAGCATCTTCTTTAGTTAATTCAAGTTTTTCAACAATTTTTTTAACTTCATCTTCTGAGATTCCATATCCGGGCAATTCATCTGTATGAAATAAACCTTTAACCCTACCTGCAAACATGGCTCGATAAGCCATTTCAGTTCCAAACCTTACTCCAGGAATCAACTCTTCTTTAAGCAATCCAGAAAATTTAGGTAGTTTAATAGCTAACGCTACACCGCCTTTAGCAAACGCCTCCTTCACTACTCTACTTTTTGTTTCTTTTAAAATTGAAGTTATATCAAAAATTTCATTTTGAATTGATTCCGCTGTTAAACCTCTTCTTTTTAATTTATTTTTAATTTCTATTAATGAAAGTTGACGTTTTACTTCGTATTCCACAACTTTTCCTATTAACTCTAGTTTTTGAACACCTTTAATCTCGATTAATGCGCCTTCTTTAATTGAAACATTAAGATCTTGCCTTATTGTTCCAATTCCTCTTTTAACTTTTCCCGTAGCTTTTAAAATTCTTCCAATAGCTAAAGCTACATTTTGAGCTTCAATTGGATTAGTTATAACTGGGGCGGTGGCAACTTCAACAAGGGGTATTCCTAATCTATCTATTCTATAGTTAACTGTTAATCCAGATTCTTCAGTTTTTCTAGCAGCATCTTCCTCCAAACTTACATGTTCAATTGGGATTTTTTTATTTTCAACTTGAATAAAACCATTTAAAGCGATGGCTACTGTTCTTTGAAAACCTGTTGTATTTGAACCGTCTATTACAACCTTTCTCATCACATGAATTTCTTCAATAGGTGTAGCATTTAAAAGAAACGCTATAGTTAATGCTGTTTCTAAGGCTTCCTTATTCAATTCATGAGGGGGTTCTTCATCCATTTCAACTAAACAACATGTTTCAAAATCAGCTTCATAAATAACTGATTTTCCTTTTTTAAACTCGAACAAGGCTGCTGGATCTATTTGGCCAAGTTCACTTTGAGTGGGCCTTAAACGCCTAATAAACTTAAGGCTTGGAGGTTTATTTGAAAGCTTTGTTAAGCAATTGCAAAAAAGCTTTTTTTCAGTATCAAGTTGGCAATGAATTTCAAGGCCAACCTTTAACCCAATTTCTTCATAATTTAAATTCAACTGTTTTATCCCTCGTACCATCGTTTACCAGAAATTTCTCCAGTAATATTTTTTAACATTAAATTTTTAATTTCATTTAAATCTGAAGTTTGGGCTAAAACCCACATTAATTTAACTAAAGCTGTTTCAGGAAGCATATCTTCAAGCGGAGTTACTCCTAAATTTAATAAATCTCTTCCAGTATAATAAACATGCATGTTTACTCGTCCCCAAAGGCATTGAGAAGTCATTCCAATAAATAATCCTGCTTTAACAGCTTTTTTTATTGAGCCATAACAGTATCGACTTATATGACCTAACCCTGTTCCTTCAAGAATTAACCCTAAATAACCTTTATCTACAAAGTAATCTATAATTTCAGGATTCATTCCTGGATAAAACTTTATTAAAGCAGCTTTATCATTAAATTTTGATTTTAAAATTAATTTTTTATCTTTTTTTCTAGCATTAAACTCTTCATTTAAAATTTTAATCTCGTTATTTAGTAGGTTATATTCTGCAAGGGGTGAAGCATTTATAGATTTGAAGGCATTTCTAGCGCTTGTATGGCATTTTCTAGCTTTAACCCCTTTAATAACGGTTAATTTTTCATCAGATGTTTCTTTATGCATAACTATTGTAACCTCAGCGAAAGGAGCTTTAGCTGAAACTGCTACAGCCCCTATAAGGTTTGTAGCTGCATCTGAGCTTGGTCTATCTGAAGATCTTTGAGAACCAACTAAAACTACTGGAACAGGAAGATTTTGTAAAGCGAAACTTAAGGCTGCAGCTGTATAAGCCATGGTATCTGTTCCATGGCATATAACCACTCCATCAACGCCAGCTTCAATATGTTTAGCTGCAGTTTTAGCGATGTTTTCCCAATGGCTTGGAGTAAGATTTTCGCTAAATTCATTATAAAGAATTTCAGTATCTATTTTAGCTATATCAGCAAGTTCAGGAACTATACTATAAATGTCTTCAGCGTTTAAAGCGGGTTCAACAGCTCCAGTTCTATAATCAACCCTACTAGCGATTGTTCCGCCTGTGCTTATTATAGAAACTCGAGATAACCCTTCTTTCGTTTCTGGAGAAGGAGGTTTAACAAATTTAGGTTCAACTTTAAACCCTAAAACCTCCATTTTAATGTTTGAATCGATTCTAACGCCTATATTATATCCGCTTTTTAACTTTAAAACTATATAATTGCCATTTTGGTATTCAGCTCTTGGAATTAAAATTCCTCTATAAACTTTTTCTCCTTTAATAATTTTTATTTCATTGCCTAAAGATGCCCCAGCCTCCTTCAACTTTTCTAAAGCTAACCCTTTATAACCTGTTAACTCGTGCAAACCACTTCAACCTTTAAATTAGCTTTTTAACCATATAAGGCCCATTTGAATAGTAACCTAACCGTTTATAATAAGGCTTTACGCCTAAACCACTTAAAACAAGAATCTTTTTGCAATCAAATTTTTCTAAAGAAATTTTTTCAGCTTCAAAAAGAAGATTCGCACCTAAACCCTTATGTTGATAAGCTTCTTCAAAATGTTCCCCTAAAGGCACTACTGGACCACAAACTTTAAGCTCTCTAACTATAGATACTGCTTCTCCAGAGACTTCAGATCTTTCAGCTTTTTCTGAAGGAATTCTAAGCCTCAAGTAACCAATTAATGCATCAACGCTAGGCTCATCAATTGAAATAAATATTTCAATTCCTTTAGAAGCTTCATACTCTTCAATATTAATTTTAAAGTTTTCAAATTTAGCTTTAATATTTTCTTTCAATATTTTATGGCCTATTTCTCTGCATCTTATGCAGTTGCATTTTAAACCTTGCTGCTTTAATTTTTCTTGAGCTAACTCCCTCAAATTGCCTTTTTTAACTCCAGCTATAATTAAGTTAGCTGGAATATCTCTTTGAATCCTCATTATTCTAACCCATTTGGGAATGTTAGCTTTAACTTTAGTTATTAACTCTAAAGCTTCTTCAGTGGAGTAGGGTTTATATTTTCCTTCTTTCCACCATTCATAAAGTTTAGTGTTTTTTAAAACTAGGCAAGGATAAATTTTAAGCATATCAGGTTTAAAGTTTGAATCTTCAAATAAAACTTGAAAAGCTTTTAAATCTCTTTCAAAATCGCATCCAGGTAAACCAGGCATCATATGCGCTACAATTTTTAATCCTGAATCTTTAGCCGCTTGAAAAGCATCTATAACATCTTGAACTGTATGTCCTCTTTCAACCAACTTATAAACATCATCATATAAGGTTTGAACTCCTATTTCAACTCTAGTAGCGCCTAATTCAAGCATTAAATCTATATGTTTTTGCTTGCACCAATCAGGTCTAGTTTCAATTGTTAATCCAACATTTCTAATAACGCTTTCTTCAGCTTTCCTTTTGGTTTCCTCTAAAGATTCAGTTTTTTCTCCAATAATTGCTTCTAGACAACTCTTTACAAAATCTTTTTGATAAGAAACGGGTGTAGCTGGAAAAGTTCCACCTTGAATTATAAGCTCAACCTTGCTAACTAAATGCCCAATTTCTTTTAATTGTTTTATTCTGTTTAAAACTTGAAGGTAAGGATTAAAATTGTATTGAAGCCCCCTCATAGAGGAGGGTTCATGACCCGTATAGCTTTCTGGAACCCCAGGTTCTGAAGGGCAATAAGCACATTTACCATGAGGACATTTATATGGAGCAGCCATAACCGCTATAATATTTACTCCTGAAATGCTTCTAACCTTTTTTAATTGAAGCAAATTTAAAAACACTTTTTTTTCTTCAGCACTCATAATCGATAAAACTTCTGGATTGCTTAAAACTTTTTTAAGGCGCAGAATCTTAGCTATTTTAAGCTTTAACTCATTAACTTCTTTAGCGCTTAACTCTTTATCTTTAACTTCTTCAAAAAACAATTTGTAACGTAAAAGCTTTTGATTCATTTAGCTTTTAACCCTTTTTCCTTACCCAAATACTTCAACGCTTTTTATAAATCTTTACTCCCAAAACCGCAGGATTTAATTATAATTAACCTATAAAAGTTTTAACCTAAAGCTTTAAATTCAAGTTACTTAATAAATGATAGATTAAAAGAATGATTGGAGGGAGAAAAATTTGGCTAGTGAAGATTTCGTATCCCAAATAATGAGTAAAAATGTGATAATAGTTGATGCTTCAGAAAAAGTTTTAAAAGCACTTCAAATAATGGCTGAAAAAGGTATAGGGGGCGTTGTTGTCGTTGAAAACGGTAAGCCTGTAGGAATAATAACTGAAAGAGATATAGCAAAAAAACTTGTTCAAGATAAAAATACTTTAGATAAGAAAGTAAAGGAGGTTATGAGCAAACCTTTAATTACTGTTTCTCCAGATACAGGAATTTTTGAAGCGCTTCAAATTATGAGAAAAAACAATATTAGGCGTCTTCCAGTAGTAAGCAAGGGAAAACTTGAAGGAATAATTACAGAGAAAGATCTGCTATATTGGGTTTTAAGAGTTGCTTATTCACCATATCCTCCACCTTAAATCTAGCTGCACATTTCTTACATTGTCGATTTTTTAAGACCCTTTTTTTATAAAATTGGTTTTTCTGAAGTAAAATCGCAAAGACTATTATGCATGCGCTTTTTCGCTTAATAACCAAATGATTAATCGATAAATTTAAACGTAACTTATATTGTTTCAATATTTTTATGAAATTCGGTTAAAGGGGGAGAAAAATTGGTTGATGAAGCATTTATTAAAAGTTTAAGGCGAGAATGGCTTGAGAAACCTGTAAAAATTGTTAAGCTTAAAGGTGGAATAACTAACGAGCTTTATTTAGTTGAGGACGAAGAGGGAAAACGATATAAAGTTAGGATTCCAGGAAAGAAAACGGAGCTTTTTATAAATAGAGAAGCTGAAATAAAAAATTTAAAAGCTTTAGAAGTAACTGGAATAACTCCAAAACTTTATGAGCATAAGGAAGATACTCAAATTTCAATTATTGAGTTTATTTCTGGAAAGGTAGCTAAAAAAGAAGATTTTAAAGATCCAAAAGTTAGAGAGAAAGCTGTTAAAGCAATAAAAATAATTCATAATTCAAATATTCAGCTTTGCAATATATTTAATATTTTTAGAGAAATTGACCGGTACGATAATTTGCTTAAAGCTTATGATAAAGCTATTTTAAGCGATTATCCCATAAATGAGATGCTGGAGGTAGTTAAGCGTATAGAGGTTGAAACCAGTAAAGATGAGCATATAAAGCTTGCTCCATGCCATAACGATCTTTTACCTGAAAACTTTGTTTTCGTTGATGATAAAGTATACATTATTGATTGGGAGTATGCAGGTATGAATGACCCATGCTTTGATATAGCAGATTTCATAACTGAATTAGATAATTTGATGAGCAGGGAGGAAGAGCATATAAAACAATTATACTTTGGTAATGGAAAACTTAAAGAGAAAAGAAGGGTAGATTTATATAAGCTTCCAGCTAGGCTTTGGTGGGCTTTATGGGCGGTTATGCAGTATCATGTTTCCGAATTAGATTTTGACTTTAATAGTTACGCGCGATTTCAATTTAATGAATGCTTAAAGCATCTTAAAATGTTAAAGGAAAAGTATCCAGAAGTAACAAGGGATTTATCGCTTTAAATCTTTAAATAATTATTTAAGCAAGTTTTTTCTTGCTTCATTCATTATTTTTCTTAAATCTTTCCGTATATCTTCATCTAATGGTCTGCGCTCATATTCTTTAAGAATTTTCTTTGCGGTTTCTCTTGCTCTAATTGTTAAATCTTTTTTGCCAGCTGCTTCCCATGCTCCTCTAGCATTTCTATCAAAAAGCTTTGGGATATAATGTTCCTCAAAATAATATTTGGCTGTATGTTTATCAGCCAAAAAATGACCGCCATGTTTAACTCTTTCAACAACATAATAAGCAATTGTCTCCTCGTTAACTTCAACTCCCTTAGCGATTCTTTTAGCTATTCCTATAATTTCATTATCGATTACCAATTGCTCTAAACTTGCGGTTTTAACGGAGTCTATTCCTCCAGCACCCGTCATTGTATCAGGTTTCATTAAAGCCGCTAATGTTATTTGCATAGCTTTTTCTATGCAGGCTTGAGCATCCGGAAGCTTAGAATCTGTGCTTAAGCATTGAACGCATACAGGAAGCTTGATAAGCCTAGCTAATTGAACACCAATAGCTGATGTTAAAGCATATTCTATAGCGCCCCAAAGAGCTTGAGCTGTTCGCATATCCATAGTGTTAGGTCTAGGCGTATATTCTATTGGAGCTCCTGGATTAACTAATTGAGTTAAAACAGTAACCATCATTATTTCGGCATGAGCTAAAGCTGCTAAACCAGCTAAAGTTACAGGTCCAGTCGCACCAGCTATAGGTGCGCTAACAGGCATAATTGGAATCCTGTTTTTCGCAGCTATTTCTATAAGCTCGCAATTATGCTTATCTATCTCTAAAGGACTTGTTGGACCAACAAAAACGCTTATAAGAGGTCTTTTCATAAATTCTTCTTCATTTCCAATGATAATTTTAGCCATTTCGACTTGATATTTAAATGATTCAGTTGTATATGGCTGCGCAACTACATGCTTCACAGTATTTTCCATCATCAACATTAATTGATAAAGATCTCTAGTCATTGGAGGTTCATCGCTTGGATGAAGAAAGCTTGCGCACCAATGAATATTTTCTAATGCATCCTGAAGGATGGTGGCATTAATAACATCGTTGGTGTTAGCTTCCCTAATAGCGCCCGTGTCTAAATCTAAGATATGATCGCAACCTCCTTGACTTCTAACATAAGCTTTACCATCGCCAACATATAAATCATATTCTCTTTTTCGTCCACCCATAATGTATCCGCTTGGAGCTTTATCAACAAGCTCCTCAACTAAATAAACTGGAAGTTTAACTAATTGCTTTCCTTCATCAACATCAGCTCCAGCTTCTTTAAGCATTTTAAGAAATTTCTCATGTTTCACTAATACGCCAAGTTTACTTAACATTTTTAAAGAAGTGTTATGAATTTCTAAAACTTCTTCATCAGATAAAAACTTAAACATTTAAATATACCTCCCATTTTTAACCTGTTGTAAGCATGTATCGAGCTATTTTCCCTTTATCTAAATCTATTATAGTGCCTAATAATGTTCCTTCTTCATATGAACTCCCAGGGTTAACGCATAAAGTTCTTCCAATACGGGAGATTCCTTTCCCTTCATGTATATGTCCATGGAGCCCAAGCAGAGGCTGGTACCTTTCTATAGCTTCTTTCACAGCTTTGCTTCCAACAGGCGTTAAAACTTGACCGCCATAAATTGGTTTAAGGTTTTCATCTAGTTGAGGCGCTTCATCAAGCCCAGATCCATAAGGTGGAGCATGAAGGTTAAAAATGCAATTTTTTAAGTTGTTAACTTTCTGAATCATTTCATCTATTTTCTTTTTTAACTCTTCCTCACTGCATTCTCTAAAGGTTTTCCAAGGAGTTACGTTTGTCCATCCTGAGCTTATCATTTCATGGTAAGAATCCACTTCAATAATTTTTCCTTCAGCATTCTCTATAACTTCAGATTTTTTAATTATCTCATCAATTAAGAGTGGATCATCATTTCCAGGGCATACATATGTTTTGATTTTAGATCCTTTTAGTTTTTCATCAACAAATTTTAACCAGTTTTCTAAGCGTTCAATCATTAATTGCTCAAAAATTTTATTCACCCTTTCTGGATTAGCGCTTAACTCTTTTAATTCTTCACGAGAAACAATATATGGATAGTAGCCTGAATTAACTATTTTATACAACATTTCATCAAGCTCTTCTTTAGATTTTAATATAAATTCCTGCTCTAAAAAATTCACTTTATAAAGGTTATTACCTTCATTAATTATTGGAATTACAGCTTTACCAGTTAAGTCTCCGCCTAAAATTGAAATATCCGCTTTATAGAATTTTCCAGCGTTAACAAATTTTTTCCAGCATTTCTCTGAACCATGAACATCGGTTGCAAAGAATATTCTAGTCATTGCCGTTTTCCTCTAAGAAATTAGAGAACCGTAAAACTTAATAAGCTTTACTGTTAATTAAATTAACTTGTTATTTTTATCCTTTTTTGATGAAAAAGGGAAAGGTGCTGAAAATTGGCTTTATCAAAAACGTTTCTTATAAATGAAGCTGTTAAAATAGCTGAGTTAAGTGAATCTCAAGGAATTCCATTAAGGTTAATGGGGGCGTTAGCCATTTATGTTCATTGCTCTGATGAAGCTAAAGCTCTTCATGAAGCTTTAGGCAGACAATTCACAGATATAGATTTCATGACTACGGTGGATAGAGAGAAAGTTAAAAAGTTTTTCTTAAAAATAGGTTATAAACCTAGAGAAAGATTTATGGCTATTATGGCTGAAACTAGGCATATTTATGAAAAACCTGAATTAGGAATTCATATAGATGTATTCTTTAATGAATTAGATATGTGTCATAAAATTGACTTTAGAAGAAGACTTCTTATAGATTATCCAACTATATCTTTGGCAGATCTGCTTTTAGAGAAACTTCAAATAGTTGAAATAAACGAAAAAGATGTTAAAGATGTTATTGTTCTTCTTAGCGATCATAAAATTGGAGATAAAGATGAAAAAGAAACAATTAATGCTGAATATATAGTGGATCTTTTATCTAAGGATTGGGGTTTTTATTACACCGTTACAACAAACCTAAATAAAATTAAGAATCTTGCTGATTCATATAATCAATTTTTAACGCAAAATAAGATTATGGATGTAAAAAGTAAAATAGATGCGGTTTTAGATAGGATAGAGAAGAAACCTAAAACTACGGGTTGGAAAATGAGAGCAAAAATAGGAACAAAAACAAAATGGTATAAGGAAGTGGAAGAAATCTAAAAAAAGAAGGGGGAGGTTTTATTCTGTTGGAATTTCTTTATAAAGCATATCAACTTCAATTCCTTGCTTCTTTCTATACCATTTAAACGCATAGAAAATTATTATAGCAGCTATGTAATTGGCTATAAGGTAAATTACTGAAACAGGATCGTTAACACCATAGACCGGATCTTTAGCCCAAAGATACATAACCCATATCAAGAATAAAGTAAATAAAGCTCCGGCTATAGTAATCACTGGGACTCCGCCAATTTTATATTTTGAAATTGGAGCTCGATTATAAGCATCTGGCATTCTCCAAGGAGCAACGGCTGCAGCGATACATGTTATGGCGTATCCAACCGCAATCATAAATACAGCATCAAGTGCGAAACGTGTAAAGCCGCCAATATTAAAGCAGTAAAGCCAACCTATAAAAGCTGTCATTATAGTCATAAAGAGCAAACAGTTTATTGGTGTTCTATATCTCGTTGATACTTTTCCAAACCATTCCGGTAAAACTCTATCAAAAGCCATAGCGAAAACAACCCTTGTGGAAGATAGGAATAATGTTCCAGACCAACCGAAGAACCATAATCCAGCTAAGAAAACTATTAAAGCTCCTAAAGCAGGGTTTCCAAGCGCAAATGCAGCTAAAAGCACAGGATATGGGAATAAAGGCACGGTGGAATCGGCGCCAGTATATACGTAATACCAGAATAGATAGTTAGAGGCATTGAAAAACTCGTATCCGATGTATTTCCATAAAACTAAAAGCATTATAACGGCTAAAATATTCATAAATGTGCTTCCTATAGCCATAGCGCCAGCTTGCCTTTTAAAATCGCTTGCACCTCTAACCTCACCATACAAGGTAGCGCCCCATTGTGGATAAAGATTAAAGAATACAATAAACGGTATTAAAGGTAGGCTTAAAGAAGCTATTGTAGCTGAAAATGGGTATTCCCTGAAGTCTAAAGCCCAATCGCCTATTTGTGTTGTTCTCTCTAAAATATCATGATAATTAACTGTTTGCCCTGTGATTTCAGGCCACCATTTATTAAACGCTTCAATAAAGGCAGATTGAGGCGTAGCTGCTATAATTCCTATAAAAGCTAAAACGCCTATAGTGCCAAGAATAAAACAAATCTTTTGTATTCTAGCATAATTTCTCATCCCCAAACCTACATAAATAAAGACAAAAGCAATAGTAATTAATGTTGCGATAAAGGCTCCTAGAGAGCTTGTCCACCATAAAGCTGCTGAATATAAGCTTGGGTTACCTGTGATTTTACCGAAAAGTACCAAGAGCGGACTTATGAATTCCCAAACAAGCATTTGCCCGTATATTGGGCCCCAAAGCCATAAAACTGAAACCCAACAATTCCAAGCGAAGACAAAACCTATTAGGGGATGTAAAACTCTAGATTGCCAAACATAATCTCCGCCAGCTCTAGGCATAACAGAAATTAAACCACAGTAAGCTATAATCTCAAGAAATATTATAAGCCAGCTTATTAAAATCGCTGGGACCAAATTATATTGCGGAAGAAAGGAGCCAAATGAGAAAGCATACATTCCTAACGTTACTATATTAACAGAGAGAGCGGAGTACATAAAAGCGTCTGTTAAAGACCAGGCTCTAACAAGCCCTGTTGCTCGCCTTAAGAATAGAGTTTTTTCTTCACCCATCCATTTTTCCCTCCAATTTTAAAAACAGACAATTTTATATTTTATGGAGATGGATATTTTAATTTTTCGGTGAAACAAACGCTTACCACATTTTTTGAATATGGTTTTAAACAAAAAGCTTAAATGTTAAAATAACAACAATAAAGTAAGGTTAAATTGAAAATTTTCAGCTAATGCTGTTAAAAATATATATTAAATTATCAAATGGAGGAGGGCGATGTAAATGAGCCAAGTCAATCAAGTATTTATTGGTAAAAAACCCTTAATGAATTATATTGTAGCTTGCTTGCATTTGTTAAATCATGGAGTAAATGAAATAGTTTTAAAAGCTAGAGGAAGAGCCATATCTAAAGCTGTTGATACAGCTGAAATGCTTAGAAGAGTTTTCGCTAAAGGTTTAACTGTTAAAAAAATTGATTTAAACTCTGAAGAGGTTACTCGTCAAGATGGTAGAAAAGCTCTTGTTTCAACAATAGAAATTCTCTTAACCAAATAAATTCTCCCTTAAATTTAAAAAAATCATTACTCAATTTTCTTTAACTGTTTTCTATAAGTTTCTATAACCTCATTTGTTGTTGTGGCATCTTCAGGAGATTTATCAAATCTCCATTTACCTGTAAATCTTGGAAACCTTAAAGCTAACCCGCTTCCTTTCTTTATTAAATCTCTTCCACAAGTGTGAAGAGGCGAAAGCGTTATTTCGTCTGAAGCAACCTCAAGAACTATTCCTGGAGAAAACCAAACATCAGGCTCTATAAGTGACTCTACTCTTCCATGCTTATGCGAAATAATCCATTTTTTCATTTCTTCTGGAAGCTTTTTTAAATCTTCATCTGTAAATCCACTTCCAAGCTTGCATATAGTTTCAAAAATATCTCTTTCCTTATTATAAACCGCCATTAATAAGGCTCCATAGTTTCCAGCTCTTTTTCCTTTACCATAAAAAGCTCCAACTGGAACTAAATCGAATGTATCAGCTAACTCAGCTTTATAAGATCTTTTATATTTTATCCAAGTCCAACCTCTCGCTCCAGCTTTATAAATTGAATCTAACGCTATCGATTTAACCATTAATCCTTCGCATCCTTCCGATACAGCCTTATCCATGTATCTATCAAGCTCTTCAGGATCATCTGTAATAATTAATTCAGATATTCTTCCCCGCTCTGTTTCTTCAACGATCTCCTCAAGCTTTTCTCTTCTTTCCAGGAATGGTTTAACCGTGCAGTCTTCTCCATCCGCATATAAAACATCAAAAAGAAAAACGCTAACAGGTACTTCCTCCTCCATTTTTTCTATATCATACTTTCTTCCCCTGCGTTGCGATATAACTTGAAAGGGAAGCATATCGCCTGTGTTCGGGTCTACTCCAACGCATTCTCCTTCAACTATAGCTTCCTTAACTTTTACGCACTCCCTAACGTATTTGCAAGCATCCGGAAATTGACTTGTAATATTTTCTAAACGCCTAGAAAACAGGTAAACTTTATTATCAAGCAAATGCGCTTGCAACCTGATTCCATCATACTTGTATTCAGCAGCACCTTTTCCACCAAGTTTTTCTAAAATCTCTTTAGGATCCGAAAGCCTTTCAGCAAGCATAGGCCTTATGGGGTGACCTATAGAAATTCTAAATTTCTTTATGCCTTCAAGACCTTTAGAAGCTGCTGTTTTAGCTACAAGCCCCAAATCTGAAGATAAGTTGTAGGCTCTCTCCAAAGTTTCTCTTGAAACTTTTCCACCACCATAAGCGATCGCTAAAGCATCTAAGATAGTCATGTCTGCAACGCCAAGCCTTAACCTCCCTAAGGCAGTTCTAATAATATATCTAGCTTCTTTAGGGGTAGCGTCATTCAATAAACTGCAAAGATATCTCACCTTTAAATCCATAGCTCCCTCTCCAGAAGCTTTAGCCATTTTCTCGAAAGCGTCATAAACAGCATCTATGGTTAATGGTCTTTGAAAAAGAGTTAATTGAGTTTTTTTCTCTAAAAGGGTTTCAGCAACCTTTCCTAAATCGCCAATTTCATTAAATTTTTTTTCAACTTCTTCTTCAGATTTTCCCGAAACTTCTGAAATAGCCTTGATAGCGAGTTTTTCAGCTAAACCTAATTCAATACCAACAAAATCTGGATAAAGTTTTCCTTGCGTTAAATAAACAATTTTATCTATTGATTCTTTAGGTGCTTGTTTTAAAAGTTCTGTTAATAAATCTGTTATTTCAAGCCGTTTAGTGGTGGCTTCTATTTTTTCATAGAATTCAGCCATTTTTAGGTAACGCATTATCTTCGCCTAAAAACGCTTTATTTAAGCTAAGATTTAAAGGTTTAACTTTTCTTTATGAATTATTTCTTTAAGGCTTCTTCTGGATGGTGGGGAGGGCTTTTCTAAAGGGAAACCTATGGGGATTATGGCTATTGGTCTGACACCTTTACTAGCCTCAACTACTTTAGCTACTTCAGCTTCATTGAAAGCTCCAACCCAGCAGGCTCCGAGCCCTAACCCATAAGCGGCTAACAATAAATTTTGAGTTGCCGCTGCTGTATCTTGAATGCAATAAAGTTTTGCCCCTCTTTCACCATAATATCTTGCGCTTCTAGCTTCATTAGCGCAAACAACTATTGCGACTGGAGCTTCAAAAATAAAGTTTTGATTTAAAGCTGCCTTAGCAAGAGCTTTTCTTTTTTCAATGCTTTTAACTATAATGAATTCCCAAGGTTGAAGGTTTCCAGCTGAAGGAGCAAAACGTGCAGCATCAATTAATTTTAATAAATATTCTTCTGGAACTTCATCTTTTTTAAAAGCTCTTATACTTCTTCTACCAAAAATAGCTTCAAAAAGTTCCAATTAAAACACCAAATAATTAAAATATATTAAAACATTAAGTTTTTAAATATTCTTCATAAATTTGAGAGCAGCAAACATTAGAATATGAAATTTCTAAATTAAAAGATTTAGCTAATTCAACAGCTTCTTCGCTTGGGAATGCTATAGCATTCACGCCAGTTTTAACAGCTGTTAAGTCTAATTTAACTCTATAAACGCCTGTTGGTCTAGCGCATCCTAAAGCAATAGGCGTATTTGGGAAAACTTTTCTAGCATAAACCATAACTTTAGCCACTTCAAGAAGGCTTGGGAGATTATCCTTCTCCATGTTAGTTCCCTTAATCGGGAAAAAAACAATTATTATTAAGGCGGAGGGGTTATAACGAGAAATAATGTTAAGCGCATTATATTCCCCTTTAATTTCTCCATGGTGAAGACCAATTAAAACATGTGGAACTAAAGGAATGCTCGCTTTTTTAATTGCATTTAAGGATTTTTCAAAATCTTCCGTTTTAGCGTTTAAATGGTATATTTCCTTTATGGTTTCATTGCTTCCAATAATATCGATTAAAGCTGCATCTACTTTAGCGTTTTTAAGGTTAAAAGCGGTTTCTTCATCTATTAACCCTGTATGAACTACTATTTTTAGTTTAGTTTTTGATTTAACATCCTTAATGGCTTCAGAAAAATTTTTTAATGGAACACTTCCGTTTGGCAAGCATCCTCCGCTTATTAAACAGCCTAAACCTTTATGCTTTTCAATTTTCATGCAAACTTCAATTAATTTTTTGGGGGTTAACGCAGGAATCATAGTTTTTAATATTTCTCCATTGCAATGCTCGCATTTTAAACTGCAGCTTTTTCCAGTTAAAGAGATTGATGGAAAAAGCCAAGGTGAAAAATAATCTTTATTAAAAATAAAGCTTGGATTATAAAAAACTATTTTTCTTCCAAGGTTTCTCCAAGAAGTTTCCCTAGCAATTCTCATTTCTTCCTCTAATTCTTTTAATGATATTGAATTTCTGATCAGATTTTGCACCCTTAAAAATAAAATTTAAGCTTTGTTTAAAACGCCCTTTAAAGCTGAGAGAAAATCTTCAACTGTTGCCCCAATCAAAGTTTTAGAGCTGAAAAAATCGTTTAAAATATTTCTTATTTTAGTTTCGTCATCAACTTTAATGCCTTTTAATTTTTCCTCAAGAATCTCTATGGATTCTTCTGGATGAAGGAAAAAGTCTCCAGTAATTTTAATTTCCTCTATGAAACCGTTTTTTATGGAAGCAAAAACTTTAATAAGTTTTCCTCCAGGAACCTTATATTCAAATTTAATCAAGTTTTTCTTCACCTTTTATAAAGCCATTCTTTACTAGAGTATTTTTCTATCTTTAATTTTTCAGCTAAAGCTTTTTCTTCTTCTGTAAGCTTTCCTGAAGAAAGCTTTATGTTTAAGGCTTCTTCAAAACCTTCTTTTAACGCTTCAGCTACCTCGCTAAAATTAACCTCTCTACCTAACTCTTTTTTAATGCTTGTTACTCTTTCTTTTACAGAGCTGATCATTTTATCTTTTATTTTTTCATCGCTTACTTTAAGCAAATTAAACATTTTTTCTACATCTACATCAATTAAAATTGTTCCATGTTGAAGAACAGCATTTAACTTTCTTGTTTGAGCGTTTCCAGAAATCTTTTTTCCATTCACAATAATATCGTTTATAGGTTTAAAAGCGGGGTTTAAATTAAGCTTTCTCAACCCTAAAACTATTCCATTGCATAAAACATTATACGAGTTTAGGATATCCTCTGGAATTTTTGGGTTTTCCCTAGAAACTATAACGCTATAGGTTACTTCACCATTATAATCATGGTAAACCGCACCTCCACCAGTTATTCGCCTAACTATATCTACATTAAATTTTTTGCATGCCTCAACATTAACTTCATCGATTAAGCTTTGAAAATATCCTATGGAAACAGTTGAAGGATTCCATCTGTAAAATCTTATAGTATTTTGGGATTTTCCTTTTTGAATCATAGTTAAAATAGCTTCATCTATAGCCATATTCATATAAGCATCGTTCGTGGTTAACTCGATTAAACGCCATTCTTCAATCATAAATTTACTCCTCCTTTTTAAAAATTGTTTTTAATAAATTAAACGTTTCATTTATTTCTTTTTCGGTTAAAGGTTTAGGAAAATTATATATTGGACCTGAAACTTTCTCGTTATAATATGGCCTATTACAGTTTGGGCAACCTGAAGTTAAAAATGGCTTTCCAGACTTAATCAAGCTTATTAACTCTTCCTTAGGCAGGTTTAAGTTAATTATTTCCCCTTTACTATTAAATGTAATTTCATTAAATTTGATTTGATGGGAGACAATTAAGTATCTAGCTAATTGAGCTTTTCGATAATACCTTAATGTTGGAGGAGGAAAGTTTTCTAGGAAAGTGCCTTTTAAAGGAGTTAAAGCGAAAAAGGCTACATTAACGCCCATATCAGTTAATTTTTGAGTTAAAAAGCATACATCTTGTTCAGTTTCGCCTAAACCTAAGATTAAATGTGTTGTAACGTTTTTTTCGCCAAATATTTCAACAGCTTTTTTTAGGGTTTCAAAATGTGTTTCCCAACGGTAAGAGCTTTTTCTACCCGAACCTTTAATTCTTTCAAAAATTTCTTTTGTGGAAGCGTCTAAAGGTATAGAGATTTTATCTACGCCAAAATCTTTTAGCATACGTAGCTGCATTTCGTTAAGAGGTTGGCATGAAACAGATATGGGAATATTAAATTTTATTAAAGCTTTAGTTAAGCTTATTATATCATTAAAAGCTTTTGGATAATTTAATGATTGAATACAGATTCTTTTTGCTTTTAGTTTAGATTCTTCTATTTTCTTTAAAACTCTTTCTGTTTCAAAAATGGGCCAAGCAACTCTAGACAAATGGTTTAAATCTGTTTTGCTTTCTCTTGCTTGAGCGCAAAAACCACAATTAGCAAAGCATTTTCCTTCATAAAAAGTCATTAAATAAATTGTTTCTGGAAAAGCGTTTATGAAACCTTTCTTTAATCCAATTAATATTGCTGAACCTATAGAAACCCTAATTTTGCTCGGTAAATTTAAATTGTTTTCTTTAGATTCAATTATGCTTTTCATGTTTTAATCAATAACCAAACTTTTCAGATACACCCATATAGTTTGTTAAAATAGCCATTATGTCTATACCTTTTATTCGGCATAGGTTTCCTTGAGAAGCTGTTTTTTCGCAGAATTTTTTGATTCCACTATGAAAGGTTTCAGGTCCATGAATTAAAATTGGAACAGGATCACCTGAATGATCTTTAAAGCTTATTGGAGTACAATGATCAGCAGTAACAGCGATGTATGTTTCATTTAAGTTTAACTGATTAATCAATCGGCCGACCATTTTATCTATATTCTCTATCGCTTCAACTTTAGCTTTAAAGTTTCCATCATGACTAGCCACATCAGTAGATTTAACATGAAGCAAAACAAAATCATAGTTTTTAATAGCTTTAGCTGCTTCGTCAGCTTTACCATTAAAATTGGTGTTTAATCCTCCAGTAGCGCCTTTAACATCTATTATATCCATCCCTGCTATGCGACAAACTCCTTTAACTAAAGCTACAGCAGCTATAGCAGCTGTTTTAATGCCGTATTTTTCCTGCAAAGTTTTAAGTTTAAAATAGGAGCCGGCACCCCTAACTAAAATTATGTTTGCAGGTTTTTCTCCCGCCTTAACTTTACTTAAATTTATTTGATGACTCTTAAGAACTTGAAAAGATTTTTCTGTAAATTCATTTAAAACCTTAGCAGTTCTTTCAGCTTCAATGCTATCATCTAAAGGATTAGATTTTAAAGGTTTAACACCAGTAACATGGGGATCAGTATCGCTTACATTCTTTGAAAGTTTTTCTCCACGAAAAACTAAAACTCCTCTATGCTCAATCGTTGGATAAAACTCTATTGAAACACCATTAACGCTTTCAATTTTTATTTGGTTTAATGCTTCAGCTAACTCTTTAATTCCAGTTTTTATTCTTCCAGCTCTTCTATCAACAATTGTTAAATCTTCATTTGCAGTAGCGAAGTTTGCTCTAAAAGCTATATCACCAGGTTTAAGTTGGATTCCAGCTCCAGCAGCTTCTAGGCTTCCTCTACCAGCATAACATTCATAAGGGTTATAACCTAAAATGGCTAAATGAGCTACATCGCTTCCAGGTCTAACTCCTGGGCTAACAGGATCCATTAACCCAAATAAACCTTCTTCAGCCAGCTTATTTAAGTTTGGGGTATTAGCAATTTCAAGAGGAGTTTTATAATTATACTCTTTTATAGGCCTATCGCCCATTCCATCGCAAATTATTAAAATAGCTTTTTTACCCATTTTTCTCCCTCATTCACCAAAAGTAAATTAGAAAAATTATTAAGATGGCTAAAGATAAATATTTCAAATTCTTCCTAGAGGTTAAAAAATTGTATCCAGAGGCATTAAAAAAGCTTACCTTCCTATTAATTTCAGTTAATATATTGGTTTATTTTTTTCTAGCTTTTTTAAGCAGAAACATATTAGTTATAAACTATAATTTGCTTGCAATTTACGGTCAATATAATTCGCTTGTTTATAAAGGATGGTATTGGCAACTTTTTACTTCGCTATTTATTCATGCTAATCTGCTTCATGTTTTAGGCAACTCATTGTTTTTAGCCTTTTTCGGTTTTAAAGCTGAAGAATTATTTGCAAAAAAAGTTTACTTGTTTATATATTTTGCTTCAGGTTTAGCGGGAAACTTGTTAACATTATTAATGGGTGCAAATATTGTTTCAGTTGGAGCTTCAGGAGCAATTTTCGGTCTTTTCGGCGCCTCAACGATGTATATGAGAAAAACTATGAATCAATCTATTTTAAGCGCTTTAATGTATGCTATGTATCTGTTTTTAATAAATGTTGGAGCAAATGTAAATTTAGCTGCTCATTTCGGAGGGTTAATAGCAGGATTGATAATAGGGTATGGTTTAGCTAAAAAGCCGAAACGATATTACACATTTGATTATAATTATAGAATACAAACATTAAGTTGAAGCTTTAATTCCTAAATTAAATTCTGCAAAAAATGCTTCAGGAAGCTCATAAAGAAAACGTTTAAACCTTAATATTGGCACTATTAATGAACCATTAAGGCTTTTATAATGAACATCAGCTAAAGTAATAATTAAAGGTAAAATTGTAAAGTTCTTATTTTTCTTAATGTTTAGTTTTAAAGCGAAGTTAGGTAATGCTTTGCTGAAAGCTTCAACTCTTTTAAAATGTTTTTCTGCAGCTGAAGCAACTTTACTTTTATACCAACCAAAACGCCATCCCTTGCAATCTAAACATAAAATTATTGGTTCCTTAACGCCTAAAACATCAATTTCCCATTTTTTATTCTCAACATCCTTAAATATGAATCTTTTAAAAGTTGAGTATTCATTATGTTCAAGAATTATGGAGCTAAACTCTTCGAATTCTCTCCAATCTAATAACCGAGAAATTTTTTCGAAGTCTACGCCAAGGTTCACAGCTTCAACAGCGATTGTTAACCGATTAAAAGAGTTAACATATATTTTATCGCCATTAAATTTTATTAACCCTTTACGGCAAGCTTCATCAATTTCAGTTAAGCTTAACTCGCTTAACTCATTAAAACTTAAGAGTTTGTTTTTTCTAGTTTGTTTTAAAATATAGAGAAGAAAATTTTTTGTAAGCAATTTTTAAATTTAAACTTTTTAAAATTAAACTTTAACTGGTTCAACAACTCCCGCTAAAACCAAATTAATGATGCTATTAACGCTTGCCTCACCAATTAATTTACCGTTATCGTTTTTTATTCTGACCCAGGTTAATTTGGTTCTTCCACTTTTAGAGTTATAAACTATTCTTAAAATTTCTTTAGCTTTAATAAACTTTATACCTTTAACTACTCCAAGCAACTCTTTATATTTAGCTTCGATAATTATGGCGCCTTCCTCCCCAATTCTTTCAGGAAAAACCTCTTCATCAACATTCCATTCTTTGGGAATAAAGCTTTGACAAACATTTAATATCAAAAATTTTCTGAAAGCTTTAAGTTTGCATGAAATATTTATTTTCATGTTTTATTAGAGTTAAAATGTTTTAAGAAACTTCAATATTTAATTGATATTCAGGAACATCCACTAATGCTAATTCCAATCTCCAAAACTCATCTTTACTGGGAGGAGGAATCGAAAGTACGCATTTTTTATAACAATGATGCTCCATAGTTAAATCTGAGACACTTATAGTTGTTTTTTCAGTAACTTTCATGTTTTCTTCAGTATAAACTTTGTTTAAAGCTTGAATTTTCACCTCAATTGAACCTAACCCCAACCAAAAGCATTCAATGCAAACTTGATTAGCTCCTTTTCTAACTTTAAAATTAAAGGCTACAGGCACTAAATAAGATTCTTGAAACAAAATTTCACCTCCAATAAGCTTTAAGTTAAACTATAAAAATAAACTTTTTTAAGTTGCAAAACTTTATGAGTTAAAAATAACTTTTTTCGTTAAATTTTTATAAAAACAATTAAAAAAAGTTAAAAGGATTGAGTAGTTTAAAGGCTTAATGATTGAAAACCATATTATAGACTGCTTATGGTGAATAAATTTGCCTCAAGAGACAGTTTGCTCAAATTGCGGCACTATCCTATACAGGGGGTTAGATCCTGAACCTCCAATTGAAACGGTTAAAAGATATAATGGTGTTTGTCCTAATTGCGGTAGAAAACTTAATGTAGAACCTGAAGAAGTTGAGATTCAAGCATCAAAAAAGGTTAAGCAAATTATAAAGTTAAAAACTTAAATTGTTTAAAGAAAACATTTTTAGTGTTTTAAGGTTAAATTTTAATTTTTACTTATTTTTAATTCTTTTTTTCTTCAATTTTCTGGGCTATTTCCTTAGCAATTTCCTCTACGCTTTTTCCTCTAGTATCTATTCCCAATTTTTCAGCAGCTTCTAAAACAGCTTCTTTCTCGCTTTTTTCAGATTCAACTCCCCCAACAGCTTTTTTATACTGTCTTATCGAATCACCGATCGATCTTGCAAGCTCAGGAAGCTTTTTTCCTCCAAACAAAATTAAAACTATAGCCAAAACTAAAGCTATTTCCCATGGACCTATAAAAGCCAAAACTTTAAACCTCCCTATAAATTAAGATAAGCTCTCCTTACTTAAATATTTTTCATTAATTAAATCATGAAATTTTAATGCTAAACCTTATTTTAAGCTGAAATCAACGTAACAGTTTTAATTATTCCAGAAATTCTCCTGATTAACGTTACTGTTTCGCTTAAAATTGAAAAATCATTAAGCTCAATTCTAACTATTACATCATATTCTCCATAAACAACTTTTGCTTCAGTAACGCCTGGAAATTTTTTCGCTTCTTTAACCACATCTCTTTCCTTTCCAGCTTGAGTATTTATAAGCATATAAACAACCGCTGATTTTTCTTTCAAAAATTAATCAACCCCAATATTTTTAATTTTCCTCAGCAACAATTTTTATGTTTTATTATTGTTTTAGATTTAAAAAGATGGAAATGCTATAAAACATAAAATTAACATTATTAAAGAAAGCGCGTAAAGGATTTTTCTAGAGTTGCTTAATGGTGAAATATCATCTAATGGTTCAGCTCCTATTAATCCTCGTCCACCTCCAAACATCCATAACAAAAGAAATAAAGCGAAAAACCAATATCCCGAGAAAATTAACACAAGCAACCCAATTGCAGAAGCAATTTTATGTCCTGAAGCCCCAAATATAGATCTGGCTACATGGCCTCCATCAAGCTGCCATATTGGAAGAATATTTAAGAAAGTTAATAAAGCACCAACCCAAGCAGCAAACTCTATTTGGGTTAAAACAAGCCTAAAGCCTTGAGGAATTTGACGAATAAATGGCAGGAGAAGCTCAAATAATAAAGGGGATCTTGGCCAATCCATTCTTTGAACTAATTTTTGCTGTTCCCAAACAGCTACTTCAGTTTCAGGCACAATAAAGCCTAATTGAAAGCTTAATATGGCTATAAGGGTTGTAGCTATAAAGCCTGCAAGAGGCCCTGCAAACCCTATATCAAAAAGTTCATCTCTATTTGTTGGAGGAGATTTTAATGAAACTATCGCTCCAAAAGTTCCAAATGGAGGCGGCCCCGGAATGAAGTATGGTAAAGAAAAATCTAACCCATGAATTTTGCAAGCAACAATATGTCCTGATTCATGCAACCCAATTATAGCGAAAAGCGATGCGGTAAATAAAGCAGCTTGAAAAAATGCATTTTCGCTCTTCATTAAAATATCTCTTAATACAGGAGTATTAATAAAGCTATAATAGCCGGCTAGGAATATTGTTCCTAAAGTTGCACTTAACAATATAAGATTTAAAAAATTGCTTTTTCCTTTTCTTTCTAAAGGTTTTAAAAGAATTTTTATAATGTAACGGTCACCCTCCTTCCTTAAGAAAGGGATTAAGTTAAGTTTTATAAGCTCTTTAGAGGCTTTTTTAAAGTTTTCCTTAGTTACTTCGGGTGAAATAATAAAGTTTGGAATACCCTTTTCATCTATGTAAGCATCTAAAACATTAAATTTAGAGGAGATTAAAGCTTTTAACTCAAAAAACGAGGGGGAAGAAGCTTCTAAATAATTAAAAGTCATTTCGCATCATCCTTTCTATTAGGGAAAACCACTCATTTATTAATTTTATGAAAATAAATATCATGTTGAAAAACTTTAATTAAGCTTTTGAAAAAAATAAAAATGTTATTTAATGAAGGTTAAGGATTTGATGAAAATGGTTACTTTGCAAAAGTTTATTATTAGAAAGTTTAACCCAAACGATTTAGATTCTGTAATCGAAATAAATAGAAGATGCCTCCCAGAAAATTATACAATTAATTTTTTCATGGATATCTATAGAAACTGTCCTGAAGCTTTTTTAGTGGCTGAGGCTGAAAATAAAATAATTGTCGGATATATTATGTGCAGGTTGGAGCATGGTTTCTCAGATTTCAACAGGTTTAAACTTGTTAAAAAAGGGCATATTGTTTCAATAGCTGTTCTTAATGAGTATAGGCGAAAAGGAATAGGCGCATCTTTAATTGCCCAGGCTTTAAAAGAACTTGTCAATGTTCAGGCTAAGGAATGTTATTTAGAGGTTAGGGTTTCCAATGAAGTTGGAATAAACCTTTATAGAAAATTTGGTTTTGAAATTATTCAGAGAATACCTTATTATTACCATGATGGAGAAGACGCATATGTAATGTCTAGAAGGCTTTAAGCTTTAACTTCAGGATAAGTTATAGATTTAAACTTTAAGGATTTAAGTTGAAGAGAAAGTTTTTTTATCAATTCTTCTTCAGTTACGTTAAGGGAGTGAAGCCAAGCTTCAAGTTGCTTCTGAATAGAAATAACATTAATGTTTTTTTCCATTAAGATTTCCCATTCATCTTTAGAGTTTTCATAATTCCATTTTGGAAGAAGAAACTTGCTTATCTTCATTTTTTTAGTTTTTAAAGCTGCAAGAAATTTTCCTGCACCTCTCCATCCAACCCCTCCAACAGGACCAACATTCCCTTTAATATCTCCTTTTCCAGTCATAACTATTGTTGGTTCAACCTTTATTTGGGCAAGCTCTGAAATAGCTGCTACGCTAAAAGCAACTCCTAAGCTTGGACCGCTAACTCCTAATCCTGAAGCTCCCTCTAACGGGCTAACAACTTCAAATGTAAAATCAAATTTAGAAATATCTTCACCAATTTTTTCTCTAACATACTTTTTAATATATTCAACTATGTTCGCAGCGCTTTCAATCACGCTTGTATCTTCAATAGCAGTGGGACCAATAATTGTTGATTTGGAAGCCCCTGTTACAATAGTTTTTCCATCGCCATTAGGATTTATTACGCATTCAACTATAAGTATTATTCCTCTTCTTCCTGTTGGATCCGTTCCAAGTCCATAAGCCACACCAGTCTCAGGTTCCTCAAAAACAGCACTTTCTTGAACATCCATCAATTCTTTATCAATATCTTGCTCAAGTTGTTGAGCAGCTTTCTCAAAATGGTAAAGTTTCACCTTATAGTTTTCTCCAGTTAAATCAGGAGGATCCTTAATTAATCCCTCTTCGCTTAAATTTAACACTTCACAAAGCCTTTTCACATCATCATAGAACATTTTTAAAACTTTACCTTTATAATTTTCATCTCCTTTTTTAAGCTCCCAAGCAGCAATAATTTCTTGGGTTCTTAATCGATTAGCAGACCTTATTATTTCTGCTACAACTCTTGGAGAAACAAGCCTATACTTTTTTATTATTTTTAATACACCATCAATAGTAACTTCTGAATCTAAATGCTCTAAATAATGACTTAAATGAATTCTAATTATATCTCGTCTTTCAGAATCGTTTCTTGGCAAGGGCACCTCTATAATGTTCGGTTCAAAGCGATTTAAAACCGCTTCATCAACAGCTTCAAGCCTGTTTGTAGCAGCTATAACAATAACGTTTTCAAGAGGTTGCAATCCATCAAGCTCAGTTAATATTTGAGCGGTTATTCTATCGCCTACAGGATCTCCTTTACGTTTTCCAGCTATTATATCGAATTCATCAAAGAAAATTATGCTTGGAGCAGCTTTTCTAGCTATTGCAAATAAATCTCTTACGTTTTTTTCAGGTTCACCAACCCATTTAGCATTAATAAGAAGTTGAGCAGCTGGAGCATAAAAGAATTCAGCTCCATTTTCTCGAGCTATAGCTTTAGAAATATGGGTTTTACCGCAGCCAGGTTCGCCCCAAAGAATAAAACCTTTAGGCGGTATCCAACCAAGCTTATTTACAAGTTCAGGCTTTAAGCTTAAAGAAATGGTTTTAAAAATTTTCTCCTTTATACCAAATAAGCCTCCAACATCATCATAAGTTATTGAAGGCTTTATTTTAAGAACGGCACTCATAACTTCAGTGCTTTTTTCCTGCTCAACGTATCCTCTAAGCTCTCTAGCTACAGCTTCAAAATCCTCTATTGAAACTTTATATTTAATCTCACCTTTTTGAGTTAATTTTCTTTCTAATCTTTCAAAAAGGCTTCTTCTAATTGGAGCTATTTTCTTTTCTCTAACCTTATTGCAAGCATCAATTATATCAAACGGGCTTAATTGAGTTTGCCTGTAAATGCTTACTCCTTTCTCTAAAGTTACCATAACCTCCTCTGGATTTAAATAGTCCCATCCATGACTTTTAAGTTCAGAGCTTAAAATAGCTAAGAGCATTTCTCTAGTTATATTTTGATCTAAATCTATTGTAAATGCTCTTCTTCTTATGTCCTCCCTGATCGATTCATACATGCTTGTAGCAGCTATTAAAATGGTTCTTGTTGATGTATCCAAAAGCCTTCTCAAATTATTTATAAAAAGGCTTTGAACTCGTAAATCTTCCATTTCAGCTACTCTAGCAGCTTTAGCCGTATCAATTTTTTTACCAAAACTTTCAAATTCATCTATGAAGATTATGCTTGGCGTATTAAAGGCTTTATCGAAAATAGCCATTAAGTTTCTGGCTGATTGACCATAAAGAGGATCAAAAACTTCAGGACCTTTAACAAAAACTGGTTGAACATTTACATTATTTCTTATACCATGCATGACGCCTTCTCTGATGCATACTTCCGCTAATAAAGATTTTCCAGTTCCACTCGCGCCTTTAAGAATAAAGAATTTTGGTGGAGAAGCATCTTTAAGCAATTCCCTTATGTATTTGTCTTGAACTACATGAAAGCTTATGCTAGACATTATAAGTTCATATTCTTTATCTCTTCCAACAAGTTTTTCCCTTTTTGAGGGATAGTTTTTATCAAGCTCTTTCATTAATTTTTGAAGTTTCCTCGGAGTTAACTTTGCATTTCTCCATCTTCGATACTCTTTAGTTGTAACATATAATGGAAAACTTAATAATATGCTAAGTTTAGGATGACAAACCCACCAAGGTTTAAATTCTTCCCCATTATTCTTCTTCATCAATAAGCTCATACCATTCCCTCTTTTTAGCTACTCCATAAATTATCCCAGTTAAAATAACTGGAATAACGGGTAAAATCAAGAAAGATTTTGAAATATGCATAGGTAAGTTTTTTCCAGTTAAAAATTGAAGAAGAAAACTTCCAAAAGTTAAAATTAAAGCTTCAAGCTCGACAATCGCAAAGGTTATTAAAAACCCATAAAATAAAACTCTTATAATCATTGCTATAGAATCTTTTTTAACCCATCTATCCCTTTTTCTAATTTTCATATCCCTAATATTGAGGATTCCCACTAAACTAAATAATGTTAATATAATAGCATATGAACTAAATATTATCAAGGGAAAAAAGTTAGCCATGGAATTCCCTAATAAATATTGTTTTTCATCCTCAAAAATGTTTCGTTTATTTTGGCGGTTAACTAAAAATGTTTAAACGTAAAGAATGCAAGATTTGTGGTAAAAAAAGCGAATTAATTTCAACAGCTCTTAATCTTTGCGTTAATTGTATTAAAGAAAGACCTGGGGAGACTAAAACTTTAATATTAAAAGCTCATGAATTTATAAGGTCTTTTTTCAATCTCCCTCCAACTCCTCCTAAATCGTCAGGGGGAGTTCCATGCAATTTATGCGCTAATGAATGCATAATTGGAGAAGGAGAAAAAGGTTATTGCGGTTTAAAAGCAAATTTAAATGGAAGATTAATTTCTTTATCCAGTAGCGAGAAAGCTGTTTTGCATTGGTATCCGGATCCACATGTTACAAATTGTTGCAGCGCTTGGTTTTGTCCAGCTGGAACAGGCGCAGGATATCCAAAATTTGCGTATACTATAGGGCCAGAAATAGGATATAAAAATTTAGCTGTATTTTTTTATGGATGCAATTTTGATTGTTTATTTTGTCAAAATGCTTCTCATAAAGATGTAAATATTGCTTCAACAGTATCTATAGGTGAGCTAACTCAAATAATTAAAAATGATGAAAAATATTCTTGTGTATGCTTTTTTGGCGGTTCGCCTGAACCTCAACTTCCATTCGCTTTAGCTTTTTCAAAAAAAATTCTTGAGGAAAACCTTAATAGAATAATTAGAGTTTGTTTTGAATGGAATGGGTGTGGCAACAGGCTTTTAGTTAAAGAAGCTGCTGAATTAGCTTTTAAAAGCGGAGGAAACATCAAGTTTGATTTAAAATGTTTTAACGAAAATTTAAGTTTGGCTTTAAGCGGAGTTTCAAATAAAAAAGCTTATGAAAACTTTGAGTTTATAGCTAAAGAATTTTATGGTGAAAGAGAAGCTTTACCAATTTTGACAGCTACAACGCTTTTGGTTCCAGGGTATGTTGATGAGGAGGAGGTTAAAAAGATTTCAGAGTTTATCGCTGGTTTAAACCCTGAAATTCCATATTCACTTTTGGTTTTTCATCCAGATTTTATGATGCGTGATCTCCCTATAACCCCAAAAATCCAAGCATTAAACTGCTATAAAACTGCTAAAAAGATCTTAAAAAACGTTTATTTAGGAAATATCCATTTGCTTAATAGATTCTGAATTTATCGATTAGAAAATTGTTTAATCCAATCTCAGTAACGAGTTTTTAAGAAAAAGCTTTAAATATTTAAAGGTTAAAATAGAATAATATTGATTTTTCACCGTTAAATTCCTTAAGTGGTAATGGAGTGTTTTAGCAGTTGGAGGAGAAAATTCAAATATTCAGGTTAATATCAAATAACTTTTTCACAAAAAGTTTATTGAAAAGCATTTCAAGTTATTGCGAAAAAGATGGAAAAAACAGGCTGGAAGTAGGCTTAGAGCTTTATTCAGGAGTTAGAGATAATGCCTGCTTAAAATGTAAGGTTGCTGAAAAATTTTTAAATTTAATTTTGAAAATTGGCAGAAAAACATTTAATGTTTCAGAGGAGGAAATGAAAAACACTTTTGCTGATGCTTATTGGAGAAGAGGATTAAGCAGTGTAGTTAAAGGATTAGGGCTCTTCGGTGTTACAAAACCGTTCACTCCAGGAGCGCCATTTCAAGTTGTTTGGGAAATAACTAGGGCTTGCAATTTAAAATGCAAACATTGCTCAGCTAATGCTGGAGTTGGGTTAGATGAATTAAACACGGAGGAAGCTTTAAAAGCAATAGATAAACTTGATAAATTTGGTATAACGATTTTAGCTTTTTCCGGCGGGGAACCATTAATTCGAAGAGATTTTCTTAAACTTGCTAAGTATGCAGCTGATAAAGGAATATACGTAGCTGTAGCTACAAACGCCACATTAATAACTAAAGAAAAAGCGAAAGAAATGAAGGAGGCTGGAGTAGAATATGTGCAAATCAGTCTTGATGGAGCTGCTCCAGAAACTCATGATTATTTTAGGGGAGTTCAAGGTGCATTTAATAAAACTATTGAAGGAATTAAAAATGTTGTAGCTGAAGATTTCTTTGTTAACGTTTCAACCACTGTAACTAAATTGAATTATAGGGAAATTCCAAAAATACTGGATTTATGCGAGAAACTTGGTGTAGATTGGTTTATGGCGTATAATTTTATTCCAACTGGAAGAGGTGTTGATATAACCGAGTTAGATTTGACACCTGAAGAAAGAGAAGATCTTTTAAAAATGCTTTATGAAAGAATGCAAAATTCAAATATGGCTATGCTTTCTACAGCACCTCAATTTGCTAGAGTTTCTTTGGAGGCTTCATGCCAAAGCGAAGCATTAGTTTTAAGCCACTTTTACTCAGCTAAATCAAGGGAAAAAATTAGGGGTTTAGCTGAGTTTATAGGTGGATGTGGTGCAGGAAGATTTTATATAGCTATAAAGCCTGATGGTGATATTCAACCATGTGTTTTTCTACCATTAAAACTTGGGAACATTAAAAATGATGATTTAGAGGAGCTATGGGCAACATCTAAAGTTTTAGAAGATCTTAGAAATAAAGATGCTTTAAAAGAGCATTGTGGAGTATGCGAATATAGATATTATTGTGGCGGTTGCAGAGCAAGAGCTTATGGATACTTTAAAGATTATTTAGCACCTGATCCAGGTTGCATAAATAATAAGGAGTATTACGCTATGTTAAGAAAAGAAGTTAAGTTAACTCCTGTTATTCAACGTTAAGTTTTTTTTATTTAATTTATTTAATAAGATTTTTTATGGAGGGAAAATTGTTGGCTGATATTATACTTACTGCTGATAGAACATTAATGAGCAATTACCATGGAAAAGAATTTCTTGGTTTTGCTACTAGTGCTCCACCAAACATTTTACCAACTTGGCTTTATAAATTTATGTTTTTCCCTCCAATAAAAAATAAAAATGGTATACCGATTGAGGCTCCTTATGCGCTTAGAAAAATTGAAGCTAAGCTTTTAGATGAAGGATTTAATGTGCTTACAGTTGATCCAGATCATTTAAAAAAGTATATTAAAAACGCTAAGGTTCTATGTGCTCATGTTATGGATCCCTTTGGTTTAGGACCTTCATCAACAACTTTTGCTAGAATTCTTCGTACAGGTGAGCCCTACCTATCAAAATATTTTAAAGAACTGTTTACAAAGAATGATGTTAAAGAAGCTAAGAAGCAGGGTTTAAAAATAATTGTGGGCGGTCCTGGGGTTTGGCAATTTAAATATAGAGTTGAAGAACAAAAAGTGTATGGAATAGATTGTATAGTTTATGGAGAAGCAGAGCGCGTCATTGGTAATCTTATAAGAAAAGCTTTAAATGGAGAAGAATTACCGAGTTATTTTGAAGTTAACCTTCATGAGTTGCCAAGTTTAAACGAAATTTCAGAAATTAAAAACCCTTCAATCAATGGTTTAATTGAAGTGGGTCGTGGATGCCCTAGAGGATGCGATTTTTGCAGCGTAACCCTAAAGCCTTTAAGATGGTACCCGCTTGATAAAATAGAGAAGGAACTTCAAGTAAATGTTAAAGGAGGGTTAACCTCAGGTATTCTTCATGCTGAAGATATGCTTCTTTACGGTTCTAAATCTGTTATCCCTAATAGAGAAAAAGTTCTTGAATTGCATAAGTTAACCAAAAAATATTTAAAGAATTTTTGTTGGAGTCATGTCAGCATAGCAGCCATAGCAGCTGATCCAAAATTGTTTAAAGAAGTTTCAGAAATAATTATTGATGAAAACCAAAAATGGTGGGGAGCCCAAATAGGTATAGAAACAGGTTCACCTAGATTAGTTAAGTTAACTATGCCAGCTAAAGCTAAGCCTTTTAAACCCGAAGAGTGGCCCGATGTTGTAAAAGAAGCAGCAGGTTTAATGAATGATTATGGATTGATACCTGCTTGCACATTGATTACAGGTTTACCTGAAGAAACTGATGATGATGTAATTAAAACTATAGAGTTAATTGAAGATTTAAATTGGTTTAAAAGCATGATTGTTCCGCTATTTTTTGTTCCTATGGGTAAATTAAAGAATAAGGATTGGTTTAAGTTTGAAGATTTAACAGATTTGCAAAAAGAGTTGATGGTTAAATGTCTTAGCCATGATATTAAATATGCAAGGGAAATTATGGATTGGTATATTAAGGAGAAATGGTATAGCCCTCTATTAAGAAAACTTTATGATTTGTTTATTTGGTTAATAGAATGTAGAGGGAAAAAACTGAAACTTTTTGAATATCAAAAAGTTTCAGTTTTTCATAAAGAAGAGGCAAAGATTAAAGAGGTTGAAGCTGCTGAAAGAGGTTATTATTGTTGATTAACGATTTCTAAAATTAAATTTATGGTTGATTCTATTGCATTAAATGAATTTAAAACTTTAAAAAACTCATTTAATTTTTTTTCATTCTTAAAGTTGATTAAGCTTTCTATTGCGTTTAATAATGTTTCCTTAGTAAGGTTTTCTTGTTTAATCATTTTTCCAAGATTTAACTGTTCAACGCGCTCGGCATTTCCATACTGTTCAGCTTGACCAGGAATTGGAATAGTTATAATCGGTTTTTTATAAGCTAAAGCCTTCATTATTATGCCATGACCTGCGCGCCCAATGATGATGTCAGAGGCTTTAAAAAGTTTAAATTGAGTTTCTTCATCAATCCATTCATATACTTTAACTTTGCCAATTTTCTTTAAGCTAGAGTTTCCTTTAGGGTTTCCCTCAGAAACAATTATTTCATACTTATCGGGAAAAACTTGAAAAATTTTCATAAGCTTTTTTAGTAAATAGGTTTTCTCTTTTTTGGGGCCGCTAATAGCTGCATAAATAACTATTTTTGATTCATCAAGCTTTAAATCTTTTTTGATAATTTCTTTTTCAGGAAGCTCATTATATTTAACTGAAATTATAGGACCGATAAACTTTACTTTTTCTTTAAAAGCTTTTGGAATTACTAAGTTTTTAAATGAAATAGTATAAGGATATGGTAAATCTGGAATTAAAATTTGATCGCTTAAACTCCAGATTCCTTCTATAACGCTATTTGAAATACCCCATAACATATTCATAAAATTGAAAGAAACTTTTTCAATTAAAGAATTGTTAAGGCTAGAATTTGCAATATTTATTTTAAATTGATTTAGCATTAAAATGCTTGGGATTCCTAAAGTTTTAGCTATTAAAATTGGCGCTAACCTAGAATCTGAAAAAACCAAGTTAGGATTATAACTTTTTATTCTTTTAAATTCGAAAGTTAATTCTTTAAGAGAAAGTTTTATAGAGCGGAAAAAACCTGGTTGATAAGCTAAAGACGCTTTATAATCTACCATTCCATTATTGTTTACAGCGTAGATTATTTGCGTTGTTTTAAAAACTTTATACTCCATTTTCATTAAATAATCTGCAGCTTCAAAACAAGTTGAAAAAACAATATTTACGCCTTTATTTTTTAATGCTTTAGCTATAGGTTCGCATCTAGTTGCATGCCCCAAGCCTATTCCGCAAGTTGCTATGTAAACCTTCAAAAACCAGAAACCCCTTTTAAATCTCTAAAACAAACTAATTTTTTCTTTTTTTATTGAATAACCAAGTTAGAAATAAAGCAGCTGTTGTAAAATATAAAATGCAAACCTCAAATTCTAACGCAAATATTTGAATAGAAAAAAATTTTAAGATGAATGAGGCAAATAAGATAATAGCCATAATTAAAAAAGAATAGAATAAAGAATGGTTTTTCATAAAAAATCAAAAGAAGATGTTTAATTTAAGAAGTAATGATTAATCTTCCGGCTCTAAAAGCAGTTTTAAAGGAATGTTTTGGCTTGTTCCATCTGGTAGTTGGCGTCTAATGCTTATCGGCAAAACGCCTTCTTTTAACTCTAAAAGAGCGATATCAATTGGGGATTTAACATTTGCAGGAACATCTATTAATACTGGTGCACCCATAGCTATTTGCATCGCCCTCGCTCCAACGATTCGAGTTGTTTCGAAACGAGTGAGTTTTTTGGGACCGATAAGCGTTGCTTCAACAGAGTTAAGTTTCTCCGAGTTCTTCACCACTCTCTTCTGGCCCCTTTGGTGGACCTTTCTCTTCTTTAGTTTTAGAAGCAGCAATTACATCGTCGATTCTTAATATCATTGTTGCAGCTTCGCTTGCAGATTTAATAACTTGCATTTTAACGGCTAATGGTTCGTAAACATCAATCTTGCCCATATCAGCAACTTTACCTGAAAAGACATCTATTCCAGCCCATTTCTCTCCTTTATCATGCTTAGCTCTTAACTCTGTAATTATATCTATTGGATCTAAACCAGCATTTTCAGCTAAAGTCATTGGTATAGTTTCTAAGGCTTCAGCGAAAGCTAAAACCGCTAATTGTTCTTTTCCAGCTAGTTTCTCTGCATGTTGCCTTAGGCTTCTGGCAACCTCAGCTTCAGCCGCTCCGCCACCAGCTACGATTCTTGGATCTCTAACAACATCTCTAACAACGCATAAAGCGTCATGAATAGCTCTTTCAGCTTCATTAACTATTCTTTCTGCGCCTCCACGCACTAAGATGGTAACAGCCTTTGGATTTTTGCATCCTTCAACAAAAGTCATTTTATCATCTGCAACTTTTCTTTCCTCAACAATTTTAGCAAAACCTAAATCGTTAAGAGTTAAATCGTCAAGGTTTGTTACTATTTTACCTCCTGTAGCTTTAGCTAGTTTTTCCATATCGGATTCTTTAGCCCTTCTAACAGCTAAAATTCCTTTTTTGGCTAGGAAATGTTGAGCCATATCATCAATGCCTTTTTGGCAAATAACAACGTTAGCTCCAGCTTTAGCAATTTTCTCAACCATTTCTTGAAGCATTCTTTCTTCTTCTTTAAGGAAAGCATCCATCTGCTCAGGTGTTTCTATATTTATTTTAGCATCCATTTCGGTTTTTTCAATTTCTAAAGGACAATTAAGTAAAGCTATTTTAGCATCTTCTACTCTTTTAGGCATTCCTGGATGAACAACTTCTTTATCAAGCACAATACCTTTAACTAGTTTCGTATCTACTAATGATTCTCCAGCTTTCTTTTCAACCTTTACATCATCGATATCAACTTTATAGCCTTCCGGGGTTTTTTCAGCTACTTGAAGAATAGCATCCACAGTTAAATCAGCTATATAATCTTTATACTCTGAAAGCAACTTGCTAGCTACAGACACTTTAGCAATCTTCTTTAAAACCTCTTTATCAGTTGGGTTTACTTTAATACCTATTTTTTCAAGAAATTCAAGAGCTTTTTCAGCAGCAACTCTATAACCATCAACAATTACAGTTGGATGCACATCTTTATCGATGAGCTCTTCAGCTTTAGTGAGAAGTTCTCCAGCTAATACTACGGCTGTTGTTGTTCCATCGCCTACTTCATCATCTTGTGTTTTAGCTACTTCAACCATCATTTTAGCTGCTGGATGTTGAACATCAATCTCATCAAGAATAGTAGCTCCATCATTAGTAATAGTAACATCGCCGAAGCTGTCAACAAGCATTTTATCCATTCCTTTTGGACCTAGAGAGCTTTTTACAGTTTCAGCAATAATTTTAGCAGCAGTTATATTAGCGTGTTGAGCTTCTCTACCTCTGGATCTGCTAGTGCCTTCTTTCAGTATTAAAATCGGAGTTCCAGCAAGTTCCGGAGCAGATTCAACTGCCATATCATAACAACCTCCTTTAAAATTCCTTTATACAATCCTAATAACATAATATTGAAAATTATATTAGACATTATTAATGCAAAAATAAAATAATAATATAAATTTTTTGGTTTAATTACTAATCTACAACCCTATCAAATTCAAGCGATCCATCATTAAATCATGAATTGATAGAATGAGATTATATTTTATCAATCCATTTTGCAATTTTTTAAAAGAATTAAACATTTAATGATATAATGTAAAAGTAAAAAGGTTCAGGTACTAGAAAAATGTTTTTCTTTTCTAGTACCTGAATATTTAAATTAAGATGTAGATTTGGCGAATTTGGTTATTTTAGAGCCGCATATAGGGCAGGTTGCTCTAAGCAAAATTCTTCCTTTACCTGTTGTCTCTTTTTGCACAGCATTATCGTCTACAGAAACTTTTTTTCTGCATTTAACGCAAAACATTTCCATTTTTCTATTCAACCTCCTTTAAACTAATTTGTTGAAAAGAAGCCTTATTTATACGTTATTTCTATTAGCAAATAAATATTGTACCTTATAAGCTTTATAGAAGGAAAAAATTAACTTTTTCATGTCAAAAAATAGCCTAATCTTTTAAATTTTTATCTTTAATTTATCTATGCTGTTATAAATAATTAAAAGTATTAGTATAACGTTACGTATATTATTTACTTTAATAGAAAAGTTTAAATACTTTAACGTTTAAAATAAAAATGTGTGAGTGCAGCTTGAAGGTAAGAATAACACTTCACAGAAGCTATGGCAATATAGAAATTGAAGGCGAAAATTTTGAAGAAGTAATTGAGCATCTTAAAGGTTTTCCAGAGTGGCTTGAAGTTATTGATAGCATGGTAACCGCAAGCTCCTCTGGAGTAAGCGAAAAAGAAATTCTTAAAGGAATAATTCAAAATACGCCTGACGGCCCCTTAATAACCGTTTCTAGAGAAAAATTAACTGATAGAGAAGCTGTAGGATTGCTTCTTTACGCTATGGAACCCAATGGGTTAAAACCTAAAGATTTAAGCCGACTATTAAACTTAAGCGGTTTTCTTTCAGTAGGGTTCGCCAGCAGGCTTAGCGAGTTAAAGCGGGAAGGCTTAGCTTATAAAGAGGGGGAAGTTTACAGGTTAACAATTTCTGGAAAAAAATGGATAGAAAAATTAATTTCTTCATTTAAGCCAGGAGGTTAATTTTTGAGCGAAGAAAAAAAGATAGAGATTTATTTAAAGCATAAGGATTTTGAAAAGAAAATTGTAGGAGATGTTGATGAAGTTTTAAAAGAGCTTATTTCATTCTTAACGCAAATTTACCCTAAGATGGAGTTAGCTTCAAAACTTTCATTAACAGTTGATGTTAATGAATTAATAACTGCATGTCAAGGAATAATTGCCGTAACGCCTGAAGGGATAGCAACATTAGTTGATGTTGAAACATTACCAGACAAAGAATTAATTTTGTTCCATTTAGTAAAAGCAAAGGTTAGCAGATTGCTTAATAAATCTGAAAAAGAAAGCTTGGTTATAAGCGATATTCTTTCCTCAACAAAGCATAGCGTTGGAAGCGTTGCAGGACGATTAAGCGAGTTATGCTCTGAAGGTTTTGTAGAGCGTGTAGGAAAAGGCGAATATAGAATAACAACTTACGGTTTAGATTATTTTTTAAAAAATGTTATTCCAAAGTTGAAGGGGTGAGAAAATATGAGTTCTGATGAAACTAAAAAAGTTAAAGTTCAAGTGGAATATAATGGATTAAAACATACTGTAGAGGGTTCAGTTGAAGAAGCAATAAGAGAAATAGTAAGCTTTCTTTCAAAAGTATGTCCTACATATGATGTGGCCTCAAAAATCATTTATGCACCGGATTACACGGAAATTTTAAATGATCTTTCAGAAATAGTTAATTTAACCCCGAATGGAGAATTAATCCTTTTAAAACAAATACCTTCAACAGATGAAGCTATAGGAGTGCTTCTTTTAACCGTTGAAGTTGCTTACAAACTTGGAAAAAGATACTCAAATGCTTTAAGCGCCGAAGAATTAACGAAAATTCTTGGTAAAGCCGAAAAAACGATTAGAAACACTATAGCGGAAATGATTAAAGCAGGATTAATTGAGAGAATTGAGAAGGGAATGTACCACATTACAACTGTTGGAATAAAGGAAGTGAGTGAATTTATAAAATTGCTTAAAGAAACCGCGGAGAATAAAAAATAAAAGTTTAATTTAAGGGGGATTAAAAAATTAAGGAGACAAACAATATATATGCAATGTTTAAAAATTCATTAATGAGTAATCTCTTTTCAAGTGAGAAGGCTCAACTTTTAAAGGAAGAATTAATTCCAAATTTTCTACTTAAATTAAGCGATTTTTCAATGAAAACAATAAAGGATTCTGGTTCCAATTTTATTCAAGCTTCACCAGAATTAGAATTTGAAGAGGATCCTCAATTATGCTTAAATATTAAAGAGATAAATAATCCAATTCCTATCCATCCAATTTATAAAGATTCCACAATAGTTGCTATTGATGTTTCAAGCATAAAAATTGGAGAAACAAATAATGGTGTTATATGTGCTATTAGAGGAGCTGTCGTTTGGAGAAGCGAAAACGAAATAAACTTTTTCAGATGTGGTCCATTACTTTTTCATATAACTGATTTTATTATTGAGCATTTATATAATAATGGTGGATTTAAGGAGACGTTATTAGAGTTTCCTATAGGCGTAGTTTCAAGGCTTAGAAGTTTGCTTGAAAGATTCATCCAAGGAAGTGTATGCAATTACTTTAAAGATTCAATAATTCTTTTTGATGGCAGTTTAACAGCTGGTACTCCTGATAACCCTGTTAATAATCTAAATCAAATTTTATCTAAAGCTAGAGAGAATAGAAATATCGTTTTAGCAATTTCAAAAACTACTAAAATAGGGTTATCTGGAGTTAAATTGTCTGAACTTTTAAAAAGTTTTAAAGGACCATGCTTGTTAGATATAGATGAAAATATAAGAACATTCTTTCCAAACCATCCGGTGCAGCTTCTTGGAAAAGTTTATGCAGTTAAACTTGCGATTAAGGGTTTATCGTTTAGGCTTGATGTTGATGAAAAAATAAACTTTAAACGTACCGTGGAATCCTTAGGAAAATTAATAGTTAATGATGTGATAGATCAGGGATACCCTGATACTTTAAGGCTTGCTCATATTCTTTCATCTTTTACAGCGAGTGACATTATAGGTATGCAAAGATTTCTTTCAAAGAAGTTTAAGCTGCAAATAGTTCCAAAAATTAATTTAAGAAGAATTCTCTTTGGACCTTTCGGAAAACCGATGGAGGTTTCTTAATGAAAGTTTATAAAAAGGAAGGCGATGTTATTCAAATAATAAGTTTTCCAAACGAAGTTATAGAGAAAGGAGATTATCTTTTAATTGAAGACCCAATTGTTGATAAGGGTCTTTTAGTTCAAGTTATAGATGTTCAATTTGCAAATGTTCCAGGAGTATTTGAGGACATTTTAAGAGATGCCGTTTTAGAGGATGAAGCTGAAGGAGAAAACTATGATCCAATGGAGGTTTCCTCCCAGATTTCAATATTAAAGGATACCAAACTTTTAATATGTAGAATAAGGGGGGTTTTAAGCAATGGAGAAATAGTTTTTGGAATGAACTATTTACCTTCAAGAACTCTGTCTAGGATAATCCCATATAAAATTGAGAATTTTATTAATTCAGCAAGCAGAAATAGGCCTTTTCAGGTTGGAAGAATTCGAGGAGAAACAGAGTTAATTTTAGATGTTAAAGCCTTAGATGGAAAATTAAATATTGTAACAGGAAAAAAGGGTACAGGGAAATCTCACTTAGCCAAACTGTTAATTTTAAACTTGGTTAAATATGGCGCTCCATGCATAATTTTTGATGTAAACGGTGAATATGTAAATTTAAATCGAAAAAAAACAGGAGAACCATTAAACTTTGGTAAATTCATTAATTTAACTCCGAAAGTTAATATGAAGTTTACTTTACCTCAAGCTAAACTTACTCCAGTATTAAACATGATGATTTACTCTTTAGATTTACCAAGCACTTCAGCTAGAGTCTTTATTAAAATTTGGAGAGAGCTCGAGAGAAGGAGAGAATTAAGCTTAACTTCCTTAGGAGAAGCCATATTAAGGTGGGATTGTCATGAAAGCGTTCGAGACGCATTATACGCTAGATATAACATGATGGTTGAATCAGGATTATTCACAGATAACATTAATGAATCTTTAGATTTTGAGTTTTTAATGAAAAGCGTATCTGATGGTGGAGCTGTTATAGTTAACTTAAAGAATCAATCAGCTATGGTTAGAAGAATGATCGTTGAGTTAACGCTTAATAAGCTTACGGAGCTTTTATCAAATTGGAAACTTCAAGCAATATTTTTATTCGCTGAAGAAGCGCATCTTTATTTAAGAGAAACCTATTGGGATGATATAGTAACAAGGATGAGGCATCTTGGGGTTTTTGTAACCTTCATAACTAATCAACCTGACACAATCCAAGAAACAATTTATCGCCAGGCAGATAACATTTTTCTATTTAACTTTTCAAATGAGCATGATTTAGAGGTTGTATCTAAGGCAGCTAAAATAGATTCTGAAACCATAAAAAAAATAGTGAAGGAACTTCCACCATATTACTGTTTAATAATAGGTGATGCAGTAAATAATTTTCCAGTGGTAGTAAAAGTTGAACCACTTGAATTTGAAACAATGGGAGAAACAAGATTCTTCTTTAAAAATTAACCTTTTAAAAAATAATTGTGGACCTAGAATAGTTGAAATAAAAAAAGTTAAAAAGGAAACTCCTACAGTTAAAGCTTTAACTTTTCATGATGAAAAATGCGCTTTAGCTAAACCAGGCCAATTTATAATGGTTTGGATTCCAAATATAGATGAAATACCTATAAGCATAGCTTTAACAAACGAGGAGGATTTAGTTACAATTGCTGTGAAAAAAGTTGGAGAAGCAACTGAAGCATTGCATAATTTAACCTTTAAAGATAAAATTGGTATTAGAGGCCCATATGGAACATTCTTTTCAAATTATTTAAATGATGAAGTTATAATAGCGGCTGGCGGCGTTGGAATAGCTCCATTAATGAATGTAATTAAAGATTTAGCCACTTTTAAAAGAAAAGCAAAAATAATTTTTGGAGCTGAAAATAAACGAGAGCTTCTTTTCCTAAAAGAAATTAAAAAATTAATTTTTAATAAACCATTTTTAAATTTTATTCCAGCAACGCTTGATGGAAGCTATGGAGTTAAAAGCGATGTTGCTAGCATTTTAGAGGAAGAAATTAAAGATTTTAAAGGGCAAGTTTTAACTTGCGGTCCAGAACCAATGATTTATAAAATCTTCAAGCTTTGCATTAAAAAAGGTGTAAAACTTCAAGCAAGCTTAGAAAGAATAATGAAGTGCGGAATAGGAGTATGCGGAAGCTGCGAGTTAGCAGGATTTAGAGTATGCAAAGATGGCCCAGTATTTAACCTTAATTTATTAAAGCTTATGAAGAAAGAATTAGGATTTTATAAAAGAGATTTCTCAGGAAACCTTATAAAGTTAACATAATAAATGAGTTTATGTTTTAGGTAACAAACCTTTCTCTACATCTATTATATATGGAAGCCATGAAGAAGAGTGACGCCGCCTCATCATTTTAAATACTCTAATATAATTTTCAACTTTACCTTCTGTTTCCTCAACTTTCATTTCTATAACGCCATCAACTATCTCTTCGCTAGCGGCTAAAATAGCCGGATGAAAAGCCCTTCTATTTAAAGTAACAAAACATAAAGCTTTAGATTCTTTAATTTTACCTGTTAAACTTCTTAAAAACTCTAGAGAGCTTCGAACACCCCCCTTTTGAAGTAATGTGCTTAAAGAATCAAACACAACTATAGGAGAATTAAGCTCTTTTAAAACTCTAGAAATCAGTATGCTTAAATTTGGAAAGTTTAAGGGATCTTCACTATATTTCTCTTTGCTTTTTATTCCAACCTGAGGAGAATAACAATCAATAAAAACTAGTTTATTCTCTTTTTCAAATACCGAAGAGTTAAAACCGAATTCAAGCATAAAATCTCTTATTTCATCAGGAAACTTATCTAAAGTTATGAATAAACCTTTTCTGCCAACCGCAATTTTTGTGCATAAAATTTGAATGGATAAAATATCTTTACCAGCAGCTGGATCAGATAAAATCAAAATTAAACCTGAAGGGGGAAAACCATCTGGAAGAAGCTTATCTAAAACTTCAATATTCGTTTTTTCAACATCTTTAATTAATTCAAATGTTGATTTGCTTTCCTCTTTAGTTAAATCTTCTAGAACTAAATTTTGAAGTTCTTTATCTGCCTCAGGATCAAAATAATAATGTTTCACTTCATTGAGCAACCCTAACTTAACAAAATCCTCAACAGCTTTTTCCACTTCTTCAATAGGTTTATTAATTTTTGAAGCTAAATCGTTTAAGCTTCCAGAAAAAGAAGGATTTCTATGAAAAAATATTAAAAGTTCAGCTTTAATATCCGAGCCTAAAAGTTTATCAAATATGGTTTTTCGTTTATCAACTGACAAAAGTTTTCGCTCCTTTTTTTGTAAGGGTTAACCTGTTTATAAGCATTGCGAACATCAAAATAAAGGAAGAATTAACCTTAAACTATTTAAATTTAAATTTTTCGGTTTTTAATTAAAACTAATAAAGATTGAAGAAAGATAAGTTTAAAAGTTAAAATTGAGGAATATTTTTTGAGGTGAAATTTATGCCTACTCACGGTTCAATAACTAAAGCTGGAAAAGTTAGATCTCAAACGCCTAAAATTCAAGGAAGAGAAAGAAAAGCGCCTATACCAAAAGTTAGAGTTAGAAGCAACGCTTATAAAAGGCTGGTTTTAGGAAGAAAACCTGGACAAAACTGGATGTTTACTAAAAGGTAAAAATATAATAGTTATTTTAAGCTTTAACCCATTTTTCTTGCAAAAACTTGCATCCCAAAAGAATCCATAGAAACGACAGGAACTTTCCATACTGTAAGCTTTTCAATTTCTCCGCTAAGCCTGGTGGCTCTTCCAAGAATAATTAAGATTTTATGTTTAACTTTACTTTCAATTCTGTTTTCTTTAATGGCATCAGCAACTTTCTCATCTGTAAACTTTCTTTCAGCAATAGCGCTTTCAACAGAAGCCCTTCCGTATCAACAACTAATAAATAACAATTAATTTTGCTTGATTCAATATCTGAAGCTATTATACGGTTAATAGGTTAACCGTTATTGAGTTAGTTCAATATGGATTATAAGATAGTAGAATCTGATTTACTTGGTGAATATCCATATGCGTTTCAATCAAAAAGTATTCGCACTGTAGAGAAAATTGAAGAAAAAGTAGTAAATATAAAAGATTAAGTTTTATTTTTTAGCTTGAGAAATAACGTAATCAGCTATTTCGCTTGCTATATCGATTTTAGTTGTTGTTTGTAGCCCTCTCCATCCAGGTTGAGAGTTAACTTCATTAACAAGCAAACCTTTATTGCTTTCAAGTAAATCTACTCCAGCTATTTCGCAACCCAAAACTTCAGCTGATTTTATAGCTAATTCTTCAGCTTCTTTAGATATTTTTGCTCTTACTGGTTTAGCGCCTAAGCTTACATTCGTTTTCCAAGTTGAAGCTACTCTATGCATAGCTGCAACAACTCTTCCATCAATAACAAAAGCTCTTAAATCCTTTAATCCATGAGATACATATTCCTGAATATAAATAACATGTTTAAAAAATCTTAATGTTCTAAAGCTTCTTTCAGCTATATCAGGGTTAGAAATTCTAGCTATTCCAATGCCCCTCGAACCAAACACAGGTTTTACAACAACATCTTTAAATTTTTTAAAGCTTAATAAGGCTTCTTCAACGTTTTCTGTAACAATTGTTTTTGGAATCGATATCCCGGCATCTTCAAGTAAAGTTAAAGTATAATATTTATCTACAGCTTTTTCTATGGTTGAAGGCTTATTTATAACATTTAAACCTTTTGAATAAAGTCTATGAAGAGTGTTAACTTGAAAAATTATTTCTTCGAGAGATCCTCTACCAATAGGTCTAACAAGTAAAGCTGAAAGCTCTTTAATTGGGTTTATGTCTTTAACTAAAAAGGGTGGTTGAAAACCAACTTGAGCTTTTAATTGGTTAAAGTTAAAAAAGAAGGGGGATACCCCTTTCTTTTTAAATGCTTCTCCTAATCTAGCTGAACACCAAGCTTTTTCATTTCTAGTTAAAATTCCTATTTTCACTCTTGCTTCACTTGAAAACCGCATCTAGGGCAGAACTTTGCCTTAGCAGGAATTTTAGATTTGCAATTGGGACATTCAATAGTTAGAGGTGGGGGTGGAGGAGTTGGGATTGGACGTAAGGTTGGTGTTAAAGATTTTTGAAGCTCAACCTCTTTGTTTAATAATACAACATCGCCAATAGATTTAATGTTTGACCATTCAATTTTAGATTCGCTTCCATCCCTCATTGAAACGAAAAGAGAGACTGCCCCATCAGGGATAGAGATAATTAATTCCTTTACATTTCCGACTAAAGTTCCATTAGCATCTATGACTTGTTTTCCCTCAAATTCTTTGGATGAAATGCTTGTTTTTTCACCTTTTTTACTCATTAAATCAACCCTCAAACTTTAAGTTATAATTTATAACTTTAAAGATAAAAACTTTTAAAGTTAACTCATCATCAATTAAGGTTTTAACCATAAATGGATCTCTTTAATTTATAAGAAAGGAAAAAGAACATTTAAATAAAAATTGAAGGGGGATCAAATTATGCGCGCTAAACCAACCTTTTTAGGTTTAGCAATTCTTCTTTTGGGTATTTTGCTTATTTCTTTAAGCTACAGAACTTATATGGTTGAAGTTAAAAAAATTAAGAAGGACCCTTTAATTGAAAAATCAAAATTTATAATTGGAGATGTTAAAGTTTTACAAAGATACTTAACAAGCGATCGTTCGATAGTTTGCTATGGAAAAGTTTACATTCCTGAAACTGGAAACTTAAGCGATATAAATTTTTATATTATGGATGAAGAAAACTATGAAAAATGGTTTAAGGGAAAAAACGCTGAACCTCTTCTAGAAAAAAAGAAAATAACGATTTTAAATGTTTCAATGCCAATAACCAAAAATGGCACATATTATTTTGTTTTTGATAATACTTATGCTGAACTTTATAAGAAAGAAGTGGAATTTGAAGCTTACAGCCAATATGAAATAATTGAAGAGGAACCTACTCAAATGAAAGCATTAAGCAATTTAGGTTTACCATTAGTTTTTGTGGGATTTATAATAATGATTTATGGAATATTAAAAAAACCTGAAGTGACTTGGATGTAAATCCAACTTTAACGGTAGCTTTGAAGCTTTCAAACGCTTTACAATGTTTGGGTGGATTGAAAAAAGCTTAATTATTCCATCTCTCAAGGTTATTTTTCGCTGCAATATTTGCTGAACCAAATCTTTTTCGCTTCCAAAATATTTATAATAATGTTTTAGCCTCCTCCTCAGCCTTATCAGGATCAGCTATAAGAAGAGGATTGCTAAGCAATTTGCATAAAACCCTATAGTAACGCCCCATTCGCATTCGACTGGTTAAAAGAAGGATTAGAGGTGGAGCTAGTAATTAGAAAGTTGGATTATGAAGGGAAAGATTGATTAATAATTTATGGGCCAGCATTTAGAAAGATAATCTATCCATATTAAAAGAATAAAAATTTTTATTAATAGTTAGAGAGTTTAAATTTTAATTTTTTGAACTATTTTCTCCATCGCTTTTAATGCAGGTGAATGTTCAGGTAAGGATAGTAGAGGCTTTCCTATCATGCTATACTCCATAACATTTTGATCTGGAGGTATTGTTCCAGCAACCTTTAATCCTAAAGCTTCCGCTTCCTCTTGAAGTTTTCCTTCGAGCTCGGCGGGAACTCTATTGCCTATTAAAAACATTTCCTTAAAATTTATATGCACTTCTTTAGCTAACTCTTTAATTCTAACAGCCGTCATTAGGCTCATCTTAGTCAAATCAGCTACTACAAGCATAACATCAACATCTCTATCAGTCCTCCTGCTTAAATGTTCTAAACCAGCTTCCATATCCATTAAAGTAACCTCATAATTTTTAGATATAGCATCAATAATTTTGGTAAGCAAATGATTAACCATGCAATAGCAGCCTTCTCCTTCTGATCTGCCCATAGCGAGCAAGTCGAATTGAGAAGTTTCAACTAAAACTTCATAAATTCGAGCTTCAAGAAAACCTTCTTTGGATATAGCCGCTGAGAAACTTCCATTAAAAGTTTTTTTCTTAAGCTCATCAACAACCATTCCAACGGTTTTTTCAATTTTAACCCCTAAAACATCTGGAAGATTTGTTGCTGGATCTGCATCTACAACAAGCACGGTTCTCTTAGGATTCTTGAGTAAAACTTTTAAAAGTAAGGCAGCTATTGTTGTTTTTCCAACACCTCCTTTTCCTGATACAGATATAACTTTTTTTTCATTCAAATTTTAATCAACCAAACTTATTTTAAAAGCAAATAATTAATTGTTAAATTAAAGCAGAAATATGCATAAAATATATTAGATAGAGCCCTTTTATTTAAATTTGTTTAAATTTATCTTTTGGAGGATTCTTAATGGAGGATTTATATAAGCTTTTAAAGTTTAAAGCACCTGAACCTCCCTATTCTGGAAGCATAATTAAAGTTAAAATTGGAGCATTGAAAGATGAAGGGGGGACTAGAAGCAAAGTTATAACTATAGGAGGAGAAAAGAATTTTCCCTTTTTCTCTATAGAAGAAGAGATTAAACCAGCTTTAGCTCTTCAGATTTTAGATGAGCCTATAAATATTCCTAAACAAATTTTAACAGAAGTTGGAGAAGCCATTAATGATCCTATTGAATGGGCCAAAATTTGCGTAAACAAGTTTAAATCTGAGCTTTTAGCTATTAAGTTGATTAGCACGCATCCAGTTTTTGGAGTTAAATCTAAGGTTAAATTTAAGGAGACTTTAGAAAGAATTATAAAAGTTATAGATGTCCCTTTAATTATATGTGCTCCTGGGAGCGATGAAAAAGACGCTGAAGTTCTTGAGGAAGCTGCCAAAATCGCTAAAGGTGAAAAATGCATTTTAGCATCAGCTACATTAACCAACAATTATAAAAGAATAGCTGATGCAGCTAGAAAATATGATCATTTAGTAGTGGCTGAGACAGATTGCGATCCAGCTTTACAAAAATCTTTAAATGAACATTTATTAGATTCTGATTTACCCGCAAATCAAATAATAATAGATCCAACGTCAGCTGCATTAGGGTTAGGAATCGAATATTCTATATCAATTATTGAGCAGCTTAAGCAGGCTGCTTTAAAGGGAGATAAAAGTTTACAAATGCCTATAGCTTGCATTAGAGCGCCTATCTGTAGCTGGAGCGCTAGAGAAGCTTGGATAGAGGATTCAAGGTTTGGTTCAGCTGAAGATAGAGGAATTCTTTGGGAAACCGTAACAGCGCTATCTCTTTTTATAGCTGGAGCAAACCTTTTAGTTTTGATGAATCCAAAAGCCTTAATTGAGCTTAAGAAACTTTTTAAGAGTTGAGTTAGCTTGAGCAAACCATCCCCTATAACTGTTTATAATCTTTTGCCTAAAAAAAATTGCGGGGAATGCAAAGTCTCAAGCTGCATGGCTTTCGCTTTAAAGCTGATTGAAGGTGAAGCTGAAATTGAAGAATGCCCTTATTTAAATGAAGAACAAAAATTAAAGTTAGTTTCAATAATTTCTCCACAAATAAAGGCTGTTTCTTTCGGAAAAAATAGGTTAATCATCGGAGGTGAAAGAGCTCTTCATCGTCATGAATTACGTTTTTTTCACCCAACAGCTATAACTATAAATGTAAGCGATATGCTTGCTAAAGAAGAAATTAAAGAGAGATGCCTTGCAATAAAAAATTTTAAAGTTGAAAGAGCAGGAGAGAAATTTGAGATAGATGGCATAGCAGTAACGGCGGATTCAGTAAATGAAGAAAAATTTAAAGAAGCTGTTAAAATAGTTAGAGAAAATTCAAATTTACCATTAGTTTTATGCTCGTTAAATCCAAAAATAATTCAATCAGGTGTAGAGGAGGTAAGTGAAGAAAAACCAATTCTTTGCTCAGCTAAAACAGATACTTTAAAAAGCTTTATTGAGCTTTCAAAAAAATATGCTTGCCCAATAGCTTTAGAGTCAAGTGAATTAAATGAGCTTAGGCTTATGGCTAAAAAAGCTGAAGGATTAGAGATTCTTCTTAGCATAGACGGATCTTTTGAAAAACCTTTCGAACTTCTTTCAAATGTTATAACTATTAGGCGATGCGGCATAGAAGAAAAAATGAGGGAATTTTCTCATCCCATACTAATAAACTTAAGCTTAATAAGAAAAAAATCCTTAATTCAAGAAAAGTTTTTTGAACCTTTCTTAGCTTCCATGCTTATAGTTAGATATGCTAACTTGTTGATTCTTCATTCAATAGCTATAGAAGCTTTACTTCCAATTTTCATTCTCCGCCAAAGCATATATGCTAATCCAAGAGCCCCATCAACAGTTCCTTCAGGCCTTTATGAAGTGGGGAAACCTAATGGAAATTCTCCAGTTTTGCTAACTACAAACTACGCTTTAACTTATTACCTTGTAATGGGGGATTTAGAAAGCTCAAAAATTAATTGTTATCTTTTAGTTTTGGATACGCAAGGAATGTCTGTGTTAAACGCTTTAGCAGGAAAACTGCTTTATCCAGAATCTATTAAAAAATTAATAAAAGATTCTGGAGTTGAAAAAAAAGTTTCTCACAGAAAATTAATTATACCAGGAGGAATCGCTAAATTAAAGGGAGAAATTGAAGAAGCTACAGAGTGGACAGCGATTGTTGGACCTGAAGATTCATCAGAGCTTCCCATTTTTCTAAAGAAACATTTTCTGCAGTAGCCTTAATTTTGAATACATTCGTTTAACTCATTAATTCTCAATTTAAACACTTTTCTTATTTAAACACTTATGCGATCTTTCTTCTTTCATTTTGATAAGCTTTAGAAAGATTTAGTTATAGAATAAGGCCCAGTTCACTTTAGAAATTATAATGAGAAAAGTAAATAAAGAAAGGATAATTTTACTTCTAAACGTTATACATGTTTATTAAAAAGCATAAATGCGATTTTAGTTAGTTAATATTTTAAAAATTAAGTTGTTTTTTGCCATTTTTCTTGCAGAAACTTAGGTATTCCTGAAGAGTCCATAGGACCGACAAGAACTTTCCATCCTGTAAGCTCTTCGATTTCTCCGCTAATTCTAGAGGCTCTTCCAGGAATAATTAAAGTTTTATGATTAACCTTGCTTTCAACACCGCTTCCTTTTAATGCTTCAGCAACCTTTTCAGCTGTAAGCTTTCTTCCAGCAATAGCGCTTTCAACAGAAAGACCCTCTGTATCTACTACTATTAAGTAGCAATTTACTTTGCCTGCTTCAATATCTGAAGCTACAGTATAATAGGTTAAAGCGAAGTTGCTTGTTGCAAGAACTGGAGAAGCTTCGTTTGGAGAGCCGAAAGCTTTAAGACCGGATTCTACAGCTACAGGTTTTCTAGGATCTGTATATAAGTTTTGCCTAAGAATTATTAAAGGGAGAAGACTCCAACCTTCAAAGCTATGCATTATTAAAGCATCCGCGTACCTAGTTATAAGCATTGAAGAAAGACAAGCTTCTTTCCATATAGTTACTTCTGGAATTTCATCTGGCTCCATCCAAACAGTTGCTGGAACACCGATTAATGGAAGACCTAAAAACTCATCTTCCTCCTTACAAGCAGATCTTCTAATCATAGTGAAATTGTTTATAGTTTCTGATAACCCATTCCAAAAAGTTCCAGGATCTAAAACTAAATCCTCGACGCCGTATTCTTTCAAGGTTTTTACTAGCGATTTAAGCATTTTCAAGTCGTTAGGTGAAAAAACTGCTAAAGGACATTTGTACATTAAAGATAACTCAGCCATTTCTTTCCAATTATCTTTAGTAGCTGCATAAATTAACGGTCTTCTGCTAGAAGCTTCAATTAATCCTGCTTCAATAATATTTGGATCAAGGGAACATAAAATTAATGGTAGATTAGTAATTGAAGAAACTTTTTTAACAACTAAACCGAAAGCTTTTGCATCGTTTAAAGCTGATCTAACAGCTATTAAATCAAGCTTTAACTTTTGCCCAATATAATCATAAGAGAAGCTTTCTATTTCTTTCACTCTTTTAATTAATTCATCTTCGGGCATATCATCAGAAACATCTATTGCTATAGCTGTTGGATTAACATAAGTTAATTCATGCCTATACATAACTAGTTTTCCTCCTATTTTAACAACATTTCCATCAGAACCTAAAGCAACCTCTTTTACTGGAGGCTTAAGCATTTCCCATAAAGCTTTATAAGATTCTTTATAAGCGTCAGTTAAAAGCGGTGAACATTTATCCAGCGAAGCTTCTCTATTAACTAGCTTAGTAGCAAAAGCCATACAGTTTTCTTCGCCACATTCTTTGCAGTTAGTTTTAGGTAAATACTTATATATTTCTGTTGGGCTTAATGTTTTTTTAGGCAAAGATGAAACCTCCTACTTCTTTAAGCTATTAATCCAAGCGTACACTTTTTCAGCTTCAACCCCTTCTTTAGAAGTTAGCTTTCGAATAACCTCCTTAACAGTTTTAACAGCTGCTGGATGCATCATCATAAAGTAATCTACCCCAGCTAAAAGCAAAGTTAACGCCGTAATTGTTTCCCAAATTGGGCCTCTAAGTTCTTTTGGACCCCATTTAGGATCCATAGTCATCCAAGCTTCTCTAGCCGCCCAAGCATTAGTTGTACCTGATGAAAGGGGGTGTTGAAGTTCTGAATCACCCATTAATGCAGCTAGCCTAGTTCTCTCCATAACTGTAAATGCATAGTCAAGCCCATAACCTAAAGCTGCCGTAGTAGTATCCATTACGATTTTTTCTTTAGGTAAAAAATCGTAAAGCTTTCGATTAAGCTCTCGAGCATCATCCATATTCATAGGAGTAAAAGCTATTACTGTATGTCCATACTTCTTAATAGCTTCAGCCATTTTTTTTATATCCATATTTAAGGTTACAGAGTTGAAAAGAATATTCTCTCCTGCAGCTACTTCAGCTACTTTTTCGAAAACCTTTAAATCTTTTTCAGGGTCACCGCATCCCCCAACAGATAATGGCACATCCACCGCTTGAAGAACGCTTTCAACTGTTTTAGCAGCTTCATCCGGTGAAGTATCTTTAAGCAATGGATCTATGCTAACTAAATGTAGATTAATCATGTCAGCCCCCCATTTTTCTACAGCTCTTTTAGCCCATTCTGCAGGATCTTCAAGCACATCTTCCACATGAATTTTCACAGCTTTAGCTAAAGGTATCTTTGTATCAAAAACATCTATAGAAATTACAGGTGGATGTGAAGGGGGAGATTCAAAAAGATAGAAAGCAGGAGTTGTTTCTCCACCTATAACTATTGTTTTACCTCTGGTTCCACCTTCACTTTTTGTTGCGCCAATTTTAACTTCAACAATTTTCCCCGGATAACTCATAACTGGTGGATGAAACTCTTCTTTTAAAATTTCTTTTGGTTTAGCTTTTGGTGAAACTAAAGCTTTAGGCGGTGTTAATCCAGCAATTATGGGTTGAATCCAAAACTCTAAATCGCTAACTTTTATTTCAACATTTTCCAGCTCCACTTCACCAAAATCATTTAGCAATTTAGCTATATTTAATCCAATTTCGCTGAGAAATTTCTTTTTTCTCTCTTCTTCTTCACTCAATTAAATCACCTATTTTTCTTTTCTAATTATAATTTTTTTAGCAATTATTGTGGCATCTTTTAGAATTACTTTAAATCCTCCAAGCGCAGCTGAAGCTGATGGAGCCTCTATTATTGCAGTGGGCGCTTCTTCAGTTTTAGCTTTAACTTCTATCTCTTCCGCTTTAGCTTCCTCCATTTTCTTCCATCTTTGAATAACTGGATGATTCTTGCTTTCCAAAAATCCTTTTAAATCATCTATTGTTTTAACATCATTTTCTGTAGCTATTTTATCGATTATATCCTTTGGAATAAAATCCTTAACTCTTTCTTTAACTTCAGTCGGCATCCAAACAATTCTGCTCCATCCTCCATCAGCTTGAAGAAATTTTGGAGAACGCATATATTCTATGGAGATTCCATGGAATCCATCAACCTGTCTTCCTCCAGCTGTTGAATCAGCCATTGTTGAAAATGGAAGACCATTTATTGTTGCGCCTTTAAAGTCTCTATGAACTATTCCTATTCCATCAACTTCAGGAATATAGAAGGCTATAGCCTCAAAGCATCCGCAAGATGTATGAGGATATCCGAAAGCTGTGTAAAGCCATACTCGCTCTATTTCTCCAAGAGACTTCTTTTTAACAGCTTCATTTGCTCCAGAAAATTCTCCTCTAAATTCGTCCAAAATTTCTCCAACTTCTATCTTGAATAATGGTCCTTTAGGATCTATTCTTGCAGCTGCTCGCCCATCAAACCAGCTTATAGCTCCGCAGTTAGCGTATCTTTGAGGTGTTATTACACATACATGTGTTGGAGCGAAAGATTGACAAAGAGTACATCCATAAAAGCAATCTACTTCTTCATCTTTAAGCTTTCTTGCTCTAGCATCTCTTTTTTCATAAATTTCTCGAGCTTTTTTCTCCATTTCTTTAACTTTATCTGGATTAGTAATGAATGTGATTTGAATCTTCTCAATAATTGGTAATTCACTTTTAAAAAGCCTTTGAAGAACTTTCCCTATTAAAATAAAGGAGTTTAAACCTTTCTGAAATGATTTTTTGCTTAGTCTACACCAAATATCGTAACGCTGGTTTAAATGCATGAAACCTTCAATATAATTGCAGTATTCATGAATTCTTCTCTCTATAACGCCTTCAAGATCTTCCTCAATTTCTTTTCCAGCTACTTCAACGAAGATTCCAAAGGGATAGCTTTTTCCTTCTTCTAAATCCTTTAAGTCAGGTCCTATTATTTGAATTTTACCATCTTCTATTTCATCCATTTTTCTAGCTTTTACAAGCTCAAATTTACTATCTGTTTTTGGACCCCCAAGCTCAACGTACATATCTGGTTTTCTAATTCTTTCACCTTCATATATAACTCCAACATCAACAGGAATATCTTTAAATATAGACAATTTTACTTTTCCTCCAAACCTTTAATTATCGCATCTAAACTTTTAATCCAATCTTTAAAGTTTAAATTTGGAAAAGACCATGTAGCATGAGGTTGATAAAATCTATCTAAAGATACTGTTTTAACATTTGAAAAATGCTTTATTCCGGATAGTATGAGCCATTCCACATAGTATGGAATAGCAATAAATAATGCGAGATCGTGAGATCCTAAACCATCTATTCCGTTCCAAGAAGAATCTACAATTCTATTTGCTATTTCAACTACAGGCATAAGCGAGACATTAATGCTTTTTTTAATTTCTTTAAATGAGGGGCCGGATGCTACTACTGGTATTTTTCCAGCTTTGGCTATTCTCACAATATAATCTATAAGCTTACCATTATTAGAGGCTTCAGCTGCTTCATGTCCTACTATAAGTATTGGATGGTTAGCTTTTTTTATTAATGATACTAAAACTTCCGGTTTAGGTATTACAAAAGCTTTAGTTGGACCTGGAATTTCTGCTTTCTGCCAAGGTTCGGTTGTAGCCATTTACTCTTTCCTCCTTCTAATAAGTCTAGGTAAAATCGTTGGATCTGGAATGACCCCTTCTTTCCAATTCTTCTCTTTTAAAATCTCTAGCACTTCCTCTTTAACAGTTATAGGAATATCTGCTAAAGTTCTAACGAAAAGATGAATATCCTCAGGTAAAGTTCCATAAATTCGTTTGTGCAAATCTATATAATGCGTAAGCTTTATAGCTCTTCCCTTTGTTGTATCGTTAGGTCTCATGCACAGCTTTGGAATCATAACCATCGCTTCCTCCTTGCTTTCAGCTGAATAAAACAAATGCTCCGGGGCTGGACCAACATAAACTTTATCGCCGGTTCTTGCGTCATAAACGTACCAATCCTCTTCATTTTCTCTTCTTCCTAAAAGCATTCGTCTATATTTAATTCCATGAGGACCAACGATAACAGGAATTCCAAGCCTCCAAAATCCGCTTGCTATTGAAGCTGCTTTTTGAGACATAGCTCCCCAGCCAACTCCAACAGCTCCAACTCTATTAAGTATATAATCAGCTATTTCTTCATAATTTCCTCTAAGCTTTCTTCTAGCAAATATACTAGCTATTTTTATAGCTGCCCCAGCTATATGCGAGTTAGAAACGCAGGATCCAACGTTAGCTACGCATCCAGCGTCAAAAGCCCCTGGATAAATTTCATAGATGGTTTTTCCTTCATCATTTTTATACATAGCCATAGACATAGCTGCGCAACCAGAAGATACAATTATATAATTTCTTTTAGCAAATTCATCAGCCATTTCGGCGACTTCCCTTCCACTTTTAGCATAGTTTGCGCATCCAACAAAAGCGATAACTCCAGGAATTTCCCCTAAAACTATTGGGCTTCCTACATGGCGAATCTCAATATCTTGAATTGCGCCTCTTCCAGCTCTAATCTTAAATTTTTCCTCCTTTAACTTTTTTTCAGAAGCAGTTTCCATAAATGAATGTATGGGAAGATTTTCAGGGCATGCGCTTTCACATCTACCACATCCTATGCATAAATCTAGAAGATCTGCTAAGCTTTTTAAGCTTCCATTAGAAGCTTCTTCCATAGCTTTAGGTATAGGCAGGTTGTTTGGGCAGGCTCTAGAGCATTCATTGCATTTCCTGCATTTTTTAGCTCCTTCAATAACTCCTTGAATATCTGGAATAGCCTTGAATTTAGCTCTATTAGGAGCTACTAACAAAGCTGTTTTGATAGCGATTTCTCCAACCTTATCATGATCTAATATTAATGCGCCTGGAATTCTACCATCAACTAAATCCTTTATCACATCACCTGGTTGATCTTTAGTTCTATCAGGCAATCCTAAGCAGTTTTTCTCGCTTGTAGCTATTAATGGAGCTTTAATTTTTTGAGCTTCAGTTAATGCATCAGCTCTAATGCATTGCTCATCTACAACAATTAAATCAGGAATTCCTGATCTAATAAATCTTAACTGCCAAGAGATCGGTCCAACAATTTTAGCTTTAGGATCATACCTTGAAAGATCGTGAGCTGTACAGCATATTCCGCATACTTCAACTTTATCTCTAAGACCATTATCTTCTAAGTAATCAACAATGCTTATAGCTGATGGAACATTATGTCCTATAACAAGTATAGTGGGTTTAGATTTATCTATAACTCCAAAGCCTATTTCTACAAGGGGAGCTTCAGGATCAGCTTTAGGAAAGCCATAAGCAGAAATTTGAGCTATATCAGCTACCTCCATAGCTGTATGATCAAGCATTCCTGCATGGAAAACCTTTGATTCAAAATCTATGAAACTCCCCTCTTGTCCAGTATGAGTAGCTGAAAGCATTTTTACTATTTCTTTTTCTACGTAATCTAAAACTTCCTCAAGGTCGCCTAGAATTTTAGGTCTTATCCCGCAAACCAATCTAATGATTGGCGCTTCAACTTCAATACTTGTACCACCTACATCTATTGGATAGTTTCTGCCATATTTTTTTATAAGATGATCCACTAAATGTCTAGCGTGAGCTGTATGGGTAGCTGCTCCAATGCAGCATGCTAACAAAACAATTCTAGATTGTTGGGCGGGCATGGTTAAACCGCAAGCACCTTTTTTATCCTTAGTTAAATCGCATTTCCCCATCGTGCATAAACAACAAACATCACAAAAAGGCATGTAAAAGGGTTTATATCTTTCAAGAAGCTTTAAATCCCAGCTTCTTAATTCAGAAACAGATGGAAAAGGAGTAGGGCCAAATTCTTCTTTCCAAGGTTCCTCAAGAATTCTTCCTATTGAAATTTCAAAATCCTTTATTTCTCCTAAACTGGTTTTTAACTCTTTTATCTTTAATACTAAAGGTTTTTTGGCCATTTTATCACCTTTACAAAGGGAAAGATTCTAAAAATACGCTCATAACTTTTATCGTATTCATTATAAGCATCATGTTTTTAAGCTTTTAAATTTTTATTAATGATTGGATGATTAACTTTTTCGAGAAAAAGCTTTAACTCGTTAAGGTTTTTAGCTTCTTCTTCGGTAGCTATTTTAGCGTAAAGCTCGAGGGGAATCGCTTCTTTAACTTTTTCTTTTAAGGCTTTAGGCATCCAAACCACCCTGGTTAATCCACCATCAGCTATTAAAAATTTACGGGATTTTATATACTCGATACCTATGCCTAAAAATCCTTCAACTTGTTTTCCTCCTCCACAAAATCCAGCCATTGCAGAAAAAGTCATACCATTAACAGTAGGTGCTTTAAAACTTCTATCAACCATTCCTATTCCATCAACTTCAGGAATATAGAAGGCTATAGCCTCAAAGCATCCACAGGATGTATGAGGATGCCCAAAAATGCTATGAAGATATACTTTATTAGTTGAGCCGTGAGATCTTTCTTTAATAGTTTCGTTTACGCCACTCCATTCTCCTTTAACAGGGTCAATGCATTCTCCTTTAGGTACAGGAAAATTTGGTCCGGATGGATCTAATCGATAGGAGACACTTGCATCAAGCCAACTTGTGGCACCGCATAAAGATACTCGCTCAGGTGTTATTACACATACATGTGTTGGAGCGAAAGATTGACAAAGAGTACATCCATAAAAGCAATCTACACCTTCTTCACTTAACCCTCTAACTCTAGAGTCTCTTTCCCTATAGAATTCTTTAGCTTTACTTAACATTTCTTCAACAGCTTTCTGATCTGTCAAAATAGATACTTGAACTTTTTCTATAACACGAGGGAAATTTGAATGAAATGCAAAATAGAGAATTTCGCCTAAATGCTTAAGCTTTAAACCTTTTTCAGCAGCTTCTTTACTTATTCGAATCCATATTTCATCGCGAGAACCTAAATGCATAATTCCCTTCCCTTGATTTAAAAATTTATGAATTCTTCGTTCAAGCACTGGCCCTAAAATTTCTTCTAAATTTAATCCAGCTAAGTCTACAATTATACCTAACGGATAGGCTTTAGCTTCTTCCATATCTTGAATTTCTAAGCCAATTACCTCTATTTTTCCGTCTTCAACTTCGCTGGGAGATTTTATTCTAGCTAGCTCGAAAGCTTGGCTTTTTCCTCCTCCAAACTCAACAAACATTTCATTTTTTCTTATTTTTTCTCCTTCATACATTGGTCCATACTCTATTGGAATAGATGGTTTAACAAATTTCTTAAGCTTAATCTTCTTAGCTTTGCATCCATCTTCAATGATTTTTTCATAGTTTAATTGAGAAATTAGCATTGATGAAATTTCTAGTTCAGGTTGATCAGTAATTACAGGAATTCCTAAAGCTATTAACCCAGCTATTATAGCTAAAGTTTTGTTGTCAATTTTTCCCAGCATTACTGCGAAAGCTGGAACCCTACTCTTAATATACTCGGTTATTTCCCCTTTTTTACCAGGTGTAATTCCACCAAACATTAAAGGCGTTCTTACAATCAAGTTTACAGCATGAATAATTGATGTTATTTCTAATCCAATTGGAATAACTTTATCTTCTAAACCAAATTTAACTCCTATTTTTTCTAGCTGATTTATTACTGGACCTGCAAGTAAGCATAAAAGGCCTGCTTCTTGGCTTTCTTTAATCAATTCTTCAGCTAAAGCATCAGCTTTAGCTACACCTGCGATAACAACTATTCCAGGAGTTGTACCATCCGCTAATCCTAGACTAGCTTCCCTAAAAACTGAATCCGTAATAAATCCTACGCAAGGAGTTTTATAAATTCCTTTGTTAAAAGCATAGCGAATTCCTTCAATAATTTCTAACCCCATAAGAGAAGCTAAGCCAGCATTAAAGAATTTTTCATCTTTTTCATTTTTAGTTGCTAATGATTTACATAAAATTAAAATTCCATTCAATTCTCTAAGCTCTTTCACTTTTTTCCCAAGCAATCCATAAATTAAAGGTAAAGAGTATATGGTTTCTGGAAATGTTATTAATGAATCTTCTCCTAATCTTTCAGAAGATTCCTTTAAGGTTTTTTCAGTTAATTCTAAAATTTCTTTAGCTCCAGAAAGCGTTAAATCAAGCATACGATTTTTAATCAATCGTTTTCACCCTAAAATTTAACGGCGATAAATAAATTACATTTATATTAACTTTAAACTCCTAAATAAACTTTAAATTTAACTTTATCCCTTTTCAATTTTTAGTGAAGTTTTATGTGCGAATTTAAAGTAATGTTAAACGGGGAAATCGTTTTTGAAGATGTGATTTACGCTAAAACTGAGGGGAAAAAAGTAATTCTTAAAAATATTTTAGGCATCTTAAAAGAATTTGAAAATTGCTTAATTGCTGAAGTTAATGTTAACGCTGAACAATTAACTTTATCTTTAATTCACTAGCTTTAGTTTTTAAATTTTTGAATTGAGTAAGCTTGAAGATAGCAATATCTGGGAAAGGGGGCGTTGGAAAAACCTTTATAGCGAGCGTGTTAGCTTACCATTTTTTAAATAAAGGTTTTAAAGTATTAGCTATAGATGCTGATCCCTCTCCTAATTTAGCTATAAATTTAGGATTAACTTTTAACGATATTAAGAAGATAACTCCCATATCAGAAAATTTTGAGTTAATTAAAAAGAAAACAGATGCGGGAGTTCCAGGTATATATAATCTATCTTTTAGCGTTGAAGATGTAATTGAAAATTATTCTATAGAAACTCCATTTGGGGTAAACTTAATTGTTATGGGAGTTGTTAGATCAGCTGGGGAAGGATGCGCATGCCCAGCAAACGCGGTTATTAGAACGCTGCTTAAGCATATATTCACTAGATTGAAAGAAGTGGTGATTGTAGATATGGAAGCTGGAACAGAGCATCTTGGAAGAGGAACAGCTAAACATGTGGATTTAATGCTGATAATTTCAGATTCAAATTTGAAATCTCTTGAAGTAGCTTCTAAAATTCATGATTTATCAATGGAAATGGGGTTAACTCGAGTATTTATGGTTGGAAACAAAATTTCCAATAAAAAAGAGAAAGAAGCTATATCTCAATTCTCTATTAAGCATGGAATTCAGTTAATAGGGTTTGTGCCCTATGATGAAAAAATTGTGAAGGCGGATATTCGCGGAGAAACGCCTTTAATTTATGCTTCTAAATCCAAAGGCGTTATAGCTGTAAGGGAAATTGGAGAAAAAATATTGAATTTTTAAGCAACTATTTTTCAACTTTAAAAAGTTACGCATTTTACTGTTCTGCTTGTAATAATTAGATTTTTTTATTTATATAGATTTAACTTTAGCGAATTTTATGTTGAATTTAGATTTTCTCCTCTTTATTAAAATGAGCTGAAACTTTATTAAAAGCTCACAATTTATTGGAATTCTAAAAACCTAAAGCAATTTGAAATTAAAAATAAGCTTTTACCGATAGCTTTGTAATGCTCTTAAGCGTTTTACAATATTTGGATGAGTTGAAAAAAGCTCGATTATCCTATCCGCTAAAGTTATTTTTCTTTGCAGTAATTGCTGAACTAAATCTTTTTCTCTTCCAAAGTATTTATACAAGGTTTTAGCTTCATCTTCAGCTTTTTCAGGATCAGCTATAAGCAATGCTTTAAAACTATTTAAACGATTTGCATAAAACTTATAATAACGCCCTATTCGCATTTGACTTGCCGAAAAAACTATTTTAGCTAAGGCCCTTGACAATTTTTCAGCCCCATTCGGAATTGTTGTAGCGCTTAATTGATCAGCATAGTATTCTCTTAACCTGCTTAAACCAAGAACTAAAAGCGTAAGAATCCAATAAGCAGCTATTGAAATTAAACCTATTAGAGGCGCTAAGGAGTTTCCTCTTTCCCTACTATCACTTCTATAACTTGAAAACATTAAGCTATAACCTATATAATAGAATAGCGCTGGTAAAAGCGAAGCAACCATCATTATTTGTACATCCTTATGTTTTAAATGACCAAGTTCATGCCCAATAACGGCTTCAACTTCATCTTCATCAAGTTGATTCAATAACCCTGAAGTTACAGCAATCTTTGAACCTGCTATTGGAGAGCCATAAGCAAAAGCATTTGGAATAGGAATTTCAGCTAGCATTAATTGAGGAGTTTTAAGGTTGATTTTTCGGCATAAAGCTTCTACAGCAGCATGCAATCTTGGATTTTCTTGTTTAGAGAGTTTTCTAACCCTATAAATGGCGTCAATCAAATAAGGTGCAAAAAGCCATTGAGCTAAATTAATAAACACAACTAAACTCGCCAAAAGGATTACATTAAAAACTCCAAGTAAGGTTAGTATTATGGTCAATATTAAAGTTGATACTCCAATGATTAGAGCTAAAGTACCTATCATAGAAAACCTTAATTTCAATAAGCTCATTTTCAGATTCACCCAGTAAAAAAAATCTACCAGAGCCTAAATAAAAATCTTATCCTTTTCAAATAAAAATTTTAGAGATAAAAAAAGGTTTATTAACCTAAAAAACGAAAGTTTTAAAGCTTTTAGTGAAATATAAAAGGAAGTATAATAGGAAAGTATAAGGGATTAAAATGAGCAATATTAGCAAAAAAACAATAATTGTAGATGAAAATTTATCTAAAATTATTGGTGTAGATGCAGGGACATTAGTTAGTTATAGTGAATTAGCAAAGGGAATGCATGAATATATAAAAACTCATAATTTAAAAAAGAAGCCTGAAAAAACAGAAAAAAGAAAGTTCAAGTTTTGCTTTAAATGTGGAGTTCAAATACCTGAGAAAGCAGTGTACTGTGATCAATGTGGAGCAAAACAGTAAATAAAAGTTATTGAAAGAAATGGAGGTTACCTAATGAGTGTTGGGATAGTTGGTTATGGAGTTTATGTACCTAGACAAAGAATTGCTACAGAAGAAATAGTTAAGGTAAGAGAAAGTAAGAGAAAAGATTTAAATGAGCTTATTGAAAAAATAAGGTACGGATTGCTTTTGAAAAATAAAGCGATTGCTGATTTCTCTGAAGATACTATAACGATGGCTACTGAAGCTGCCGAAAATGCTGTTTTAATGGCAGGTATAGATCCATCTGTGATAGGTTCAGTAACGGTTGGGACAGAATCTAAACCATATGCTGTTGGATCTACAGCCAGACATGCAGCCTCATTTATAGGAGTAAAATCAAATGTTTATGTTACAGATTTAGAAGGGGCTTGCAATGCTGGAATGCAAGGATTAGAAATAATTAAAGATCAAATTTTAAGCGGAGAAATAGAGTATGGCTTAGCTATTGGATCAGATGTGGCTCAAGCCCCAGAAGGTGATCCATTAGAGTATGCTTGCGGAGCTGGAGCTGCAGCTTTTATATTGGGAAAAAAAGATACTTTAGCAATAATTAAAGATATGGCCCCATACTCAAGTTTAACTATGGATTTTTGGAGAAGAGAAGAATCGCCTGTTCCAAAACATTTTGGAAAAACAACTGTTGAAGCGTATATTACGCATGTTATTGGAGCAATAATTAATTTACTAAGAAAAAATCGAAACTTAACTCTTTCAAATTTTGATCATATAACTTTTCATCAACCTTCAGGTTATATGCCTTTAAAAACGTGTAAAACCCTTTTGAATCCGGCTTCATTAATTTCAGATAAAGAATTGGCTGAAAGAGTTAAATTAACTCAAGAAGATATTGAGAAAAAGGTTACGCCATGGCTTAAAGTTTTAGAAGTAGGGAACACTTACGCTGCTTCAACTTTAATAGGTTTAGCTTCAATTTTAGATAAGGCAAATCCTGGAGACAATATTTTAGCTGTATCATATGGTTCTGGAGCTTACTCTATAGCGACATGGATTAAAGTTGAAGATAAAATAAAAGAAAAAGTAGGGGTTGTACCAACAGTTGATGATTACATAAATAGAAGGAAAGAGTTAAACTTTCAAAAATACAAAGAGAATATTAAAGAAAGGTTAGCTCGAATTAAAAGAAGGTTAATTTATCCAAGAATAATTGGTGAAATCCAACCTTTAGAAAAAGAAGCTATTGAAGTTACTCTTTGCGATGGATGCAAAAGAATTTATTATCCGCCTAGAGAAAAATGTTTAGAGTTTGAATGTAAAGGCCCAGTAATGAATAAGATTTTTCCAAGAAGAGCTTTATTAAAATCTTTTAGAAAATTAACTTCTAAAGAAAGGTTTACCTTAAATTATAGCATAATTAAAGATGAAAAAGTTCTTTTAGTGGATTGCGATTTAGAAGAGTTAAAGGAAAATATGGAGTTGGAGTTAATAATTAGAAGATTAGACTATGAAGGAGAGGACGGCTTAATAATTTATGGACCTACTTATAGACCAGCTTTTAGGCGCATAGTTTACCCATATCAACCTTTATTCATAAGAGTTTAACAGTTAACTCGTTGATGCATTCTCCAAAAGTTAAAATTTGATATTCATTTTCTTTTATTGGAAAACCAAAGAAATACTCCAAGTCAAACCTCATTAAATTTTCTATTTTTTCTTTTACTTCTTTAGGTTCACCGTAAATTGTTAAATCTGCTACAGCATTAACTAGAAAAGCACCAAGTTTGCTTGATAAAAGTTTTGGAGATAAAGGTTTTTTTTCTTGAACAACTTCTTTCAACATGTTAAGGCTAGGTTCATAACCTAAAGCTTTAAGCTCTTTTTGAACCCATCTTCTTCTAAGAATATAGCCTGCCAACCTAACTAAAATATCATGAAGCAATCTTGGGTAGTTTTTTGAAATTAAGTAAGGAGCATAAAGAGCAACTTTAATGCTTTTATCAAAATCTCTTATATAATCTAAATTGCTTTTAAACTCTCTATCTAGAATAAGCATCGGTATTAAATTATGCTCTGCAGCTAATTGAGTTACAGTTTTAATTAAACCTTCAGCCCCAATAAAAACTAATGTATCAGGATAATTTTTTTTAATAAATTTGGCAGCTTCAATTAAAGCTTTTGATGGGTTACGATTAATTTCGCTGGAAGTTAAATAAACTTTGTTTCCAGCTACAATGTTTATTCCAATAGATTTGTTTAAGCTTTCAGCGGCTGCTAAAGTTTGATGCAAAATTTTAAGAACATTTCTATGCCTGGCAGTAAAGGTTAATATAGTTAAAACTTTAGAGTGAAAAAGCAATTTTTCAACCTCATAACGCATTAAATAATACCATTTCCATTCTGAATCGATTAAATGAGCTGAAAGTCCTGCTTTATCGCAAAGCTCGGTTGCTTTTAAGCTTCTTGCAAGCCTTTCCCCAGAGGAGGGACCGAAACGCGAAAGCTTGGTTGCTTTACCAAAAAAACGATTCAAAATGTTTTTTCACCTAGCAATTTTAGCTAAATTATTATTAAAAACATTTTTAAAGGTGAATATTATTTAGTTAAACGAGTGTTATACAATTGTAAAATAATAATGTTAGATTTAAAGGTTGAGGTATAGAAAAATGAATTTTGATTTAGAAAAATTCTCTGAAAAAGAAGTTGAAGACCTTTTTGCTCCTCCAAAGAAAACCTTGTTAAGAAAAGTTTTAGAAAGAGTCGAAAATATTATTCAGGTTTATCCAGTTCATACATTAGGTTTAACTTTTGCAATAGGTATTTTAATTGGTGCGGCAATTTCAAAAAATAACTCTCAAAAGAATTAAATTTTGTTTTTATGTTTGCGTTTGACTCTTTTTTGAGTTAAAGTTCTCTTTAACCTTTTTGATATATTATCAAAAATTGCAGTTAAATCCCATCCATTTTCTCTTAAGGAAATTAATTTTTTGCTCGTGTTTATATTTACATCAACTTCATATAATCCTTTCTTTAATGTTTTAATGTTTGCTCTAGCCTCCAATAAATCTGGATAAACCTTGGTTAAATTATTAACAGCTTTAGTAAACTTAGTTTTAATCAGTTCACTGCTTAGAAAATCTTCTGGTAACCCAGTTATGTAAACTGGAAGATTTATAGAGTCTTTTCTACTTTCATAAAACAGCTTCATATAATCTCTAAAAGTTATAATCCCTTGAGGTTCATCCCATAAAGTTAATAATGCGTAATCCAGTTTTTGAGTGAGCATTTTACCTAAAGTTAAGTATGCATCTTCATTAAACTCTATAGTAAATGGTTCCTCCATTAAGCTTTCAACTGGAAAACTGGATCTTCTCAAAGCTTCCTTCATTAATTCTCCCCTTTTAGAAGCTTCCACCAGAAACAAATGAAAAACTATTTGGGTAGATTTTATTATGCCAACCAACCTATTTTCCTCTAAAACGGGTAAATGATCAATATCTTTTTTAACCATCAGGTTTTTAGCCTTCATTATTGACGCGTTTTTTTGAATAGAAACAAGATTTAAATTAGCTAGTTTATTTATATGTAAACTCCATGTTTCCTTTAAACTTGCTTCAAGAATAGATGAAGCTTTTACGGCTTTTAATTTATCTCCATCAAAAATAGGCAAAGCTCTAATTCTATACTCATCCATAATTCTTGCAGCTTCGCTTACACTAATTTTTGAAGAAACTTTAGGGATAAAAAAAGCTATAGAAGAAATTTTGCTATTAATATTAGTTGATTTTAGTATTTCACGAATAGAAATAACACCAACCTTATTTTCTTTTACTATAAAAGCTTCATATGCATTTTCTTCTTTTAAAACTCCGATAAGCTTTGATATAGGCAGATTTAAGGAAACTATTAAGGGTGGTTCCCCAAACGCTTCAATTTCCATTTGCTTAATTTTATCAATTCCTTCCATAAACTCATTCCTTAAAATCAATATTGAATTTAAAAGTTAATAAGCTTTAGGATTAAACTTTTAAAGATTTAAAGGGGAGGAGAAAACTTGAAAGAAGAAGTTATCTCTTCAAAAATAATTTATGAAGGAAAAATATTAAAGATTAAACTTGATGAAGTAAAACTGCCTAATGGTTACGTTACTGTTAGGGAAATTGTTGAGCATCCTAATGCTATAGCTTTAATTCCAATAAATAATAACGGAAAACTTATTATGATAAATCAATATAGGCATTCCGCTCAAGAAGTTTTATTAGAAATTCCAGCTGGAACAATGGAGAAAAATGAAACACCTGATGAATGCGCTAAAAGAGAGCTTCTTGAAGAAACAGGCTATGAAGCAAAAGAGTTAAAAAAGCTGTTTAGTTGTTATTTAGCGCCAGGTTATAGCACAGAGCTTATCCATATTTTTTTAGCTAAAAACCTTGTATATAAAGGGCAGGAAACAGAAGCGGATGAACAAATAAAAGTTGTTGAATTAAGCTTTAAGGAAGCTCTTGAAAAAATTAAGAAAGGTGAAGTTAAAGATGCTAAAACAATATGCAGCCTTCTTTTCTTTTTCGCTTTTCTTAAAAGCGAACCCTTAGGCTTATAAGCTTTAAGCAACATAATTTCCTTAGAAAGAATAAGAGGCGTAGTTAAAATGGTTTTAGCATACGTATTAATTAATTCTGAAATAGGTAAAGAAACTGAGCTTCTTAAAGAGTTAAAAAATATTAGTGGGGTTAAAGAAGTTTTTAGCGTTTATGGCGTTTATGATATAATAGCTAAAGTTGAAGGAAAAACAGTTAATGAATTAAAGGAAGTTGTTATCGCAAAGATTAGGCAATTAAATTACGTAAAAAGCACTTTAACAATGATAGTTATGGAGAATATATAAGGGAAATGAAGGTTAAAATTAAAGAGATTAAAGTAGAAACAAATGAAAGAAATCAATTAATCGATATTACAAGTTTAGTAGAGGATTTTGCGAAGGAAAGTAAAATAAACAATGGATTATGCTTAATTCATTCGCTTCATTCAACAACAGCCATAATTGTAAATGAAAATGAAAATGGTTTAATCCAGGATGTGCTTTATGAAATTCAAAAGGTTTTTCCTAAGGGTGAAAAATGGCTTCATAATAGAATAGATAATAATGCAGATTCTCATTTAGCTTCAGCTTTTATCGGATCATCTAAAATTTTCCCAGTAAAAGATGGAAAATTAATTAGAGGTATCTGGCAAAACATTTTTCTTTTAGAATTGGATGGACCACGCGTAAGAAGAATTATTCTGGAAGCTTTAGGGGAATAAAAATAGGATAAATAATGAAGCTTAAATTAAAAGTGGAAAATTACGATATAGATTTAACTTTTAAACCTTCATTTCTTTCTAGTCTTTATTTAACGAAGAAACCTAAGGAATGGAGTAAAATAGCTGGTCATTTAGCTTTTAAACTCAACTTTAAGCAAGTAAATGATGCTTTAATTGTTGAAAGCGAAAGCGGATTAACACCCGAAGCATTGCATAGAAGAGTTTTGCTTGAAACGGGTCTTTATAAAGGTCCTTATGAATATTTAATTCAAGATTTACCAAGCAAAGTTAAACCCCAAGTTGAAGCTTTAGCTAAAACATATAAAGGTGTAAGATTACCCTATGCACCCTTAGATTTTAAATATATTTTAGTTGCTGCAACCCTTTCTAAAAGAGTTAATTATGAAAGGGTGGTAAATTGGTGCAGAAGCATATGGGAAAAAACAAATGGAAGATTAGATTTAACAATTAAGTTAACTAAAAATGAGTTAGAAGAAATTGGAGAAAGCTATCAAATTTTTCAGCTTCAAAAAACAATTAAAAATTTCTCAACTTTATCCAATCATTTGCATGAAAAAGTTAAATATTTAATAGGCGAACCTTATGTTCCACCTGAAGAATATATTCTTTGGTTACCTCCTGAATTAGCTAGATTGACACTAATAAAAGGTTGTTGGGGAATGGGCCCTAAAACAGCAGATTCAATTATATTAACAACGTTTAAATCCACAAATATCATTCCATGCGATACACATATGAAGACTGTGGCTATTAGGCTTAATTTAGTTGATAAAGCAGTTATGCCTGAAAAACGTTTTTGTTCAAGGTTTGTATGCGATCATAAAGCTTCTTCAACATTTCACATTCCATTATGCCCTCAAGCTGAAAAAAACTTATGTTTAAAAACTAAATTAAGCTATTTTAAAGATTTGGGAGGATGGATTCAAACTTTAATTTACCTTCATGGAAAAAACTTTTGTAAGGTTAATAAGCCTTTATGTTGGATTTGCCCAATTAAAAAAGAATGTAGCTGGGAAGAAAAATAATAAAAAACGAGTTTAAATATAGGTTGTTTCAATTATTTTTCTTAATTCCTCAACAGATTCAGGATTCATTAATGTGGTAATATCACCTACAGGCTCTTTTGTAATCAACTTCTTTATTATTCGCCTCATTATTTTTCCGCTTCTAGTTTTAGGTAAATCTGAAACATAAATAATTTTTTTCGGTCTAGCTGTTGGACCTATAATGTGTTCCACCTGTTTTATTAATTGATTGGTTAATTCATCTGATGGATTATAGCCTTTCTCTAAAACAACAAAAGCTATAGGAACTTCGCCTTTAATTGGATCTGGAGCGGCTACCACAGCGCTTTCTATGACAGCTTCATGCCTATTTAAAGCATCCTCCACTTCTGCATTAGCTAATCTATGCCCAGCCACTTTCATAACATCATCTACCCTGCCAGTTATTCTAGTGTTTCCCATTTCATCCACAATTTTAGCTCCATCACCAGTTGTATAATAGTTGTCTCCAAACCTATTCCAATATTGCTCCTTATATCTCTTAGGATCTTTAAATATTCCTCTAAGCATTCCAGGTGGAAATGGATTGCATATAACTAGGTTTCCTTCTTTGCTGGATTTTCCTTCATCATCAAGGATTTCTCTTTTAACGCCTGGGAAAGGCCTTCCAGCAACTGTTGGTATGAAAGGCCCTATTCCTGGTAAAGCGTTTATCAATGTTCCTCCAGTTTCGGTTTGCCACCAAGTATCAATTATTGGACATCTCCCCCCGCCAATATTGTTGAAATACCACATCCATGCATCTCTATCTATTGGTTCACCAACAGTACCTAATATTCTTAAACTTGATAAATCATGTTTTTTAACCCATTCTTCACCAAACATCATAAACATTCTAATTGCTGTTGGAGCTGTATAAAATATTGTTACGCCATATTTCTCTATTATTTGCCAGAATCTATCTGGTGCTGGGTAATCCGGAGCTCCTTCATATGTTACCATTGTGGCTCCGCATAATAATGGACCGTAACAAGCATATGTATGTCCAGTTATCCAACCAATATCAGCTGTGCACCATAAAATATCTTCGTCATGCAAGTCAAAATCCCATTTAGTTGTCCAGTAAGCTTGAGTAGCATATCCTCCAGTATGGTGAACTATACCTTTAGGTTTACCTGTAGTTCCGCTGGTATATAAAATGAATGACGGATCTTCGCTATCCATAACTTCAGGTTCACAATAAGAATCGGCTTTTTCCATTAATTCATGCCACCAAAAGTCTTGTCCCTTCTTCATTTCAGCATTTAACCCAGCTCTTTTAACAACAATTACTTTTTCTACAGCCGTATCTTTAACGCCTTCATCAGCGCTAGCTTTAAGATTTATAATTTTTCCTCTACGATGATACCCATCAACTGTAACTAAAACTTTTGCTTCAGCATCAATCAATCTGCTTTTTAAAGATTCTGAACTAAATGCGGAGAATACCACGCTGTGAACAGCTCCTATTCTAGTACAAGCTAACATAGCTATTTGAACTTCAGGAATTATAGGCATGTAGATTCCAACTCTATCGCCTTTTTTTACCCCGAGAGTTTTAAGGACATTAGCAAATTTGTTAACTTCTCTGTAGAGGTCGTTGTAGGTTAAAACTCGAATCCTTTCTTCAGGCGGTTCAGGCTCCCAAATTATAGCAGCTTTATTTTTTCTCCAAGTTTTAATATGTCTATCTACAGCATTATAGCAAATATTTAATTTACCGCCAATAAACCATTTAAAATATGGTGGATTCCATTCATAGATTTTATTCCATTCTTTAAACCATTCTAAACCTTCACGAGCTCTTTCAGCCCAGAAACTTAAAGGATCTTTGTCAGCTTTTTCATAAATTGATTCATCGGATACCCAAGCGATTTTCTTAAGTTCAGGTGATGGCAAAAAAAATTCTCCATCCCCTTTAATAACCCAATTTTTGCCCTTCTGCATTTTAACTTCACGCTCTTTTTAATAAAATAAGGTTTTTGGAAGCTTAAAAATAACAAAAAAACGTATTTTTAAATCTTCTGTTTTAAAGCTTAAAAATCTCTTTAATAGCTTCTTCATAAACTTTTAAATCATGCTCTCTAAATAAAACTACTCTTACTTCTTTTAAAGTTTGCTTTTCTTTTTCTAAAAGCTCTTTTATAGCTTTAAGCGCTACTCTGCTAGCTTTTTCTATTGGATAGCCATAAGCACCTGTGCTTATAGATGGGAAAGCTATGCTTTTTAAGCCTTTTTCAACAGCAAGCTTTAGCGAGTTTTTATAAGCTTCAGCTAAAAGTTCAGGTTCTCCTTCATCTCCTCCCCGCCATATTGGCCCAACTGTATGAATTACATATTTAGCCTTTAAGTTTCCTCCAGAAGTTATTACAGCTTTACCTGTAGGCAACCCGTTAGGATATAAAGTTGCTCTAATTTTTTTGCATTCCTCTAAAATTTTTGAGCCACCCTTTCTATGAATTGCCCCATCAACGCCTCCACCGCCCATTAAGCTTGGGTTTGCAGCATTAACTATCGCGTCAACCTCTTGCTCAGTTAAATCTCCTTGAATAATTCTTAAGGTTATATTTCCAATTTTTAACTCCATCTTTTTCTCACAATAACTTCGTAATAACTCTTTTATTTAATATTTATGGTGTTATATGAAATTTTATTCATATATGGGTTTAAACTTATATATAACTATCGATTGAATTTTAGAAGGTGAGAGAAAATGCGAAAGAGTAAATTGGCATTAAAAATAAGCGTAACGTCTATTTTTACAGCTTTAGTTGCAATAGCAACAATGATGTTCTCCATATACGTTCCAGCTACTCGAGGATACTTCAATATTGGAGAAGCAATGGTTTATACAACAGCCTTGCTATTTGGACCGGCTATTGGTGCTATAGCTGGTGGAGCAGGCTCAATGATTGCTGATTTATCGCTTGGCTTCCCTCATTATGCTCCTGGAACCTTAATAATTAAGGCTTGCGAAGGCGCTATTGTAGGATTCTTAAGTCGAAAAACGCTTATTATTCAGTCAAAAATTCGCTGGAGATTCTTCACTTCCTGCGTTGGTTTAATATTAGCTCTTCTTATAAGCTATGTAGGCGTAATATACTATGTAGGTCCAGTTGAAGCATCGCTAGGCTTTCCATTTACTGGTTATGCAACAATTCAACTTTATATTCCAATAATATTTTGGATATTTTTAGCTTTGATAGCTGCTGTAAGCATTTTATACATTGGGTTTAAATATGAAGCGGAATTTGGATGGTTAATTTTAGCTGTTTTATTAGGAGGATTAGAGATGGTTTTAGGATACTTTCTATATGAGCAAATTCTGCTTGGTGTTGCTGCTATAGCTGAAGTGCCAATAAACCTTGGCCAACTTACAATCGGTTTAATTATATCAATTCCGCTGGTTAAGGCTGTTCGAAAAAGGTTGCTATTTCTTAAAGCTTTCCCATAATTGGCATCTATAACAACAATGCTTTAAAACTAACATTAATTGCATTATAAAGTAAAAGTTTGCTTTAAAACTAAAAGATTAGAAAGGGCTTTAAGCATTTCTAAAGGGGATTGAAATTATAGCGAAATGTTACCTAACAATCAGCTAAAAAGCCTAAAGCTTCTAGCACTCATCTTTCCAAACCTTTCCATAGCTCATCAGTTTCTGGAATGGAAATTTTCTTCTTGACGCCTTCTTTAGTCATCATGTATCTTTCTTCAGGATCGTTAAGCATCTCTCCAATTATTGAAGCTTTTACTCCAGAATTTTCAAGCTTAGCTACTATGTCTTCAGCTTCTTCCGGATTAGCAACTATGATTAGCGATCCGGAGCTGATTAATTTAAGCGGATCGATTTTAAATAAATCGCATATAGCGCGCGTTTCTTTTCCAACTAATATTTTGTTCTCATAAACCTTAATTCCTAAGTTGGCAGCATCAGCTAGCTCGCATAAACCTCCTAAAACTCCCCCCTCAGTTGGATCATGCATTGCTTGCACACCCCCAAAGTCAAAAGCCGTTAAAGCCTCTTTTACTACGCTAACCAAGTTTATATAGTTTTTTGCTTTTTCCACAATTTTTCTTCCAAGAAATTTAATAAGCTCTTTTTCTCTTTCAATAGCTAAAATTGCTGTTCCTTCTATTCCAGCTCCTTTAGTTAAAATTATTTTTCCTCCAGGTTTTGCTTTACTACATGTAACATATTTTCCTTCTTTAACTCTTCCAGCACAAAACCCAACGACAATCGGATGGTTTAAACCTAAGGAGACTTCGGTATGCCCGCCTATAATAGCTATTTCAAGTTTTTTAGAGGCTAAATCCATTTGTTTGCATATCATTTTTAAAACATTTAATTTAGAATTTTTAGGTAGTAGAATGCATGAAAGAAACCAGCTGGGCTTAACTCCTCGAGTAGCTACATCATTTGCTGAAACATTAACAGCCAACCAACCAACATTTTTTATTGAACCGCTTATTGGATCGCAAGAAGCAGCAATTAATTCTTCCCCAATTCTTATTAAAGCTGCATCTTCACCCTTAGAAGGCCCTAAAATTACATCGCTCCTTTTAAAACCAAGATGTTTAAATACTATTTTTTCTAAAAATTTTGGATGAAGCTTACCATAGGGAAAACTCAATTAAAACTCACCATCGCAACATTTTTATAAAGAGGAATTTTATTAGCCTTTTTATAGGAAAATGTATTTGTTCATGAGGGATAAATTTATAGGTTGCTTGCTTGGGGCAGCTATTGGAGATGCATTAGGAGCCTTTATAGAGGGTTTAAATGAATTTAACTATGAATATTGGATTAAACATGTAGAGAGCGCTAAAAGTTTAATTTATACTGATGATACTCATATGACTATAGGAGTTGCTGAATCATTAATTAAAAATGAAGGATTTAATGGGGAGGATATGGCAAACACTTTTATCAAAAATTATGAAAAAGAACCTTATAGGGGATATGGCCCAGGACCCCCAAAAGTTTTTAAACTCATTAAATCTGGTAAAACATGGATTGATGCTTCAAAAGAAATTTATCCAAGCGGATCTTTCGGTAATGGAGCTGCTATGCGCATCGCTCCAATAGCACTACTATACTTTAATGATTTAAACAAGCTTAAGGAAGCTGCCTATTGGTCAAGCCATATAACTCACGCTCATAATTTAGGAAAAGAAGGTGCAGCTTTACAAGCTTACGCCGTAGTTAACAGTTTCAATATAGATGGATTTAAATAGACATAAGTTGTAGTGAATATTTATTTATGGAAGGACTTTATTAGGGTTACTATTAGGGCTATTCAATGTTGGGGTAAGTATGGCGAGGTTGTTGAAAGGTGTCAAGAAGCTTATATCAAGTTAAAGCTTACAATATAAGGCATAGTTATAATGTTAATGGGTTTCTTGAAGCGTATAGGCTTATGCTTCAAAAGGCTATAGATGAAATATGGATTAGGATTAGATGGATTGAAAAACATAATAGTAATGGGAGAAAGAGGCTGATTCCATTAATTCCTAAAGAGAACAGCTTTAAACACCATTACTTAAGAAATATTCTGCTTGAAAACTGGGGCTATTCCAAACACTATGTTGATTCCGCGATAAAGCAGGCGTATTCAATAATAAAGTCTTGGAGGAGAAGCTATATTAAAGGGGAAAGGAGAAATGGGTGAGCTTATCCTAAACGAAAAATACCTTACAATAACCTTTAGGTTTAAGAAGAGAAAAGATGAAACAGCTGGGAGGATTGCTTGGGATTGCAACGAGAAAAGCCTAGATGGCTTCAGCCCGGAAACAGGCTGGATTAAGATGGATTTAACAAAGCTATTCCATATTCATAGGGTTTATGAAATGAAGAGGAGGAGGCTTCAGCAGGAAACGTCAAAAAAGCCATCGCTTAGAAAGGTTCTAGAGAAATATTCTAAGCGTGAAAAAGATAGGGCTAAAGACTTTATCCATAAGTTGACAACCTCTATAACAAGAAAGTTCAAGGGTTATATTCATGGATTTGAAAACTTAAGAAAGGATAAAATGCTTAACGGTTCAAGAAGGCATAATAGGAATATTTCAAAAAGCGATTGGAAAACCATCATAACCTTCATGGATTATAAAGCTAAAACAGTTATCCTTAACCCAAGAAACTCTACAAAGAGATGCTCCAAATGTGGGATGATTAATGCCCCGAAAAGAGCATTATATACCTGCGCATACTGCGGATTAAGAATAAATAGGCAGCTTAACGCTGCCATAAACCTATACCTTCAAATGGAGGGTCTTCCTCCATCTTTGAAGCTCTTCAATGAGCTTATGAAGGGATGGAGAGGGTTCACCCAAACAGGGGAAAAGGCTTATGAAGGCTTCAATGAACTCGAGAGAAGCCCAAAGCTGATGAATCCCCAAAGCTACATATGCCTATAAAAGACTATGTAGCTTAGAACCCATAACTTTAACTCTTAAAAGTAATCCTAAAAATGGATTTGAAGAAGAAAAATTCATAAATGAATTAATTGGTTTTATTAGAAGCAAAGTTTATAAAGAAAAACTTCATAAAACAAGGATTTTAATTCATAAACCTTTTGATAAAAGAGCTGTTATTAAGCAACTTGGTGTAGGAATAGAAGCTTTTAATTCCGTTCCAACAGCCATTTATGCTTTTCTAGTCAATAAAGATAGTTTTAAAGAAAGCATCATTTATGCAGCAAGTTTGGGTGGAGATTCTGATACAATAGCTTCTATGACTGGAGCTATAGCAGGAGCATATCATGGAGAAGAATCGATTCCGAAAGAGTGGCTAAACAAACTTGAAAATCGAGAGTATATTAGAGCGTTAGCAGAGAAACTTTATTTTCTTAATTTAAAATTATTTAAGCAGCCATTAGGGTAATAATTAGCTATGTTAATCGTAAAGAGTAGAACGCTATTAAAGTTAATATTTAAAGTGATAGAAAAGCTTATGAAAATAAAATTTTTTAGTCTGAGTTTATCATCAGCAATAGCATTAACTTCTTTACTGTTTATTTTTTCATTAATAGGAAAAAATGTAAATTTTGAGTTGGATGCAGCAAAAGCAACAATCTTTATTTTTCTTTATAACCCATTTGTAGCCATTTTTATAGTTTTGTTAAGTTTAAAATTAAGTGGGTTAATAGATTAACTTCTTTTTCTTTAAATTTTAGATAGGAAATAAGAGAAGAATAATTTGATTAACCAAGCTAAAGCATCTCCAAAAAATAAATTAACTATAAAGCTTAATGTAATGAATAAAATCATTGGCAACCCTGGTGTAACCCAAATTGTTTTTAAAACTACACCTTTAGCAAAAGCATCTTTTATGTTTTCAAGAAGTTTTTCTCTATCTAACTCAGCATTAAAAATTAATCTTAATTTTCTTAAAGGTTTATTATTTATCCATATAATTTCTTCCATAGGGTATAAATGAATAGATTTTTCAACCTTAGAAAAATCTTCTTTATAACCTGAAGCTAAAGCTAAAAACTTTTTCCATTTAGGTTCCTGAACTAAACCATTAAAAATCTTTTTATTTTTCTTAAAATAAGAAGTGTTCCTTGCTAAAATATAAATGGGATATATGCAAGAAAATAGGAAGGCATTATAGAGCGTTGCCAAAGGAAAAAAAGGATGAGTAAAACCTCCTAAAGTTGAAGTTTTAGGATATAAGGGTAAAGCTAAAGCTAAACAAATCATTGCTTTAAAATCTGCTCCACCAAAAAAGCCAGCCTCAAACAAAAGGAAAGAAATAAAACTTGTTAAAAATATTGAGATTATTGAAAACCATAAATCGTTTGCATTGATGAGGAGTTTAACTAAATTTAAACTTAAACTTGTTAAACCATAAAAAACCCAGATTACATCTGAAACTTCTCTATGTTTTAAATCGCTTATAGATGCTAAGCTTAAAGCAATAAAAGAAGCTAGAATGGATAATAAAGTTAAAAAATTTGAAGACAAAATTAAACCTCCAAAAAGTGTTAAAGCGTTAAACTTTTGTTTTACCACTAATTAGTATATTAATTTTATAAAACTTTAAAGGTTAATTAGGTTGAGTGGAAGCATGGGGAAGCGGTTAACAATTTTTTTAATTTTTCTTTTAACCGCTTTCCTTATGCTTAAAATTAATGTTAATGAAAATAAGGCTTTAGAGTTTTCTCCATCTAAAGGTTGGGGAATGTTTTTTAACACTAAAGGGGATATTAAAATAAATATAACAGAGCCGGGTGTAGCAGTTAAAATTGAGGTCCCCCGAGAGTTTCTTGAAGGCAAACCTGAAAACGACACTTCATTTCTATATTCAGATATAACTAGGGATTATTATTACTATATTGTTATTGATCAATCGCTTCATTACCCCTATGATGAAAATGCTCCTTACATAATTGAAGTTTTAAATCCCCCAGTTTATATTCAACCAGGTTGCGTTAAAACTTTTCTTAATTTTACACCTCCAAAATACATTTTAATGAAAAACTTAAAAGCTCCAAATATAGCGGGATTATACAATTTTTCAATTTATATAGCTGAGAAACTGAGCGATGATGGGTTACCTATTTATCCAGTTAAACCATCTAACATTGTAACTGTTCCAGTAAGCATGAGAGAGGACCCTAGCAGTATAACAGGATATATAATAGATGAGGAAGCAAATGTCTATATTAAAACTAAAGGCGTAGTGTACGCTATTGAATTGAGCACTGGAGTTATGGCTAGGGCTTATGTGAATAGTTCAACAGGATTTTTTAATTTAACAGGATTGTATAAAGGAACCTATAGAATTGAAGCTTCTGCAGGTTATTTTTCGCAAACAGGTTACGCCTATGCTTTAACAGAAGCAACTATAGTAACTATTAATAAAGCTCAAAAGATGAGTATTGGTAATGTAAGTTTACAAAGAGGAAACATAATTTCTGGAGAAATTGTTTATTTAGATACATTTAATTTAATTAATGAAATTCAACCTCTTGAAAGCCCATATTTAAAGGCTTTAGGATTTAAAGGTTTAAATTATACAGTTGAGGTTTACGATGAGCAAAATAGGATTGTTGCTTCAAACATTTATGAATCAAAAAATTTACCTCATGAACCTTTTCGTTTAATAGTTAGAAATGGGACAAAATATGTTGGGTATCCTCCTATAGGCACTGAATATGCAGGTTTCGGTATAGGAAGATATACTTTAAAAGTTTGGGTTTTCGGTTTTATTCAACGAAGTTTTCCCTCTATAACCATTAATGGTTATGGTTTAGAATTTTCAAGCAACAATATTCAACTTATTTATGGTGGATTAATAAATGGAACAATAAGGCTTTTTAATGCTCAAACAAAAAGTTTAGAAAACCCTAGAAAAGCTGAACAATTAAGTTTTGGAACAAGTACAGGTAAATATTACGGTGGGAATATTCTAGTTGAAGTTTATAATGAAAATGGCGAATTAAAAGGGTTAACTTTAATAAATGCAACTTACCCGAATGGTACAGTAACTTATGCGGATGAAACAATAATTAAATTTTACATTTTAGGTTTTAGCGAGTTTTATAATAAAACTTATTCTGGCGTATGGAGGATAGGCTCTTATCCAGGGCCAAGCCCATGGGATTCTGGATTGCCAGAAAGCCTATATGAAGTTAAAGTTTGGATTAGAGGTTATCTTCAAGCAAATAAAGCTATAGTAAGCTTATCTACTGGAGGAAAAAGCAGTGTAACAATAGATATGCTTCGTGGTGGAGCTTTCCAAGTAACTGTTGTGTCAATGCATAGCAGACCTGGAACAAAGTTTCCTCAAGCTGAAACCCCTTGGAGATTCCTGAATTTATGCCCTCAACCATACTTAAGGGTTTATTTTTATAGGCTTGGAGTTGAAGAAGGATTTGGTGAAGCTCAACTTAAATTAGGTTTTCCAGGAGTAACTGAGAGTAGAGTTAAAATAAATTTTTCAGGAGAAAACCCATCTATAAAGGCAATTGTTTATGATGGATTTATTCCTTCAGCTTTATGTGAAGGAGAATACTTTATAAAAGCTTATACTTATGGTTATGTGCAAACTGAAGATGCAACAGTTTATTTATATTTAAGCCAGCTTCAACCAGCAGCAATAATCCTATTGATAGGTTCAGGGATAAATGGAACAATAACTTTAATTGCTAATGAAGCCTTCACTAGTTTAACAGAAAATACATTTATAGAAGTTGATGCTTTGCTTGATGGAAACTTAAAGGGGGTTGATGTTATTAACGCTTCTAAGGGATTAAGTTTATTCGCTTTTTCTATATATGGTTTTTATGGAAGAGGGCATTTTTTCTATGTATCGCCTGATGGAACTAGATGGCGAGACTACGGTTTAGATATTGGAAATTATAACGTTTATGTTCCAGAGTTTGGTTTAGATTGGAGATATATGCAGGAAAACCCTATCTATATTAATATTCAAGATTTAGGCGTTACTGTTGGAGTACACTTTCCTTTATATAGGCTTGGAAAAATATATGGTGTAATTAAAGGCGAAACATTTTATCATAATTTTATTTCGCTTGTTTGGGTTTTAATATCGGCTGATGGAAGAGAAGCTTGTTCTTTTGATGGAAATTATGTTATACATATTCCAGAAGGGGAATATGACGTTAGGTATTCATATCCAGGTTATGGAGCTCAAACCATTCATATTTTTATGGGAGGAAGCTTTGCTATAAGTCAGGATATTCTTTTAATGCAAGCAATACAGCCTTTTCCGTCAGCTTCATTAACCCTATCAATCGAAGTTAACCCTTCAGATGAATTCTATGTTTTTTCAGCAAAATTGATGGATAACAGCTCTATGGAGCAAAATGCAATTTTCTTATGGGCTTCAGAGTCAGGCAAGTTTAATTCAACTATTGGTAAAATCGTTTCATGGACTCCTACACCTAATATGGAAGAATATGAGGTTAAAGTTGTAGCTGTTGTTAATGGCGAAGCTTTATCTTCAACCAGCATTAAACTATTAAGTTTGAAGACCCCCGAGTTTTCAAGCGTTTTTTCAACTTTAACGCTTGCATTATTTATTTTTGTTTTAATAGGTTTAAGGGGAGGAAGAAAATGGAGCTTAAGATTTTAAACTCAAAAGTTTTTATCTTTCAATTTCATAATTTTATTAATGTTGAGGAGATGAAAGTTGGCGGTAGCCTTTGTTTTAATAAATGCTGAAATAGGTTCTGAAAGCGAGCTTGTAGAAGAGCTTAGAAAAATGCCCTATGTTAAAGAAGCTTACTTAGTCTATGGTGTTTATGATATAATAGCTAGAATTGAGGCTGAAAGCATGGATAAACTGAAGGAGATAGTTACATGGAAAATTAGAAAGCTAAATAAGGTTCGCTCAACTTTAACGATGATCGTTATGGAAAGCTGAAAACTTCATTTTTTATTTTTCTCAAAAAAACTATTTTTTCTTATTTTTAAGGTTGAATTTAATGGAGCAAATTTGCCATATTGGAATAGACGATACAGACTCTCCAAGAATGGGTTGCACAACTTATATAGCAGCTTTATTAGTTGAAAAACTTGAAAGAATCGGATGCAAGTTTATTGATTATCCCAATTTAATTAGGTTAAACCCTAATGTTCCATGGAAAACTAGAGGAAACGGGGCAGTAGCTTTAAGGTTTAAATGCTTGAATCATCGATTTGAAGAAGTTAAATCGATAGTTTTAAAGGTTGTAAAGGAAAATTCTGATTTAAACTATCCTAAAACAGATCCTGCTATAGCTTTTTTAAAAGGCGAAATCCCAAAAGCGCTTTTTTTATTCGCTAAAAAGGCTACTCAAAATGTTATATCCATCAAAGAGGCTGAAAAAACAGCGGAATTATTTAATATTGAAGTAAACTTGATTAAGGGAAAGAGGGGAATAATTGGAGCTTTAGCAGCTTTAGGGGAAACTCTTCAAAACGATTATACTTATGAATTAATAGCTTATAGAACAATTGAAAATAGAGGAACAAAAAGAAAGGTAGATGAGGAATCTGTAAAAAAAATGGATGAATTAACTAAACCCCTAACCTTCAACAATTACGATTATGAAAAAAGAAGAGTTTTAATTACGCCTAGAGGTAAAGATCCGATTTTATTTGGTATTAGGGGAGAAAACCCTTTTATTCTTATTGAAGCTTTTAAAATGCTTAAATTTTATGAGGAAGTTGAGAGATGGGTGATTTTTAGAACTAACCAAGGAACAGATATGCATTTAAGAAAAGTAAATTTTATCAGCGAAGTTTCACCTTATCAACCCGTTATAGTTACAGGAGAGGTGGCAACTCAACCAAACACTATTCCTGGAGGTCATGTAATTTTTAAAATAAAAGATGAAAGCGGAGAAGTTGAATGCGCCGCTTATGAACCCACAGGAAAATTTAGAAATATAATTAGAAAGTTAACTCCGGGAGATTTAGTTGAAGTAGCAGGCGGTGTTAGACCATCAACAAAAAATCATGGAGAAACGATTAATGTAGAAAAAATAAGAATTTTAAGGTTGATTGAAAAAAACATTTATTTAAATCCTTTATGCGAGAAATGCGAGAAAAGAATGAAGTCTTTAGGTAGAAATCAAGGCTTTAAATGCGAAAAATGCGGATTTAAAACTTCTAAAAAAGAAAAAATTAAGATTAAAGTTGAGAGAGAGTTAAAAGAGGGGTTATATATGCCGCCGCCTAGAGCGCATAGACATTTAACTAAGCCTGAATCAAGATATGGTCGAGAAAAACATGGAGAATTATTTAAACTTATAGAGAAGTGGCATGAACCTTAAATCTATTAAAAATTTACATTTTGCGTTTTAAGTTTAAAGCTTTAATTAAAAATTTAAAAGCTGCATCTCCAGCTTCTCTATCTAAAACTAAAGATTTACTAGGTTTAATTATTCCTATTCCATTTAAATTTTTTAATTTCGCTAATCCAAGAAGAACACCAATAGTTCCAGGAAGCTCAGTAGTTTTTAAAGATTTCCCTCCAAAACCAGTTAATTTTTTAATTAAGTTTTCTGAGGTTGCCGCAATATAAATCTCTTTAACGTGATTTGATAAGGCTGCGACACCATCTATTATAATTAACTTTTTAATTTTAAAATTTAAACCAAAATTTAAAATTTTGTCAAACACAGTATAGTAGGCTTCAGGTTCATCAACTGCAATTCTTGAGTTTCCAACAGCAATTATAAGGTTTGGATGACAAAAATTGCTTTCATAGAACTCCCATCGGGGTAAACTGCAAATTCCATCATTTTGAATTAAAGCTTGATCAAGAAAATAGCAACTATAAAAACTTGAGAAAAACTTAGCCTGGCTCCATTCTACAAGCAACCGAGCTGAAACCCGGCCAACATTGCCAACTCCTGGAGCCCCAATTATATACACAGGATTTTTCAATTTAGGCGAATACTCTAAATGAAAAACGCCTATAGATGCTTCATTAAACATTTTTCCTATCCCCTTCCCCTTTAAATTAACCTAAGTTATTAAATTTCTAATGAAGTAGTTAAACTTTCTTTTAGGGAAATTAAAAACATCGCTCTAAATAAAAGCCAATATAAAACAACTACTAGAAGCTGTATGAGAATAAAGTAAAAGGCAAATGTATGCACTAGCATCAAGGATGAAAGAATTTGAGACAATGTAACATAGTGGTACGCATATAGTATTGTTAAGGGTTCATAAAGGCATAAGCAAAGAAATTGAGAATTTCCGAGCATTATTAAACTAGAAACTCCTAATAAATATTTTTCTCTGGTTTAAGCCATTTTTCCTCATCCTTACATTTCTATTTAAGAAGTACTTATTTTATTAGGTTTTTAATTATCTTGAAAGTAAAACTTATATAAAAATAGTCTCATAAATAAACACAGGTAAATTATCACAGGTAAAAATGGTTATTCCACTGAAATGATGGTTTTTATTTCTATAAACTAATTCAGTTTCACATATATTCTAAAACTGAAGAAAGATTTCGGATATTATCTTTAAAAATGAATAATTCTATAAGGATAGCGTTACCTAAAATAGTATTTTTGGAACTATAAGCTATTTAACTATGAAAAGCATAATGATGTTTATTTCCAGTAAACTTTTTAAGTAGGAGAAAAACTACTTAATCTTGGAGTTAAGAATACGTGTGGAAATAAAATAATTATCATATAGCGGGGTGGGGTAGCCAGGTTAACCCGCAGGGCTCATAAGGCCCTGGGAGACCCTGAGATCGGACGTTCGAATCGTCCCCCCGCTACCATCCCTTATGGAAACAATCCTATTACCTTCAGCCTCCATGTAGAGGAGACGTTTACCTTCACAATCATGGGCGCATCCGGTCGGCAACATCAAATGACACTGGACCCCCACCAAGATTCTCTTAAACCTTTAACGCTGTAAAATAAGCTTTTACATTATAAAGGTTTATATTAAACCTTCTTTTACTATCTTTTCCTTACCTAAAAATTATAAAAAAGCTTTTCTATTAAAAAGCTGTTTTTACGAGGTTTTTCTAAATTGAATATGAATAGAGAAGAGGAGTCTTTAAAGCGTGAAGTGGGCTGGTTTGGATCTTTTTGCATGGGTTATGCAGATGTAGGAGCAGATATTTATGTTGCTATAGGGTTGGTGGCTTATTATGCAGCTGGAGCAGCTCCAATAGCTTTTTTAATCGCTTCCATAACCTATATTTGCACCGGGTTAGCTTATGCTGAATTAGCTTCAATTTACCCTTATGCTGGTGGAGCTCACATTTATGCTATGAAAGCTTTTAATGATTTTGCAGGATTTATAGCTGGATGGGCAGTAATGCTTGATTACACAGTTGATATAACTTTATTTTCTTTAGCTTCAGCAGGTTATTTAAGCTTCTTTTTTCCATGGTTAAAAAACTCTTATTTAATTTTAGTTATTCTTGATAAAACGTTTCATGTGGGATACCTCAATTTAATAGCTTTAACGCTGGTTTTAATACTGTTAGCAATTAATATAACTGGAATAAAGGAGTCTTCACTTTTTAATGAAGCTTTAGTTTCTTTAGATTTAATTGTTGAAGCAACCATTTTAATTTTTGGTTTTGTTTTAGCATTTAACTTTTATTTTTTCTTAAGGCAAATAACGATTTTTGGAGCTCCTTCAGTTTTATCTAACATTTTCTATATTAAGAATTTAAATGTTAATACTCAAAACTTTATTTACGGCATTACTTTAGCTATGACTTCTTATATAGGGATAGAATCTATAGCTCAAGCTGCTGAAGAAACGGTTAGACCATATAAATGGATTCCTACAGCGAATAAACTATCTATTTTATCTGTAATGGTTTTCGCAGTAGGTTTATCTATGCTTAGTGTTGGAGTTATGCCTTGGAGCGTCTTAGCTGAAGCTAGAGAAGATCCTATGGCAGCTTTAGCTCATACTATACCAGTGATTGGAAAGTTCATTTCTCCTATTGTAGCTTTAACAGGATTTGCTATATGTCTTGTTTCAACAAACACAGGTGTTATAGGAGTTTCAAGAGTTACTTTTTCTATGGGTAGATTTAAACTTATGCCAGAATTCTTTCATAAAGTTCATCCAAGATTTAAAACACCATATTTAACAATAATTGTTTTCGGGTTAATTGGAGGTTTAATGGTTTTTCTAGGCGATTTACGAGTGATTGCAGATTTATACAATTTTGGAGCTTTACTTTCATATATAATAGTTAACTTATGCTTAATTATTCTTAGAAATACTGAATCTGAAGTTTATAGACCTTGGAGAACACCTGGAGAATTAAAGCTTAAAATTAAAGAAAAAAGCATGATTATACCTTTAATTGGTTTAATAGGTTTTATTTCATGCTTAATTATTTGGAGTTTAATTTTAATTTATCATAGGGAAGGGAGAATTTTAGGCGCAGCTTGGCTTTTAATAGGAACAATTCTTTTCTACTTTTATAGAAGAACGTTAAAAATGCCAATTTTATCTAAAGAAGGGAAAAAACTTGTTAAACCAAGCGGATACATGATTAACGCTTTAGTGCTTGTTAGAACACCTGAAGATTATGAAGATGTAGCCAAAGCTATAAAAGAGTCTTTGGATAAAAGATTTAAAATTACTTTATTAACGATTCTTGATCCTGAATATTTTGGGTTAAAGAGAGATTACGTGAAAGATTATAAAGAGCTTTTAATAATTAGAAAAGAAGCTTGGATAGAACTTCAAAATTTAGCTAAAAAGCTTTTAGATTTTGGATTTGAATGCAAAGTTAAAGTGGATATTGGAGGAACGGCGCATGTTCTATTAGAGGAGGCTGAAAGAAGCGATTTAATAGCCTTAATAAAAAGAAAAACAGTTAAAGAAGAGTTAGAGAAAGAAAGGGAAGATTCAGCATATGTAATATTATCTAAATGCTGTCCAGGCAAATTAATGGTTATAAGAAGGGTTTAAAAATGCTTGTAATTTTAAACGTGTTTGTTGATCAAAAAAAGGGAGATAAAGTGGTTAAAGAGCTTTCTAAACTGCCAGAAATAAAAGATATTTATGAAGTTGTTGGAGAATGCGATTTAATAGCTTTAGCTTCAGTTAATGATATGGGCGAGTTTAGAGAGTTTCTAAAAAATAAAGCTTTAAGTATTAAAGGTGTAAAAAGCGCTGTAACAATGGTTGTTTCTCACATTTATAAAAAGGATGGGAAAACTACATATGAATAATGAAGAATATCATGAAGTTTCAATATTAATTCCGATATCAACTTTCATAGATAAGGAAAGGTTAATTAAAGCATTGCATGCTCTTTCTATTTTTCAAAAGCTTAAGATAGTTTTATTTCATGTTATGGAACTTAAAAGCAGAACAACCCCTGTTGAAGCTGAATTTTTTAAAGATCATATGGAAAAAACCAAAAAGTTTCTTAATGAAGTTAAAAATTGGTTAACGAATCAAGGATATACCGCTTTAGTTAAAGTTGTTGTTGCAAGAAGCATTTCTGAAGGAATAATTTATGAATCTAACTTTGGAGACTATAATATTGTGATTATGATGAAGAGAAAACCTAGAAAAGGCGTTAAAAAACTTTTTCATAAAAGCATAAGCGAAGCTGTAATAAAATATACCAGAAAACTAGTATTAGTTATTCCAACAGATTTTTAAAATATTTAACTTTATATTTAAGCGTTGCAAGCTTATAAAAACGTGAGGCGTTTAAAAAATGCCGGCGGAAATGTTTAGCATAGAAGAATTTATTAAATTAAGCGAGTCCGCATCTGAATGCAGAGTAAAAAGAACTAAGGGAATTGTTAAACTTAAGCTGAGAACTAAAAAAAGACTTTACACAATTAAACTAAAAGAGGCTGAGGCTGAAGAGGCTTTAAAAAAAATTAAATGCCAAATTATTGAAGTTTAACCTCCATGCACTACTGGAACAATAATTATTTCGCTTCCCTCTTTAACTAAGGTTTTTAATCCATTTAACGCTGAAATTTCAATTCCATCAATAAATATTATGCAGCTTCCTGATGATTCTAAAATGTTTTTAAACTCCTCTTTATTGATTGACTCGATAAGCTTTTTTAAAATAGCTTTCACTTCAACTTTGTTTTCAACATTAATTTCTACGGTTTTTCTTTCAGCAAGCTTTTCTAAGCTTCCAAAAAGTTTAACGGTAACAACCATAATTTATTTCACTTAAAAAGAAATATTTCCTCTTCATAGCGTCTTCCCTCAAAAAGCGACCCAGGCGGAATTTTTTCAATTTTTCTCTTAGATAAAAAATCTATTAAAAGATTGTTAGCTTCTTCAAGAGATATCGATTCATCTTTAAGCCATTTTAATGGAACATTAATTTCCATTGGTCTAGCTGGAATAACATGCCTAGTTACTTTATGAGGAAAAACTAAACCTTTTAAACCAAAGTTTACCACATCTTCTTTATTTACAGGTGGAACAGCCATAACCATTTCTACAAGTTTATTTAAAAGCTTTTTTTCAGCATCAAATTCGGTCTCATAATTTACTTTTTTTCCAGCTTCAACAAGTTTGCTTTCAATTAATTTAACAATTTCATAAGCCTTTTTTAGGTTTTCTTGCCACTTAATTAAAAAGCATTTTTCTCGCGTTAAAAAAGAAGTTGAAGCTTGCCTATTTAATAAGGCTTCTTTAGCTTCTTTAAAGCTTAACTCAATTAAGTTAAGGTTAAGTTTTAAAGCTTCCTCTTGAAGTGCTTCAATTAAATTTTCTCCATTAAAAGTTCTATACCATACGCCAACTTTTATTAATGGATTAAAGTAATCAAGCAGGCATACAGGCATTTTAAGGCAACCTGCTTTTTTAGCTGCTTCAACTCTATGCATTCCATCTAAAACTACAAGAGAACTTTTATCTACAATAACTGGATTTTTAATTATTTTTTCTTGAAGCATTGATGAGGCTATTTCATCTACAAGTTTTGGAATAGTTTCTTCATGCAAAGAAAGCTTAGTTATAGGAGCTAAAGCAATTTCAAGCTCAAGATTTTTAGAAGAAATTTTAAAACTCAATTTTTTTCACCTTTAACAAAACTAAATCTTTTTAAAGCTTCTTTAACTATGATTGAGGAAGCTTCAAAAGTTTTTTCAGCTAAGACAAGAATTTTATCTTTTCCAGCAGTAAATTGAGGATCAACAGTTTTTTTAATTAAAATATTTATTTTCTCTATTAATCTGATTAAAGGCTCTTTTCTTAAAGAACCTTTAGTTAAAGCTTCTTCAAGAATATATTCCATTATGTTAGGATCGCCAAAAGCATATTGAATAGCTAATTGAGCTTTTCTCATTGAAATAGCTGAAAGCTCTTTTACAAGCTCTATAGAATCGCATTCTTTAGCTAAGGAAAGATCAGCTTCAGCTTCCCTTAAATATCTTAAAGCCCAACTTTTCATAAATTCATCTAAAATTGAAAATTCAAGAGGCAATTTAATATTTTCCTCTTTTTTTAAAAAAAATTAATCTGGTGTTGAAGCTGAAGCTAAACCAGCTTTTCTTTTTTCTTCAATCTTTTTTAAGTTTGAAATGTATCCTGCAATTCTATTTCTTAATTTTTTACCGTAAACATCTAAAACTTGATCTATGACTTTTTTATTTTCTTCAAAATTAGTTGTAAACATAGTTGGATAAGCAGCTAACAATTCCTTAGCAGCTTTCTTAATTATTTTTGTTCTAACTTTACCCAAGTTTTTAATCCCCAATTAAGCTTAAGCTGTTTAACTTCAGCATTTCTATATTTTAAATTTTTCCCTTTAAACTTATTTATTTTCTTGTTAATTTTGTATATTTCCAGTTAAATTTATAGCTTAGAAACATTAAAAACAAGTTTTTAATGTTTAACCGGTTATTAAAGCTAAAAATAGGGAGTTTCTATGGAAAAAAAAGAAATTTCAACAGCAGCAGTTCACCGATTAATCTTAAAGGGAGGAGCTGCTAGAGTAGGCGATGATGCTGTTGAAGAGTTAAGAAAGATTCTTGAAGATTTAGCGGTTAAAATAGGAAGAGGCGCTTGGGAAGTGGCTGTTTATGGTAAAAGAAAAACAGTTAAAGCGGGAGATGTTAAATTAGCAGCTAAAAGGTTTATTAAGGAGTGAAAACGATAAATTTTAAAGGAACCATTTAATTTAAGGTTTAAATTGATGAAATTAAAGTTGAGTAACTCTGTTTAAATTATTAAGCAAATTTAAACATTTTAGTTTAACTTAACCTTGGAGGTGAATATTAAATGGCGTATCTTGCTGGTCAACCAGTTTTAATATTAAAGGAAGGAACTAGCAGGAAAAAAGGTAAAGATGCTCAAAAAGCAAACATAACTGCTGCTAGAATTATTGCTGAAACTGTAAAAACTACCCTTGGTCCCCGAGGAATGGATAAAATGCTTGTTGACAGCCTTGGCGATGTTACTATTACTAATGATGGAGCTACTATTCTTGATGAGATTGATGTTCAACATCCAGCAGCTAAAATGATGGTTGAAGTAGCTAAAACACAAGATGATGAAGTAGGCGATGGAACAACAACAGCCGTAGTATTAGCTGGGGAATTGTTAAGGTATGGGGAGGAGCTTTTAAATGAAAATATTCATCCAACAATCATTGTTAGCGGCTATAGAAAAGCTGCTGAAAAAGCCATAGAAAGCCTTAATGAAATCGCTGTTCCAATAGATCTTAACAATAGAGAAACTCTTAAGAAAATCGCTGTGACCTCTATGCGCAGCAAAAGCATTATAGGGGCTGGAGAGCACTTAGCTGAAATAGCTATGGATGCTGTTAAGCAAGTGGCTGAAAAAAGAGGGGAAGACTATTATGTTGATATAGATAACATTCAATTAATTAAAAAGGAAGGAAAAAGCATTTTTGATACAGAGTTAATTAAAGGCATAATTATAGATAAGGAAGTTGTTCATCCAGGAATGCCTAAAAGAGTGGAGAATGCTAAAATAGCTTTGCTTGATGCACCATTAGAAATAGAGAAAACAGAGATAAGCGCTGAAATAAGAATTAGAGATCCAACTCAAATGAAGGCATTTTTAGATGAAGAAACAAGAATGATGAAGGAAATGGTTGAGAAAATCGCTAAAACTGGAGCTAACGTTGCCCTTTGCCAAAAAGGCATTGATGATATGGCTCAACATTTCCTAGCCAAAAAAGGAATAATGGCTGTTAGAAGAATAAAGAAGTCGGATATGGAGAAGCTGGCTAGAGCAACTGGCGGAAAAATCGTTACAAACCTTGAGGATTTTAAACCTTCAGATTTGGGAGAATGCAAACTGGTTGAGGAGAGAAAAATTGGAGATGACAAAATGGTTTTTATTGAAGGATGCAAAGATCCCAAATCTGTAGCAGTATTGATTAGGGCAGGATTAGAGAGGCTTGTGGATGAAGCTGAAAGATCATTAACTGATGCTTTATCAGTAATAGCGGATGTTTATGAGAAAAACAAGGTTGTAGCTGGAGGAGGAGCTGTTGAAGCTGAATTAGCTAAAAGATTAAGAGACTACGCTGCTAAAGTTGGTGGTAGAGAGCAGTTAGCTATAGAAGCTTTCGCTAAATCCTTAGAAGCTATTCCAAAAGCTTTAGCTGAAAACTCAGGTTTAGATCCAGTAGACATAATGGTTTCGCTTAGAACAGCTCATGAAAACCTTGATGGAAAATGGATGGGCATCGATGTTTATACAGGTAAAATAGAGGATATGATGAAGAAAGGTGTGATAGAACCTGTTAAAGTTAAGGAGCAAGCTATCAAATCTGCTGTTGAAGCTGCCGCAATGATTCTTAGAATTGATGATGTTATAGCTGCAGCTAAACCACCGCCAACTCCACCTAAGAAGGGAATGCCTGAAGGCGAATAAAATAGTTTAAACATTAAATAAAAATTTTTAAATCTGCTTTTTCTATTTTTATTTTTTGGGCTCCGGTAGTATAGCCCGGTTAATATAAGCCGAAAGTATGGCGGGCTCTCGCTCTTAATAAAGGAGAGACCCGTCAACGCGGGTTCAAAAGCAAAAGAGGAAAAATTGAAACCTTTTTTGCTGAAAATCCCGCCCGGAGCACCATTTTTACAAAATTGAAAGGGCGTTTGGAAGTTGCTTGAAATAGATGAAAGATTAACATTGCTTCTTGATGAGGTTAAAGCTAAAACAAAAAAGAAGTTATCTTTAATTCCAAGAAGCAACCTGCCTGTGAGAGCTGCTATGATTGAGGATTCTAGCCAAAAGAAAATAGCGATTCAATATTCTCCAGAAAAATGCGAAGCGGGAGATTTAGCTTATGAGCTTCTTAGGGCAATACAATTAAATAGCAAAGAATGGATTTATGCGATATCCTTCCTTAATTTAAAAGAAGAAAATGAAGCTTTAAAATGGGTTAAAACATTAGTTTATATGCCTTGGATTATGTTTGAATTAAAGCGTAGAGGATTAAGCTTTAATGGAATAATTCTTGACAATTTCGAAGTTAACTTAGAATATTTAAAAGAGGAGGATCCGCCTTACTGCCATATAGAAGATGTAAAACTTAGATTAATTTTCTCTGCAGTAAATTATGCGTTTTATCTTTTAACTAAAAATGAAGTTGATTATGGAGAAAAAGGTGCGATTTACGAGGAGCTTTATAGAATGAAAGATCCTAAGGCATTAGAACTTGGAGAAAAAACTACAAAAATAATAGAGCAAAATAAATGTTTAACACCTGAAGAAGCTGCAAATGCTTTAAAAAATATTTTTCTCTTATTAAACTTGAAAGAAAAAGTTTAAAATAAAAGGCTTGAGTTGCGGGGGTTGCCAAGCCAGGTCAAAGGCGCAGGGCTTAGGATGACGTAAACCATAGGAAACCCTGTCCCGTAGGGGTTCGTGGGTTCAAATCCCACCCCCCGCACTATCATACCAGTAAGTTATAACACCGTCTTTTCAGCATAATATTTTTATTAATACAGTATGTTTAAGCCTAATAAGAGTAAGATTAGAATTATTAAGGATTCAGTTACCCCCGATTTATTTACCTTTAAAAACAGTTAAGGATTAGTGTAATAGTATAGACAGCTTCTAAAGACGATTTCTTTTAATTCATAACTTTCCTTTAAAGAAGCTTATCTTCTGGAGGAAGCAAATTTGGAATACCTTTTATTATTGGGTAAGCTTTATCGCAATATTTACAAATGAGTTCTTTTTCATTCATAACTTTGAGGTTAGAACGACATATTGGACAGACAAGAATTTTTAACAATTCATTCATTCCCCATTCTTCACTTTGAAAAGCAAGCTTCGGTATTTGTTTGGCAAGTTTAACACCTTTAATTATAGAGAATTTGAATCCATCAAAGAACAATTTTGCACATAAAGTTCCATATTCTTCTTCTACTGTCTTTTCAACGGATCTTAACCCTTTTTGCTTGAATATCTGAACATATTTCTCAAGAGAATACATTGGTAACTTACCTTCTGTTTCACGCCAGAACCATTTTGTTCTAAAGAGAGATACCCTAAATCGTAGGGTTATATAGATATGGTGAAATTGCCTTAATGGAAAGCCTGATAATTTCTTCCATATGGATTTATCTTTCTTATCAGAAATGCTAGCGGACTCGAATTAAAACCTGTCCTCCAGGCTTAGTTACTCTAACTATTTCTTCTATTGCTCTCTCCGGATCTGGCATTACCCAAAGAATCCACCTACCTACTACAGCATCTACCGAATTGTCAGCAATTGGAAGATGTAATCCATCACCACGCACTAATTTAACGGGATAGCCAAACAATTTCTCTCTTGCTATGTTAAGCATGCTCTCATTAATATCTAAGCCTATAATCTTTTTATAACCTGATTTTGCTAACATCAAAGCAAGAAAGCAGTTCCTGTTCCGAAATCAAGTATAACTCCGTGTTTATCTACGTTCAAATGGTTCAGGAGCACATTATTCATTTTTTCCTCATCTATGTAGCATATCTTGTCTCCCCATTCACGTTTGGCTTATCCTTCGCAGCTTCTTTGGGGGTTGCGGTGGCGCTTTTGTTCCTGCAGGGTGGTAGCATTCAAAGATTCCAAATCTATTTCTACAACCCATTTATAGTGTCTATCTTTGCATTTCTTTTTTCGCTGGTTCAAGTTATGGTGATTCTTCTCTTAGCTTATAAGGCTGGGCTTGGTGCTAGAGCTTTAGTTCTATCAGCTATAGCAATATCCTTCACTTACCAAGCCATCCTATATCTATTGCAATATCTAATTTTAAACGAGATTTTAACATCCACGGTGGTTTTCTGGACTTTTGGGGATTTAGGCAGAATAAGTTGGGGTGAACTTTACTTAGTTGCAGCCGTATCCTTGGCAATAGTTATCCCTTACCTTCTTTACAGAAGTATAGACTACGACCTTATACTTAGTGGCGATGAACTTACAAAATCCGCGGGAATAAGCCCTGAAAGAATAAGGCTTGAAACAACAATTGTAGCCGCTCTTGGAACAGCCATAGCAACATCCTTCGTAGGCATTATCGGTTTCATTTGTCTTATTGCACCTCATGTGGCAAGGTTGATAGTTGGAGGTGGACACAAGTATCTAATGCCAACTTCGATGTTAATGGGGGCAATAATACTGATCATTTCAGACACTGTTGGAAGAACTATAATAGCACCGACAATAATTCCTGTGGGAATTATGACTTCTATGGTTGGCGCTCCCCTCTTAGTTTACCTGTTGATAAAGGGAGGAAAATATGGGCATAGAGATTAAAGTGAAAAATGTTAAACTTTACTATAAAAGCATTAAAGCTTTAGACGGTGTTTCGCTTGATGTAAGTGGTGGTGAAATTCTTTCCATAGTTGGACCGAACGGCTCTGGAAAAAGCACGCTACTCAAAGTTATCAATGGAATTTTAAGACCAAAAATTGGAACAGTTTATTTTGATGGAAGATCACTGCATGAAATCCCACGGAAGGAAGTTGCAATGAAAATGGGTGTTGTGCCTCAGGGAGTAAGCTCTACGGGAATGCTGACAGTTTTTGACTTTGTGTTAACAGGAAGAAGACCATACATAAACTTTACATCCACAAAAATCGATGAAGAAAAGGCTTATGAAACATTAAAAACTGTAAACGCGATTCATTTAGCTAACAGAACATTGGAGGCGCTCAGCGGAGGCGAACTTTAACGCATAATAATTGCTAGAGCTTTAGCTGTAGAACCAGAAGTAATGCTGCTTGATGAACCAACAAGCAACCTTGACCTTAGATATCAACAGGAAACACTAAACCTCATAAAAATCCTTCGTTCAAAAGGATTAACCATTTTAATGGCGGTACATGACCTCACCCAAGCCTATAGAATTTCAGATAAAATTTTAATGCTAAACAATGGAAGAGTCTTTGCAGCCGGAAAACCAGAAGAAGTACTAACACCCCAAAACATATTAACTGTTTACGGCGTCCCAACAATTATCCTTAAAGAATACAAAATTATAACTCCAACTGAAAGCATCTAACAATAACTCAAAATATATAATAAATGGTTTAATAATTTCCTCAGATAGGCTATGCTCAAGCTTACAAGCAAGTTCCTGAACTTTTTCCATTCTATATGAAGAATATCTGCAAGTAAACACTTAGAAAACCTATTGTTTTCTCACCACTTGAATGGCTAACCTGCGACCTTTATCTGTAAGCTTAGCTCCATGGTAGGGCTGATGCATAACAAACCCCTTCTTTAACAACCTAGCGGTATTTGTTACAGCACCTGGAGCTACTTTCATTATGATGACAATATCTTTAGTTCTGGCTACACCGTATTTTTCTGAGTTTATAAATGCATTTAAGGTATTCTTCAACTATGGGGGTTATCCCTTCGATTAAAGACATTTTTTATACGAACATAAAAAACTTTTTATGATAACTCTTTAAATTTTACGGAAAGAAAACTAAATTTCAAACTTCACAATAACGATAAATTGTGAAGTAATTTCAAAAAAATTAAATATAACAAAAACTATTCGGTATCACATTTAATGAGGTGATAGATTGAATATTATCTTGGAAGTTAAAAATTTAAGTGTGAGATTAAATGGAGAAGATGTACTTATAGATTTATCTTTTGATGTTTATGATGGGGAAGTTTTGGCGATTTTGGGGCCGAATGGTGCTGGGAAGACGACTTTGCTTAAGGCGTTGCTTGGAATTGTGCCCTATGAAGGGATTGTTAAGTGGCGTGAAGGAGTTAGGATTGGTTATGTTCCGCAGAGGCTGCCTTTTATAAAGGATGTACCTTTAAGCGTTAAAGAATTTTTCCAATTGGAAAATGCTTCTGAAAATGAAGCGGGGGAGATTTTGAAGCCAATTGGCTTGGGAAAGGAAATTTTGAAGAAGAAGGTGGGGGATTTATCTTCTGGTCAATTTCAAAGAATTTTGATTGGTTGGGCTTTAGCTTTGGATCCTGATGTTTTACTTTTTGATGAACCGTTAACAGGTATTGATATTGGTGGTCAAGAATCAGTTTATAACCTTCTGGAAAGGTTGAAAGAGACGAAGAATTTGACGATTCTATTTGTTACTCATGAGTTGTCAGTAGTTTATAGGTTAACTGATAGAGTTCTTTGCTTGAATAAAAGGATGTTATGCTCTGGTGCGCCTAAGGAAATGTTAACTCCGGAGGCTATCTCAAATCTTTATGCCAATATAGTGAAGTTTTACCAGCATAAACACTAGAAGGGGGAGGTACCATGAGTCAGTTTCTTCTAAGTTTACTTTCAGGAATTTTTATTGGTGGAGCTGCTGGTTTCTTAGGTTCATTGATGTTGCCTAAACGCATGTCTTTGGCGGCTGGTCCTTTAGGTCATTTAGCCTTGCCTGGAATTGCTTTAGCTTTAATTTATGGTTTCGATATTTCCTTGGGAGCTTTTCCATTTGTTATTTTAGGAATAGTTTTGATATGGTTTTTTGAGAGGAGAACAAAGTTACCAACTGAAGCTTTAACTGCTGTTGTGTTTGCCACAGGTGTTGCGGTTGCCTTTTTCTTTTTGCCGATTGAACAAGCAGAAGCTGCCCTAGTTGGAGATATTTCAAGCATTCAATTTAGTGATGCAATTTTCTCCATCGCCTTATGTATACTTATCGTTTTCATTGTTAAAGCAATCTATTCTAATATGATTTTAATAAATATTTCTGAAGATTTAGCGAAATCTCAGAGGATTAGTGTTGGAAGATATAATCTGGTTTACCTTTTACTAATCGCTTTAATCGTTGCTTTAGGAGTAAAAGTTGTTGGTGGGCTTCTAACAGCAGCTATTGTGGCAATACCTGCAGCTACATCAAGGAACTTGGCTAAAAACCTTACTCAATACAAATTCTTATCTTTGAGTTTCGGCGTTCTAAGCTCAGCTGCTGGAATTATCATTTCGCATCTGACATCGTTGCCAGCTGGACCGTTAATCATAGTTTCTAGCACCTTCCTGTTTGTAATTTTCATAATTTTTAAAAGATGAGAAATGATAATCGTTGAAAACTACTTTCAGTTCTTTATAGAACAATTTTAATTATTTAGCTATATTTTTATGGCAGAACCACCAATCGTAACATTTAAATTCGCCTGCTTTTGCTTTTTCAAGCCTTTCTTTCATTGTTTCTATATTGTTAGCAGGCGGTATAATTACATGATTTCCTATAAGCTCGTTTTTCGGCCAATTAGCTGGCATAGCAACATTATTTTTATCTGATATTTGCATAGCTTCAATAGCTCTAAGGATTTCATCTATGTTTCTACCCAACTCTTGCGGATAATAAAGAATTATGCGTATTTTCGCTTTATCATCTACTACAAAAACTGCTCTAACAGTGTTTGCACCTTTTCCTGGATGAATAAGGCCTAGCATATTAGCAACCATACCTGTATCAGCAATTATTGGAAATTGAATTTCAACGCTAAGCTTTTCTTTTATCCATTCTATCCATTTTATATGAGAGAAAACTTGATCTACGCTAAAGGCCTATAAGCTCGCAGTTTAAAGCTTTAAACTTTTCATATCTCTGTTGGAAAGCTACAAACTCTGTTGTACATACAGGTGTGAAATCTCCTGGATGACTAAACAATACAAACCATTTTCCTGAAAAAGCTTTTGGAAGCTCCATTACGCCGTGAGTTGTTTGCACCTTCATTTCAGGAAAATCTTCCCCTAAAAGCGGTATACCCTTCCTTTCCTGCTGGTAATCCAAAATTTTCACCTTCCTTTTATTTTTTTCCTCTTAACTCTTCAACTTCTTTTTTACCTTCTTCCAATTCTTTTTCTTGCTGTTTATCTTTCATTAATAGTAAAGCTTGAAACTCGCCTACATGTGTTTTTTCCTCTTTCGCTATATCCAAAAGAATTCTTTTAATTTCTGCATCTTCAGTTATAGCCGCCATCTGCTCATAAAGATTTATAGCATCAAGCTCAGCAATAATTCCAACTCTTAATATTTCTTTATCCAAGTTTTCTTTGCTTATTTTTTCAAGATTTATTGGAATTTTTGACAACAATATCTATCCACCTTTAAGAAATAAAATTTGCGCTTAATATAAGCCTTTTATAAATGAATGCGACTAGAAGAGCTTTTACATAGCTGAATAACATTACATCAAATTGATAATATTTAATGGATTTAATTTTAAAGAATCTTACTGTAACTTTCTGTATGTAGTATTATGATGTGAAAAAAGCTGTCTTCACTGAGCATTTTATTAAAAAAAGAAAGGGGGAGGTTTTATCCAAATATCGCTGCAATAAAGTTTTCTACCCCTTTAACAACTACGGTAGATACAGCTATAACTATTGCAACAATTGTGATGCCTATGGCTATTGCTTTTTAAGCTCAGCCCATTCATTAATGCCTTTATGAACGGGCATTAATGAAGCAAAGCTCAGCTAAGCTTAGCTTTTCAATGATCAATAAATTTTACGTTTCATATTCAGCTAAACACCTTTTTCCTCCTCTAGAGAAAGATGCAAATCTTTCTAGTGGCTTAATGTTTAGAATCAGGAAATGATTTGCTTTATAAAAAAGGAACTTTATAATTTATAACCCTTTAAACTCATTAAGCTAAATATTAAATCTTTGAGAGTATGTTTGAATATTTCTTTATGCGCATAGTTTTTCCTTCAGATTGTATAAGCCAAGTCATCCAGCAAACTTCTATTGGTTTATAACCGCAAACTTTAGCGATTTCTTCAACCTTCTTAATAAATTCGATATCATTATTTATAGGCTTTAAACCAGCTTTAACTAAAATTTCGTTTATTACTCTTTTAACGATTTTATCAGGCATTACTGTGTCTATGCCACCCATCATTCTAAGGTATTGGAAAGTAATTAAGCCTACCCCTTTAATTTTTCCAATAGGATCTTCCCTCCAATTTTCAAGACTCGAATTTTTAGCCCAAGTTCTAAGAGCTGTTTTATCGTCTTCGTTTAAAGTTGATAAGTAAGAAGCAATTTCCTTGGCAATAATCCATGAACGCTTATTTTTCCACAACTCTCTTAACTCATTAATATCAGTTTTAGCAAGCTCTTTTAGATTTCTTATTTTTCCGTTTTCTACAAACTTTTTGTTAAATTTCTCAACTTTTGGAACAACAGTTGTAAAATAATTTAAACCTATTGAAGTGAAAGCTGCATCAACAACCATTAAAACAACACTGCCGTTCCATCTTTCAGTTTTAAGGCATCTTTCGCAATGCTTTTTTAATCCGGAAACCTTCTCCATATAATTATCAACTATTTTCTTCAGCATGAACATTTTATTTCAACTAAAATAATGTGTTAATAAAAATATTAATGGGCCTCTTAATTTTGAATTTAAATTAAAATAGATTTACTATTTATAGTAAGCATGGTTTTTCAGTAAATTTTTATTTTCATATGATTTTAAGCCATTGCCCTATTTGCTCTCCAAGATAGGCTAAAACAATAAATACGATGAATCTTGGTATAAATGTTAAGATTAGAAAGATGCGCAATCGCATTTTAAGTAACCCGCATAAAAATGATAAAAGTTCTATCGGCAAGGCGGGGATAAACCCAAATATTAAATATATTAGCCAACCCCAATTTATCCAAATATTCAGGGTTTCCTCAAGTTTTTCTTTACCTATCTTTTTAATGACGAAGGTTTTTCCAAAGCTATAAGCTAATGCATAATTAATCATCATACCTATTGTAAAGCCTATAGCGGCAATTAAAGCTAAAAGAATAGGGTGAAGCCCTAAAGAAGCTGCAATTACAATTAAGCTTGGGCTTCCAAGAGGCAATATTGTTCCAGCAAGAATCGTTGCAATAAAAATACCTAAAAAACCATAATTATTAATCATGTTTTTTGCGGTTAAGAGAAAACGTAACTCACCAATATTTAGAGATTTTAAAATTAAAATTAATGCCATTCCTAGGATTAGGAAAATTATTCCTAAAATGATTGATGATTTAACCCATGAAACATTAAATGCATCTGCAACTTTTCTTTTATGCAATGCTTTTAAAGCTCCATATATCATTAATGGGTTTTATTCGAGTTTACTACTTTCTATTTTAAATATTTTTTAATGTTTATATTGCTTTGCAGGTTTTTTCAGCTTCATCCAATAGTTTAAACATTATGAAGAACATAATAAATCAAACTTGCATAAGGCTTTTATGCAAGAAAAAGATATTTTAGAAATATGCCAATTGTTCATGTAAATGTATGGAAAGGATTTTCAAGTGAAGCTAAAAAGAAGGTAATAGAAGGTATAACTAAGGTTTTTGTTGAGCTTGGAATCCCAAAAGAAGCTGTTGAAGTTATAATTCATGAAGTTCCGATGGAGAATTGGGGAATAAACGGTGAACAAGCTAGTGAAAAATTTAAGTATGTAAAAGCGCCATAAACTACTTTCTCGAAAATATTGTATAATAATTTTAATTAAGTTTTAGGAAGGAAAGTTCTTGAAGGTTAATTCTAAAGTTGCTTATATTAGCATTTTTCTTCTTGGAATTGTAAGTTTAATGGGTGATATTATTTATGAGGGAGCGCGAGGTTTAGTTCCAGATTACCTTAAGTTTCTTGGGGTTTCAGCTTTTATTGTTGGGTTTGTTACAGGGTTTGGAGAGTTTTTGGGGTATGGCGTAAGATTGATTAGCGGAGTTTTAGCTGATGCAACTAAAGCCTACTGGTTTTTTATATTTTTGGGTTATGGTTTAATTATTTCGATTCCAATTTTAGGTTTTACAAATGCTTGGGAAATAGCTGTCATGCTTGTTTTGCTTGAAAGGCTTGGAAAAGCTTTTAGATCGCCTTCTAGAGATGCTATATTATCTATTGTAAGCAGAGGTGTAGGAGCCGGTAAAGCTTTTGGAATTCATGAAGTTTTAGATCAAATAGGTGCTGTTGCTGGACCTATAATTGTAGCGGCTTTAATGTTTTATACAAGCAACAATTATCATTTAACATTTAGTTTTCTTATTTTGCCTTTTTTAATGCTTTTAGCAGCTTTAATTTATGCTTATAAAAAAATTAAAGCAAAAGCTGCATTTGAATTAAAAGTTTCCGCAAGCGATAAAACAGTAAAGCTTGAAAAAACATTTTATGTTTATACTTTGGCTGTTGCATTAAATACTGTTGGACTTATTCCAGCTTCGCTTATACTTTATAAAGCTTCAATTATTCTTCAACCTTTAAATCAGCAATGGGTTATTCCATTAATTTATTTATTGATTCAGGGAGTTGATGCTTCAATAGCTTTATTTGCAGGTTATGCATATGATAAGTTTGGGGTTAAAATTTTAATTTTGCCATTTATCCTTTCAGTTTTTCCATCGATTTTGGCGATGGTTAATTCTGATTTAAAAATGCTTATGGTTGCAGCTGTATTTTTTGGTATTGTTCTTGGAATGCAAGAATCAATTTATCGAGCTGCAGTTGTAAATTTCGCATCTATTTCAAATAGGGGTAAAGCATATGGAATTTTTAATACAGCTTATGGAGTGGGTTTTGTTTTGAGTGGAGTAGTATATGGCGCGATGATTGATTTAAAGGTGTCTTTAATTTTAATAATGTTTTTCGCGGTTTTAACTCAAGCTTTAGCTGTAGCCGCTTTAAGGAAAAGTTATTAAAAAGGAAGTTTTAAGGTTTTTCTTTTAATAAAGAAAAAGGCTGAAGCAATGGAGATTGCTAAAACATTTAGTTTAACTGGATAACTAAATTCAGGAATATTGATTTCACCTGGTTTTAATAGAAAATCGCAGCTAACCTCCGCTCCTTCAGAAACATTTATATTTAAAGTTTCAGTTTTTAACTCTTCCTCTTCCACGGTAACAATGTAAAAACCTGCTGGAAGATACATTTCATATCTTCCATCCCAACTATATATCGCGTAGATATCTTTTTCTGTTTTTGCTATTATAGAGGCCCAGCTTGCAACTCTAGCTTCATTATAAACGTTGAGAAACATTACTAAACCGTTTAAGTAACCTCTTTGATCCAGCCCTAAAACAATTGATTTTTCTTCACCAAGCATAGCGTTTGGTGTTATTAAAGGTTCTTTTAGCTCAAATGGGCCTAAGTGGTTGTATGGAAGAAGAAATGTTAAGTTGGTTAAGTGGGTTTCGCCTTGGAGCAAAGCTGGTGGAGGAGGATAAAAGGTTGAATAATAATACCAGTTTACAAGCTCAACAATGATTTTCCAATTTCCATTATAAGCGCCATCTAAAACGTTAATGGAGCTGCCCCAAACACCATGATCCGTTGAAAAGCGGGTTAAACGCCTTAAAGCCTCAGTTAAGCTTGGATCAGAATAACTAAATAACCCAGCTAAACGTTTATATTCAACTATTCGGGTGCCCGCTGGAATAGGCGGTGCAGCTCCTCCAGATAAACCGATTTTTTTACCATCTGCAAAAAATCCTGCATCATTACTCTGTAAAGCGGCTCCAGCATCAAGCGATGTTGAAGCAGCAGCCACAAGCATATCATTTTCATCATATATTCTAATTCGCATAGACATGTTATAAGGTAAAGTTGTTAAAACTCCTTCTTTCCTAAAGATTATTGTGATATTAAATTCTACGCCTTTAATTAATTTTATATTAAGATCGGAGAGGCTGCCCATTTTTACATAAACTATTTCTTTACCTAAATCTCCAAGCGAGCGAACAGCTTCCTGCACATAACCATAAGACCAGCATGTTACAGCGTAAAAACCTGGATAAAATGCAATTGTAGATTTAAAATTCAAATCTCTATAGGTTAATGAGCTATATAAAAATCCAATATGAGCTAATTGTTGAAGAAAAACATTCGTTATTAAAGTTTTATCTGGTGATGTGGAAAACCTTAAAGGTAAATCTGGACCGATTCTTTCAAGGATTGTTGAACCATTTGTTACAAGCATGCTGGCTTTAGAACCAAAAACGGATCGCCAATCAGGCCATGGAACAGTTGAAAACATTGAATTCGTTATTGGAACGCGCCATGCATAATTAATTGAATCCCAAAAGTATATAGCATCTGAAAATGTTTTTGATGCTAAATCGTAAACTAAAATTGTTAAAGGTGCTTTATTCCAAGCCCATTGACGAATTATAGATGGTTTTTGCCAATCTGTTGATGTTGCTGTAACATTTAAACCCCCTCCCCTAAACATATGAGTGCTTAAATAAGCATTTCCGCCTAGCGATATAGAAAACCTTAAAGGTTGATCTAAATCCTCAAGGTTTAAAGCTGGTGGATTAGCTTGAATATAACCTCGCATATAAAGCCTAATAATATAAGAACCTGGATGCAAACCATAATCTCTTAACCCACGATATTTAAATAAAGAATATTTAACGCCTGCTCTAGGATCAAAAAAAGGCATAACACCAACCATTCCTAAACCATTAAGAAGAATTGATGCTTGAGAACATGAGGATAAAATATATGTGAAATTGAAAGCTGCTAAAGAACCATCTTCACTTAAAACTTCAGCTATAAGAAATCTTCCAGGGTCAGGCCCTCCAACAGCCTCATCAATAATGGTTCCAGGAGAAGAATGAAAATGAACAGTAACATTTACAAAGCTTGAAGCATAAACATCTATTTGAATAAAAATATCGTTTGAGGCATCGTTAATATAGAAATAAACATCCTTAAATATGCCTGAAGCATCAGATTGAATATAACCATTTATAAAAGCTCTAATAAAGTAAGTTCCAGGTTTTAACCCATCAATCCAAGTTG